>BNJS01000906.1_pt1 | contig 79429 bp, 133 predicted proteins | sample 8540461 | NCBI WGS metagenome assembly BNJS01 (sample SAMD00202454, study PRJDB9452) | human saliva metagenome | isolation source: human saliva | place: Japan
ATGTCAGTAGGTTTTGAATAAAAATACTTATTTGGTAAAAAGAATTTAATCTAAAGTATATTTTTGATGCTGATAATATTCAGCTAGTACTTCCAAAGCAATATACGAAATAACAATTGGAGGAATTGTTATATGAATGATAAAGAAAAAGTTAAACAAATTGTTGAAAAATATAATAAAAGTATCGTAGAACTCTCTGAAAAAGCTACAGCTAAAGAATTCAAGTTTGTGATGAGTTACATCGCACAAGAAGCGAATCGTAGACAGCGAGAGCTTGTTGGAATGAAAGACTAGTAGAAAGCATGGAACTAGAAATTCTAGTTTCGTGCTTTTTGTTTGTAAAAATATACACTCATGTGAAATTTTTCGTTAAAAATAGTTACAATTCTAAAAATGGTATAATATAAAAAACTTCAAATTATGGGAAAAATAACAGAGGTTATTATGTTCAAAAATAATTTGAACAAAAATAATGGAGAGATGGTTTTTCGATTATTATTTTAAGGAGAGTTAGAAGATGGTGTTTGAAGTGAAGGGTATCGAAAAACGATACAATAATAAGACAATTTTTAGAAAATATATCCTTTGAAATTCCAAACAGTAACATTACAGTAATTCTTGGTAAAAAAATGGTGCTGGGAAAAACGACATTAATTAAACTGATGTTGGGAATGATTAGTGCAGATAAGGGAGATATTTTTGTTTAAGGGAGAAAAAGCTATTAGACATTGGACATTCATACTACCAAAAATGTAAGTGCCGTGATAGAATCTGTCGATAATGTTTACCCATTTTTAACAGGTAAACAAAATATTGAATACTTTCTTGGATTATCAAAACAATCCATACACTATATGAATGATAGTATTCAAGCGTTAATTGATGAGTTCGACCTCAGAGATGCAATTGATGAACCAGTTGGTGGCTATTCTCGAGGAATGTTACAGAAGCTCTCATTAATTATTTCATTAATGACAAATGCAGAAGTTCTATTTTTAGATGAGCCAACTTTAGGCTTAGATTTTTCAAAGTTCAAAAGCAACTTTGTCAAAAAAATTAAACAGCTATCTCACCGAACAGCATAAAAACGATTATTCTTACTTCGCATCAAGCAGAGATTATAGAATTACTAGCAGACTATGTGATTGTGATTGATGAAGGAGCAGTTGTCTATAAGGGAGATTATCAGAACTTCTTGCAACAAGTCCCACATTCACAAGAATTTGAAGCTGTTATTGAAGGAGAAGTAATTCATCAAGAACTACAATGTCGCATTGAAAAAAAGGAAAATCATACATGAAACGGAATACTATTGATGAGTTAACCTCACTTTTAGTAAAGCATAACTTGATGTCTCATTTAATCAAGATTGAGAAATTAAGTCCTACAGTTGAAGAAACACTGGACTATTTCTATAGTCAAAGAGGAGGAGCTCATCATGAAGTTATTTAAGGCAGAATTATGGAAATATTTACATGAAGTCCGCACTTATTATCCGGATCATATTGTGAGTATTGTGGTTACTACAATTGTGTTCTATATGTTTTTATTAGTTCAACATCAACAAATGAATCAAGGTTATGTAGGATTTGTGTACTGGTATTTATTGAGTTCGGTTATTAGTGAGCAGCAGTCTCTGTGTCTTCAGAAAAAGCAAATGGGAATCTTAGATCAACTGATTATTAAACCATTTTCCTTTTGAACTGTTAATTATAGTAAGGACACTAGTGTGGTTAATTGTCAATTTAATAAAAGTAGCTGTTGTATCACTTATCTTGAGTGCCATTCTTTCAATTCAAATTTCATTCAGTGGGTGGTATATTGTCATCTTCTTATTAACCACTGTTGGAGTGTTTGGATTCACATTAGTATTAGTTGCGTTAACGTTAAAAATATACTAAGACAGCATCGTTTGATTCGATTATCTCTTATGCACTATTATTTTTCACTGGAGCTATTTTACCTCATGAGATGATGCCTGAATGGGCAATTTTGATTGGTCGATTTCTTCCTATTTCTCTAGGAATTGAAATGACACAATCTCTGATTCAAGGAGGAAGAGTTACTTTGATGGAGTATTTATTATTAGCTGGTCAGTCAGCTTTCTTTTTGGTAATTGGGTATGTCTTATTTAAGAAAAATTTACCAATCTAGTAAGAAAGCAGGGATTGATAGAAGTTATTAATGTTACGAGTGAGTATCTCTGCGTGGTTTTAAACTTATTTTAAATTTTCCTAAACTCAATAATATTTGTTTATATCAATGGAAAATATGCTATAGGTAACTTGCAGTGATGTGAGGTACTATTCTCATTTTAAAAAATTTATATAAATAATTTATTAGATTGTAAAAGTATCAACCATTTGGTTTATAATATATATGTTGTAATATACTCTACAAATGGAGGTTAATATGAAAAACATCTGATATGATTAAAGAATTATGTAATAAAAAAAGAATATAAGTGTTTCGGAACTTGCTAGACGTTTTAGGACAGACTCCACAGAATTTTTGGTAAAAATTAAAAACGAGATACTGTAAATCTTGAGGAATTAAAGCAAATAGCTGATACAATGGGAAGTTACCTTTGTACAGTCTTTTATTTTTCCAAGTGGAGAACAGATAAGAATGAGTAATGAATGAGGTGATTGTAGTGAATTCAAATACCGATAAAACAATTGAAGAAGTAAAAATTGTTGAAGATGAGAAAAGACCTCTCGTTATATTTTAAAACAGATGAGGATAAATATAAACGTGATATAACATTGATGAGTGATTTCTTTGATGGTTATGTTCAACAAATGGCATCATCAATTAGAGAACAATCTAACTTTGAAGTCATTCAAGATATTCCTGTTGCTAGTATAGGAATAATAAACGATGCATTACATCAAGCGAGTGTAGTATTAAATGGCAATGTAACTGTTGCCTGATTTTGATAGTCTTCCTGTAGGGTATAAAAGATAAGTTAAAAAAGGTATTTATACTGTTGGTGAATCAAAAACAGGTTGATGGTAATCTTCGTGCAGTTATACTGGATGAAGAAGGAATACGTGTGAAGGATATTACATTGAAAAAGTAATAAGTAATCCAGGAAATGTTGAAACTATACGTAGCATTGGAAACCAAATGCAAATGCGTCAAATATATGCGAAGTTAGCTGATATTCAAGAGTTTCAAACCTATCAGCTTGAAAAGGATAGAGATCGAGATATAATTGTTCCTTTTTTAGATGCTAGATCACTTGTTTTGGAGGCAGAGTTTAAAGAAACAGAAGAAGAAAAAAATAGCAGCATTGAAAGCTGCAGATGATAAGATTAGGACTGCCTTAAATGCTGTTTATGCTGATATTGAAACAACAACCCGTTCATTTGCTAAAATAACCGATATACCATTTCTACAGTTTGAAAATCAGTTAAATACCTATATGAAATTTTCTTACTAGTGATTTTCAAATAGCCACAAAGTATGTGGGAGTTAGAATGCAAATATTTGGAATATTTGGGATATTCCAATATAGCTAAAGGAAGTACTACAATACTACCAACACGTTGTTTATGACTTTTTGACAAAGCCAGTGACACGTAAAGGGTTTAACGGCTGTGAATTTGATGCATGGTTACTTCCCATATACTAAGGATAATTTAAATTATGGCATTATTTTCTCGAAAAGAAATGTTACCAGCTCTTGAAAAAAGTATGAGTGCATTATCTATTGGCATGGATGAAATAAAAAAATCAAGAAATATATGTTATAACAGTGGAGAATGATGATTATGAGCAATAAAGAAAAAAACTTGTATAGTGTGTGGAAGAGTCATTACAGATTCAAAAATAAAACAGGATTATGTCCAAAAACATGAAAAACAAGGAATAATTTAATTGGAATAGGTGCTATTAGCTAGTATTGGGATTTGGCTTAAAAAGTATGGTCCCCAAGATATTAGAGGTTCTTGTAAAATGTGATAAAGAAATAATATCAATAGTGTATTTATATGACTTATTATGAAATGACATTCTTCGTTTGTCACAAGAAGAGATTAACAATAGTAAAATATAATTAATATACAAGCTGGAAGTGGAGGAAAAACCATTTCTTGATAAATGGTTAAAACATTTTTGAAAGAGATAAAATAAACGAAATTTTGCAAGGACTGTTCATATTAGAGTTGGTATGGAAAAACGAGAAACTTTTATCCATGGATAATGTGTTTTTAATTTCGCAAGAATGCAGTAAGATAGAAGTAATTGGGAAAGGAAAATGTTGTTAGTTAGATGTTGTTGACAACAAAAGATTTTTTTATCTGCCTTATTCAATTCAATGTATGACGAATTACCTGCACCAAAATCAATGAATAAGAAATAATCACAGGAGGAAAGAATGAGAATCGGAGTTATTCAAGCAAGTTCACAAGCGACAAAAAATCAAATAATCTATGATACTGTATTAAAGTATGCTCCAAAAGAAATCTGAGGTTATAAATTTTGGTTGTACGATGGAAGAAAATGATAAATACTCGTATATAGAAATTTCTATTCTTGTAGGTATCTTGTTGTGCAAGTAGAACAGTTGATTTTCGTTGTTGCAGGCTGTTCTTCCGGACAGGGAATGATGCTTGCTTGTAATAGTATGCCAGACGTCATCTGCGGGTATGCACCTACACCGAAGGATGCCTATTTATTTGTTCAGATAAATAATGGAAATGCGATATCATTACCATTAGGTGAAGATTATACATAGTTAGGTATTGAAAATCTTGAAAAGAAACAATAGAAGTTCTTTTCTCAGAGCCATTTGGGCAAGGATACCCTGAAAGTGAGGGCAGAGAGAAAGATAAGAGATGCCGAGCAACTTAAAGAGATAAGAAGCATCGGACAGGTTCAGTTTTAAAGAATTCGTAAATATACTAGATATATCACTACTTGAATCAATCAGAGGAAACAGGATGTAATTCAGTATGTAAAGGCGTATGGAGAGAAAGAAATAGCCGATTTACTGAAATGAGCAAATTACAGTGGAATAGTAATGATGTTTATTGTATCCCAATTGCTATCTAGAGTTGACTTAGAAAACGGTTAAAAAGATTTAATGGATGGGTGACTTTATGGCTAAAGAAGTTATTAAATTAATTGATATTGAGATGTCTTTTGCAGATAAAAACCTTGTTTCATACTGATAAATTAATCGGTCATATTGGAGAAGTTATTGGAATTGTAGGTAATAATGGAGTAGGTAAAACAACATTATTAAATATTATTTGTGGTAATACAAAAATCTACTAAGGGTAGAATAATCTGTGATGTGTTATGTAAAAAGTTTGATCAAAATTGGTTTTCAAATAATGATTATACAAATTTAAATCATAGTGCTGGTGAACAGCAAAGAGATTTCCTATAAAATGCTTTTGTACAAAAACAAGGTTGTTTATTATTAGATGAACCAACTAATTTTATGGATATTCAGACGAGAGGAACTTAATTAAAACTATTAAATCGTATAAAAATGGTATCATTATTATAGCTAGTCATGATCGCTATTTTTTTAAAAAAATGTTGTGACTAAAAATATGGGATATTGAGAATAAAAGAAATCAGAGAGTATATTGGTACCTATGAAGATTATGTAAAGCAAAAAGAACTTCATCTGTTAAAACAACAATATAGAAAAGAAGAATATATTGAGAGAAAAAAACATTTAGAAACGATTATTCTAAATAATAAAGAGCAAAGATTGCGCCCTAGATAAAAATAAAAAGTCATTTGAAAAACCTAGTCGATTAGCTGCAACTAAAAGATAAAAAGTACAGCTGTTAAGCGAATTGATCGGACAATAAAAATGTTGAAAAGCGATTAGAAAGTTTGGGTGAAATCAATGATATACCTATTGTACTAAACTATCCATTTTTCCTGAAGGAAATTTTTAGAGAATTACATAATAAATATCCTATAAGAGCTGAATTGCTAAATCTCTATTATGAAGATAAGCAATTATTGAAAGATGTTAGTTTTTCAATTTGCAAATAAATTAAAAATTGCAATTACTGGGAAAAATGGTTCTGGTAAGTCTACATTAATAAAGAATATACTAGATAACCATCCAAATATTATACTTTCTAAAATGGTCAAATTTTCAGTTTTTAAACAATTTCATTTTTGAAGTTTCAAGTACAAAAATCTTATAAATTATTTACAAGAAGATTCTAATTTTTTTCAAGGCAAGATATTATAAATTTATTGAGGGAAATTGGGATAGACGCATCATTATTGAATGTACCAATCAATAAATTAAGTGGTGGGCAGAAAACTAGAATAGAATTATTAAAAGTATTCATTAAAGATGCCAATGTTGTAATATTAGATGAACCTACAAATTCACTAGATATGATTAGTATAAGAGCGCTAGAGGTATTGATAAAAAAATTATCCAGGGCTAGTGATTTTTTTGTTTCTCATGATATGGAATTTGTAAAAAAATTGTGCAGACGAAAATTTATACTATTGAAAATAAAACATTGAAAAGATATAAATAATAAATTTATTCAGAAATTACTAATGATTGTAGACTAATTGTGTATTTTAATTATCTCATTTTGTAAAAATATATTTTGACAAAATGATTGAGTGATTAGAATTAAATTAAAATTTGATTAGTTTTTATTGTGAATAATGCAACTTGCATTGTTGAATATAAATTTTCTAAATTAAAGAGGAGGAATCAGAATGTTTCGATTCTTAAGATTTATACTAGTAGGTAATAAAACGAATATTTATATGTGCTTTGTTATTTTTAGCTTTACTATCTCTTGATGGAATTGGTGCACCGTATTTTTTTAGGGAAATTTACAGATTATATGAACAATAGTGATTTTGATAGCAGTAGGTATACAATATTTTTATGGCTGATTTTTACTGTTAATTGTTTTATCAAAAATTTCTATTTAGTTTCTTTAAAGGAAAGTTTATTCAAAAATGTAAATTATCAGTTAGAAATATACATGCAGTAAATTCTGTTAGCAAAGAGAATTTACAGCAATCACTAAGTTCTTACATCTACTAGTATTACTAGTGAAGTTCAGCAAATTGAAAATAAATTTATCAATAATGTATTTACTATGATTTTGTGTACACTTCAAAGGTGTTGTTACATTTATATTTTTGATGAATATCAATATGTTAGTGGGCTTACTTTTTTTGTTATTTTGGGAGCTATACCTGCTCTAATTCCTAAGTTAACTCAAAAATGGTTAAAGAAAGGAACTATACGTTGGCAAGAATCCAATGATCAATATATAGGATTTTTAACAGACTTTTTAGAGGCACGCCCGTTGATGAGAAAAGATTTGGTGTGGTAAATAATGTACTAAAAAGTTGACTGAGAAGTTAGGAGTATCTGAAAAAATTATTTTTAAGATGGATTTTTAATCAAAATACCGCCAATACCATTATTAGTTTACTATATGTGTGCTCATTATTGATAGCATTAATTCTGGGAATAAGTTCTGTTCAAAATGGATATATGACAGTAGGAAGTTTACTTACTATTTATATGGCAGCTGATAGGGTTGTAACTCCATTAATTACTGCTGCTTCTACATATAATGTGATTCAATCAATTGATCCAATATTGAATAAAGTGCTAACTCTTAATAGTAAAGCCGAAGAATATGAGCAACTGCTAGAGTTACCAACAAGTAGAGAAGTTATCTTAGAATTTAAACAAACTACAGTAGGATATCAAGATAATGAATTGATTAAAAATATTGATTTTTCACTTGGAAGTCATGATAAGATATTATTCAAAAGCACCTTCTAGGTTCTGGAAAAGAGTACTTTTTTAAAAACTATTTTAGGGAAACGCAGGTATTATCTGGTACTATCAATTATGGGCAAGAACAAGGAATTGAACTTTTTCTGTTGTTTCTCAAAACCCATTTATCTTTAACGAAACATTGCTGTTTAATCTGACGTTTGATAGTCCAATAGATGAAAGTAGAGTCCTTGAAATTTTTAAGAAGAGTAGGAATGAAACACTTAGCAACAAAAGAGATGCTATATACTAAAATGGATAAACAATTACATTCTCTATCTGGTGGAGAATTAAAAACGGTTAGAGTTAGCAAGAGCATTATTATTTGAAAAACCATGCTTACTTGTTGATGAAGCTTTATCAGGGCTAGATAATGAGAGTTCAAAAATTTTTGAATGATTTGATCAAAACTTATTCTGGAGCAGTTATTGATATAGAACATCACATTTCAGAGGAAATGATGGTTGGATATGATAAGATTATTACTATCAAGGACAATCATCTAGTTATAAATAAGATGTGAGTATAGTAATTAATAAGTAAAAATAGTGTAATTATATAATTTTTGTGATTGGAAGAACTGAGTTTTTGGTTGTTCGACAAATCCTCAATATAAACAAAGAAGCTATATCCCAGTGATATGGCTTTTTTTCTTTTGGAATAGTCACAAATCTAAAAATTTGGTATAATACAAGTATAAAATCAACGAGAAACACTTAAAGTGAAGTGTGAATGATGACTCTCTGAAATTCACCATCTAGAGTAAAAAGGAGACAAATATGGTTAGTGTTAAAAATTTATCTTTTAGATTAAACAAAATAATTTTAAATGATATAACATTGTCTATTGAACCTAAAGGGCAAATTATTGCATTGCTTGGGCCTAATGGTTCCAGGAAAAACAACGCTTATGAATGTTTTTAGCAGATTTGTATCAAAAGTATGAGGGCAATGTTCATGATGTAGGTAAAGTACAATTGCTTCCTGATTATGCGTACATACCAGAAGACTTAACAATTAGGGAGTGTTTTTAATTTATTTGGGCAAGTTTATGATACATTTAATATCGAAAAGGCAATACAAATATTTAGTTACTTAAATCTTAATCAGGATCAGTTGATTTCTTCGTATTCTAAGGGAATGAAAGAACAATTACATTTAGCTTTTTCTACTTTGTCATGATGTAGATACTTACTTATTGGACGAACCTCTAGCAGCAGTCGATCCGCTTACTCGAGATATATTAATTGACTTAATCATGAAATTTAAAAACAAATTCTGGAGTTACAATTATTAGTACACATCTCATACAAGATATGGATAAATTGTTCGATGAAGTTATATTTATGAGCAATGGCGAAAATATTATTGCATAATTCAGTACCTCAACTTTTTGAAAAGTATCCTGGATTATCACTAGATGACATTTATAAGGAAGTGAATAGAAATGTGCCTTTTAATTAAGAAGATTATACGTGACTATAAGAATGTCTATTTGTATGTATACGGTATAAGTATAGTAATGAGAATGATCACATTTATGTCAGGGGATATTGAGTGGATTCGTATGCTTAATGGTATTGGGGTTATGATTTCTGCTACGTTTTTTTAATAGGTATATCTACTTATTTTTCTATATGAACTGTTGTACACTAGAAAGAGATATTTTTTTATTACACTCTAAAATACAGTAAATGCAAATTCTTGTCATATATTCCTTTATCTTTGCGTTTTTAATATCATATACTACTTGATAATTTCAAATTTTTGATATTTGGCAACTTTTTCAAAAAGTCATTTCAATATTAAGTTTTTAGTATTGTTAGTATGTTGTTGTATCTATGTAGAACGTTGACAAAGAAGTCTGTTCGTTTAAATTTATTTATTTTTTTCACTTGTTTCAGTATTAATCTTTCAAGTATGGTGTTTCTATTATATGTTTATATCAAATAATCAAGATAGAGTGATGATAGGGGTATCATCAGTTAATGAAATTAAAAATGTATACAATAATATAATACCGCTAACGTTGTTTGTAGATGTCCAAAGATATCAAATTTTTGGTGGAACATTCTTTGATTATGAATTTAATAGTAACGATTATTTCTATATTAATATTATTTAGTCTTAAAAAAATAAAAATTAATTGGTAACAGTGTTCATATTAAAATTTTTGTATGATCAATCAATAGTAAAAACAAAGAAGCTATATCCCAGTGATATGGCTTTTTCTTTAGGAATAGTCACAAACCTAAAAAATTGGTATAATACAAGTATGAAATCAAAGAAATGATGAACTCTAGGAAATGCACCCTTAGAGAAGAAAGACTAACTATGAAAAGTCAATAACGAATAAAAATTCTTCAAAAATCAAAAACCACTAAGAAAAATTTCCAGAGGCATCACTCTTTCGAGTGCGAGTTTTTAGAACTTAAGGAGAGAACGATGTCCTCTATCTAATAACTATATTATGCAATTATTTAGGCATATAGGTAGCCTTTAATAATCTAACTACATTATATAAGGAGAAAGTTAATTTGCTTTAAAAATTAAGAGAATCAGACTTACCAATACTTCATACACTAATATATTCATCTGAAAAACCCTCGATGGACACTTTATAATGCCCCTTATTTTGATGAATATAAACAATTAAATTTAGAAACATTTTTAAAGTCAGATATTCATCTTTTTTTCTGAGTGAAAATGTTTTAGCAATTGTTCATGAAGAAAGAATCATTGGAGTTGTTACACGCTATTGGGAAGACATTAGAACTCGTTGGTTAGAAATAGGAATTGTTATTTATGATGATTCATTATGGTCTCACGGTATTGGAAACATCTGCCTTACAAGAATGGATTGGGATTTGTTTTAAAGATTTCCCAGAAATTGAACGAGTTGGACTAACAACTTGGAGTGGTAATCCTGGCATGATGAGACTGTCAGAAAAATTAGGGATGACTCAAGAAGCTAGAATTAGAAAAGTTCGTTATTATAAAGGAATTTACTATGATTCTATAAAATATGGAATTTCTACGAGATGAATTTTTGAATTGAAGTAGAAGATAAGCTTATTATTGAAAAATTATATAGGGTATTTGACAAAACCTGTTTGTAAATCTAATTGATTACAATTAGGAGTTATCGAACAACAAAAACTAAGAAGCTATATCCCCTGTGATATGGCTTTTCTTTAGGAATAGTCACAAACCTAAAAAAATTTGGTATAATACAAGAATGGAATCAAAGGAATGACGAGCTCTAGTAAAATGCACTCCACTAGAGTAAAAAGGAGAGATTGTATGATAAAAGTCATTGCACTAGACTTAGATGGAACATTACTAACAGATGATAAAAAGTAACACCTGAAAATAAAAAGCTATTCAACTTGCGAAAAAGAACAAGGTGTAAAAATTGTTCTTTGTACAGGTCGTCCTTTAATGAGTATTTATCATTTATTAGAAGAATTAGAATTATTAGGTGATGATGATTTTTCTATCAATTACAATGGTGGAATTATTCAAAAACAAAATCACAAGAAATTTTATTTAAACAAGGTCATTCAAGAGATGATATGCAATACTGCTATGAAGAAGCGTATAAAAGTTGGCTTACCTCTTGTTATGATTGATTTAGAAAGAGCTTATGAAACAACTTATCCTGAAGGAAGACCTTCTATTTATCCAGGCTTACCTCATCCAATTGAGTTCATTAAAAAAATCCATCGGAATTTGAAGAAAGTCACGTGTTTTATAAGGCAGTGCTATGTATTGAAGAATCACTATTAGATGAAGGAATTCGTCAATTACCAGAAGCTTTTCTTTTGAAAAATTCAATTGCATGAAGTCTCGTACTGTTCTTATTAGAAGTAGTTCAAAAGAAGTTTCTAAAGGAACAGGGTTAACGCATTTAGCTGAAATTTTAGGAATTACAGTAGAGGAAATGGCAGCTTGTGGAGACGAAGAAAAATGATTTATCAATGCTTACAACAGTTGGATTCCCAGTAGCAATGGGAAATGGATCTCCAGAAGTAAAAAGAAGTAGCGAAATTCATTACGAAGACAAATGAAGAATCTGGGGTAGCTCATGCTATTTATCACATTTTAGAACAAAATAAACGTGAAAGAGAAGGAGTGAAATAATGGGATTATTTGATCGTATTAAACGTGCCTTTACGGGTGAAGATGCTGTCATTAAAACAGCAAGAACAAGAAACTTCGATTATTATTGATAAATATGACCAAGGAATGCAAAAACTCGTAAAAGTTTTTTTCGGATCATTTAAACGAATTTTTAGCAGATTTTAGAACGATTGATGAAGATTTCTTCGATGATTTAGAAGAAACATTTATTTCTTCAGATGTAGGCTTTGAAATGACGTTAGCGATTACGGATGCTTTTAAGAGATGAAGTTCGTTTACAAAAATGCTAAAAAAATGCTCATGATGTCAAACAAGTGATTATTGAAAAAAATGGTAGACATTTATGAAAAAAAGGTGAAGATAATTTAGCAACTTTAGCAAAAAGCTGAAGGTAGACCAACTGTATTACTATTTGTTGGGAGTTAATGGTGTTGGTAAAACAACTACGATTGGTAAAATTGCTTGGAGATTAAAACAAGAAGGGCATTCTGTATTTATTAGCTGCAGGAGATACATTCCGTGCTGGGAGCTATCCAACAATTAGAAATTTAGGGGCGAACGTGTAGGGTTCCAGTTGTTAGTGGTAAAAAGAAGGTGGAGATCCTTCTTCTGTTGTGTATGATGCCATTAAAAAGCGAAAGCAGAAAATATTGATTATTTATTAATTGATACAGCCGGTCGTCTACAAAATAAAGTGAATCTAATGAAAGAATTAGAAAAATGAACCGTATTATTTCTAGAGAAATTGAAACAGGAGCAGATGAAACTTTATTAGTGTTAGATGCAACTACAGGACAAAATGCTTTTAGTTCAAGCAAAAACAATTTAAAAGAAACGATTGATGTAACAGGTTTAATTTTTAACAAAAATTAGATGGTACTGCAAAAGGTGGCGTAATTTTTATCAATTCGTCATGAAATGAATATTCCAGTTAAAATTTATTGGATTAGGAGAAAAATGGATGATTTACAACCATTTGACTCAACTCAGTTTATCTTTCGGATTAGTAAAAGATTCGTTGAAATAGTATAAATTGTTTTTATAAGACTTTTCTATGTAAGTGACGGCAGCAGCTTCGCTAGCGATTCTGCGTAAAATTTGAGCCTAGTCTCAAATTTTTCTAGTAATTAGCCAAACAGGCTCTATTACTACTGCTACTTTGGAAAATCTTTCGTTTTATTTTGTCATAAAATTTAGAAACAGTCATGTTTTAGGTATATGACTTTTTCTTATATAGCAAGGATGCTAGCAGGTTCTCATTGATCGATGGCTAAAAATTTCTACTTTGAAAGTCTTTTTATCAAACTTTTGTTCGTGTTTTACATATATGAAATGTTGTAGGTTTTAATGTTCATAAAAACACAGTGTTTACATTTTAGTCAAAAATAAGTTAAAATATTTCGTGGTAACAGATATGAAACAAATGCTTATTTAAGGAGGTTACCTCATGTTTGAAAATGAAAGTTTTTTTGATTATGAAGATATTCAATTAGTACCGAATAAAATGTATTGTAAATAGTCGTTCAGAATGCAGATACAACTGTTCAATTAGGGAAACACACTTTTAAAAATCCCTGTAGTACCTGCTAATATGCAAACGATTATTGATGAATCAGTTGCAGAATTTTTAGCTAGAAAATGGATATTTTTATATTATGCACCGTTTTGATGAAGAAGGAAGAATTCCATTTATTAAAAATGCATGAAAAAAATCTTATTGCTTCAATCATGTGTGGGTGTAAAACCTCATGAATATGAATTTATTGAAGAATTAAAAGAGAAAAATTTAATTCCGGATTATATTACCATTGATATTGCCTCATGGTCATGCGAATTCAGTTATTGATATGATTGGACACATAAAAAGAACATTTACCAGAAACATTCGTAATTGCTGGGAATGTTGGTACTCCAGAAGCTGTTCGTGAATTAGAAAATGCGGGAGCTGATGCCACAAAAAGTTGGTATTGGACCTGGTAAAAGTATGTATTACAAAAATTAAAAACAGGATTCGGTACAGGTGGTTGGCAAACTAGCAGCCCTTCGTTGGTGTTCAAAAAGCTGCCCGTAAACCAATTATTGCGGATGGCGGAATTCGTACTCACGGTGATATTGCAAAATCAATTCGCTTTGGTGCTACAATGGTAATGATTGGTTCATTATTTGCTGGTCATGAAGAATCACCAGGTAAAAACAGTTGAAATTAATGGAGAACGCTTTTCAAAGAATATTTTCGGTAGTGCATCAGAATTCCAAAAAGGCGAACGCAAAAATGTTGAAGGTAAAAAAATTATTGTTCCTTATAAAGGATCATTAAAAGATACTTTAGTAGAAATGCAACAAGACTTACAATCATCTATTTCAGTATGCGGGTGGTTCAGATTTAGAATCGATTCGTAAAGTGGATTACGTTATTGTTAAAAATTCAATTTTTAATGGTGATTCTATTTAAACTTTTATTTAATTATCTGAATTCTAAAAACGATTCAATGGAGTTAAGTTGAATCGTTTTTTTCTTTATTTTTAGTAAGATTTTTTGCTAATTCTTTACAAAAAAGGGTAGAATATAAAAAGTTGATAGAGGAGGATAATTCGTGAAAATAAAAAAATATTTTTGGGATTAAGTTTCCTATGAGCTTCACTATTATGTACAAGTGCTATTTTAGCAGAAGAAAATGATTCCAGTACAAAAGAGGCTGTGCAAGAAACAACAGTAGAAACAGAATCAACCCAACAAAGAAAAAACTGAACAAACAACTGTAGCTATTCCATTTAGACAAGATGTAATGGAAGCAATTGCAGGAATATGGATATGGTGTTGAAGAAATATTATCGACCAGAAAGTACCATTATGGTTGATGCAGATACGGGAGAAATTGTATTTGGAAGTAATATTGATCAACCATGGGATCCAGCAAGTATTTCTAAAATGATGACTGCTATATGGCTTTTTGAAGCAATGAAAGAAGGTAAAGTTATCTTTAGATACAGTTGTAACAGCAACAGAAGAAGATCGTGCGATTTCAACGATTGGAGAAATTAGTAATAATATTATTGTTGCAGGTGTGGATTATCCAATTGAAGAATTATTGTATATGATGTTTTATCCGTCTTCGAATGTTGCAACATTAATGGTAGCTAGAGCAACATGGGATTATCAGATACAGAATTTTTTTAAATAAAATGAAATGCTAAATTTAAAGAATGGGGTATGGAAAATACAAAAATTCAATAATGCTAGTGGAGCTGTAGCTTCTGCATTCAGAGGATATTATACACCAGAAGGCTATAATAATAATCGATATAACCAGACAACTGCTAGAGATTTAGCTTGATTTTAGCGTATCATTTCTTGAAAAGATTTTCCAGAAATCACTAACTTTACTAAAAATCCATTAATTACGGTTATGGTGGGAACACCTTATGAAGAATCATTTATACCTATAATAGTTCTATCCCAGGAATGTACCAAGGATTTCCAGGAGTAGATGGATTCAAGACAGGTTCAAGTCCTAGTGCGGCGTTTAATCATTTATTAACTGCTAAGCAGGAAGATACTCGTTTTATTCAAGTTATCCTAGGGGTAGGAGCGTGGGAAGACAAGGACAATAGTTCTTTCTTTAAGAGTCAAATAGGAAATGGATTATTGAGAAAAGCTTTTTCTGAATATGAAACGCAAAACTAGTGTTAAAAAGCGGAGAACATACCATTGATGGAGTTAAAGTTCAACTAGATAAAAGATATTAAAACTTTAGTACGAATTGGCGAAACACCTAAATATAGTTTAAAAGAGGATAAAATCGTTATTGAAAACAGACCTTCCTCGTATTACATCAAAAATTGAACCATTAACTTATCCTGTAACAATTATTCCAGAAGAAGTAAAGAGAATAAAAGATAATAAACAAAATACAACTCCGGAAGATAAATCAGAATTAACTTTTAATTTTTGAAGAATTTTTATTAAGTCTTTCTGATCAGCCAATTTTATTAGGTGCTATTATTATTGGATTAGCATATGTAATTAGTGCAATTATTGTTTGTATTGTATTTATTTTTAAAGAAATAAAAAGAAGCTTAAAATCATCGACAAAGAATGATTTTAAGCTTTTTAGTCATGAGATATGTATTAATGTTATGTAACTCCAAATGTCATTTTCATAGTAGCATGAGACAGCGTTAGCTGGCTGGTACTTTTACGTATAATACATAAAGAGTATATGAAAAGAAACAAAATACTTTTTTGCAGTAGCAGAAATATCAGAAGCCGATATGGCTACTGATATTGGAAAAATTGAGACTAAGGCTCAATTTTAGCCATGAAAGACATAATGTTATGTAACTAAAAATAAGCCTTTTCATAGTAGCATGAGTACTAGAAACCGATTGGTTTCTAGTACAGACAATCGAGACAAGGCTCGACTTTTTGGGTATGAACACGTTAGCTGGCTGCTATCCTTTGCTACTATATCTAAAAAGCTATAAGGTCATTGTGAGGATCGATAAACCTTCCAAACGCTTCTTGTCCTTCAACTGTTTGTTTAAAGACGCCAGCATCTTCAAACCACGTTCAAAAAATTTCACCAACTTTTTTGACGAATCAAAGCTTCAACATTGTCTGGAGTAATGTTTTTACTGTCTTTAATTTCGTTAGCCCATGTTTTATGCATTTCAGGCATTTGATGAGCTTGTCCAAGTAAGTAGTTTTCAACTTCTTTCAGTTCAGTTTTTTTAAACGAGGAGGAAGAATTGCCAACCCTCATCACTTCAATTAATCCAATATTTTTCTTTCTTAATTGGATGTACATCCACATGAGGATGGAAAATACCATCTGGATATTCTTCAGTCGTACGATTATTTTCTAAGCACTAAATCTAATTCATAGACACCATTGCGAACACGTGCAATTGGTGTAATAGTATTATGAGGAGTTTCCTCTGTAAATGCTAAAATATCAGCACTTTCATCTGAATAATTTCTCCACTTATCTAAAATATGAGTAGCTAGTTGAACAATTTGTTTTGTATCTTTACTCGCTAAACGAATCACTGATAAAGGCCAATGTAAACGAGAAACAGTTCCATCAAATCCTTTAAACGTATAATTTTTCTAAAATTGGAGCAACATCCATAGGAAATACATGTCGACCAGATTGATAGTGATCGTGGACCAAAAATAGAGCCACCGACAATTGGTAAATCAGCATTTGATCCAACAAAATAGTGAGGGAACTGACGTAAAATATCCATTAAATTCTCAAATGAACGTTCTGTAATTTGCATTGGACGAGGTACTTGAGTTAAGAAAGATAGAATGTTCGTTAAAATAAGAATATGGAGAATATTGGAATCCCCAGTCTTCATGGTTAATTTCTAAAACGGATAATTCTATGATTACTACGAGCAGGGATGGTTAAAACGTCCATAGTATCCTTCGTTTGTCATCGTTAATTGAGAGGCAGGGTAACTAGATTGTTTTGACTAATTTTGCTTGCGCAATCGCTTTTTGGATCTTTTTCAGGTTTTGATAAATTAATTGTAATTTCTAAAGTGCCATATTTTTCCAGAATATGGAAATTGGATATTTTTAGCAATTGCTCTTGTTTTGGATGTAGTGATGGCTTAATTCATAAAAATAATCAGTTGCTTTTTCTGGATTTTTCTTTATAATTTGGGTCCAAAAAGTTTGCATTTACTACGGATGGAAGAGGTGTCACAAATTCATAACAGCTGCTTCAAACTCTTCTTTTTCAGGTAAAATATCTTCAATGACTCTAATTCAATTGCTAATTGAATAATTTCATCTACTGAATCTTCTAACAATGGTAATTCATTTTTGTGAAGTATCAGCTGGTTTATAATCATCTAATTTGTAATAGATGAAGTAATTGATTCGTTACATAAATCTCATTAACTGGATCAATAATTTTTCCAGTTTAGCTTTTTCAATAAAAATTTGTAATACTATGATACATATTCCTTGTTCTCCCTAACCCATTTAAATAATTTATATAAAAATGCAATCGTTAACCATTCTTTTCCCATCAAAATGTAACGGCTTTTTATATAAGCCTATTATAAAATGAAAGTATAAAAACAAACCATTTTTTTAGTATAAAAACTAAAATAGTTTGAGAAATTTAAAAAAACTCAATCATTATTTGAAAAAGCCCAAAATATAATCGATAATCGCAGTTAATCCATAAGTATATGCCGCTAAAGTAATAGGTTTTACAAATTAGAAATAATGAGGATGAACTTTTTATAACTCATTTTTGTTAAACCAGCTAGCATACATAGGAAATCATCAGGTGAAACAGGAAAAGCCATCATGAAAGTAAAGAAGTAATCAAATTTATTTTCCACGATTTAGCCACCGATATAACGATGATAGGTGCTATCATTCACCATTGATTTTACAAATAATTGTCCATAAATACGAGCTAAATGGAAAGCGATAATAGAACCGATGATAATACCGATATAGTTATATACATTTCAATAAACATTCCATAAATATATACACCTGCAATACTTGTTAGAAGCACCCTGGAATAATTGGAATAACTGTTTGTAAAATTTGTAATAAGATAAAAACAGGTGGTCCCCAAATGCCCTGCACGTTGCATATATTCACTAAGTGCTTCTTGGGAAGTAAACAAACCTTTTGATAAGCCCAAATACAAAAAGATAACTCTGTAATTGCTCCTGCAACAGAAGAAGCATGCATCATTCTTTGTGCAAAATGGGAGATAGAGGCACCTTGTTTAATATTTTGTTTCAGTCATAAATTTCTCCTTTATTTTTAAATGGTTTTCAACAGCTACTTTATCATAAAAAGGCTTGCCATTGTTGGAGTACGTTTTTCTTTAGAGTAAAATTGTTCTCCTTTTTAGATTTTTCGCACAGCTTCTTGATAAAAAGCCTCATCTTGTTGTAATTGACGTAAAATTTCTTGGAATTGTACTTGAGAATTTCCTTTTAAGTAGTAATCAAACAAAATAGGGCGATATTCTCTTAAATCTCTTAATAATATGGATATTTGCATTCATAGATTCCAAAATCGTCATAGAGAATAACTCTTCAAAAGAAAGTTGTAACATCACATCTCCCATATTGAAGAATTCATTCATTCGTTCTCGTTCTGCAAGACCTAAAAAGTAGACATTACTTGGTAATTCATCCATATGTTCCATGATTTCTTTTCGACCTTCAGAAATACCCTTTAAAAGCAAAATCACCTGCCCATACAAATTGGATATCAGGCATTTTGCTTACAATCAATAAATTCTAAAACACCTTTTTCTCATTTGTGAATTTGTCCATGAGATACAACGGTAAATTTATCTGGATCTAATCCAAAAAGATTCTCGAAGAGTTGCTTTTGAACGATCCGTAATTTTATAAAAGTATCACGTGATACAAAGTTTGGAATGTACGTGATTCTTTCTTTTTGGAATTCCATAATGTTCTAGATCTTCAATAAAACGAGGATTAACGTTACTAGATAATCTGCTTGTTTATAGAATTGAAGAACATATTTATAAAATAATTCTTTTAATAGGACGAGGTAGGAAATACTTTTTCCTAAAGTTTCCGGTAAAAAGTGAACAGAAGCATATCATTGGACGGTTTTGTCTTGTGATAACAGATTTAATTAAAAATCTGGATTAATCATATGAATATGAGTAATACTATGTATGTTTTAATTGATTCACAACGACTGATAGTCTTTTAAACCTTCTGTTACGAGATTAATTTGTTCTTCTGTAGCAGATAGAATACCTTGTCCTTTACACTATCTGCTCGTGTAAGCATATTGATCGTTAACATATTGACTCCTTTAAGAAACAATTTCGTTTACTATTCTACCATAAAATTAACAATTTGGAAAATAGCTAGTAAAATCTTAAGAAAAGATTTGAAAATAAAAAGATAACTTTTTGCCTTATGGGTAATTTTTGTATACTAGATACAGAGAAATCAAGAGAGGTTATTCATGGAAGCGTCAAAAATAAACCCTAAAAGGTAAAAGCATCTAAAAATTCAAAAGAAGCAATGACATTAGTGGATTGTTATTATATTCCAACAGCAATTGCAGAACATTTTTGCCTATTAGAGAGCATTGTGCGACAGAAGTAGAACAAACTTTATTACAGCACTTTGCAAAAGTTCAAAAGAGAACAACGGGAAGACATTGGCGAAGTAATTGTTGCATATGATGAAGCTGGTACATGTCATGGCGAGATTAGTTTAAGTCCAACTGAAATATCAAAATTAGAAAAAGAAATTTCAGCCGAGAGATTAGATAAATATTTAGAAATTTATTTCAAATAAGATATTTTAAATAATGGATGAAGTATAATCTGTAACAACTCCTGTTGGAAATTCCTTCAGGAGTTTTTCTTCAAGTCGTGTAATTTGCCTCAACACTTAGAGGCTTGATATCATCAAATAGAAAGGTAGGAGATACTATAGGGAATTTAGGGAATTCGTAATTTTACATTTAGAAACCAACAAAAAATTTTTATTCTGGAAAAAGATCGTATTAAGGATATTGATGGAGAAATTCCAAAAGATGCAAAAAGTATTAATTTTTATATGGTGGGGTTCTGTTAAACAGAAATGGAGCCTTTGATCGATGCTGTTCAAGCATTGGAAATCGTGAGATGGGATGAGTTTGGAGGAATCGAAGCAAATCCGACATACGAAACATTAATCAAGGCTGTTGCTCGTGTAAAGAAGAGGTTTTACATATTTACTAGCAATTGGTGGTGGTTCTGTCATTGATGGAACAAAGTTTGTAGCTGCAGCAAGTGTTTTTGATGGCAAATCCCATTAGATATGTTTAGAGGGTGGATTTGGAGAAAGGACTACCTGTTACAAAAGCTGTGCCATTTGGAACGATTTTAACATTACCTGCGACTGCTTCAGAAATGAATAGATGGTGCGGTAATTACCTTTGTAGCATTAAAAAGCAAAAGTAAGTTTTAGACCAGATGTAACATTCCCTCAATTTTTCAGTATTAGAACCTGAATTAACGTATACATTACCAAAACGTCAATTAGTGAATGGTGTATTAGATACCTTTATTCATACAATGGAAAATTATTTAACATATCCCTGTAGATGCAAAAATTACAAGATCGTTATGCAGAAGGAATTTTACAAACATTAATTGAAGTGCACTAACAGTCATTGATGAGGATAATCACGACTTTTGCTGCAAGAGCGAACTTTATGTGGTGTGCAACAAATGCATTAAATGGAACAATTTCTGCGGGTGTGCTCGACAGACTGGGCAACTGCATGCATTAGGACATGAAAATTACATTAAATCATGGAATCGATCAGCTGGACGTACATTATCGATTATGTTGCCAGCTATGATGAAAGTACGTAAGAACAAAAATGGGATAAACTCATTCAATATGGGAAAACGAGTTTTGGGATTTATCTGGAACACCAGAAGAAATCGTCAATGGAGCAATAGAAAAACAGAAGAATTCTTTGCATCATTTAGAGTGCACCAATTCGATTTAAAAGATATTTCATTAGATGAATCAGTCATTGAAGCATTAGTGGAAGGATTAGGACGTCACAGGGAAAATTCATTTATCTGAGCATCATAATTTGAGAATTAGAAGATGCAAGAATCATTTATCAAACTGCATTATAGTAGGGGAAAGGGAGCGAAAAATGGCAAGTGAATTAATTGAAGAAAAGTTAAAACAATTGCCTGATTTACCAGGATGTTACTTGATGAAAAATCAAGAGGATGAAATTATTTATATTGGTAAAGCAAAAACTTAAAAATCGAGTTCGCTCCTATTTTCCATGTGGAGCAGCATAATACTAAAACTGAAAAATTAGTGAGTGAAATTCATCATTTTGAGTTATTGTTACAAAAACTAATAAAGAATCGTTATTATTGAAATTAATTTAATTAAAAATACCAACCTTATTACATATTAAATTAAAACAAGGAACCATGTATCCTTATTTAAAATTACAAATGAGCGAGACCCTGCAATTGAGTGATTACAAAGGTACTGTTGAAAAAGATGGGGGCATGTATTTTTGGACCTTATCCAAATGTTTATGCTGCAACAGAAACAGCAACAACTCATTCAAAAATTTATCCATTAAGAAAATGTGGAAAAATGAAACACGTGCGTATTTTTATTACCATTTAGGGACAATGTATTGGCTGTTGTGATGCATGAAGTTTCACAGAAATTTATCAACAACAAAAGAGATTCAACGGTTTCTTGAAGGCGATGTAAAAAGAAATTAAGCAAGATTTACAAAAAGAAAATGGATGAAGCTTCAGAACAATTAGAATTTGAACGAGCCATTGATTATCAGAAATCAAATTCAATATATCAGAAACAACCGTAGAAAAACAGCATATTATGTCTCAAGACTTTACAAATCAGGATGTATTCTCATTCCATATGGATAGAGGTTGGATTTCTATTCAAGTCTTTTTACTTAGACAGTCCACAATTATTAAGAGAAGCAGCATTATTCCCGATTTATAATTCAGCAGAAGAGAATTGATATCATTTATTGTACAATTTTATCAGAACAAAATCATATTTTACCAAAAGAAATATTAGTTCCAGCAGAAAGTTGATAAAGGAATTATTGGCTGAAGTATTAGAAGTTAAAGTATTAACCCTCAAAGAGGACCGAAGAAGCAGATGCTTGATTTGCGACACAAAATAGTGAGTAGCTGCTTGAAAAATTCAAGATTGATGAGAACAGTCAGCAAAAACATTAGGAGCGGTGGAACAATTACGACAAGCACTTGATTTAAGCCGTTTAAGTGTCATTGAGTCATTTTGACCACTCAGAATATTCAAGGACAAATCCTGTATCAGCAATGGTTGTATATCGAGATGGAAAACCGGAGAGAAAAGTTATCGGAAAATTCAATATTAAGACAATTTCAAAGGAGTCATGAATTTTTAACGACTCAAGAAGTTGTTAGAAGACGATATTCAAGATTATTAAAAAGAACATAAACCATTACCGGATTTAATTTTTGATGGATGGCGGGAAAAGTTCAGATGAGAGCTGCCATGGAAGTTTTAGAAGATGAACTGGGATTATCGATTCAATTGCTGGAATGGTAAGGATGAGAAACATAAGACAGCTCATTTACTGTATGGGGAAGAGTATGAACAAATTGAATTAGATCCAACAAGCCAAAGCTTTCCATTTATTACAACGAATTCAGAGGAAGTCCATCGATAGTGCAATAACGTTTCATCGTCAAGTACGAAGCAAAAATGCTTTTTCTTCTATACTTGATGAGATTGAGAGTTGGACCAAAGACTCGTACGGAAACTATTACAGCGTTTTAAAAACCATGAAGGGAATTCAGGAAGCGACAGTTGAAGAGATTCAAAAACTAGGAATTTCTGAGAAAGTGGCAGAAGCGAATCAAAAGATCAGTGAGATAGAATTATATAGGGAGTTTCTCTGGGGTCTGAGGGCCGCCAGCAACCTCGCTAAAGCAGAGTCTCATAGCTAACATTTGAGCCTAGGGTCTCAAATGTTGCCTTAAAAAACTTCTCTGATGTCAGGAAGCTTTTTATTCTCACACTGCGATAAATTCCATGTGTGTCTATTCATTAATGGATGGATTCGCATAGGGATGTTCTTTTACGTGAAATACTCATTGATGTGCTAGCGTGTGGCAAAGGCGCGCTTTGCGCTGTTTGCTATTGGTGTATATGGTGTGATGTTTGAGGCTGTGTTTTTGGAAGAGATTAGGTAATTAACAGATTTCAAATACTGTACGCTTTAATTGTTATAAAAAGTTTTAGAAATAGTTTCAAGTGTTTATGTAACAGATCTTTTATATCTGTTATATTTTTACTAAAATAGTAAAAATAATTGATTTCCTTTTCAGGGTGTAGCTATTTTTAGGTTAGTCAAAAATATATGAAAAAGGTAGGTAAAATCATGAACAAATGGTTTAAATTAGGTGCAGTTGCTGCAACATTATTTTTAGGGAGCTTTAGTTCGACTTCATGCAGTACTACTACAAGCAGAGGATACTGTATCACAAGCACAAAAATTGGGATGCAATTGAAAAAAGCAGGAAAGATTAAAGTTGCAACAGCAGGTACTTTATATCCACAATCATTTCCATACAGATAAAGACAATTCTTTCAACTGGATATGATGTTGAGATTGTAAAAGAAAGTAGCTAAACGCTTAAAAATTAGAAGTTGAATTCACAGAAATGGGTGTTGACGGTATGTTAACAGCATTGAGATAGTGGTCAAGTAGATATTGCTAACTATTCAATTGAAGATGGGGCAAAAATATTGATAAATATTTACGTACTGAACCTCATAAATATTCATTTACATCAATGGTAGTTCGTGAAAGCGACAATTCTAGAATTTATTCATGGGCGGATGTAAAAGGTAGCTGCAGGTGCTGCAAGTACAAACTACATGAAAATTGCTAAAAATTAGGAGCAGAATTAGTTATCTGTGACAGATGTTACAAATGATGTTTATATGTCTGATTTAGTAAATGGTCGTACAGATGTTATTATTAATGACTACTATTTACAGTGCTGTAGCATTCGAGTAGAGATACTTTCCCAATTAAAATTAATGAAGGTATTTACGCAAACCCATATAGCGCAAAGCTTCTCTATTAAATTAGGGAAATGACGTTGTCCAACAAAAATTCAATGAAGCATTAAAATCAATGAAAGAAGATGGAACTTTAACTGAAATTTCTAAAACATTCTTTGCTGGTGAAGATGTAACTCAACCAAAAAGACTTTGAAATTAGATTGATTTTTCTGATGTAGAATAAGAGGCGATGACGATTGTTTAATCTTAAGTTAGCGATTCATAGTCTTTCCTTTGTATTAAGTGGTTTACAATATACATTAGGAATTGCTGGAGTAAGTTTTATTTTTGGAACAATCTTAGGTTTCATGTTTGTTTTAATGAAACGATCGAACATAAGAATTTTAAGAATGATTGCTAATTTCCATGTTTCTTTTATGAGAGGAACTCCTACATTAGTATTTTTATTCTTATTATATTTCGGATTACCTTATTTAAAAAGATTCAACTTCCAGCTCTAGTCTGTGCAATCTTATGTTTTTAGTATTGCAAGTAGTGCATATATTTGCGAAAGTTTTACGTTCTTCAATTGATGCAGTGGACTATGGACAATGGGAAGCTTTCTACTTCCTTAGAGATTGAATTATTTTCAAACATTAAGAAGAGTGATTGTTCCTCAAGCATTTAGAATTTCAGTACCACCTTTAAGTAATGTGTTATTAGATATGATAAAAAGGAACTTCGTTGGCAGCAATGATTACGGTACCTGATATTTTTCAAAATGCTAAAATTGTTGGAGGTCGAGAATTCGATTATATGACGATGTATATTTTAGTAGCATTAATTTACTGGAGTATCTGTTTAGTGTTTGAACAAGGTCAGAAAATTTTTAGAAAAAGATTATCATTATATTAAGAATGAAGAGGTTAGATTCCAGCCTCTTTTTGTATCGCAACGAGGATTGCTAGAGATTTTTAAGGAAAATATATGATAGACTATCCAGGAAGAAAAGGGTGGTGATCATGAAAAATTAGCAATTATAGGTACAGGGTGGATATCTTCTTCTTTTTGTAGAAGCGGTTCAACAAACAAATAGTTTTGAAGTCGTATCTGTATACAGTAGAACACTAGAAAAAGCAGAAAGAATTTGCTAAAAAACACCAGATTCCTTCTTGGACAAATCAATGGAGTGAATTTTTATTAGAAAATAATTGGGATGTTGTCTGTATCGGATCGCTAACCATACACATGGTGACTATTCAAAACAATTATTAGAGCATCAAAAAATATTATTGTTGAAAAAACCTTCTTTTTATCGGTTCAAGAGTGGGATGAAGTTCATCAATTAGCGACGGAAAAACTGTATTCGTGATTGAGGCTATTCGTCATTATTATGAAACCAGCCTTCAAGAAATTAGAAAAATAATTGCTCCCTAGAATGAATGAAGTAAAAAGGAGCAGTTTTATCGTCATCAAAATATTCTTCAAAAATATGATGCATTTTTAAAGAGGCAGAAATTGCGAATTCATTTTTCATTATCCTCTGGTGGGGGTGCCTTAATGGATTTAGGAGTTTATCCTATGTACAATGCGATTAGTTGGTTTGGAATGCCAGAAAAAGCTCATTATCAAGCACGTAAATTACAAAAATCAAGCGGATGGACAAGAGTTGTATCATTGGAGTATCCAACATTTGATGTAACGATTTTTGTTGGGGAAAGTGTTAAACATATGTCTTCCTCAAGAAATTTACTTTGGTAAAGAAACGTTGCAAATAAATGACTGCCAAGAAATTAAAGTAGTCAAAACACTATATATGAGTGAAGTTGTGGAAACAAAGGAATATGAACTTCGTAAAAATCCATTAGAATGGGAAACCATTGGTTTTGCAAAAATATTAGAACGTACACCAGAATTCCTAAAACAATATGAACAAAAGTAAAAATAAGTCGTAATGTTTTAGAAGTGATTGAAAGCATTAAGAAATTCAGCAGGAATTACATTTAATTAAGGGAGAAATCATGAAAGAATATATTCAAAACAAATGGAATGAAAAAGGTTTTGAGACTTAACGCCGATTCAAGAAGCAACAAAGAATTGATTCAAAATGGGGAAGATGTAGTAGCAGTCTCTCCAACTGGAACAGGAAAAACATTAGCTTACTTGTTACCTTATTAGAGAAAAATTGAAATCAATCATGAACTACAAGCAGTCATTTTAGTACCTAGTCAAGAATTAGCACAACAAATTGGTGAAGTCATTCGTGAATGGAAATTGCAGAACTAACTGATGTTAGTTTTAGCAGGAGGAGCTAATGTGAAGCGTCAAATTGAAAAACTTTAAAAAGAAAAAGCCCAGAATTAGTCGTTGGAACACCAGGACGATTAACAGAATTAGCGAATCAAAGAAAATTAAAACTTCATCAAGTTCAAACACTTGTTTTTAGACGAAGCAGATTATTTATTAGCTCAAGAACATTTAGAACAAACTCGTTCCTTTATTAAAAATGTCCATCACAGCGACAAATGATTTGCTTTTTCAGCCACTAAAAATGAAATACTAGAATCTATTCACCAATGGATTAATACTGACACCAAAATGGGTTGAAACAGATGTCAGAAGATGGCCGGGAATGGGAATATAAAACATGTGTATATTGAATCTCTGTTCGTAAAAAGATGAATTGTTAGAAAGTTTGCAAATATGAAGGAATATCAAGCACTAGTATTTGTCAATTCTCTCGCAAATCAAGAGTTTTTAGCAGAAAAATTACAGTATCACAATATTCCTTGTGCCTTATTAACGAGTCAAGAAAATCAAATTAATCGTAAAGCTGCAGATTCAAGCATTTAAAAAGGAGAAGTTCCTATTTTATTAACAACGGATGTAGCAGCACGTGGATTAGATATTGAAGATTTACCAGTCGTCATTCATTATGACTTTTACCTGAAAATAAAAGAGGTATATACTCATCGTTCAGGAAGAACTGGAAGAATGGGAAAAAGATGGATTAGTGATTAGTTTTGTTACAGAAAAAGAAGTAAGAGACTTGAAAAATTGATTCCAGCTGATGCAACACTAGAAGCATTCCAAGTTCATTCAAGTCAACCACAAGTTGCACAGAAGAAAAAGTGGTGGAAAAGAAACCTTATAAACCAAAAAGAGAAAAAGAAAAGGAACTGCTAAAAAAACTTATCCATCAAAAAGGTAAAAATCCTTTTAAAAACTAAAAATCATCAGGAAAGAAAAAGTAAAAAGAGTCTCTTAAATGCTTACATTGGAGTTTTTAAAAAATCATTTTGAAGAGATATCATTTACCCTACGAAGACAAAGCTGTGTTTATTCAAGTCAAAAAGACTCCCACATGAAAGATGATGCGATTTGCTATTGGTCTTCAATGGGATGTGTATTTGGGGTTAAAAGATGATGCGACTTTTACTGATACAAGACCTCTACTATTTCCAGTTGAACGAGTAGAGAAAAGTACAGTATCAAAAAGAAATTTTTATCAAATGATGAATTCAGTTTTGAAGTTGAAGGAGAAAAGTTTCAATTTGAAATTCCCCATCGTTCTAAATATTTTTCAAATCAGAAAGAACAATTAAAACTGTTCCGAGTAATGATGGAACAATAAAGGAGACGGACATAGAAATTATTCGTTCGCACCAAAATGCAATGGTAAAAAATTATCAAAAGTTACAAACTTCCAAAGGTAGAAAAAGCGGAAGCGTATATGATTGAAGAGAACATTTAGTTGAAGAAGCCATTCAATCAAATATTTCCATTCAACGCTTAGTAGTCAGTGAGGACACGATTCATCTTTATGAAAAATGGACAAAAGAGCTATCCAACAATGTTTGTTTCAAAGAGGTGTTTGAAAAAGTTATCGATGACTCAAACGAATCAAAGTATTTTAGCGATTGTACCATTAGAAAAGAAACCATTGGTCGAAAGTTCCTCAAGGGCGTTGTCTTTTTAGTAGATGCGGTTCAAGACCCAGGTAATTTAGGAACGATTATTCGTACTGCCGATGCTGCAGGATTTGATGCAGTTGTTTTAGGAGAAGGCTGTGGATTTATACTAATGATAAAGTCGTTCGATCCCATGCAAAGGAAGCCAATTTCACGTAGCGATTTATCATGAAAATTTAATGGATGTATATGGAAATTAAAAAGAAAATGATATTCAATCGCTGGTAACAGCACTTCATCGTGATGCAAAAGGTTTTCAATGGTTGACTGGCAGAGAGTCTGTTGCGATTGTGGTTGGAAATGAAGGAAATGGCGTTCGTGACGAATTGATTGACTCTAGCGGATCATGTGATTCAGATTCCAATGTTTGAGTCAAAGCAGGAATCGTTGAATGTTGCGATTGCGACAGGGATACTTATGTACCAAAACGAGAATATAGTTTTTATAGGGATTGGGCTGATGTTTGTTAGGGCCGCCAGCAGCCTTGCGTTGCAAAGTCTCATGGCTAATTTTTGAGCCTGTGGTCTCAAAAATTGCCTATGAAAAGTACTCTGGGCATCCCAGACTACTTTCATTTTCTACACAACGCCCTAATCCCAGGTGTTTCGCTCATAATACGAGGAGTACGTTTAGGATGTGGTGTACGGAAATCTTATTAACGTTCTGTCGTGTAGCAGAAAGCGCTTTTGCGCTGTTTGCTTGATGGGGTGCTATTTAAGATTGTTAGTTAGTTTGGTAGTAGATCGTTATTATTTCGCTCATCCGTTTGAGCGTTTTGTTTGATTGATATTTTTATCTGTGCATATACTATTTATGAATTAAGATGACGTGGAAAGGAGAGTGAGCAGAGAATGCTCACTCTTTTTACAGATTATGTAAAGGAGGTTATCTATGAGTAAAGTAGCAGAATTAGTTTCAACACTCACTGCTGCCAGTTATTGAAGCAGAAGGGTTTGAATTAGTCGATTTAGAGTTTGTAAAGAAGGGAAAAATTGGTTTTTACGTTTTTACCTCTGACAAACCAGGTGGAATTGATTTAGATGATTGTGCGTTTATGAGTGAAAAATTTAGTGAATTATTAGATGCACAGATCCAGATCCGATTCCTCAAGCGTATTTCCTTGAAGTATCTTCTCCTGGTGCTGAACGTCCTCTGAAAAACTGAGAAAGATTTGAAAGAAGCGATTGGACAATATGTTCATTTATCTTTCTATCAACAAGTTGAAGGTGAGAAAGTTTTTAGAAGGATTTTTAACAGAAGTAACTGATGAGTCAGTGACTTTAGAAGTGAAAATTAAAACGCGTAAAAAGATCAGTTACGATTGTGCGTGAAAATATTGCAAAAGCTCGATTAGCGATTCAATTCTAGGAATCAATGAGAAACATTTTTGACAAAAGGAGTCACATTATGAGTAAAGAAATGATTAAAGCATTAAATATTCTTGAAGAAGAAAAAAGGGTTTTCTAAAGAAGTTGTCATTACAGCTTTAGAAGCGGCTCTTGTTTCTGCTTATAAGAAAAACTATGGACAAGCACAAAATGTTGAAGTTGAATTTGATGCTAAAAAGGAAAAATGCATGTATACGCAGTGAAAGAAGTTGTGGAATATGTATTTGATTCGACACTTGAAGTGAGTATTGACGAAGCTCATGAATTACATAAAACTATGAAGTTGGAGATAAAATTCGTTTTGAAGTAACTCCAAAAGATTTTTGGACGTATTGCTGCACAAACAGCAAAAACAAGTCATTATGCAACGTTTAAGAGATGCTGAACGTACCAAAATATTTATAATGAATTTTATCGAATATGAAAATGAAATTATGACAGGTGTAGTTGATCAGTCAAGATTTCCGTTATGTATATGTAAAGTAGATAAAAAGTATTTTGAGGAATGACAAAACAAGATCGAAATTCCCTACTGAAGAATATTTACCAGATCAACGTATTAAAAGTATTAGTATCTAAAGTTGATAACACAACTAAAGGTCCATTAATTTTCGTAAAGTCGTACACATCCAGATTTATTAAAACGTTTATTTTGAACAAGAAGTTCCTGAAATTTACGAAGGAGTTGTGAAATCGTTTCGATTACTCGATGAAGCAGGGAGATCGTGCGAAAGTTGCAGTACGTTCTAGAGATACGAACTTAGATCAGTTGGTACTTGCAGGACCTCGTGGACAACGTGTACAAAAATATCGTAAATGAATTAAATGGTGAAAAATATGGATATCGTTGAATGGAACGAAGATCCATCTGTACACATTACGAATGCATTAAATCCTGCTGAAGTTGTGAAAGTAGATTTTTGATTCTGATCGTAATAAGCTGCATCGTAGTAGTTCCAGATCATCAATTATCATTAGCGATTGGGAGAAACGTGGACAAAATGCTCGTTTAGCAGCTAAAATTAACTGGTTTCCGTATTGATATTAAATCGAGAATCAGCTTATCAAGAATATTTAGACCAATTAGATTCAGATTAACTACAGTTGAAGAAGCTTCAAGTGAAGAAGTTCAAACTGAAGAATAATCAAGAAGGGAGGCATCTTATGAAAAAGAAAAAGTTCCAATGCGTCGTTGTATAGCTTCTGGAGAAATGATGCCTAAGAAAAGAATTGGTACGGATTGTTCGTAACAGTGAAGGTGTCGCTCAAATTGATCCTACTGGAAAAAGTCAATGGAAGAGGAGCTTATATTACATTAGAACCGACTCTTGTTGAAAAAGCATGGAAAAATCATTTATTTGAACGTCAATTAGAAATCGAAAATCCCAGATAGTTTCTATGAAGAACTATTGCAATATGTGGATCATCAAAAAGCTAGAAAAAGAGTTATTTAGTGATGGAAAGCATTGATAAAAAGAAAGCTCTCAATTTATTAGGTATGGCGACTCGTGCTCGTAAACTAATATCTGGAGAAGAGCAAGTACTGCAAAGTATTCAAAAAGAAAAAGTGAATCTCGTTATTTGTACAGCAAAATAGTGGTAGAATACCGTAAAGAAAAATCAAAAACAAATGTAGAATATTATGAAATCCCTTTTTATTCAGCAATTTACAACGGAAGAAGTTTCGCAGAGCGATTGGAAAACAACGTTCGATTATCGCCATTGCTGATCGAGGTTTTTACAAAAAGTCTGATGAAGATGAAAAGGTTTAACGATATGAACGAATAGGAAGGTGAACGTATGTCAAAAACACGTGTATATGAACTTGCAAAAGAGTTAAAACTACCTAGTAAGGACATTATCGAAAAAGCAAAAACAATTAGGGCATTAGTTATAACAGCCATATGTCAACAATGGAAGATGGAGAAATGCAACAATTAAAGCTTCAATTTCAACAAAGAAAAAGGCTCCAAAAAGAGTTGTTGAAAAGAAGAACTCCCTGCGCCTAAAAAAGTAGAGGCAAAAAAGAAGCAGCGCAACCTAAAAAGGAAAGCTGCTAAAAAGAATCAGTGAAAAAGCTGAACATAAATCAGCACATTCACCAAAACAACAGGATAAAAATCATCAACCAAAGCAAAATCAAAATAAACATGGACATAAGAAGGAATCTATGCAAAACAAAGAAACAGTAGCAAACAAAGGACCAAAAACATCAGTCACGTGATGAAGAGTCATATTCAAATCATCGTGAATCTAAAAAGAATAATGATTTCAAACGTGGAAATCAAAAACGTGGTGGCGAACGTAATCAACAAGAAAAACTTTAATAAGAAAAATCGTCATCAAAAATAATCGTAAACAACAAAAGAATGCTGAACAAAAACCAGCAGTTCCAGCACGTAAATTCCATGAATTACCAGATGTATTAGTATATACAGATGGAATGACAGTTCTGAATTAGCTAAAAAGATTAAACGTGAACCAGCAGAAATTATTAAAAATTATTCTTATTAGGAAGTGTGCAACATTAAACCAAGGATTATCGAAAGATGCGATTGAATTATTAGCAGCAGATTATGGTATGGATGCTGAAGAAAAATCGAAAAAGATATTTCTGATTTAGATGTATACTTTGAAGAAGCAGCTGCTGAGAGCGACTCACACGCAGTTCGTCCTCCAGTTGTTACAATCATGGGACACGTTGACCATGGTAAAACAACTTTACTTGACCAATTGAAAATTCTTCTGTAGTAGCTGGAGAAGCTGGAGGAATTACACAACATATTGGTGCTACCAAATTAAAAATTGATGGCAAAACCAATTACATTCTTAGATACACCGGGTCACGCGGCATTTACAACAATGCGTGCTCGTGGTGCGGATATCACGAGATATTACAATTATTGTAGTTGCTGCTGATGACGGTGTAATGCCACAAAACAATCGAAGCTATTAACCACGCTAAAAGCGGCAGATGTTCCAATTATTGTTGCTGTAAACAAAATTGATAAACCAGCTGCTAATCCAGGTCGTGTAATGCAAGAATTATCTGATTTAGGTTTAGTTCTGAAGCATGGGGTGGAGATACAATCTTTGTTGAAATTTCTGCTAAATTTAATCAAAATATCGAAGAATTATTAGAAATGATTTTTATTAGTAGCTGAAATGCAAGAATTAAGTGCAAATGCGAGATCGTTTAGCATAGGTACAGTTATTGAAGCTCGTTTTAGATAAAACAAAAGGACCTATCGCAACATTATTAGTTCAAGAAGGAACGCTTAAAGTTGGAGACCCAATCGTTGTCGGAAATACGTTTGATCAGTGTTCGTGTAATGGTGAATGACCAAGGACGTCGTGTGAAAACAGCTGTTCCAGCAACTCCAGTTGAAATTACAGAGGTTAAATGCATCTCCACAAAGCAGGAGACCGCTTCTGCAGTATTTGAAGATGAAAAATCAGCTCGTGCAGCCGGTGAAGAACGTGCAAAAACGTGCTTTAATTGAACAACGTAATGCATCAAGCCGTATTACTTTAGATAACTTATTCTCAACATTAAAAAGATGGAGAAATGAAAGAAGTTAACGTCATTATTAAAAGCTGACGTACAAGGTTCTGTAGAACATTAGCTTCAAGTTTACAAAAATTGAAGTTGAAGGCGTACGTGTGAAAAATTATCCATACAGCTGTTGGGGCAATCAATGAAAGTGATATTACTTTAGCAACAGCAAGTAATGCTATTATTATTGGTTTCAACGTAAGACCTACACCTCAAGCGAAGATTCAAGCTGAATCTGATCAAGTAGATATTCGTTTACACCGTATTATTTATAATGTTATTGATGAAATTGAAACAGCGATGAAAGGTATAGTTTAGATCCTGAATTTGAAGAGAAAATTACTGGTTCTGCTATCGTTCGTGAAACTTATACAGTATCTAAATTAGGTACAATTGCGTAGGTTCATATGTTACTGAAGGGGAGATTTTGTAAAACGTTCTAGTCAAGTTCGTTTAATCCGTGATAACATTGTTATTTATGAAGGTGAATTAGCAAGCTTGAAACGTTTCAAAGATGATGCTAAAGAAAGTGAAATTAGGATTTGAATGTGGAATTATGATTGAAGGCTACAATGATATTAAAGTAGATGATATTATCGAAGCATTTGAAATGGTTGAAATTAAAAAGAAAATAGTCGTTAAATGATGGAATGAAAGAGAGGAGGAGTATTAAATGGCAAATTTCCGTGTTGGTCGTGTTTCTCAAGAGATTTTAAGAGAAGTGAATGATATTTTTGTCAAAAGTTCGTGATCCTCGTGTGCAAGAAATTACGATTACTGAGGGTAGATGTAACGGGCGATTTACAAATTGCGACGGTTTATTATACAACTTTGCAAACTTTAGCGAGTGAGCGCGCTACAGCTGAGCGTGGTTTGGAAAAATCTAAAGGTTTAATTCGTCGTGAATTAGAAAACGTTTATCTCTCTATAAAACGCCTGAATTAATTTTTAAACGTGATGAGTCTGTTGATTATGGAAACCATATCGAAGAATTGTTGAAGAGTATCCAACGAGAGACGAGAGCGTTAAATACAAAATAAAAAGTTTTTCTATAGTAATATAGGGACGCCAGTAGCCCCTATGGGGTCTCTTGGCTAAAATTTGAGCCATGGTCTCAGATTTCCTAGTAAAAGTAGCCAGTATGGCTACTTTTGCATATTACTATAAATTTTTATTTTATTTTACCTAAAATTAATACTTCTAAGTGAGGAAACGAAAAATTTATAACAAAAATACTCTCGTAGTAGCTCAGAGTAATGGAATCCTGATTAAGGTTTCATTACAGGAAAAATTGAGACCTTAGGCTCAATTTTTAGCAATGAGACTCGCAAAAGCGAGGGCTGCTTGCGCCCTAGCTACTACGAGAAGTCAAATTTTATTTATAAAGAATAATAAAATTTAAATTAGACTGTGGTATAATAAAAACACTATGAATAAAAGAGGGTGTGTTATGATTTCTGCAAATGAGACTTGGATTCTTTTGGTCCCATTATTATCGTCATTGCAACTAGCAAGTATTTATTTAGAAAATCATTATGAATGGGCATCGAAAATTAGTGGTCCCTATTATTGGTTTATTAGCAGCAGCTACATTAAGTAATGTTGGCATCATTCCTGTTGAATCTCCTGTATGAGTCAAGTGTGGGATATTGTCGTTCCATTAGCCATTTCCGATGTTGTATGTTACATGTGATTTAAAACAAATTTGGAAAGAAAGTGGACGTCTATTAATGATCTTTCTTAATTAGTTCTGTAGGAACTATATTAGAGAGCTTTAGTAGGATATGCGTTCTTAGGGAAAAATTAGTTCCATGTTGAATCATATTGCCGGAATGATGGTTGGAAGTTATATCGGTGGTGGGGAGTTAACTTCGTGGCTGTTGCTTTCAGCATTTGATATTCCAAAAGAATTAATTTCTGCAGCTACTGTGGCTGATAATTTATTAATGGTATTTTATTTCTTAATTTTTATTAATGATTCCATCTATGGCATTTTTCAAAAACATTTTTAAATCTGCTTATTCAAATGAAGAATTAGAAGACTCTAAACAATATCATTCAAAAACAGTAGTAACGTTACAAGATATTGCCTTTGTATTTGCTATTGCAGTAGTGATTGTAACGATAGGTTTTAGTTTATCAAAAGGGATTGCCACTCTTGGACAAAACAGTATGATTCAATTTATTTCTAATAAATATTTGATTCTAACAGCTTTTAACTGTGGCAGCTTCAACGATTTTTCTTCATTTTTCAAGAAAATTCATGGAGCAAATGAAGTGGAACTTTCTTAATTTATTTATTCTTTGTCGTAATTGGGATTCCTGCTTCAATTGAGGGCGATTATTGCAGAAATCTCCATTACTTTTAGTGTTCTGTGCCATTATGGTCTTTATAAATATGTTCGTGACATTCTTGGGGGCGAAAAGTGTTTGGATTTTACTATTGAAGAGGCTATTTTAGCATCAAATGCAAACATTGGAGGTCCAACAACAGCAGCAGCCATGGCAGTATCAAAAGGCTGGCATCGATTCGTAGCACTCAACCATGCTAGTAGGAACATTGGGATATATATTAGGAACCTATATTGGAATCTTAGTAGGAAACTTACTCATGTAAAACAAAAGGACAAACATCAACTTAGAAAAACTAAGAAGAGTGTTTGTTCATTTATTTGGAATGATATCACCAAAAAGACTTCCTATAGTAGTATGGAAATATAAGCAAAAAGCTATATTTCAGGAAATTTTAGACCAAAGGCTCAAAATTTAGGCATGAGACCGTAGGGTCTGCTGCCGTCCTAATACTACTATTAAGGAAGTCATATTAAAAGATAAATTATTTTCTAGGTAAGTAACCGCCATTGCATCTACGCCATGTATGGCTCATAATAATTGGTGAAGTCATCACAATTTATAAAGTTTAGCATCTGGGAATAACTCACGTAAAAGTATCGATTTGAGATTGATTAAACTCATTCAATCCAGCATGCATAATCCCAATTTCTTGAATCCCATTAGGGGACAAGCTTTTCATTTCCTCAAAAACTTCATCATATTTCTTCTGAAGAGACTTTAGACCTCTCCCTTGAACAATCTCAATTTTACCATTGATAACTTCAAAAATAGTTTAATATTTAATAAATTCGAGAAAGCTCATGACACGACTAATACAGCCACCCTTAATTAAATTATCCAAATTTAAAAACTGTTAAATATAATTTCAGTACGTTGACGAGTACTTTCAATAACTCTAAAACTTCTTCAGCACTTTTTGCCTTCTTTGGCAGCATTCAGCAGCTTACGAACAATAATCCCCATTGAACGAGAAGTGAAGTCTGAATCAACAACCGTTACAGTTGACTCCGTAATATCTGCTGCTTGTCTTGCAGCATTCACAGTTCCACTAATTGAATTCATCAAGTGAATCGAAAATAATTTCAGAACCGAAATCTTTTACCTAATTCATCATACGAGTTCTACGAAAAACGACCAATAGAAGGTTGAGCAGTCATTGGTAATTCAGAACTTGCAATCATTTTATTTTTGAATTCTTCTTTTTGTAATAGTTTCACCGTCTAAATAATGTTCCTCTTGAATGGTAATATTTAATGGAACTACATGAATATTGAAATCTTGGATTTCTTGTTCGAGTTAAATCAGCAGTTGAATCTGTCACTATGATTATACGAGACATGTTGTCACTCCTTTTAACCAATGTATTTCTATCATATCATATTTTTACTAAAAGACCTAGCATTAATATTTTTACTAAGGATAGAGGGAATGGTATTCTAGCATAGGATTTGTAAGAAAATCTGTGATAAAATATGATAAGTTATTAAGTTAAATTTATTGAAAAAGGAAGAAAATCAATGGACGGAATTTTTACCACTATGGAAAGAAAAAGAGAATGACTTCATTTCGACTGTGTCTTTAAAGTTAGACGCCTATTACAAACGAGTAGGGCATTCAGGTACATTAGATCCAGAAGTAGATGGCGTTTTACCAATTTGTGTTGGAAAAGCAACAAAAAGTGGTAGAGTATTTATTAGAATCCAATAAAGTCTATCAAGGAGAAATTTGTTTTAGGCATTGCGGCTGAGAACAGAGATGCCCATGGAGAAATCGTGAAACAAGAAGCGATTATGACTCCATTTACAACTGAAGAAATTGATGCCATGATGGAAACTTTCATTGGAGAAATTACTCAAATTCCTCCAATGTATTCTGCTGTGAAAGTTAATGGTAAAAAGACTTTACAGAATATGCTCGAAAAGGAGAGTTGTGGAACGTCCAGAAGAAAAAGTGAAAACATTTACGAGTTTAAACGAACTTCAACTCCTGAGATACGATGAAGTGACGAAAACTCAAAAATGGACGTTTCGAAGTGAGTTGCAGTAAAGGGACTTATGTTCAGTACATTAGCCGTTGATTTAGGAGAAAAAACTAGGAGTCACCTTCTCATATGTCGCAGATTAACTCGTATTAAAAGTGGACCATTTATGTCAGAACAATGTGTGACCTTATCACAATTAGAAGCTTTAGTAGAACAACAGCAAAGCAGAATCGATCCTTCGACCTTTAGAAGAAGTGTTTCATGTACATACCCTAGAATAGATATTAGTGAGGAATTCATGACAAAAGTATGGTGCCATTTTAACACTAGCAGAATTACACTCAAGTGAAAGAACCTTCAACTTTTTATATTGAAGGTGAATTAATAATATATACGGACCTCATCCTGAAAAAGGACTAGTAAAACCGATTAAAAATGTTTTTAGGGAAAGAGAGATAACATACAAATTATAAAAATCACCCATCCTTATGAGCCTTCTCAAATTGTTCAAGAGCCGATTGTGTTGGCACTTGGATTTTTGATGGAATTCATTTAGGGCATCAGGAAGTGATTCAACAAGCAAAGGAAAAAGCTCAAGAATTAGGCGTGAAATTAGCGTTAATGTCATTTGACCATCATCCTTCCATTATTTTCCAAGGAGCAGATCCGGACGAATTACAATATCTATCACCCTTTTGAAAGAAAGGTAGAGTTATTAGAAGAATTCGGCGTAGATATTTTCTACGTTATTGATTTTACAAAAAGAATTTTGCTTCATTAAGTCCTCAAAGAGTTTGTTGACCAATATATGGTTGGACTAAATGCTGTAACAGTTGTTGCTGGATTTGATTACACTTATGGAGAGAGATTGCCAATATGAAATTATTACCCTACTTATGCAAAAAGGAAAGATTTTCAATTGTTACGATTTCGGAACAACAGACAGAAAAACAAAAAAATTGGTTCAGACAGCGATTCGACATTATTTAGAAACAGGTCAAATTGAAGAAGCAAATGCATTATTAGGCTATGAATATACAATGATTGGAAAAGATGGTTCATGGTTTTGGACGTGGGAGTGCCTTATTAGGTTCCAACTGCGAATATTGATGTATCATACGGACACTTATTTATTAAAAAGGGAGTTTACATTGTAGAAATTCAAGTAGAAGATCAGTGGTATCCTGCGATGGCTTCGATTGGAGTGAGATCAACGTTTAATGATGTAACGAAAATTACGATTGAAGTGTATATTTTAGATTTCCAAAGAGATATTTATGAATTCCCGTAAAGAGTAAAATGGTTACATTATTTTACGAGACGAATTAAAATTCGATGGAGTAGAAGAACTTATTGCTCAATTAAAAGAGATGAAGTAAATACTATATTTTGAAAAATAATGGTGAAAAATATGTGGTACCTGAAAAATTTTGACGAATTATCTAAAAAGAAGTCATTGAAAATTTACAAAAGCAAGAATTCAAACCTATTGTTGAACAACAATTAAATTATCAAGAAATTGATGAGAATGATAAAGAGCGTGGCATTTATTTGGAAACAGATGAAAATGGTAAAGTGATTGCTTAGTTTACGAATTTTCCAAGAAGTGGACGGTGCTCATATTGGACGTGTCATTTGTTGATGAAGCTTATCGTAGACACAGGAAAAAGGAACTGCACTGATGGAAAAGGAGCGTTAGAAATTTGTCAAGAATGGTATGTTGATCGACCGATTATGATTCATGCACAAACGTATTTACAGACAGTTCTATGAGATCATTGAGGCTTCGAAGTTTGGTCACAACCTTATCAGCTAGTTGGAATTGAACATATGATATGATTTTTAAAATAGGAGGCATTTGTATGATTACTCGTTACACAAGACCGGAAATGGCCAAAATTTGGTCAGATGAAAAATCGTTATCGTTGTTGGTTAGAAGTTGAGATTTTAGCTTAGCGAAGCTTGGGCAGAGTTGGGAGAAATTCCTAAAGTTGATGTCCAAAAATTCGTGACAATGCTAGTTTTCAGTGGAAAGAATATTCTAGAATGAAGAAGAAACAAGACACGATGTTGTCAGCCTACTCATTGCGTCGAGTGAAACATTAGGGGAAGAACGTGTGGGTTCATTATGGTCATAACAAGTACAGACGTTGTGGATACTGCCTATGGTTATCAATTAAAACAAAGCGAATGATATTTTACGTAAAGATTTAAGACGTTTTTTAGAGATTATTCAACAAAAAGCGCTTGAACATAAATATACTGTATGTATGGGAAGAACGCATGGGGTACATGCAGAGCCAACGACTTTTGGGTTGAAGCTTGCATTATGGTATTCAGAAATGAAACGTAATATCGAACGATTTGAACGTGCTGCCCTAAGGTGTTGAAGCTGGAAAAATTAGTGGAGCCGTTGGAACTTTTGCCAATATTCCAAACTTCTGTAGAAGCCTATGTATGTGTGTCAGTTACAAATTCGTCATCAAGAAATTTCAACACAAATTTTATCGAGGAGTTTACATGCGGATTATATTTCAACGATTGCTTTAATTGCGACTAGTATTGAGAAAAATTCGCCACTGAAATTCGTGGCTTGCAAAAATCAAAACACGTGAAGTCGAAGAATTTTTTGCAAAAAGGTCAAAAAGGTTCTTCTGCAATGCCACATAAAGAAGCCCAATTGGTTCAGCAAAATATGGCTGGCTTATCAAGAGTGATTCGTGGACATATGGTTACAGCGATAGAAAAATGTCAATTTATGGCATGAAGAGATATTTTCGCATTCTTCAGCAGAACGTATTATTATTCCAGATAGCACAATTTTTACTAAATTATATGTTAAATCGTTTTGGTAATATTGTTAAAAATTTAACAGTATTTCCTGACCGTATGCTTAAAAATATGGATGCAACATTTGGATTAATTTGCATACTAACGTGTTCTATTGAAATTAATTGATAAAAGGGATTAAGCCGTGAAAAAGCTATGACTTAGTGCAACCATGTACAGCATTAGCTTGGGATGAACAACGTTCATTTAGAGAAATTATTAGAAAACCATGAAGAAAGTATGTCACATTTAAAGTGCAGAAGAATTGAATGATGCCTTTGATTATCACTATCATATTCGACAAGTTGATGAAATTTTTCCACAGAGTTGGACTTGACTAGTGCATTTTTCTAAAAAATATGGTATAAACGTATAGTAAAACAAAATATGAAGGAGAGTTAACATGATTAACGTAAGTGATTTAAAAAGCAGGAATGACGTTCATTCTTGATGGAAAATTAATTAAAGTGTTGGAAATCAGCCACCACAAACCAGGTAAAAGGTAATGCTGTTATGCGTATGAAAATCCGTGACGTACGTAACGGATCGACAGTTGATACTACTATGAGACCTGATGAAAAAGTAGAACGTGCTCACATCGATACAAAAGACGTTCAATACTTATACAGCCAAGATAACGTTGGATATTCATGGACTTGAAAGCTATGAACAATATGAAATTCAGAAGAAACAATCGAAAACGAATTGAAATACATTTTGGAAAAACATGGAAGTTAAAAATCCAATTCTACGGAACAGAAGTAATTGGGGTTTCATTACCTTCAACAGTTGTATTACAAGTAACTGAAACTCAACCATCTATTAAAAGGTGCTACTGTTACAGGTTCTGGTAAACCAGCAACAATGGAAACAGGATTAGTCGTAAACGTTCCAGACTTCATCGAAGCTGGCGAGTACTTGAAGTAAACACTTCAGAAGGCTACATACGTACGTCGTGCAACTAAATAATGAATAAAGAGAAGAAACAGTTTGCAAAAAGCAAACCGTTTTTAGTACGATTCTGTTCCATTTCTATTATCCTATGTTACACTAGCAAAAAGTGAACAAGAGGTGATAGAGATGAAAATTGCAGTAATGGGAGGTACTCCTGTTGATTCAAGATTAGGGAAAGGAATTAGTAGAAAAGCATGGCTTTGTCGATATTTTGCCAGTGCCTATTTCGAATAATCCTATTGAATCAAAACAACTTTTTCAATCTTCATCTAGTGAATATCGAATGGCTTTTTATGAGAGAAAAGGTTGAAGAACTACGAGCAGAATATGATGCTATTTTTTTGTTTATTGTAATTCTCTTAGCTCAGTAGTAGATTTTTGATCAATTATCTCAGGAGTATGAGATGCCTATGATTACGCCAATGCAAATGTATCGTCAATTAGCAATGGATTATCAACAAGTAGCTGTAATGGCAGCAAACTCTCATGGTTTAATGGGAGTTGAGAATAATTTATATAAAGCTAATCCTAGTTTACAAGTCATAGGAATTACGTTACTTGAATTAGTCAAATCTGATTGAAGCCAATCTCTCACCAAAAGAAATTGCGACTAAGTTTGACTTTAGTAGTTTATTTTCATTTTTAATGGAAGCAATGTGAAGCAGTTATTTTTAGGATGTACTCATTTTCCATATATCAAAGAAGAATTAGAAAGTTTGACCAAACTCCCAATCATTGACGTAGGAGAATACATGGTCAGAACATTAAAAAGAATCTATTATAAAAACAATTAAAAATATAAGACTCATTTGTAGTAGCAAACTATAGGGAAAAATTAAGACCTTGGGCTTAATTTTTAGCAATGAGACAGCGTTAGCTGGCTGCTTGCGACCTTGCTACTATAACATAGTCTATATTTTTAGATAATTTAAGGCTATGTAAAGGAGAAATCCCGATGCATAGCCTGCTATAACAAAAATATTTTAAAAATCAGACTAAAGTCCGAGTGTTTTATTATTGACTTACTTTTGACCAATATGATAAATTATGCATGTGGTTAGCACTCGTCTTAGTCAAGTGCTAAAGAGAGGTACCAAAATGTTAACCGATAGACAATTGCTAATCTTACAATCGATTATCTCAACTATATACGGAAACATTAGAACCAGTTGGATCGAAAAGTTAATGCAGCAAACGGGTTTAGCAGTTAGCTCTGCAAACTATTCGAAATGAAATGATGAAACTAGAAGAGATGGGATATCTTGAAAGAATCACTCCTCTTCAGGACGAGTTCCTTCGAATCAAAGGGTATCGTTATTATTTAGATAATATTTTACCCGTTCAGAACAGTCCCTGTTTCATTAAGTATTCGAAATCAAATCCGTGAAACTTTTCCAACAATCGACCATGGAAATTCAAGATGTCTTTAAAGTTTCGGCAGATATTTTGTCGACACTGACGAATTACACAACAATTTCCATCGGACCCGAAGTAGAAGTGCTACATTATCCGGATTTCGACTCGTTCGACTAGGGCTAAACCAAGTAATGGCGATTTTTAGTCATGAGTAATGGTTTAGTTGAAAATAAAAGTTTACTCGATTCCAAGTGCGATTGATGATTCTGACTTAGATAAAGTTGTTCGAATCATTAATGAGGAATTGATTAACTTAGCCACTAGAAACAGTTCTCAACGTTTGAAGTCTGATTTACCAGCTTTAATGAATCGATATATGAATTCTCAAATTCAAATTGTTAAAAGTGATTCAAGATATGATGAACCAATTTGAACAAGATAGACTCCATGTTGCAGGAAGAAGATATTTATTAAACTACTTCGACTCACATGCAAATGTCCATCATTTAAAAGAGATTTATCGATTAATGGATGACCAATCGAAGATGCACGAATTTAGTGATGCCTTCTAAACCGAGATATCCAAATTCGTTTAGGGTCTGAGATGGATGATCCATTATTAGGAGAGTAGTATTATTACAGCAAGCTATGAAACTCCAAAACACGATAAAAGGAATCATTGCTTTATTAGGACCTAAAAATATGCCGTATTCGAATGTCCTATCGATTGTCAAAGGATTACAAGAAGAGCTCACAACAACAATGGAGCAATATTATAGAAATTTATAAAAAGGAGATGGAAGCTTGGAAACAAATGAAGAAAAAGACGTTCAACAAACTCAAGAAGTAGAAGAAGAGAAATCTCCTGAAACTGAAGAGTTTGAAGAAACTATCGAAAAGAAACCGAAGAAGTTGAACCTTCTGTTGAAGAAAAACTTACAACAAGAAGTTTCTCAATTAAATGATCAAGTATATCGCTTATCTGAGAAATTGCGAATATTCAAAAAGAAATGCAAAAGAAAGACAAGATGCAGCGAAGTATCGTGGTCAATCTCTAGCACAAAACTTATTGAATGTCATTGATAATCTAGAAAGAGCGATTGCTTCACCTAGTGAATCAGAAGAAGCGAAAAATCTTAAAAAGGGATTGAAATGGTATATGAAGGTTTCTTATATGCCTTAAAAGAAGAAGGTATTGAAGAAATTGAAGCATTAAATCAACCATTCGATCCAATAAACATCACGCTATTCAAGCAATTCCAGCTGAAGAAGGACAAGAAAGTGATGTTGTTGTTCAAGTATTTCAAAAAGGCTACATGTTGAAAGACCGCGTATTAAGACCAGCGATGGTTATCGTCTCTCAATAATCCAAGTAAAAATTTAAAATTAAAATTATAGGAGTGTATAAATTATGAGTAAAATTATTGGTATTGACTTAGGAACTACAAACTCAGCAGTTGCTGTATTAGAAGGAAATGAATCTAAAATTATTCCAAACCCAGAAGGAAACCGTACAACACCATCTGTTGTAGCGTTCAAAAATGGTGAAATTCAAGTAGGGAAGTTGCAAAACGTCAAGCTGCAACAAACTTAAACACTATTTCATCTATTAAACGTCATATGGGTGACGCATCATATAAAAGTTGAAATCGAAGGTAAGCAATATACACCACAAGAAATTTCAGCTACGATGTACAATACTTAAAAAGGATATGCTGAAGAATATTTAGGAGAAAAAGTTGAAAAAGCAGTTATTACTGTACCAGCTTACTTCAATGACGCTCAACGTCAGCAACTAAAGATGCAGGACGTATCGCAGGTTTAGAGAGTAGAACGTATCGTTAACGAACCAACTGCTGCAGCTTTAGCATACGGTTTAGATAAAGTAGACCATGAAGAAAAATCTTAGTATTCGACTTAGGTGGTGGTACATTCGACGTATCTATCTTAGAATTAGGAGATGGCGTATTCGACGTATTATCAACAGCAGGAGACAACCACTTAGGTGGGGACGACTTCGATAATAAAAATTATTTCAGAATTCTTAGTTGCTGAATTTAAACGTGATAACGGAATTGATTTATCACAAGATAAAAATGGCAATGCAACGTTTGAAAGATGCTGCTGAAAAAGCTAAAAGATTTATCAGGTGTAACTTCAACACAAAATTAGCTACCATTCATCACTGCTGGTGAAGCTGGACCATTACACTTAGAAGTAACGATTACCTCGTGCTAAATTTGACCAATTAACATTAGATTTAGTAGAACGTACAAAAGAACCAGTTCGTCGTGCATTAAGCGATGCAGGATTATCAGCAAGTGAAATCGACCAAGTAATCTTAGTTGGTGGATCAACTCGTATTCCAGCAGTTGTAGAAGCTGTTCGTAAAGAAACTGGTAAAGAACCAAACAAATCAGTAAACCCTGGATGAAGTAGTAGCAATGGGTGCTGCAATCCAAAGGTGGAGTAATCTCAGGTGATGTAAAAGATATCGTATTATTAGACGTAACTCCATTATCATTAGGGATTGAAACAATGGGTGGTGTATTTACTAAATTAATCGATCGTAATACAACAATTCCAACAAAAGTAAATCACAAGTGTTCTCAACAGCTGCAGATAACCAACCAGCAGTAGATGTTCACGTATTACAAGGGGAACGTCCAATAGCGCAGACAACAAAACTTTTAGGTCGCTTCAATTAACTGATATCCTACCTGCACCTCGTAATGTTCCACAAATCAAGTAACATTTCGATATCGATAAAAACGGTATTGTAAAGTGTTCTGCAAAGACTTGGGTACTGGTAAAGAACAAACAGTTACTATTAAATCTTCATCAGGTTTTCAATAGACGAAGAAATTGAACGTATGGTAAAAAGATGCTGGAAGCGAATGCTGAAGCAGATAAAAACGTAAAGAAGAAAGTAGAGTTACGTAATGAAGTGAGATCAATTAATCTTCCACTGTAGATAAAAACATTGAATGAAATAGAAGGTAAAGTAGACGCTGAAGAGTTAAGAAAGCTGGAACAGCTCGTGATGAATTAAAAGCAGCTGTAGAAGCAAAATGACTTAGAAGCAATGAAAGCTAAACGTGACGCTTTTAAATGAAGTTGTTCAAAAACTTATCTGTAAAATTATATGAACAAGCAGCAGCAGCTAGTCAAGCAGCTCAAGGAGCAGCAGGAGCTGAACAAGCAAGCTCTCAAACCACAAGATGGCGTAGTAGTATGCTGACTTTGAAGAAGTACCAAGACTAATATAGAGCAAGTAAGAGTGGAGAACTCTTCCACTCGCTCTTTTGTAGAATGATATGATAAGGAGGGATAATGGTGGCAAAAACGTGATTTATATGAAGTACTCGAGGTCTCCAAAGATGCCTCGATGCAGATATATAAACAGAGCTTATCGTAAATTATCCAAACAATACCATCCAGATATTAATAAAGAAGCTGGAGCAGAAGAGAAAATTCAAAAGAAATAGCAGAAGCTTATGAAATTTTAAGTGATAGTCAAAAACGTGCTGCGTATGTATCAATATGGGCATGCTTCTATACGATCCAAACTCAGGATTCTCTGGTGGCGGTTTTGGTGGCTTTGAAGGCTTTTGGTGAGTTTCGGAGGTCAAGGATTCTCTGGAAGTTATACAGGTGGATTCGAAGATATTTTCGATACATTCTTTGGTGCGGCGGCAGTGGTCGTCGTGGAAATCGTGCCAATATGCCACGTCAAGGGCAGATTTACAATATGTCATGGACTTAACATTTGGAAGAAGCGATTTTTGGTAAAGAAGAAGTGATTCATTACCATCGTAATGCAGGAATGTAAACTGGTCATGGTACTGGTGCAAAAAACCTGGTACAGATCCTGTGACATGTTCTGAAAATGTCATGGTTCAGGTGTGATCGATGTTGAAAGAGCAACACCATTTGGTAGAATGATGTCCTCAAACAACGTGTGATGTCTGTGGTGGTACTGGACAAGAAATCAAAGAAAAATGTGAGACTTGTCATGGTCACAAACATGTAGAAGAAACTCATAAAAGTGAAAGTAAAAAGTCCCAGCCGGTGTAGAAAATGGAAACCAAATGCCATTACGTGGACAAGGGAAGCTGGAGAAAATGGCGGCCCTTATGGTAGACTTTATGTGATTTTCCGTGTTGGTAAGAGCGATACGTTTGAACGTGAAGGCAGATATTTTCTATGAACTTCCAATCAACTTTGCTCAAGCTGCATTAGGAGATGAAGTGGATGTTCCAACTGTTCACGGTAAAGGTAGAATTAAAAGTTCCTGCGGGAACTCAATCTGGTACAGTTCTTCGTTTAAGAGGAAAGGTGCTCCCTAGACTTCGTGGTAGTGGAATGGGGCGATCACATGTTACAGTACGAGTTGTAACGCCTAAGCATTTAACGGATAAACAACGTGAGGCAATGCAGATTTTTCGGAAAAAGAAGCGGGTACTCATGTTGAGAGCGAAAGCAATTTCTTCGATAAAAATGAAGGATGCTTTTTAAGGATAGTTTTTAAATAATATAATAGATTTTTGAATGACTTCCTAATTATAGTAGTAAAGGACGGCAGTAGCTCTGACGGTCTCTTGCCTAAAAATCGAGCCTCAGGTCTCGATTTTTCCTTGTAACAGTCAGCCAACTGGCTACTGTTACGCTATCTACTATAGGAAGTCTCTTGTTTTTACGTAACCAAATGAGAGTCCGTATATATAGTTAGAATGACTTCTGTCATAGTAGTATTAGGACGGCAGCAGACCTGCGGTCTCATGCCTCAAACTTTGAGCCTAAGGTCTCAAAGTTTTCCTATAAGATAAGCCAAGTGGGCTTATCTTACTCATACTACTATAGGAAGTCTTCTTTTTGTTCTATTTTATGATTTTTTCACAAATATATGTATTTCCTTAATAAATCCATATAATTGTAATTAGAAGGCGGGTAGCGTCATATTTTATTTTAAGAATTACGAACAAGAGATGATGATTAGGGGAGTTTAACAGATGAAATGGTAAAAATGTAAAATATAGTTTATTAGCATTACTTATTTGTTCAGTTGCTTTTGTTATCGGGTTGTTTCAACAGTCGTACAATAGGGAAAAATATTCTTTACCTCCTGAAGTAGACCTAAAAGTTGATTCTGAGAATGATGAAAGCGATGAATTATTGCTTGAACGCGATGGAGAAATAGATATAACTTATTTAGAAAGAGCTAAGCAAGTATTTTTAGTAGATTATCCAAAAGATGAAAAAGAACAATTAGTTGGTAAGACGATAACGATACGTGAACCATATTCTCTTTATAAGTCAGAGGAAATGGATAATAGAAAAATTTTGAATTTACGATTTATGTAGAGGATGAACCTTATGCTTATATTGGTTTGAGTAAATACGATGATAATGATGATAAGTTTGTTACATCATTTACGCAAGCGAAATATTTTCCGGAAGAGATTTTGATGAAACATGGGTGCTAATGTTTTACAAACAAAAGTGATAGAAGGATTTGCAGTATTGAATCTGTGAAGTATGATTCAACAAAGGTATATGGAAATTTGAATAAGGTAGTTTATACTTTTCGATCCAACAGAATTATAAGATATTTTTGAATGATTCTCCTAACATAGTAGTAAGGACGGCAGCAGCGCTGTGGCTCATGTACGAGCATACTCACTATAGGAAGTCTTTTTGCATAAATTTTCTTTTCATTCTTTTTCTGAAATTATTCTGAAGAGCGTACTCACAATGAATTTATAAAGAGTATGAGGGGAGTGATTTTATGAAAAATATTGAAATTAAGAATTTGTGTAAAGTATATGAAATATTACCATATTAGACGATATAAACTTTGTAGCAAAGGAAGGAGAGGACTGCATTCTTAGGTCCAAATGGAGCAGGTAAAAGTTCTACCTTAAGAATATTATTAGGATTAGATCAAGCAACTTTAGGTAGTGCAACAATTGCAGGAATAAAACTATAAAGATATCCGTAATCCTTTATTTGTTGTAGGAGCAACTTTTGATGGACTAGGGTCACCAAGTGATCGAACGGTATATCAACATTTAAGAATTGTGGCAGCCTCTAATGGAATTAAAAAGTAGAATTGATGAAGTATTAGCAGTAACGGATATTGCCCATAAAAAGCATGAATCCATTGGACATTTATCTCTCTGGGGAGACACAAAGGGTTAGTCTTGCAACTGCATTACTTGAAATCCACAATTTTCTTATATTGGATGAACTGACAAATGGATTAGATCTATAGCGGTATTCGTTGGCTAAGAAATTTTCTAAAAGAACAATCTGAAAAAGGGAAGACTATCTTATTATCTTCTCATATTTTGTCAGAGGTAGAAGCTGTTACGGATGATGTAGTATTCATTCATAAAGGAAAAATTATTGCAAACGGAGAATTAAAGAAAATTATGAAGGATACGGTAAATCTAGAAGAAGTCTTTTCAACCTTATTCAAGAAGGAGGAAAAGAAGATGAAGTTATTTTATAGTGAATTATTAAAGATTACTTATTCCAAACTTTTCAAAATTGTTTTTGCTAATTCTTTTTATCGTACAAACCATTTTTTGCTTATCTTGGTATAAAAAGCAGTTTTAGAAATAGGGTTACAGGCTACTCCTGAGAATACTGCTATTTTGGCAGAAGCGATTCCTCCGATTGAATATTTAGGATTTGATACAGTTATGTTAGGAGTGATGCCGATGATTATTTTTGGAAAGTGCTGTATATGGTGGAAGTGAATTTCACTCATCAACTGCGAACTACCTTATTAACCAATTGTAATAAGAAGAGTTTATACTTTTTAAATTAATGACGTTAACACTTTTTATCAGTTATCCTTTCATTTCTATCGATTGTAGTTACCATTGAAGTAGCTCATTTTACATTAGGGAAAATTTAGGACTAGGTGTTTTATTAAGTTTTAAAGTTTGGTACTTTATTTTATTAGCGACACTAAAGCGTGGTGAGTCTCACGATTTTATCTTTACTTTATAGCTTTTTCTATTTCGAACAGCCATGTGCTAGCTTATTATTTTAATTCCTCAAATCTATAATGTTGAGAGTTTCTCTCACTCATTTTGAATGGGGAAAGGTTCTTCCGGTTGTTTAGGAAATAGCTTCATTGCATCATCGGAAACTAGATTCTCACCCTCATCCATTTTGGACAGCTACTTTATTATTTCTTTTGGGTATTCATTTTCGGACTAATTGCTTATTGTCAATTTGAAAAAGGGATGTAGGAGGAAATTTTCAATGCTAGGAAATCAGATAAAAAGTGAATATTTGAAAAATAATATATTACTAAAGGATTATCGGCAACGTTAGTATTTTCTATTTTATTTCTATTAGCAATGTTACTGGCATTAAATCCATCTGCCCTAATGATTAATGGAGAATTCATAGTGACACAGTTTTTGCAAAGCATCTATTTAGCTCAAACGAGTGCAGTTTTTTCTGCGGTATTTTGGGGAAGAGAGTTTCTTAAAAAGTACATTAAGGACTAGTTTATTATCGAACCCTAGTCGTGTGAAATTTTTGTATCAAGGTAATCGTAACTTTGTATCGATTTTTATGCTGTTTTTAGTATAGCTACTGGAGTGGGGATTGGATTAGTATCGTTTTATTTTAAATTTCAATTAAGTCCAGAATTTGTAAGTTTTACTATTGTCAAAACTTATTCCAGCTATAATTGCTACGATTCAAATTAGTATGATTACATTCTGCTTAACGATACTTTATGGAATCGATGGTTTCTTCTTTAACAATTGTATTATCCATGATCATTAGGACTAGGGCAGTTATTATTACAATATTCTTCTATGATGAATATACTTCCAGTATTAGTGACTATGAATAGTTTTTTTCTATCAAAGAAATTTCTATCTATCCGAATTGTTGCAGAAGGACTTTTCCTTCAATCGTTATGGACAATAGTTTTTATTGGATTAGCCTATTACCATTTGCATCTAAAAAGTGTAAAATGAAAGCAAGATAGGAGTGTTGGGGATATGTCATATAAAATTCTAGTCATTGATGATGACGAAACTATTTTAAGATTAATCAAAAATATATTACAGTTAAATGATTATGATGTTACTACTAGAAATGGCATTGAGGATATAAATATCTGTGACTTTGTCGACTTTTGATTTATATTATTAGATATTATGATGCCACTCAGATGGCATAGTGATTTGTAATGAAATTAGAGAACAGATTAAAGCGCCAATTCTTTTTATTACGGCTAAAGATATGGAGGAAGATTTAGTGAATGGATTGTTAGCAGGAGCAGATGATTATATTACTAAACCATTCTCAGTAAAAAGAGTTTTAGTAAGAATTAAATGCATCTTAGACGTGAAGAACGAATAGACAAAATGGTAAACGATTAGAATTTGGTCTCGATTTTTGATAGATATGAATTTAAAAACAGTGTTGAGAAGATGAAATCAAATTAACGAACTGGAATTTATGATTATACAGTTACTAGCTAGTCAAACCTCAAGAATATTTACCATTGAAGAAATTTATACTGTTGTCTATCCTAATAGTTCTAATACTCAATTTCGATCCATCTCTGAATATATGTATCAAATACGTTCAAAAATTTAAACCCTACCACTTAAAATCCGATTGAAACAATGAGGGAGGCGGCTATAAATGGAAAATAAAATAAGCTTTAAACAACTTGTTCAAAAAGACATGTCTTACTATTATAGTTGAGTTTTGTAATTGCTATTTTAGTATTGTACCTACTTCCATTATTGTCGATTTCTATTAAAGTTGCTGGTGAAGAAACAGCTCATCCTGTATTATTGAATATTTTTTCTTGGATATATATATGTATCGCTTTTATTAGTGATTGTTAGTTTTAATATAGGACAATTACTATTGAAAATACATAAAGAGATGAATATTGTTTACCATCAATCCATGGGTTAGAATCTAGTGATTTAACAGAATCCTTAATAATTAGCAGAATTTATCAGAACGAATCAAAAATTAATCAAATGCAACAAAAATCGAAGGGATGCTTGAAAAGAACGCCAACAAAAGGAAGCATTAGTGTTTAAAGTATCAGCAGCTTCCCACGATTTAAAAACACCATTAACAGTTATTCAAGGAAATTCTGAACTATTATCTCATTTCAGCTATTGAAAGAAAAAAATATCTTCCTATATTCAAGATATCAATATAGCAAGCAATCGTATGATTGAATATAATAACCGATTACTATTGTATTCGAAAAACTTTTATGAGATCGAAAATGAATGGAAATGATTATTCATTACAAGATGTCATCGAGTCTATTGAACAAGAAATCCATTATCTGCTAAAAAGACAAAAACTATTGTTACATTTTGAATATGATGAAACAGATAGATAAAAATACTACAGTATATCTTCATTTGAATTATGTATTAAGAGCAGTGATGAATATGATGCAAAATGCACTAGAATATAGCACAGCAGATAAAAAGCAATAAAGGTTAATGCTACAATACACTCATCAGCAGTTAGTGATTAGTATTTGGAATAATGGTGCGTATTTAACTGATGAAATATTACAACATGCAGATTCATTATTTTTACCGAAAAAGATAAAAATCGCAATCTGAGATGATGCCCATTTTGGAATAGGTCTAGCATTTTGTTAAAAGGGTGTCAGAATTACATCATGGAACATTAGAAATTAAAAATGAAAGATGATGGAGGAAAAGTAATCAGTAGTTTATACAGGAAAAATATAGTGGCATAAATTTTATTCATCATGTACTTTTCAAGTAAAATAATCTTTCCAAACAAACAGAGATATCTTATAGCATCTCTTTTTATATCGCTAAAATATGGTATACTACTAATAGTATGTTTACAGAATGGAGTGATAAACGATGGATATGTCCAAAAGTCATTGAACAAATGGTGGAATCGAAAGATGTCAAAAGAATTAGGGAATTATTCAACCAGAATTATCCAATCGATATTGCTCTAGGATTGGAAGAAGTTACTGATGAAGTGCTTAAAAACTTCATGTATACCATTTCCAATACTACGATTAGCTTCCATTTTGGAAGTGAGTGACCCTGAATCTCAAATTGAATGTTAGAAAAATTACCTTTCCGACGTGTAGGATTATTATTCCAACAAATGTCTAATGACGATGTTGTGTGATATTTTAGGAAATCTGCACAATTGGAATTCGTAAAAATATTTGAATATGATGAAGGTTCTTCTCAAGACGAAATTCAAACGATGTTAAAATATCCCCAAGATTCTGCTGAGGGATTATGACGACGAGAATTTATTTCCGTAAAGGAACATTTAACCGTTGAAAGAAAACATTGACGTAAAGTTAAGAGAAATTTCTCCAAATACAGAAGTCATTCATACGATTTTTGTCACAACATTCCAAAATCAATTAATTGGTTGGATTGATATTCGTGACTTATTTACAAATGAATTAGATGTCAGTTTACACGATTTTAATGCATACAAATATTATTTCTGTAGTTCCTGAAAGAAGACCAAGAGGAAGTAGTCTGTCTATCTTCAAAAATATGACTTATCAGTTGTTCCCGTAGTGAGTACGAAGTGGCGTTTTAATTGGGATTATTACTATTGATGATATCGTCCACGTTCTTCAAGAAGAGCATCATGCAAGATATGCTTTTTAATTAGCGGGGTTGAAGGAACGAGAGAATTGGTGGCCCATTTATTGGAATCGATTAAGAAACGGACACCTTGGTTATTAATTAATTTGATTACAGCCTCTTATGGCTTCAGTAGTTGTTGGGATGTTCCTAATCAACGATTGAACAAGTGTTGTTCCTGCGGTTGCCATGCCGATTATTACGGGAATGGGAGGAAACTCAGCTTCTCAAACTCTAGCTCTAGCAATTCAAGAAATTGCATTAGGACAATTATCATTAGAAAAGATAAAAAGTATGTTTGGAATGAAATTGTTTCTAGGCTGTATGAATGACTGATTACTGGAGTTGTAGCTGCACTTGCGCTATATATTCCTTATCAAAACTTTTTATTTATCGATTATTGTAGTTTTTAGCGATGGCAATGAATTTAATGGTGGGAGCGATTTTGGGTTCTTTAAATTTCTTTTAGTTTTAAAAGCTAGAAATTAGACCCAGCCATTTCATCAACCATTTTTGTAACAACGGCAACAGACGTTCTAGATTCTCTTTTCCTAGAATTGCAGCAAGTCTTTTTACCGTTATTAATTTAGACATGAGGGAGAGTTATGAATGAATTTGAAAGAAATGAGAAAACGACAAGAGGCATCAGAAACTCTCGATTATTGCGCATATTGACTATGAAAGTCAACTGTTAGCAGACCGTATTTTACAAGCAACAGATACTGTAGCAGGACCGTGAAATGCAAGACCAATTATTAGACTCTATGGACTAGAACGTGAACGTGGAATTACGATTAAAGCTAAATGCGCTAGAATTAACGTATGATGCTAATGATGGAACAGAGTACATTTTTCACTCTAATTGATACTCCAGGGCATGTGGACTTTTACGTATGAAGTGAGCCAGTACTTACAGCCTGTGAAGGAGCAATTCTGTAGTGGATGCTGCTCAAGGGATTGAAGCTCAAACATTAGTAAATGTATATTTAGCCATCGATAATGACTTAGAAATTGTTCCAGTTATTAATAAAATTGACTTACCTGCTGCGATCCTCGAACGTGTTCGTACTGAAATTGAAGATGTGATTGGATTGATGCAAGTGAAGCCGTTCTTGCTAGTGCTAAAAGTTGAATCGATTCCAGAAATTTTTAGAACAAATCGTTCATAAAGATCTCCTAGCACCTCACTGGAGACTTAGAAGCGCTATTACAAGCGTTGATCTTTCGACCTCAGTTTATGATGCTTACTCGTGGAGTAGTCTTAAATGTTCGTATTCAAAATGGGATTGTTAAGACCTGGTGATAAGATTCAATTAATGAGTAATGGAAGACATTTGATGTTGTTGGATGTTGGTATTTTTCTCCAAAAACCAATTAGTCGTGATTACTTAATGGTTGGGGATGTAGGGTATATATACTTCTATCAAAACAATCCAAGATACTCGTGTAGGGATACTGTTACATTAGCTGAACAATCCAGCAAGCGACTCTATCTAGGTATCGTAAAATGAATCCAATGGTTTACTGTGGTTTGTACTCCAATTGATTCTTCTAAATATAATGATTTACGTGATGCATTAGAAAAATTACAATTAAATGATGCTGCGTTACAATTCGACAGCTGAAACTTCTCAAGCATTAGGATTTGGTTTCGTTGTGGTTTTCTAGGATTACTTCATATGGACGTGTATTCAAGAACGCTTAGAACGTGAATTTGATTTAGACTTGACATTACACCGCTCCATCGGTAATTTACCATGTTCAAAAACTGATGGAACAGAAGTAGTGGTGTCATAACCCTGCTGAAATGCCAGATCAATCATATTCAATCGATTCAAGAACCATATGTAAAAAGCTATCGTATTATGGTACCGAATGAATATGTTGGAAGTGTCATGGATATTTGCCAACGTAAACGTGGGACTTTGTAACGATGGATTACTAGATGAATATCGTGTTAATGTGATTTACGGAAAATGCCTCTATCTGAAATTATTTTTGATTTCTTTGATTCATTGAAATCAAGTACAAAAGGATATGCATCATTAGATTATGATTTAATCGACTATCGTGAAAGCAAAACTAGTGAAGATGGATATTATGTTAAATGGTGAAGTAGTCGATGCCTTTAAGTATTATCGTTCATAAAGGACTTTTGCTTTATAATCGTGGTAGCCATTACGGAGAAAATTAAGAACATTAATCCTCGTCAACAATTTGAAGTGCCAATTCAAGCAGCAATTGGAAACAAAATTTTGTCTCGTACAAACATTAAAAAGCATTACGTAGAATGTATGAAGGAATGTTATGGTGGGGGACGTTTCGTAAACGTAAGTTGTTAGAGAAACAAAAAGAAGGTAAGAAACGTATGAAACAAAGTGGGATCAGTTGAAGTACCACAAGAAGCGTTCATGTCAGTACTTAACCCAACGAAGAAGAGAAATAGCATTTTAATAAACTTTTTCTACTGTAGCAATGGATGGCAGCAGACCACATGGTCTCATGCCTAAAGAATTGAGCCTAAGGTCCATTTTTCCAGAAGAGTTGGAAAGGACTTCTTGTACTCGCATAAGCCATGAAAGTCTTATGACATTCTTTTTATGAATTGGCGTATAAATGTCTTCTTTTACTCATGCTAATGTTTTTCATTCTATTAACGATCTACAGATGATAAAAGCTGATTTTTAAAAATGTTATACTAGACTGTAAATTGTTCTAGGAAGGAGTTTGATGGGATGAAATCGATCCAGTTAAAGGATACTTAAAAAGAATCAGAGCCGATAAAACAGAATAAAAGTCTATGCTTGGCGTACAGCTATTGGTTTATCCAAGATGTCGATGGATTAAAACCATCTCAGTATTTAATCAGAAACTAGCTACTCAGAACATAGAAGGGCACATTACGATTGAAGAGGCATTAGACCGTAATTGACTCTTACTATGAAGAAAAAGAAGTTCACACTACATGAAAGCGAACGTACGAAGAAGCAGATAAAGTGAAGCTTCTCGAATTGCCCAATTTCTTTCTGAAACAGCATTTTCCTTCACGCCACAGGAGTATATTTCTATTCATCGAAAATTATTTCAAGGAATTTATCCGCATGCAGGTAAGATAAGAGAGTATAATATTACTAAAAAGAATGGGTACTAGATGGAGATACCATTGTATGGAAGTGCATCTGAATTGAGGCAACCTTGAGTATGATTTTTCTAGAGGAAAGAGAGTTTAGTTATAAAAGGGTTGACAATGGAGGAAATCATTCATCATTTAGCAGTGTTTCTTTTCTCGATTATGGCAAAATCCATATTTTTGGAGAAGGGAAATACAAGAACGACTGCTGTATTCTTTTTATTAAATATTTAAGAACTCTTGGATTTACATGTGACAAATGAGAGTTTTAGAGAAACATTCTGGTATTTTAGAAATGCACTTTGTTCGTCGAATTATACGAATTCTACCAAAAGGAATTCATGAACGACAGAGTATCTAGAGTTATTTCTAAAAATTTATTGTTGAATGAGAATCATCCGTTATCCAATCGTGATCTTAGAATTCAAGAATGATAGAATCATTACACTAATAGCGATAAAAGTTCGAACTTATCTAAAACACTGGACTGTAAAACACCGGTGTTTTATTGCATAAAATTGGAATATCTATTTAAAAATATTTTAAATAACTCTTTGCATTTTTGATTTCAGAGAGGAGTATTATCTATTTAAAGAAAATTTTAAATAGAAAGAGATGATTATATGTCTGTAAATGATATTTTTGTCTGCATTATCGGATGAAACCGTCGGAAGATATTAGAAATTTTTACGACAGGGACGAACGAATACTGGAGACTAGCACAGAGCTTATAAATCACACCACAAGTACATTGTCGTATCATTTAAAAAGTTAAAACAGGCGGATCGAATTTTATGAACAAAGGACTTTATTTATTGCGGAATTAAATTTAACGGTTTTAGAAGAAGAGCCAAATTGTTTGGATGAATTCAATTATTGAGGAGCATAATATGTTAGTGAATAGCACTATTTATTAGATGTCATTTTGACTTTTTACCTATATTACTTTGGTGTGTGTGTTGTCTGGTTTGGAAAATTAGATCACTGCCACTCGTTTTGACTTAGAAGGAAATGTATGTCGCAACAGGTCTACGTTGACGATTCTAATATTACCAACTCCTCATTCTATTATTATCTGGTTAACTCAAATGGATAGATGATAAAGATTTGTCAAGTCAAACAAGGAATATTAGCGTTATATTTTTAGACCTACTTTACTATTGTTTTAACGCTACTGCCATTTTCCGATCGTCTTGATTTTGACAGTTATATGGGTTCCTCAAATGGGATCGCTGACAGTTTCAGATTGATGTTTATGATATTCATTGGAAAATGTTAGTCCTAAAATTAAAGAAACGAATAAACACTTTGGGTTCGTGTGTCGATGGATTATGAATAAAGATGAAGCTGTAAAACTCAACGATTCTTTTGATTATGAGTATGGTTTCTGGTGTTATTTTTATCTTAATTTATTATTTGCTGGGAATCACTTAGCAATGATTCTTGTGAGTGTCGGTTTGTTGGTAACGATTCTTATTACTACAGTGTATTCGTATAAAAATTAGCAAATAATAGAAAAATGACTTTTCCTTTGTAGCATTTAGACTTTTAGTTAGTTTTTTTGTGCTATGAGGAAAAGTCATTTTTATTTTTGATAAACATTAACAGTGTATCGCTAGTTTTGTTCTTTTTCTAGTGCAATATCAACTTGTTTTTTTGGATGAGTCGATCATAGTCATGACTCATTTTTTTCATACAAAGCTTTATCATAATTCTCAATCGCATGATTCCATTGGAATAAATCAGGAATCTCTTCTTCGTGTATGTTTGGATGCTCGTGAAGTAATAAGTTTAAATAGATAAAAAAATTCGTTTAATGAGGGCAGAATAATATTCGTCTCTTCTAAAGGCATTGAACTCCTCATAAGAAATATATGTCTGTTGAGAAAGACACATCATCGGTAAATTATCTTCGTTTAATATTACAATCTCTTTTCCCACTAAAGGTATCACGATGATAGGCGAAAAGAATCATTTTCAATAATAATGGTGCTTCGTGATTCAATGTAGAATGATTTTTCGGGAAAAATAATGGAATTTGGTATAGAGCTAACAAACAAATGTATGAAATTAGCAATATGATTTTTTTCGAAGTGTGTAAGTGCGTTTTAAATTAGAAGAGTCGAATGGTGAAGTCATATGTATCATCCTTTACTAAAGTTTTTATAACTTCATTATATCAGAGGAAAATAAAAATGGTTACTGTTTTAACAACCGTTTCTTCAAGTTTTGGGCAATATTCTCAATTACTACGGAGAAAAGTCTTTTTTTCACATTGATTTTTAATTTAAGGAGCGGTATACTATACGTGAAAAACGATAACAATTTGAAGAAGGGAGATTATGATGCAAAAAAATCAAAAATTATTAATCGGTATTTCTATTGTAGTAGGAGTGATATGTATTGAATTAAGTATGTATGTTATTCCTTTTATAGAAGAAGTTAAGGAGTTTGAATTCCCTATGTTTGTCGTAGGTGTTATTCTTTGCATCATCTCCATTATTTTTGGAATTAGACATCAAAAAAAGTTAAGGAGGGTAGAAGGATTGGGTTATATTCATTTATTTAACAGTAATAGGGGGAATCTTTTATGTTAGGAAAATATAGAGTAGTTAGTATTGTATTGTTAAGTATTTGTTTAGCTTCTTGTGGTCAACAGAAAAATGCTCAAGAAACGACGGTTCAAGAAAAGTGTTACAACGGTAGAAGAAAGTAAAACCCACTAACTTTCAATTAGGAAAAGGAAGTAATCAGTTTAATACTGTTTCATTCAATGAAACGTTCAGAGACAAGAGTGTAGTTGCTCATTATGCAGATGAGTATCCAGACTTTATTCCGAAAATGTTATCAGAGGATGGAAAATTATATGGTAGTGTAGATCATATTGGAATTTTTGGAAATTGATTTAAAAAAACAAATTCCTATTCATTGGTTCATGAAGTGAGTGATGCAACAGTTTCCCATCAATGGGTTCGAGCATTCGACAAAAATTGGGTATTTTTTTGAGGAATATACAGACTCAAAAAGAAAATGCAAACTTCTACTTATTGAATCGTACAACGGGTGAAGTTACACCTGTCAAAGAGAATGAAAAGATGCCACTAGTTCATCACATTACAGCATTCTTTACAGAAGATTCGAAGTTAGTATTTAATATTGTTAAGGATAGTAAAGAAGATACATCTTTAAATACGCTTCATCAATTGGAAACAACAACGATGAAAGATCAAGTCATTGATCAAAAATACTTTTTTTCACCGATTCAATTCAATGGAAAACTTTATTATATTCGCTATGATGCAAGTGCTAACCATTCAGAAGTTGTTCAATACGATATGAAGAGTGGAGAGAAAGAAGTAACGTTGACGCATCAAAGTGCAACAGAACATTTGAATCAATTATTTACGGATCAACATGAATTATATGTTTCACTAGGCACAGATTTAAAGAGTGGAACCATTTACCACGTCAATCAAGCAGAAAAGAAATATGATTGGGTCTATGGGTATACAAGTACAGGATTTATCCAACAAAAATCACCTTGGATTCATGAGTTTCTCAGCAACTGATACTGAATCAGGACGATACTAAAACACCTTATCGTTTGATTGACTTACAACATCAACATAAATATGACTATGATGGAAGCATCGTATTCCTATCAGAAAAAGGCATGGCATGGATAGCTTTCAAGAAAGATACAAAAGACATTCCAAAAGGTGAAACATTCCGAAACGAAAAATTCAGAAATTCATTATGTTGAATTTGAATGAAGATGAAAAGTGATATACAACTACAAGCTCCTAGAATGAACTAGGGGCTTGTTTTTGTAATTTAAAGCAATTATTCGTATTGATGATTGACTTTTGTTCTTAATAATATTATCTTTTTAAGAGTAAAAAAATTTTTAAATTAAAAAAATAAGGAGGTAACTAGTTATGAACATCACACTTTTTGTCTACAGTTTATTGTTATGTATATTAGCATTTTTTTGCTTATAAAAATGAGTTAGGAATATCTATTACTTCAATTCTACTAGTAGTATTGTTAACATGTTTTTGCAGGATTCATCTGTTGTATACACCTATCATTATTAAAGTAGTAATTTCCTGTTTGTTGTTATTGATTTCGTTCATGTTTTATGACGATAGAAGTAAGAGTCTTAAGAATGTACATATGTCGCATCATATTATTAGATTGCTGCTTCATTTAGTTTTTAATAGTTAATTTATGGTTAGTTTAGATTTAAAGAAAAGAGGGACGAAATGAATCATACTAATGCTATTGGTAGCAATTGGAAGGGCGTTCGAAAAGAACTTTTTCACTCAGGAAGAAATTCGTAAAAAGTGATGAAAGAGTTGCGAAGATTAGTAAAAACAATTGACGAACAAAAAGAAAGAACAGGAAGAGAAATAAGAATATATACCACCATGGCATCTCCACAAAGGTAGATGTCATTTTTCATTATGTGACTTTTCAGTCCGTCACGCTCCGTAGGTGCGTGACAAATAAACTCACCCGCTATGCGGGTGCGCATCGAAGGTTATACCAAAAACTCCAATCGCGATACAATAAAGGTGTTCAAGCCTATCATATAGCGAGAGGAGAAAAAAATATGGCTGAAAAAAAGCTAATAGTTTATCACATACAAAATGGATGTGTAAATACCACATTGTTTTTTTACACCTAAGTATAGACGGAAAGTTATATATAATCAATATAGGAAAAGTTTGGGAGAAATATTTCGTCGATTGTGTAGTTATAAGGGGGTAGAGATTATAGAAGGACATCTTATGCCGGATCATGTTCATATGTTGGTAAGTATTCCACCAAGGATAAGTATTTCAAGTTTTATGGGGTATTTAAAAGGAAAAAGCGCACTAATGATGTTTGATAAACACGCAAATTTAAAATATAAATTTGGGAATCGTCATTTTTGGGCAGAAGGTTATTATGTAAGTACAGTAGGACTCAATGAAGCTACCATAAGAAAGTATATACAAGAACAAGAAAAACATGATATAGCAATCGATAAATTAAGTGTAAAAGAGTATGAGGATCCCTTTAGGGATGATGGTAAAAGTAATACAAACGCCTCTTTAAGAGGCAAGTGACGAGTCAAAAGCAATAAGGCTTGAACAAAGTGAAAGCCAGCGTCTTTAGGCGCTGGCTTGTAATCTGGGCTTATAGCCCCGGTTCAAACCACCCGTTAGACGGGTGGTCATGATTATATGAAAAAAATTTTTGAAAACATTTTTTTGAAAATACCTTGATTTTATAAATGAATATGCTATAATTCGAACAATATTTATTTTGGAGGTGTCGTATGTCTTATTTATTTGAGATATTACCAAGTTTATTGAATGGTGCAACTATGACGTTACAAGTGTTTGTACTTGTTTTATTATTTTTCAATTCCTTTAGGAATTGTGATTGCGTTTGTGTTGCAAGTCCATTGGAAGCTCCTCCATTATGTGATTCATATTTATATTTGGATAATGCGTGGAACTCCGTTATTGCTTCAGTTGATTTTTATTTACTATGTATTACCAAGTGTAGGTATTCGTTTGGATCGTCTTCCTGCTGCGATTATTGCGTTTACGTTAAACTATGCAGCGTATTTTGCTGAAATTTTCCGTGGGGAATTGATACGATTCCAAAAGGTCAGTATGAAGCGGCTAAAGTGTTAAAAATTCACCCCACTAGCATCGGTACGTTATATTATTCTTCCTCAAGTAACTAAAATTGTGTTACCTAGTGTATTCAACGAGATAATGAGTTTAGTAAAAGATACATCATTAGTGTACGCTTTAGGAATTTCCGATTTAATTTTGGCGAGTCGTACTGCTGCCAATCGTGATGCTAGTTTAGTACCGATGTTTTTAGCAGGAGCGATTTATTTAATTTTAATAGGGGCTATTACACTTGCTGCAAAACGTGTCGAGAAGAAATTCAGTTATTACCGTTAGGAGGAGAACAATGTTAGAATTACGCAATATTAGTAAAGGTTTTTGGCGATAAGAAAATATTGTCAAATTTTAATGTAACCATTCGAGAAAAAGAAATACTAGCAATCGTTGGACCTTCTGGTGGAGGAAAAACAACATTGCTAAGAATGTTAGCAGGTTTAGAAATGATTGATTCCGGAGAAATTTATTATAATGGCAACTTGGTTCCATTAGATGAATTAGAAAAAAACGTCCTTTATTAGGATTTGTTTTTCCAAGATTTTCAATTATTCCACATTTATCTGTATTAGACAACTTAACTTTGTCTCCAGTGAAAATGATGGGCATGTCAAAAAGACGAAGCAGAGGAAAAAGCTAGAAAATTATTACTACGACTAGGATTAGCCGAACATGCAGATGTCTATCCTTATTCCTTATCAGGAGGACAAAAAAACAACGGGTCGCACTTGCAAGAGCGATGATGATTGACCCAGAAATTATCGGCTATGACGAACCAACTTCAGCCCTAGATCCAGCACTACGATTAGAAGTTGAAAAATTAATTCTACAAAATCGTGAATTAGGAATGACACAAATTGTTGTAACGCATGACTTACAATTTGCAGAAAAATATTGCTGATCAATTATTAAAAAGTGGAACCAAAATAGGAGGGAGTTTATGATTAAAAAGAAATTCTTACTATTTTTGCACCTGCAGTCTTAGCATCCTCTTCATGGCTTGTACGCAAAAAGCTAGTGACCCGAAACAAGATAATTGGGAAAAATATCAACAACAAAACAGCATTACAGTTGGATTCGATAATACATTCGTTCCAATGGGTTACGAAGAAAAAAATGGACAATATTCAGGATTCGATATCGATCTAGCAAAACTTGTTTCTGAAAAATTAGGCATCCAAGTTCATTTTCAACCGATTGATTGGGATATGAAGGAAACCGAATTACAAAACGGAACAATTGATGCTATCTGGAATGGCTATTCAGCAACCGATGAACGAAGAGAAAAAGTAGCATTTACGATTCCCTATATGCAAAATACACAAGTTATTGTCAGTAAGAAAACTAGTAATATTCGCTCTGTTGAGGATATGAAAGATAAAGTATTAGGCGCTCAAACAGGTTCATCTGGATATTTGGATTTTTGAAGCACAACCGGAACTGTTAAAAAAATCATGTGAAGAATCAAGATGCAGACCAATATCAAAGCTTTAACGAAGCTTTTAATTGATTTGAAAAACGACCGCATTGATGCATTAATAATTGACCGAGTTTATGCGAATTATTACCTCGCTTCAGAAGGCATTATGGATGACTACGAGATCTTTCCCAGCAGGCTTTTGAAAGTGAATCCTTTGCCGTAGGTGTACGTAAAAGTGATCAAACTTTACAAGAACAACTTAACCAAGCTTTTGTAGCTTTATACCAAGAAGGAAAAATTCCAAGAAATCAGCCAAAAATGGTTTGGGGAAAAATATCGCTACAACAGAAGTCAAAGGTGAAAAAAATAAGAAATTTAGAGGCATCTACTGAGAAGTAGGTGTCTTTTGCATCATTCATTGAAATCGTATAGCGAATCTGTTAACTTTAAGGTACTAACAAAGTTAAAGGATAATGACATGAAACAGAAAAACAACAAACATCATAGAAGAACAATTACAACGTCTTAATCGTTCCCCATTATTTGCCATTTCATTGAGTGGGAAGGAATTATCTCATTCTAACTTTTTGGGCATGGTTATTAGAACAAGAAATCGAAGAAAAACATCCATTTATTGAAGTATTTATCCCTGATTTTTATCAAAATGGATGTACATTTATCTCAGTCGAACGAGAAAAAGAAGTATGTGGATTTAACGATTACTTATAAAAAACAAAGCCAATCAAACAGAAGTACTGATTATTGAAAACAAAATTAAGTCCATTCCAACGAAAAAGAGCAATTGATGAGATATGAAGAAAAAAACTAGGCAAAACAAGACATACCTATTACAGGAATTCTAACAGGATTATACGCTACATTAGATATCCAAGATTTAGGGAAAAGTGGTCATTCTTAAGTTATCAAGAAATAGCTAAAACGAATCATGAATATCCAGAAACTACATGCAACAATGGATTTTTGCAGACTATATCCTACAATATGCGGAAAATATCGAAGTACTCTATGACTTATTTCAAAACAAAATGGAGCAAAAATAAAGGCAAATACATCATTGGAGATGAAGATTTAGAAAAAAATCCGCTATTCTGATATTTATGTAAAACTAAAAGGGTCAGAATTCATGGAAGAAATTAATAAACGACTAACTTTTTGAAGCATATAAAGATTGGTCAAAAACCAGTCTGCGGACTTAGCTTCAACCATAAGAAACCAACGCTCAGTATCGTGTTCTCTCAAAGAATCGATGGAGATCCAGCAAAAAGAAATTGGGATGATTGGAGTACAAATAGAAGGAGATCAATTCAGAATTTATGGAGGAGCTTCGCAAGAAGGTAATTATCATGAGGAAACGGTTATTAATAAACTATACAATTGCGATTACTTCAAGAGAAATTTTGCAGAAGAAATTGCAAAAACAAGGTCGATACTTCCAAAAATGAGAAACAACTATTGTAAGTATGGGAAAGTTGTAGACAAATATTGTCATTGTTACCAACACTGGAAAATAGAGGACTTTAGTCATGATGCCATTATTGATGAGTTAATGAAACAGATGAAAATAGCGGAAGAGAAGATAAAGAGCGGATTGACGTTTGGGGAATAGGGAAACGGCGTAAGCCGTTTTATACGTAATAAAAAAACAAAAACTCCAATCTTAAAAGACTGGAGTTCAAAAATTCAAAGAAACCAATTGCTTGTTTGTGACGCCAACACATGACGCTTACATAGATAATAGCACGAGAACAAGACTTACTGTTGGTGAATGTATAGTAGCATGTATTTATGAAAAAAATACAAATATTAATTGAAATTATTTCTTAAAGATATTATGATTACGGTAAGAAAGTTGGAGGTAGTCATATGGAGAGAATTGCTGAACCAATAATATATAATTTAGATTATACTGAAAAATGGATAATCAGTATGAGATTGTTGAACCAAATGATGAACGAGTAATTTTTAAGTTTCCTACCGTTTATATTGTTCATCAACAAAAGGATTCTAAGTATACTATTTATGTTGGAGAAACTACAGATATTAAGAAACGAACTTTTCAACATTTAAAAAGTAGATATAAAAATCAAGAGAAGATTGGTTAAACTTTTCAGAAGAATCTGATGTAAAAATGTTTGTCATTGGACATGAAATGTTTAATAAATCATTAACATTAGATATTGAAAAATAAATTATTGCATTATTTGAGTAGTACTGATACTGTAAGTGGTGTTAACAATAGACGATTAAATCAACAAAATGAATACTATACATCTGATAATATGGAAACAATTTTTTTCCAAAATATGGAGAAAATTACGTTTGTTTGAACCAGCTATTTTTTTCCTACTAGAAAAAAAGAATTGAAGATGCAGCTGTATTTAAAGCTTCTCCATTTCATAAATTAACGCAGGAACAAGTAAATGCAAAAGAACAAATTATGTTAAGAATTGTTAGTAATATAGCAAATAGCATTTCTAGTAATGATGTAGAAAGTAAATTGATTATGGTAAATGGTGAAGCTGGTTCAGGTAAGACAGTTCTAATGAGCAATTTGTTTTACGAATTATCTCAGGAGTCTCGATTAGAGAAAAGTGAAACTGTATTGAGTGGAATTACACCATATCTTTTTAGTAAATCATGATCAGCAATTGAAAGTATATAAAGAAATTGCTAGAAAAATTAGGGATTAATAAAAAAAGGTGAAGAGAATTTAGTTCAAAAACCAACGAGTTTTATTAATAATCATTCTCCAGAAAACAAAGTAGATGTAGTAATTGTGGATGAAGCACATCTATTATTAACACAAGGTAAACAATCCTATAGAGGTAAAAATCAATTATTAGATTTGTTAGACCGAGCAAAAAGTAGTTGTTATTGTTTTTTTGATGAAAATCAAATTTTATTAACTGAACAAGTTTGGGATTCAGAATACTTAGATAAGTTAAAGCATGATTGTAATTTAAATCAAAATTATATTGAATTAAAAAAATCAAATGAGGATACATTCTGGACAAGAAACAGTACGTTGGATAAGAAATATTATTGATAATAACACTATTGATGATATACCAAAGAGATTCAAAAAGGTTATGATTTAAAAATTTTTTTAATTCTCCATCTGAAATGCAAGAAGAAATTATAAGAAGAAATAATAATGAAGATATGGGATTATCTCGTATGGTAGCTACTTATGATTGGGATTATAGTCAAAAAAATGCCCCAGAAGGAGAGCTATGGAAAGTTACAGTTGGTGATTGGTCAATGCCATGGAATTTTCGAACTCTTAAACACAAAATACAAAATCTAAAAAGTCAATTAATGATAATTCATTAGCTTGGGCAGAAAATCCAAATTCAATTGAAGAGATAGGTTCTACATTTTTCGGTCCAAGGGTTTGATTTGAATTATGTTGGTGTTATTATTGGACCATCTGTAAGTTTTTAAAAGATGGTAAGGTTGTGTTTCTACCAGAGAATAGTAAAAAAATAAAAAAAGCAGTTCGCAATAGAACATTTGATTCTGAGAATAATAAACCAAAGAAACAAAAAAATTTGGTGAAACATTATTAAAGAATGAATTAAATGTTCTTCTGACAAGGGGAGTAAAAGGATTATATATTTATGCAGTAGATCCTGATTTACAAAAATGAATTATTAAGAAGACAGGGAGCAAAAAAATAATGGTTAATGAAAAATAATATCAGCATGAAACGTATTAATAAATTTCATGATGATCATAAATGGAGACAGTTTCATAATGCAAAAGATTTGGCTTTATCGATTTCTATAGAATCTGCAGAATTATTAGAGTTGTTTCAATGGACAACAGCTGAAAAAACAATAGAAAATAAGTATGAATCTATTGAAGAAGAATTAGCAGATATTTTAATTTATTCTTACACACTTGCAGAAAAAAATTAGGTATGGATATTGATGAAATCATAGAGAAAAACTTGTTAAAAATTTGAAAAATATCCGGTATAAACTTAATAGAAGTTAATATGAACTCCTCAACACCTCAAAATGTTGAGGAGTTTTTATTTATACTAGTTTGTTAAATAAGAATAGTTAAGTTGATTTTTAACAACTATATATTGTGCATACCTTCCGTTTAGTACGCTATATTTTTGTGTTATCGTTGGATTTTTAATTACTAAATCAGATATAATAAAGGTAAATAATACAAGAAATATAAATAAGATTTTTTAAAGAAAAGGAGGATTTTACTAATCGAATAATTAAGAATTTTTTATAATATTTTAAAAGGAGGAAAATAGCAGTGAAACGAACACCAGATAAAAAGGAGGAAATTGTAATATATATTTCACTGAAGATTTAAAAAGCAAGAAAATATTTAAGAAATACTTCTTCTGAGGAAAAATAGAAAGATTTAAATTAGAATTAAAAATTATGGAAAATTTTAAATCTAATCCCATTGATAGTATAGTAACAGTTTATAATGTTTTTGTTGATTCTAATGATGTAACAAAAATCTTATATAGAAATGAAAAAAATATGATGGTAATATTAATGAGTTATTAAATTATACAAGAGGTGAGGTTAGAAAAAAACTTTTAAATTATTATTGCCCATTTTACATGCGTTGAATAAAATTTCAAAACTTGATAATCCTATTTATCATAGAGATATTAAACCAGATAATGTTTTTATATGAAAAATGGAGAAGATTATAAATTATTTATATCAGATTTTGGAATTTGTTATTTAGATAGAGAAAGTGAAAAGATTGACACAAGTTGAAACAGCAATTGATGCTAGAATGTTTATTGCTCCAGAATATGAAAAAGGAAGAATTGAAAAATGTCGACCATACTGGAGATATATTTTTCAATAGGAAAAAGTAATTTGGTATATGATTAATGGTATAGAAAAATGGTTTTTACCGTCAAATTTTTGGCATCTTGATGACTATAACCTAGAAAAAAATTTTTCCCAGATAATGAGGATATAATTTTTGCCAATAATATTATATCAATTTGTTTAAATTATATTCCTGATGAGAGACCGGATTATGATGAATTAGTTATTTTAATTGAAAAATTTTCTTAGAAAATCAAAAAAATAGATAGTGATGAAAGATTGAAAATGGAAGTTGCACAATATAAGGAAAAAAAGAAAAATTGACTTAAAAAGAAATAAAAAGAAAAATGCTTTACTGGTTAATACATTTAGTATTTGCTTTGTCAAAGCATTAGAAAAATTAAATAATACCTATGATTTAGAACTAATTTCTATGATATTATACGGATATAAAGAAAAATCTAAAAAAATGGAGTAGATTATACTTCAATAAATGTTGAAAATAATAGTGAACATTCACTTTACAGAATCAAGTTTGATAGAATTTATTTTTCTATTAATTATCATCCAGCAAATGATTATGAAAAGTATTGTAATGTAGATATTGAATATTATATTTATTCAAAAGAAAAAAATAGAGAAACTATTTCGTATATTTTATAATGAAAAATGGAGTATTGTATTCTGAATTTAATGGAAAAATTGAACTTTTTCAGAAGATGTTGTTTTTTTGGTTGGGGAGTGGACTTAATTTCGGAATATGTACGTTCATATGATCAAAATTAAAGGTGTTATACAAATAAAATCAACTATAAAGTATTGGGAAATTTTTGTAATCAACTAATTCTAAGATATTCATCTTTCTCAAAAACTTGTTAGGATGTTTTTAGTAAAGAATTCAAACAGAATTATAGGTAATTTGTTTTATATAACTAATAAATATGGAAATTTGACTGGAAGTCAGTTAGTTACACTTATGCATTATAAAGGTAACACATAGAGTAAATTTTATTCTAGAACTGCACTAGTTGTTATAGCGGATTACATTATTATAGAATATTGGGAAAAACGAAAAATTAGGAAAATCTAATATTTTTAGTAATTATGAAAAATCAGTTTCTCTCACTTGACATGTGAGTAAATTATCTATATTATTCCTCTAGAAGGACTAGGTCAGGAAGCATACGATGCCCTGACCATTTTTATAAGGAGTAATTGTATTTGAGAGAAAAAGAGTTTTTGTGACTAAAGTAAATTCCAACTATAACAACGAGGTGATTATATGTTTGTAACGTATCCAGCAATATTTTATAAGAACAAAAGAGAATGAAGGATATACAGTTGTATTTCCTGATTTAGAATATGGAGCAACTGAAGGTAGAACTGAAACAGAAGCTGTTCAAATGGCACAAGATTATATTGGAAGTTGGTTGTATGAGGATTATATGAGAATAATGCTTTTCCAAAATCAAGTAGTTTAAAATGAAATTACTGTTGAAGATGATGAGTTTTTCAGATATGTCTCATAGTTTTGTTAAGTTAATTGAAGTAGATTTGAAAGTCTACGTAAGAAATCCTAATAGTTAAGAAACGAAATAACGTCAAAGTTATATCAAAGATAATATGGAAAAAAATGAAAAATTACCATAAGATCTTCCTCGCCCAATCGTAGTATCATACGAATGGGCGAGTTTTTCTTATTTTTCAAAACAATTATTTGCTATTTTGCACCCAAAAGTATATAATTTTTGGGTGCGAGGAGGTGCTTTGAGATGAGTTCAATAACGAATCAAATAGAGGAGATAATGACAGAAAATCCAGGAAAAATCTTTTCAATTCATGATTTTTATCATATTGGAACAAAAAAATACAATTAAATCTGTTTTTATATCGTTTAAATGAAGAGAATAAAATTACTAGATTAATGGATGGACTTTATATAAAAACCTAAGTATAGTGAGGTTTTTAAAGGAATATTCTTATCCAGATGCAAGTGAAGTTGCAGAAAAAAACTAGCTGAAAAAAATTTTTCATGGACGATTTCGCCAGCAGGTGATACAGCTTTGAATTACACTGGTTTATCTACCCAAGTGCCGAATGAATATATTTATATTTCAGATGGTGCATATAGAGAATATTCATATAGAGATATTTCTTTTTAAGAATACAACGAATAGAAACATCAGTACTTACTCAAAAGAATTATCAATTCTTATTCAAGCTATTAAAGCCCTAGGTAAAGAGAATATAACAGATGAAAATATAAAAAAATTAGCAGTTTTTGCAAGAAATATTAATGAAGATTTGAAAAAGATACATTAAAATTACCGTTTTGGATACAACAAGTCCTTGAAAAGATACAGGAGGTTTCTTATGAATAAGTTACTAGATTTAACGGAAGAAGATTTAGAGCTTGTTATTAATAATACTGTTGATAAGCTCATATTATCTAAAGGTATAGTTGAGAAAGATTTTTTTGGGTTTGTGTGATTTTAAAAATATTTATTTAGTAGTTTTAAATATAAAGATTCGATTGTATTTAAAGGTGGAACAAGTTTATCAAAAGTCTATAAATTAATTGAAAGATTTTCAGAAGATATTGATTTGGCTTTTGGATTGGACATTATTAGGTTATGATAAAACGGAACCTTATGAAGATAGGAGTAATACAAAGCAACTTAAGTTTAATCAGAAGCTAAATTCAGAAACAGAAATATTTCTTCAAGAGCAATGGCTACCTATTTTAAGAAACGATTTTTAATATTCTATTAAAGAATAGAATATTTAATTTTTTATATTGATGAGTTTGATAAGCAAACAATTTGTTTTGATTACCCTAAAATTCATAAGGATCCATCAATATTACAAGTTATTAGGCTTGAAATTGGATGTTTAGCAGAACCTATTCCTGCTAGTAATCAGATTATAAAGTCATATGTTGAAGAAGTATATTCTGAGATTTTTTAACGAAAAATATAAAATGTTGTTGCAGTGAGTAGACTAAGAACATTTTATGAAAAATTAACAATACTATAGAGAAGCTAATCGAATGAATGGTAATTTTTCCAACTAGATATTCTAGACATTATTATGATATTTATAAAATGTTATTAACTTCAGTAAAACATGAAAGTTTTGATCGTTTAGAATTATTAAAAGAGGTTATAGAATTTAAGAAAAATTTTATGCATGTAATTGGGCAAAGTACGATGAAATTATGGATGGAAATCTAAATTTAATCCCATCAGAAGAAGTCATTGTTAATTTTTCAAAGGATTATGACAGTATGAAAAAAATATGTTATTCGGAGAAAAAGTAGAATTCGATAGAATAATAGAATATCTTAAAAGCATATGAAAAGGAATTAAATAATGTAATTAAAAATAATTAACTCCCCTCGCACAATCGTAGCATCATACGATTAGGCGAGGGTTTATTATATTAGAGATAAATATATAATAAAAGTTCAATAAATATCTGAATCATACTTTCAATACTATAATGATATAAGAAGACATCCGCAATAAAAAGCTAATAACAGGAGAACAAGATGAGATTATGGCATGAGCAAAATGATACCAAAATTACCGAAGAATCAATTATTAGGACAGCATAGAGAATGTTGTGCGCTTAGGGGAAATGGATGGAATAAGAAACATAAAACTGTCGAATATGTATTTTTATATTCTCCTAATCACCTATTTTGTTATCATACATTGATTATGGATGAGATGAATAATAGAGGCTACAAAAGTAGCAACTGAGTGGCGAGATAAGAATTATCGTGAAAGATTGCAGAAAGCTATGATAATCTTGCGGCAGTAAAGATAAATACTCCAATTTATAAAGAACATAATGAAGCATATCTTCAGGAATGTATCGTGAATTTACGATTAAAAAGGCATTGAAATTGAAGAGTAGATAATCATAAAATGATGAAATCCTGCACCCAAAAGTATAGAGTTTTGGGTGCAGGGTTCTTTCTGTCTTATTGTTTTTCTGTTTTTGCTCGTTGTTCTAATATCGTTTGACGAACTCCGGCATTTTAACATTTTCTCTGCCTTTTTAGCGATTAATTTCTTCACGAATTCTGCATTTGAATATCAGATTCTTGTTCTAGAATGTTTTTGATGTTTCTGGTGGTACATTTCATCCAGTGTTTTTTCTTCATGTGTTTTTAAGAGTGAAGCTTTCTGTTTTGTGAGCTCGAAACCGTTTTCGTATAAGGCTTCTACTAAGAGTGGATGATCATCCGGCATTGGTGGTCTAGGTAGCTTACGCCAAATTCATCGCATAAGTCCTCATATCTGATATCATTGTCGTATAAAAACTTCGATATGTTCGCTAATAAAGCTAATTGGAATGAAAATATAATGTTCAGGATGTTCCGTTTGTTCTCTAAGTATTCTAGAACGTCTGGTTTCATCCATGGTAGTCCAATATCACTTTCGCTTTGCCATGTATGAGGTACTGATGTTTTTCCAAGCCCAATCTTTCTGCAACGATTTGTCCATTTTTTTGTAAATTTGGTCGATATATGGATCTTGAATTCCAATGCAATAACAGGTACGCTATGTGCTGAGAAGACGACTTTAAAGCTGTCTTCTTTAACGTCTTCGGTTAAAATCTTTTTGATTTCCTGTTCCCAGAATTCTAGTAAGTTTGGATTATGATACCAATCTTTACCATGTGGAAACGAATCGTTTTGCTTTCGATAAATTTCTCGTATCCATAAATGGAGTAGTAAGAGTAATGGGGTTCAAGAGCTAAGCTCCAGGCATTCTTCGATTCCGTCTTGTTCCATTTGTTTAACGACTTCAGGAATGAATGGAGAGGAAAATTTATTAGTAAAAATAAACCGTATATTCTCCTTGTACTCGTTCTTGTAATTTTGCTGCTTGCTGTTTTGAAATTTCTTGTAGGGACTTCTGCCAATTTTTGGTAGTTGTCATACAAGTGTTGAATTTTCTTGATCCGTTGGACGAACACCACGTCGAATATTTGTAAAAATCTTGCGATATCTTCAAATGTATATCCTTCAGGTGTACCAAATGTCATAAGTAAAATTGCTTTTTGTCATATAACCACTTTCCTATGTGAATCATCATAACATTTTTTTATAACTATCTGACTAGTAGAATACATTGAAATGGTGGTTAAAAAGAGTTTATAATAGAGAAAATAAAGTATAGGGAGTTTTTCTATCTATTAAAATGTAATAGATACGTTAATGAATTAGAAATTCCATTTCAAATTGTGGAACATGAACCTGCACTAACAACGGAACAAACAAATCGTTTTATCGAAGGGATGGAAGGTATTCACATTTTATCAATACTCAGGATTTATTTACCTTCTTAAAAAGAAATAGGATACGAACCACACGTGATTGAGTTATAAAATGAGTGATTATATGAAAAATTACAAAAAGGCATGCATATTCGTGTACTTAGTCCTTCTTTCATCAATTGAAAGAGTTGGAGGATTTGAAGCGAATAGGGATGCAAAAAGAAAGATTAGAACAATTAGGATTTAGTGTTAGCTATTCAAAACATTATTTTTGAACACGACTTACTTGATTCTGCTAGTATTCAGAGCCGTGTTGAGGATTTACATGAAGCCTTTTTAGATCCTAAAAGTAGATGTCATTCTAGCAAACTCATCGGAGGATTTAATTGAATGAACTTCTTCCTTATTTAGACTATGAATTAATTACTAAACATCCTAAAAATTATTTGTGATATTCGGATACAACAGCTATATTAAATGCAATCTATGCAAAAACAGGAATGTTGACCTATATGGGCCTTCTTATACAAGTTTTAAAAATGAAGGAATTACAAGAATATCAAACAGCATCATGGCTGAAAGCATTAAGTCATACACACTATGAATTAACACCAAGTGAAAAATGGGGCAGTAATGCATGGTATTTACCAGATGCAACATTAACGTTTCAACCGACAAAATGGAAAGTATACAACCACGGTAAGGCTACTGCAAACAGCAATCGTGGAAACTTATCAACCTTTTCATTATTAATAGGAACTCCTTATGCTCCAACTCCAGAGGAGTATGCCTTTTTATTGAAAAATCTGAAGATAGCGACTATTTTGAATTTGATCGAAATTTGCAGCCTTATTACAAGTTTTATCCAAATCCAAAAGCAGTACTAATTGGAAGATTCCCAAAAGAATGCCGTATGACGGAAGAGTTATTATTGTATATATTAGATAAATATCCAGTCTTAAAACAAATCCCTAGTGATGTACGACTTAGACTTTGCGCATACACAACCATTATTTACCATTACTATTGGAGCAAAAAGTAACGGTGGATACAGAGAAAATGTCTACTATTATGGATGAAGAAGGATTATGAAATATACTGTAAACTTAACGAAGAAAAGTACAAATTTTACAAAATTTTCAAAAAGCCTTTTCATTATTGTTATAATTTAGTACAATAGCAATGTAGATCAATGAAGGGAGAGAACTTACATGAGTACAAGTGTATGGATTTTAATCGTCGTTGTAGCTGCTATTTTAGGAGCAATCGGTGGATTCTTTATCGCACGTAAAACAATGATGAATTACTTTTCTAGAAAATCCTCCATTTGATGAAAGTATGATTCGTAGTATGATGACTCAAATGGGTCAAAAACCATCCGGAACAAAAAGTTCGTCAAATTGCTGCTTCAATGAAAGCACAAGCAAAGAAAAATGCTAAAAAAATAATTGAGTAGAAGAGTAGACGCTGTCTGCTCTTTTTTCGGAATAAAAAGCAAGAATTACCATTGCTACAGTGAGGACGGCAGCAGCCCTTTCAGGTCTCATGCCCAAAAATCGAGCCTTGGTCTCGATTTTTCCTTTGTGATAATCAGAAAAGTTTATCACCACCACTGTAGAATGGTAATTCTTGCTTTTATAAATGGGATTTTGTTCTATAGTCAATTGAAATAAGAACAAGACAAAAAGAGCCTCGAAAAAGTATTGAAACTTGGAATACCTTTTTGAGGTGCTTTTGAAATGAGCCCATGTTTTCTCATTAGGACTGTACTCAGGTGTGTAGGGAGGAAGTGGTAAAAGTTTGTCAAATTCTTCAGATAAGAGCATTCTATGGAATCTTATATTATCCATAATAAAAACTGATTTTTGTTTACTGTTGGTAAGAGAGACTTCTGAAACCAAGCTTCAAAAATCGTTTATCATCGTCTCTTCGTAAGTCATTGGAGCGATTAACTCGTCATTTATTACCCCAGCAATCAAATAAATCCTCTGATTTCTTCTTCAAAATACCAAAAACCACCCTTATGGGCAGGGTGGTGGGTAACAAAAAGAAATTTTTAATCAAAAAGATTCACGATTCAACTGTTATTCCTTTTAGCATTTATCATCCTAAATGGATTTCTCTTCACTCAATTATTCTTTTAAAAATCTTCAATCTGAGAAACTATTTCATTACTTAGATAATGGTAGAGATCATGAGGCACATCGACATACATAACTTGAACATTAGGCTGGTCACTTGCAAATCTCTGTGCATAAAGATGCCATTCAGTTTGGCTAAAGCTAGTACCTTCACCGTTAGACACCAGTAATAATGTTGGAATTTTCGGATTGATGGTTGAGAGAACTTTCTTAGCATTTTCCTTTACTAAACGGGATTCATGAAGCATAGCTTGTGACATCAACTGCTTATAAGCTAGAAGTTGATATTGTTTTTCGTTCATTTTTGGTTAGAGTTGGATTTTTTATAAAAAGGAGTCAGGAAAAAGCGTAATAAGCCAATCTTGCTAATCCAGTAGGCTACAGTAAGTAGGGCTTGATTATCCTTTAAATACTCGTAACTTGATGGTAGTGCCCAATCAAGTCCCTATTAAAGCTTTTTACTTCATCAGGATACTTCTCCTGCCAAGACAGACTCTCTAGACTAGCCATGGAATGAGACAGAATGATAAACGGCCCTGTAATATTTGCTTGAGAAATAGCCAGGCGAGTCTCAGATAAAAACCTCCATTACATCTCTTGAATGATTGCTATCATCACTATAACCATATCCCGCTCTGCTCCACAATGACTACCTTATACCGTTTCTGATAAGGATTCCGATACATTTTTTAAAGTCCAATACAGGAGAAGCAATACCAGCACCTGAGAGAACTACTATAGTCTCAGGGCCAGTCCCTTCAACGTAAATATTTATTTGATGTCCATTGACGAGAACTTGTTGTCCCATAGGTGTTATTGAGGCTTTTTTCCTTTTCTAAACTGATACAATGAAAGATAAATGTAGCTAGCAAGAACAAAAAGAATGAAAGTAAAGCCTATACTAATTTGTTTTTAGTTTTTTCATAGCATTATTGTACAATAAAATAAATTCTTTAAGCAACTTAAATTTAGGAAATTTCCAGTATAATCTGTATATATCCAGAATCAAAAACAACACCCTCATAGACACGTTTTTAGATTTTTATTGTTCAACTAGATTAAGAGTTAGCATCCAATGCATAATGAATAGTTTTTTTCCAAGTTTCTTAAAAAGCTTTTAATTATGATTTTAAAGTAGATTGAATAGGGTATGAATAAATCGATTAGGAAAGTCAATCTAATTTCTGAAAATACTTTTAGAAGTTGTATTGTACTATTTTTAGATTTAATATACTGTAACTTATGAATAAATAGGAAAAATGAAAATCTTTAAAAACACTTTTTAACATTTTTTTATATTCCTTCTAAATTCTCTTAATTATATGTCTCTTGTTCAACTTCAAAAGGTAATCTACCATTTAAAAATACAATAGTCAAAGAACATATTAATAGCAGTATTTAAATCAAGACCTTGTTTAGAAAGTACTTTAGTTGCTTCTTCTTTTTAAAGTTGAATCAATTTCTATTTCAAATTCGATAAAATTATCTTGCATTAAAACCATCTCCTTTTAGCTTCTCTAATTATAATGAAACTATGAATTAATTTAAAAATGATAAGGTAATTTCAAGAAAAAATATACGTATTAATAAAAAGCAAGAATTACCATTACTACTGTGAAGACGGCAGCAGCTCCTACGGGTCTCATGCCCTAAAAATCAAGCCTTGGTCTCGATTTTTCCTTTGTGATAATCAAATAAAGATTATCACTGCCATTGTAGAATGGTTATTCTTACTTATATATAGATGATTGTAGTCGTCAGATATCCAAATCTAAGTTCATTTTTTATACATTGTGATATAATGAGTTTAATAAGAAAATAAATGAGAAAGAAGGCGTAACAATGTTTCAGTTCACACAGACAGATAAACAAAGCACTATATAATGAAGATGCAGAATATTTTACAGATAAAGGAGCACGAGCTTATTCAAGAGAAGCCTATCAGGAAGCATTAGAATATTATCGAATTGCAGCTACATTTGGTGAACCACAAGCCATAGCTAATCTCGGATACTGTTACCTTTTACGGACGAGCAATTGAACGAAATATCGATTTAGCTATTGCATATTTTGAAATTGCTGGTTCAGTTGGAAATATTGATGCACTTTATAAACTAGGAAGCATTTTTCCAAAGTGATAAATGGGGATATAAAGATAACGAAAGAGCAATCTTTTACTTCCAAAATGCAGTATTTGAATTAATTGGTAGTAAAGAATATGACGTAGCTGACATTAAAAATGAAAAGTTTCTATTAGACTATCCAAGTTTATGTTTAACATTAGGGCAAGCACATATGAAAGATGGACTATTACAAACGAATCTTAAAATTGCGTACGCATTCCTTGAAAAAGCAAAAAGAAGGATACGAAGAAGCTCTAGCCAACCATATGAAAATGTACGAAGGAGCTTTATCGTAAAACTTTAGAATTATTAAATAATCCAGAGTTTTTAGGGTAACGTTCATAGAATAAAATTAAAGGGAGTATATTATCATGGTGATAAATAGTTTTTCGAACAACATTAACGTTTAATAAAAATCGATAGACGGTCTTCTTCATGCTCTTGAGAATAATAGAAAAAAATAAATATAGAGGATATATCTAATGTTAGACTAGTTAGAGATACGAAAGAAATAGAAGAATTATTTAAGAAGCATCATATTAGAGAGAAAACATTAAGAATCGAAATATACGACTAAAAAGCAAGAACTCCACTCTACAGTGGCAGTGATAATCAGCCATGATTATCACAAAGGAAAATTTGAGACCAAGGCTCAAATTTTAGGGCATGAGACCGAAGGTCTGCTGCCGTCCTCACTGTAGTAGTGGAGATTCTGCTTTTATTTTTCTTAGAATACTATTTCTTTTTCTTCTCTGGAATCACGTATTCAAGTTAGGATTAATTTCTATCCAATTCATCGAATTTTTGGATTAACAATTCATCATGTTGCGCTAATTCTTCCTTAGATAAACGTCCCTCTGGTAAAATGGATTGGCTCCCAATTTTTTACAAACATCTTTTGACGTTTCAAAATGTCCATAAAAGTAAAAGGACCTTGATAAACAATCGGTACAATCGGAGCTTTTTGCCATACGAGCAATTGTTACAGCCCCACCTTTCATTTCATTTGAGTAACGAGTCCCCCGTTGGGAAAAATCACTAGAGCTTTCTGATGTTCCTTAATCTGAGTAACCGGATGCTTAATAGCACTCGGACCAGGCTTCACGATTCACAGGAAACGCACCTAACTGACGGATAAACCAATCAAATGGTTTGGGCTTAAATAACTCCTGCTTCG
>BNJS01002743.1_pt1 | contig 79424 bp, 86 predicted proteins | sample 8540461 | NCBI WGS metagenome assembly BNJS01 (sample SAMD00202454, study PRJDB9452) | human saliva metagenome | isolation source: human saliva | place: Japan
AATTTGTGAACCCAAAAGGTGGAGGTGGTGAAATAGTTCTGCAGTAGAAAGATTCCGACTACAAATAATGGGTTTCGGACAATTGGAAACAGGGAAGGTGGTGATCACAATATCATGCGGAATTTGATTGAAGATTGAGGAAGAGATACTGGACTTTTCCCAAGTGTCAAATAGATAGAGATTGTTACCGTAGTGGGCAAGGGTGTCAATTAGGTTTTGTGCGTGCTCACTATCTAGATGACTAATGACCAAAACACGAATTTTTGGAAGTTTTTGAAGTAATTGGACTAAAATTCGTTGCCCTTGGATAGAAAAGGTGTAGACAAGTTCTTGTAGCTTACTTGGGTGATTTTCTAGCCCCATTTCAGTCAGGTAAGATTGGAATTTGTGTTGACTTACTTCAAATAGTTTTGGAAATTCTACTTGATAACTGCTTAAAATTTGGGATTTCTGTCTGTCGAGAGACTGGTTACTGAGTAAAGGGAAGAAATCAGATTGGGCAGTGTAGTGGAGGAGCCAAATCAATTCTTCGAGATTTTCAATCTGTAGGTGAAATTCTTTGGCCAGTTCTTCTAGAATTTGGCTCAATAAACGGTAAGATTTTTGGATATGATTAATGTCTCCTAACGCTCCACTACTAGGATTAGTTACGATTTGAGAAGACTTTACTGGGGTTAAAAATAGCTGTTCCAGTGTTTCCTTTGTCGGTTCAAAATGAAGTTTTTTAGCTATCTTTTTAATATTTTCTTCAAACTGCGGAATTTGCATGAGAGAACTGTAGTGACTGGTTAAAAGGGGAGTAGGATTTTCAATCAAATGACTCATATTAAACCGCTCTAGATTGATAGCTAGGGTATATTTGATTTGCCGTAGACTGCTGAGGGTGAGTGAAACTTGTTGGGCGTTCAAAAATAGCTGAATCAAGTGCGTGAGTGATTCTTCAGAAATAGACGGAAAGGGCCAATCAAGAAAACTGTAACTTTGGCTAAAATAGTCTAGATAAAAGGCGCGAATGTTCTCTTCTGTTCCCTCCATGACTAAAGGGGAAAGTTGTATGCTGATGCCATAATGTTGCGGGAGTTTAGTATTTAGATGCTGGATGATTTCCTGAACTTGTTCGCAGCCAATCATAAGTTCCTGACCTATTTGGTCAAGTGATTGTCCCTCTTTGAAAAAGAGACGGTTCAAAAAAGAGTAGGTTTCAGATTGTTCAAAGATAGCAATCCTAGGGTCTAAGGAGTTTCGGGCTTCAAACTGCAACTGAATACTTTCTTTTGTTGATTGAAGCAGGAGGTTTGGAAATAACTGCTCAAGCTTAAAGGTGTTCTTGCAATTCTTCTGTTGAAAAATTTAGCTTTTCAGCCAAGACTGGGAGCTCTATCCAATCATGGTGTTTGGTTAATTCTTCCAGTAACACTAGCAGATTTTGTTCTGTTTCAGAAAGCAAAATATTCATAATGAACCTCCCTATATATTTATACATATATATTAAAAGAAAAGTCTGATAAAGTCAAGAAAAACAGCATATGATAAAATAGCAAAACAGAGATTTATTATATTTTTTTATAAAATAGGTATAGGAAAAATGACATTCACAAAGAGCAAATGGAATCCATCACATTTTTAAAAGTAAAACTCAGTTTTCTATAGGAAAAGATTTTGTCAAAAAATCGTCAATCCCCTTGAAAAATCTAGCTAAATAGGGTATAATATGAGTAATCATTTGTCGTAGGTTTTGTCTGAAATATTGTCCAGACAAGGCTCACAGCAGTTAAATCTTCTGAAAAAGTCAGATTTAGCTGCTCTTTTTGTGCTTTTTTTCAGGATCTCGAGCATTTGTAACAAAGACTTAAAAATTCTGAAAATTCATCAAGAGGACACGGTGATAGGGGTTTTACAACCATATGACGATTAGAAAGCCTGATTGATAAGGCTTGGAACTTATTTACAAAGGAGAATCATCTTGGCAGGACATGACGTTCAATACGGGAAACATCGTACCCGTCGTAGTTTTTCAAGAATCAAAGAAGTTCTTGACTTACCAAATTTGATTGAAATTCAAACTGACTCATTCAAAGCTTTCCTAGACCACGGTCTTAAGGAAGTATTTGAAGATGTATTGCCAATTTCAAACTTCACAGACACAATGGAGTTGGAATTTGTTGGATATGAAATCAAGGAACCAAAATACACGCTAGAAGAAGCTCGTATCCACGATGCTAGCTACTCAGCACCAATTTTTGTAACCTTCCGCTTGATCAATAAAGAAACAGGCGAAATCAAGACCCAAGAAGTTTTCTTTGGTGATTTCCCAATCATGACAGAAATGGGTACTTTCATTATCAATGGTGGTGAACGTATCATCGTATCTCAGTTGGTCCGCTCACCAGGTGTTTACTTTAACGATAAAGTTGATAAAAATGGTAAAGTGGGCTACGGTTCAACGGTTATCCCTAACCGTGGAGCTTGGTTGGAACTTGAAAGTGACTCAAAAGACATCGCCTACACTCGTATCGACCGTACTCGTAAGATTCCATTTACAACCTTGGTTCGTGCGCTTGGTTTCTCAGGTGATGATGAAATCTTTGATATTTTTGGTGATAGCGAATTGGTTCGCAACACTGTTGAAAAAGATATCCACAAGAACCCAATGGATTCTCGTATAGACGAAGCCTTGAAAGAAATTTACGAACGCCTTCGTCCAGGTGAGCCTAAGACAGCTGAAAGCTCACGTAGCTTGCTTGTAGCTCGTTTCTTTGACCCACGTCGCTATGACTTGGCAGCAGTTGGTCGTTATAAGATCAATAAAAAACTCAATGTTAAAACACGCTTGCTCAACCAAACCATTGCAGAGCCATTGGTAGACCCTGAAACTGGAGAAATCTTGGTAGAAGCTGGTACAATCATGACTCGTAGCGTGATTGAAAGTATTGAAAGCTATTTGGATGGCGACTTGAACAAGATTGTCTACATTCCAAATGATGCAGCGGTTGTGACTGAGCCAGTTGTTCTTCAAAAATTCAAGGTTGTTGCACCAACGGATCCAGACCGTGTTGTAACAATCATCGGTAATGCTAATCCAGATGACAAGGTTCGTATCGTCACTCCTGCAGATATCCTTGCTGAGATGAGCTACTTCCTCAACTTGGCTGAAGGACTTGGTCGTGTAGATGATATCGACCACCTTGGAAACCGTCGTATCCGTGCGGTTGGTGAATTGCTTGCCAACCAAGTACGTCTTGGACTTTCTCGTATGGAACGTAATGTCCGTGAACGTATGTCTGTTCAGGATAACGAAGTCTTGACACCACAACAAATTATCAATATCCGTCCTGTAACAGCTGCGGTGAAAGAATTCTTTGGTTCATCACAGTTGTCACAGTTCATGGACCAACACAACCCACTTTCTGAGTTGTCTCACAAACGCCGTTTGTCAGCCTTAGGACCTGGTGGTTTGACACGTGACCGTGCTGGATATGAAGTACGTGACGTGCACTACACTCACTATGGTCGTATGTGTCCAATCGAGACACCTGAAGGACCTAACATCGGTTTGATCAATAACTTGTCATCTTACGGACACTTGAATAAGTATGGCTTTGTTCAAACACCATACCGTAAGGTTGACCGTGAAACAGGTATTGTTACAAACGAAATCGTTTGGTTGACAGCCGATGAAGAAGATGAATTTACTGTAGCACAGGCTAACTCTCGTCTGAATGAAGATGGCACCTTTGCTGAAAGTTGTCATGGGACGTCACCAAGGGGTCAACCAAGAGTACCCAGCTAATGTTGTTGACTATATGGACGTATCACCAAAACAGGTAGTTGCCGTTGCGACAGCATGTATTCCTTTCTTGGAAAACGATGACTCCAACCGTGCCCTCATGGGAGCCAACATGCAACGTCAGGCTGTGCCATTGATCAATCCTCAGGCACCTTACGTTGGTACTGGTATGGAATACCAAGCAGCCCACGACTCTGGAGCTGCTGTGATTGCTCAGTATGATGGTAAAGTTACTTATGCAGATGCTGACAAGGTAGAAGTTCGTCGTGAAGATGGTTCATTGGATGTTTACCACATCCAAAAATTCCGTCGCTCAAACTCAGGTACTGCTTACAACCAACGCACTCTCGTAAAAGTTGGAGATGTCGTTGAAAAAGGCGATTTCATCGCTGACGGGCCTTCTATGGAAAATGGAGAAATGGCGCTTGGGCAAAACCCAATCGTTGCCTACATGACTTGGGAAGGTTACAACTTCGAGGATGCCGTTATCATGAGCGAACGCTTGGTTAAAGACGATGTCTATACATCTGTCCACCTTGAAGAATACGAATCAGAAACGCGCGATACAAAGCTTGGGCCTGAAGAAATTACTCGTGAAATTCCAAACGTTGGTGAAGATGCCCTTAAAGACCTTGACGAAATGGGTATTATCCGTATCGGTGCTGAGGTTAAAGAAGGCGATATCCTTGTAGGTAAAGTAACACCTAAGGGTGAGAAAGACCTTTCAGCTGAAGAACGTCTCTTGCACGCTATCTTCGGAGACAAATCTCGTGAAGTACGTGATACTTCTCTTCGTGTACCACACGGTGCTGATGGTGTCGTTCGTGATGTTAAGATCTTTACACGTGCAAATGGAGATGAGTTGCAATCAGGTGTCAACATGCTGGTTCGCGTCTACATCGCTCAAAAACGTAAGATCAAGGTCGGAGATAAGATGGCCGGACGTCACGGAAATAAAGGGGTTGTCTCTCGTATCGTTCCTGTAGAAGACATGCCTTACCTTCCAGATGGAACTCCAGTCGATATCATGTTGAACCCACTTGGGGTGCCATCACGTATGAATATCGGTCAGGTTATGGAGCTCCACCTTGGTATGGCTGCTCGTACTCTTGGTATTCACATCGCAACACCAGTCTTTGACGGAGCAAGTTCTGAAGACCTTTGGTCAACTGTTAAAGAAGCTGGCATGGATAGCGATGCCAAACAATCCTTTACGATGGACGTACAGGTGAACCATTTGATAACCGTGTGTCAGTTGGTGTCATGTACATGATCAAACTCCACCACATGGTTGATGATAAATTGCACGCACGTTCAGTCGGACCATACTCAACCGTTACTCAACAACCACTCGGAGGTAAAGCTCAGTTTGGTGGACAACGTTTCGGTGAGATGGAGGTTTGGGCTCTTGAAGCCTACGGTGCGTCAAATGTTCTTCAAGAAATCTTGACTTACAAGTCTGACGATATCAACGGACGTTTGAAAGCCTATGAAGCTATTACAAAAGGAAAACCAATTCCAAAACCAGGTGTTCCAGAATCCTTCCGAGTTCTTGTCAAAGAATTGCAATCTCTTGGTCTTGACATGCGTGTCCTAGACGAAGATGACCAAGAAGTGGAACTTCGTGACTTGGATGAAGGAATGGACGAAGATGTCATCCACGTAGATGACCTTGAAAAAGCCCGCGAAAAAGCAGCCCAAGAGGCTAAAGCAGCCTTTGAAGCTGAAGAAGCTGAGAAAGCAACGAAAGCGGAAGCAACAGAAGAAGCTACTGAACAAGAATAAGTAGCTCACTTAGAATAGAAAGGGAAGAAATAGTGGTTGATGTAAATCGTTTTAAAAGTATGCAAATCACCCTAGCTTCTCCAAGTAAAGTCCGTTCATGGTCTTATGGAGAAGTCAAAAAACCTGAAACAATCAATTACCGTACTTTGAAACCAGAACGTGAAGGTCTCTTTGATGAAGTTATCTTTGGACCTACAAAAGACTGGGAATGTGCTTGTGGTAAGTACAAACGCATTCGTTATAGAGGGATTGTTTGTGACCGCTGTGGGGTTGAAGTAACGCGTACGAAAGTTCGTCGTGAGCGTATGGGACATATCGAATTGAAAGCTCCTGTATCTCACATCTGGTACTTCAAGGGGATTCCAAGCCGTATGGGCTTGACCCTTGATATGAGTCCTCGTGCCCTCGAGGAAGTTATCTACTTTGCGGCTTATGTGGTGATTGATCCGAAGGATACACCACTTGAGCACAAGTCTATCATGACAGAGCGCGAATACCGTGAGCGCTTGCGTGAGTATGGTTATGGATCGTTCGTTGCCAAAATGGGTGCCGAAGCCATCCAAGACCTTTGAAACAAGTAGATCTTGAAAAAGAAATTGCTGAACTCAAAGAAGAATTGAAAACAGCAACTGGACAAAAACGTATCAAAGCAATCCGTCGTTTGGATGTGTTGGATGCCTTTTACAAGTCTGGAAACAAACCTGAATGGATGATTCTAAACATCCTTCCAGTTATCCCACCAGATCTTCGTCCAATGTTGCAGTTGGATGGTGGCCGTTTTGCCTCATCTGACTTGAACGACCTGTACCGCCGTGTTATCAATCGTAACAACCGTTTGGCTCGCTTGCTTGAGTTGAATGCACCAGGTATCATCGTTCAAATGAGAAGCGTATGCTTCAAGAAGCGGTTGACGCGTTGATTGACAATGGTCGTCGTGGTCGTCCAATCACAGGACCAGGTAGCCGTCCATTGAAATCATTGAGCCACATGCTTAAAGGTAAACAAGGACGCTTTCGTCAAAACTTGCTCGGTAAACGTGTGGACTTCTCAGGACGTTCCGTTATCGCCGTTGGTCCAACTCTTAAGATGTACCAATGTGGTGTGCCACGTGAAATGGCAATCGAGCTCTTTAAACCATTCGTGATGCGTGAAATTGTTGCCCGTGATATCGTGCAAAACGTCAAAGCGGCTAAACGCTTGGTAGAACGCGGAGATGAGCGTATCTGGGATATTCTTGAAGAAGTGATTAAAGAACACCCAGTGCTTTTGAACCGCGCACCGACCCTTCACCGTTTGGGTATCCAAGCCTTCGAGCCAGTCTTGATTGATGGTAAGGCCCTTCGCTTGCACCCACTTGTCTGTGAAGCCTACAATGCCGACTTTGACGGAGACCAAATGGCCATCCACGTACCGCTTTCAGAAGAAGCTCAAGCAGAAGCTCGTATCCTCATGCTAGCTGCTGAGCACATCTTGAACCCGAAAGACGGTAAACCAGTTGTTACTCCATCTCAGGACATGGTTTTGGGTAACTACTACTTGACCATGGAAGAAGCTGGTCGTGAAGGTGAAGGAATGGTCTTCAAAGACCGTGACGAAGCAGTTATGGCTTACCGTAATGGTTATGTTCATCTCCACTCACGTGTTGGTATTGCAACAGACAGCCTCAACAAACCATGGACAGAAGAGCAAACATAAAGTCTTGCTTACAACAGTTGGTAAAATCCTCTTCAACGATATCATGCCAGAGGGTCTACCATACTTGCAAGAACCAAATAATGCCAACTTGACAGAAGGCGTTCCAGCTAAATACTTCTTGCCACTTGGTGGAGATATCAAGGAAGCCATTCGCAACCTTGAACTCAACCCTCCATTCAAGAAGAAAAACCTTGGAAATATCATCGCTGAAATCTTCAAACGTTTCCGTACGACAGAAACTTCTGCCCTACTTGACCGCATGAAGAACCTCGGTTACCACCATTCAACTCTTGCAGGATTGACAGTGGGTATTGCCGATATCCCAGTCGTTGATGACAAGGCTGAAATCATTGAAGAATCACACAAACGTGTAGAACAAATCACAAAACAATTCCGTCGTGGTATGATCACAGACGACGAGCGTTACAATGCCGTTACAGCTGAATGGCGTGCTGCCCGTGAAAAATTGGAGAAACGCTTGATTGCCAACCAAGATCCGAAGAACCCAATCGTTATGATGATGGACTCTGGAGCCCGTGGTAACATCTCAAACTTCTCACAGCTTGCCGGTATGCGTGGTCTGATGGCTGCTCCGAACGGACGTATCATGGAATTGCCAATCCTTTCAAACTTCCGCGAAGGTTTGTCGGTATTGGAAATGTTCTTCTCAACTCACGGTGCCCGTAAAGGTATGACCGATACGGCCCTTAAGACAGCTGACTCAGGTTACTTGACTCGTCGTTTGGTTGACGTTGCCCAAGACGTTATCATCCGTGAGGACGACTGTGGAACAGACCGTGGTCTCTTGATCCGCTCTATCGCAGAAGGAAAAGAAATGATTGAGTCTCTCGAGGAGCGTCTCAATGGTCGTTATACTAAGAAAACTGTTAAACATCCAGAAACTGGTGCAGTGATCATCGGTCCAAATGAGTTGATTACAGAAGACAAGGCGCGTGAAATTGTTAATGCTGGTGTGGAAGAAGTGACTATCCGCTCTGTATTTACATGTAACACTCGTCATGGTGTCTGCCGTCACTGTTATGGTATCAACTTGGCGACTGGTGATGCGGTTGAAGTTGGTGAAGCAGTCGGTACAATTGCTGCCCAATCTATCGGGGAACCTGGTACACAGCTTACAATGCGTACCTTCCACACGGGTGGGGTTGCCTCAAATACCGATATCACTCAGGGTCTTCCTCGTGTCCAAGAAATCTTTGAAGCCCGCAATCCTAAAGGGGAAGCGGTTATCACAGAGGTTAAAGGACAAGTTACCGCTATCGAAGAAGACGCTTCAACTCGTACTAAGAAAGTCTTTGTTAAGGGTGAAACTGGCGAAGGTGAATACGTCGTTCCATTTACAGCTCGTATGCGTGTCGAAGTTGGGGACCAAGTAGCGCGTGGTGCTGCCCTTACAGAAGGTTCTATCCAACCAAAACGTCTCCTTGCAGTTCGCGATGTCTTGTCAGTTGAAACTTACCTTCTCGGTGAAGTACAAAAAGTTTACCGTAGCCAAGGGGTAGAAATCGGTGACAAACACATCGAGGTAATGGTTCGTCAAATGATCCGTAAAGTCCGTGTTATGGATCCAGGTGACACAGATCTTCTCATGGGTACCCTCATGGATATCAATGACTTTACAGATGCCAATAAAGATGTCCTTATCGCAGGTGGAGTTCCAGCGACAGGTCGCCCAGTTCTTATGGGAATTACCAAAGCCTCACTTGAAACCAACAGTTTCTTGTCAGCGGCTTCCTTCCAGGAAACAACTCGTGTCCTTACTGACGCAGCTATCCGCGGTAAAAAAAGACCATCTCCTTGGACTTAAAGAAAATGTTATCATCGGTAAGATCATCCCAGCAGGTACTGGTATGGCTCGTTACCGTAACCTTGAACCACATGCTATCAACGAAGAAGAATACCTTAATCCTCCAGTAGAGGAAGAAGGGAATGAAGAAACAACAGAAGTAGTTGTGGATACTGCCGTTGAAACTGTGGAAGAAACAGTAGAATAAGATGAGAGAGCCTTCGGGTTCTCTTTCTCTTTTCTGAAAACTTTCTCCCTTTTTCCATGAAATGTGGTAAAATAAAAGAAAGAAGCTGACAAAGGAGACGGGTATGGAACAAACATTTTTTATCATCAAACCAGATGGTGTAAAAAGAGGATTAGTGGGTGAGGTGTTGAAACGCATCGAACAACGTGGATTGACAATCGAAAAATTGGAGTTGCGTACAAAGGTTTCAGAAGAGTTAATTGACCAGCACTATCAGGACTTGGTTGGTCAAAGTTTTTACCCACCGATTCGTGAATTTATGACTTCAGGCCCAGTTCTTGTGGGTATCATCTCTGGTCCTAAAGTAATTGAAACTTGGCGGACTATGATGGGTGCAACCCGTCCAGAAGAAGCTTTACCAGGCACTATTCGAGGTGATTTTGCAAAAGCTGCTGGAGAAAATGAGGTTATCCAAAATGTTGTACATGGTTCAGATTCAGAAGAGTCAGCTAAGCGAGAAATTGCTCTTTGGTTTGAAGAGAAATAGTAAAAGTTTGATGTAAGGGATGCTTGCATCAAACTTTTTTGCATTTGAGAGTAGAAAATTGACAGTTGAGAAATATTCTAGCAATGGTAAGAATTTCTAGCATATAATAAGTGCAAGTAGGGAGGAAGAATGATGGAAAAAATGAAAAAGCAAATTCGTGTTTTGTTATTGCTGACAGTTTTTGGTATTAGCAGCTGTTCTTGTTTAAGTTTATCGACTTGGGCCTTGATGTTAAATCAAAACTGCTTCTATTATTTAGTTGGCATGTTGCTCCTTGCCAGTATTGGTGCAGGGCTAAACTACTATAGTGGACAGCGAAATCAATCTTATTCAGTTTTTAAGGAAGATAAGCAACAATTCTTGTATAGTCTGTTGCTCTTAGTAAATATTTTGGGTTTAGCTTTAATTGTCATAGAACATATCCTTGCAGGAAATACATCCGTAGAAGGGTTTGTGGAAGTCTTTCTACCGAGTTTCTTTTTCTTATTTGGTATTGATTTGTTAGTCTTTCTGCCGATTCAGAGGTATGTAAATGGATTGAAAAAGATTTTGGGTAAGAAGGAAATCTGTTTTATTAGTGGATTAGCTATTCTAATCTTTCTCAGAAATCCTTGGATGCTATTGTCAATTACCTTTTATATTACCTTGGGAATGCTATTTCTAGGACTATTGGTACCAAAAGTCATTCGCTGGGAAGTTTCATTTTATAGCCACCTGATGAGAGATATCTTGTTGGTTGTCTTCTTGCTGTTTCTATTTTAAGAATAAAAGAAGAGATAGTTCAAGTTTTACAATTTATAATATGAAATTCACAGATAATATCTCGACAAAAAACAACTTTTTGGTATAATAGAAACATGTACACAAAAAATGAAGAAGAGTTACAATCCTTAGGGGAGCGTTTGGGTCATCTATTAGAAAAGAATGATGTTTTAATCTTAACTGGAGAACTTGGAGCAGGCAAAACGACCTTTACAAAAGGCCTTGCTAAGGGATTGCAGATTACTCAGATGATTAAGAGTCCAACCTACACTATCGTAAGAGAGTATGAAGGTCGTCTTCCTCTTTACCATTTAGATGTTTATCGTATTGAGGGAGATGCGGATTCCATTGATTTGGATGAATTTCTCTTTGGTGGAGGCGTGACTGTTATTGAGTGGGGGCATCTTTTAGGTGATACCTTGCCCGATACTTATTTAGAATTGGAAATTCTAAAAGAAGCAGATGGACGCCGTTTAAATTTCCAGGCAAAGGGTTTGCGTGCTGAGAAATTGTTAGAGGAGCTTCAACATGGAGTATGAATTGCTCATTAGGGAAGCAGAAGCTGAAGATGCAGCTGAATTAGTAGCCTTTTTAAATCGTGTGAGTTTGGAGACAGATTTTACCAGTCTGGATGGGGAAGGTATTCTATTGACAGATACTGAGATGGAGTTGTTTTTGGATAAACAGGCTCACTCAGAAAATCAAATCACTTTACTTGCCTTACTGAATGATGAAATTGCTGGTCTTGTAAACATCACAGCTGATCAACGTAAGAGAGTTCGTCATATTGGAGACCTCTTTATTGTGATTGGTAAGAAATATTGGAATAATGGGCTGGGAAGTTTCTTGCTTGAAGAAGTCGTAGAATGGGCGCAGGCTAGTGGCATTCTTCGTAGGCTTCAATTAACTGTTCAAACTCGTAATCAAGCTGCAGTTCATCTATATCAAAGCATGGTTTTGTAATTGAAGGTCGCCAAGAGCGCGGTGTGTACATAGAAGAAGGGGATTTTATTGATGTTTACCTGATGGGTAGACTGATAGATTAGTAGAAATATGGTTAAAAAAATTATTGGAATGGTGCTAGCTTTTCTAGCTGTGACAGTTTTGGGTGTCGGTGTTTTTGCTTATACTATTTATCAGCAAGGTACAGAGACTTTGGCAAAAACCTATAAAAAAATAGGGGAAGAAACCAAGGTTATTGAGGCGACTGAACCATTAACGATTCTTTTGATGGGGGTTGATACTGGGAACGTAGAGCGTACAGATCAATGGGCTGGAAATAGTGACAGTATGATTTTGCTGACTGTCAATCCTCACACAAAGAAAACGATGATGATGAGTTTGGAACGTGATATCCTGACTAAAATTCAACATAAAGATGGTAGTATTGAAGAAGCGAAGCTAAACGCTTGCCTATGCTGGTGGTGGAGCAGAACTTGCTATAGAAACAATTCAAAAGATGATGAATATCCACATTGATCGCTATATTATGGTTAATATGCAAGGATTGCAACAATTGGTCGATGCAGTGGGAGGTATTACGGTCAATAATACACTAGGTTTCCCGATTTCTATCAGTGATCAAGAAGAATTTAACACCATTTCTATCGGCGTTGGAGAACAGATAATAAATGGAGAAGAAGCACTTGTTTATTCGCGCATGCGTTATCAAGATCCAGAAGGGGACTACGGACGTCAGAAGCGTCAGCGTGAAGTCATTCAAAAAGTTGTTGAAAAAGTTCTTAGTTTAAATAGTGTCAGTCACTATCAGCCTATCTTAAAAGCCCTAAGTACTAATATGCAGACTAATATTGATTTATCTGCGAAAAGTATTCCAAGCTTGTTGGGCTACAAAGATTCATTTAAAACCATTGAAACACAACAGTTGAAGGGTGAAGGGGGAGATGCTACAAGGCGTTTCTTATCAAATTGTTACGAGAAACCACATGTTGGAAATGCAGAATCTTTTGAGACGTTCTTTGGGGCAAGAAGAAGTCACTCAGCTTGAAACAAATGTTGTCTTATTTGAAGATTTATTTGGACGAACACCTGTTGGTGACGAAGATAATTAATTTTCTTACTATAAATAAAAAAATCAATCGTGGGAAATTTCCTGCGATTTTTTCAAAAAAATACGAATAGATAGGTAGGAGGAAACATGAAAGCAGAAATCATTGCTGTTGGAACAGAGATTTTGACAGGACAGATTGTCAACACTAATGCCCAGTTTTTATCAGAAAAACTAGCAGAGATTGGGGTAGATGTATATTTTCAGACGGCTGTAGGAGACAACGAAGCCCGTCTCTTATCCCTGCTTGAGATTGCCAGTCAACGTAGCAGTCTGGTGATTTTGACAGGTGGTTTGGGGCCGACTGAGGACGATTTGACCAAACAAGCTCTAGCTAAATTTTTAGGGAAAGAATTAGTCTTTGACCCTCAGGCGCAGGAGAAGTTGGATGTCTTTTTTGCCCAGAGACCAGACTATGCTCGAACACCGAATAACGAAAGACAAGCTCAACTTGTAGAAGGAGCGACTCCACTGCCCAACGAAACAGGACTGGCTGTGGGGGGGGATGTTAGAGGTCGAAGGAGTGACCTACGTCGTCCTTCCAGGTCCACCAAGTGAATTGAAACCCATGGTCTTAAATCAACTTCTACCTAAGTTGATGACAGGGAGTAAGTTGTATTCCCGAGTTCTTCGTTTTTTTGGAATTGGCGAAAGTCAGCTGGTTACGATTTTGGCTGATTTGATTGAGAATCAAACCGATCCGACCTTGGCACCTTATGCCAAGACAGGAGAAGTCACTCTACGTCTGTCAACAAAAGCTAGCAGTCTAGAAGAGGCGAATCAAGCGCTGGATATCTTAGAAAACCAAATCTTGGATTATCAGACCTTTGAAGGCCTTTCTTTACGAGACCTTTGCTATGGTTATGGGGAAGAAACTAGTTTGGCCAGCATTGTGGTAGAAGAACTGAAAAAACAGGGGGAAACCATCACGGCTGCAGAGAGCTTGACAGCAGGTCTTTTCCAAGCTAGGGTAGCGGATTTTTCGGGTGCTTCAAGTATATTTAAGGGTGGTTTTGTAACCTATAGCTTGGAGGAAAAATCAAAGATGTTGGATATTCCTGTCAAGGACTTGGAAGAACAGGGTGTGGTGTCTGAATTTACAGCCCAGAAGATGGCTGAGCAGGCACGAATCAAGACCCAGTCTGATTTTGGCCTTAGTTTGACTGGAGTGGCAGGACCAGATAGCCTAGAAGGGCACCCAGCTGGGACAGTCTTCATAGGCTTGGCACAGGAGCATGGAACTAAGGTAATCAAGGTGAATATTGGAGGCAGAAGTCGAGCAGATGTACGTCACATTGCGGTTATGCATGCCTTTAACCTAGTTCGCAAGGCTTTATTAAGTGACTAACTTTTGATATAATAGTAAATAGGTCTGAGGACCATTAGAATGTAGGAGAATAGAATGGCGAAAAAACCAAAAAAATTAGATGAAATTTCAAAAAAATTTGGGGCAGAACGTGAAAAAGCCTTGAATGACGCTCTTAAATTGATTGAGAAAGACTTTGGTAAAGGATCAATCATGCGTTTGGGTGAACGTGCGGAGCAAAAGGTGCAAGTGATGAGTTCAGGTTCTTTGGCTCTTGACATTGCCCTTGGTTCAGGTGGTTATCCTAAGGGACGTATCATTGAAATCTATGGACCAGAGTCATCTGGTAAGACAACAGTTGCCCTTCATGCAGTTGCACAAGCGCAAAAAGAAGGTGGTATTGCAGCCTTTATCGATGCGGAACATGCCCTCGATCCAGCTTATGCTGCGGCCCTTGGTGTTAACATTGACGAATTACTCTTGTCACAACCAGACTCAGGAGAGCAAGGTCTTGAAATTGCAGGGAAATTGATTGACTCAGGTGCAGTTGACCTTGTCGTGGTCGACTCAGTTGCGGCCCTTGTACCTCGTGCGGAAATTGATGGAGATATCGGAGATAGCCACGTTGGTTTGCAGGCTCGTATGATGAGCCAGGCTATGCGTAAGCTCGGTGCTTCTATCAATAAAACCAAAACAATTGCCATCTTTATCAACCAATTGCGTGAAAAAGTTGGGGTCATGTTTGGAAATCCAGAAACAACTCCTGGTGGACGTGCTCTGAAATTCTACGCTTCAGTCCGTTTGGATGTTCGTGGAAGCACGCAAATCAAGGGAACTGGTGACCAAAAAGATACCAATGTCGGTAAAGAAACTAAAATCAAGGTCGTGAAAAACAAGGTGGCTCCACCATTTAAGGAAGCCTTCGTTGAAATCATGTACGGAGAAGGGATTTCTAAGACTGGTGAACTCTTGAAGATCGCAAGCGATTTGGATATCATCAAAAAAGCAGGAGCATGGTATTCTTACAAAGATGAAAAAATTGGGCAAGGTTCTGAAAATGCTAAGAAATACTTGGCAGATAACCCAGAAGTCTTTGATGAGATTGACCATCAAGTCCGTGTTCAATTCGGTTTGATTGATGGAGAAGAAGTTGCTGAAAGCAAAAGATGAAGCAGTTCAAGCAGATTCTGTAAATGAAGAAGTAACTCTTGACCTAGGCGACGAACTTGAAATCGAAATTGAAGAATAAGCTGTTAAAGCAGTGGAGGCCATCCGCTGCTTTTTCGATTCTTTATTCAAGATTTCAGATTGCCTATAGTTTGCTGTTTCTTGTCGCTCCTCTAGAAAGCTGATATAATAGCCTTATGAATAAAAAACGAACAGTGGACCTGATACATGGTCCGATTCTTCCCTCGCTTTTGAGTTTTGCTTTCCCAATCTTGCTATCAAATATTTTTCAACAACTCTATAATACTGCTGATGTCTTGATTGTTGGGCGATTTCTTGGTCAAGAATCCTTGGCTGCAGTAGGAGCAACGACAGCTATTTTTGACCTGATTGTAGGTTTTACTCTTGGTGTTGGCAATGGCATGGGGATTGTTATTGCCCGTTATTATGGGGCTCGAAATTTCACTAAAATCAAGGAGGCAGTAGCAGCCACCTGGATTTTAGGTGCTCTTTTGAGTATTGTAGTTATGCTGCTGGGATTTGTCGGTCTGTATCCACTCTTGCAATATTTAGATACTCCTGCAGAAATCCTTCCCCAGTCCTATCAATATATTTCTATGATTGTGACCTGTGTTGGTGTCAGTTTTGCTTATAATCTTTTTGCAGGCTTGTTGCGGTCTATTGGAGACAGTCTGGCTGCGCTTGGTTTTCTGATTTTCTCTGCTCTGATTAATGTGGTTCTGGATCTCTATTTTATTACGCAATTGCATCTGGGAGTTCAATCTGCGGGACTTGCTACCATCATTTCGCAAGGTTTATCAGCGGTTCTCTGTTTTTACTATATTCGCAAGAGTGTTCCAGAACTTCTACCTCAGCTGAAACATTTTAAATGGGACAAGGCCTTGTATGCGGATCTTTTGGAGCAAGGTTTGGCTATGGGCTTGATGAGTTCAATTGTATCTATTGGCAGTGTGATTTTGCAATCTTCTGTCAATACCTTTGGTGCAGTGATTATTAGTGCCCAGACGGCAGCTCGACGCATTATGGCTTTCGCCCTTCTTCCTATGACCGCTATTTCTGCATCAATGACGACCTTTGCTTCTCAGAATCTAGGAGCTAAGCGCCCAGACCGCATTGTCCAAGGTCTTCGAATCGGCAGTCGTCTAAGTATATCCTGGGCAGTTTTTGTTTGTATCTTCCTCTTTTTTGCCAGTCCAGCCTTGGTTTCCTTCTTGGCTAGTTCGACGGATAGCTACTTGGTAGAAAATGGCAGTCTCTATCTGCAAATCAGCTCCGCTTTTTATCCCATTTTGAGCCTCTTGTTGATTTATCGCAATTGTTTGCAGGGTTTGGGGCAAAAGATACTTCCTCTAGTTTCTAGCTTTATAGAACTAATCGGGAAAATCGCTTTTGTGGTCTTGATTATTCCTTGGGCAGGTTATAAGGGAGTTATCCTTTGCGAACCCCTTATCTGGGTTGCCATGACCATCCAACTGTACTTTTCGCTTTTCCGTCATACCTTGATAAAAGAAGGTAAGGCCATCTTGGCAACAAAAGTGTCATCATAGCTCGATTTGCTAAATAAAATCCATTTCCTCTAGTGAAAATCGAAAAAACTTGTGTTATAATAAGAAAGATTAAAATGTGAAAAAAGGAGATTCCTAATGGGACGTAAATGGGCCAATATCGTAGCCAAAAAAACGGCTAAAGATGGAGCTAACTCTAAAGTATATGCAAAATTTGGTGTAGAAATCTATGTAGCAGCTAAAAAAGGTGATCCAGATCCAGAATCGAACACTGCTTTAAAATTCGTTATCGACCGTGCTAAACAAGCCCAAGTGCCAAAACACGTTATCGATAAAGCGATTGATAAAGCAAAAGGAAACACAGACGAAACCTTTACAGAAGGACGTTACGAAGGTTTTGGACCAAATGGTTCTATGCTGATTGTTGATACTTTGACTTCAAATGTCAACCGTACAGCGGCTAATGTCCGTGCAGCTTTTGGTAAAAATGGCGGAAACATGGGCGCTTCAGGTTCGGTTTCATACCTCTTCGATAACAAGGGTGTTATTGTATTTGCAGGTGAAGATGCGGACGCAGTCTTTGAGCAATTGCTAGAAGCAGATGTGGATGTGGATGATGTAGAAGCAGAAGAAGGAACAATCACTGTTTACACAGCGCCAACTGACCTTCACAAGGCTATCGTTGCCCTTCGTGAGTCAGGTGTCGAAGAATTCCAAGTTACTGAATTGGAAATGATTCCTCAGTCAGAAGTGGAATTGTCAGGCGATGACCTTGAAACCTTTGAAACTTTACAGCGTTCTTGAGGACGACGAAGACGTACAAAAGATCTACACAAACGTAGACGGGTTCTAATAGAAAAACGAACAGTTTTACTAGCTGTTCGTTTTTTTGATATTTGAACTTAGACTCAGGTTTCAGAATCATTTTGTTGCTTGCTTTTTTCTAGACCTAGACCGACTGCATGTTTTTGGACGAGCAAGAGCTGTCCATTGTCATCTTTTGCAAAAGTTAAGGTAACAGTCTTAGTCTTGTCTCCAATAGAGATATAGGTGATTTTTTTCGTATTGTAACCCCCAAGAGTGAAGTCAAACTCGGAATCTGGCTTTCCGTGTTTGTTGATAATATCCTCGTAGGTGGTACCACCTTTTCCTTTGTTGTCAAGGTCACCTTCGATTAAGGCGTCGAACTGTTCTTGGGTCCAGGCGAAGGTATCGTCTGTCAAGTCGCTTTTTTCTTCGCGTTCCATTGAGGTACTCGTATCCATGTAGGAACGGTTAAACTCCTTGGCATACTCTTTGTAGACATCAGCGTATAGTGCTTGAGTCGTAAAGAAAAGTACAACAGAGGCAACTGCCAGGGATGTTCCAATAATAGCCATTGTTTTCCGTTTTTTGAGGTTGACGATAAGGCCGATAATCCCCAAGATAAATGCGACGATGGCGATGAACAACGATAGGTAGTTAATAAACGGGATCCAGGATCCTAAAAGTGCGATGGCTCCAAAAATGGTTGCTAAGATTCCTAAAACTCTTTGTTCTTCTGGTTTCATTTGAAAGTTTTCTCCCTTCATTGAGTGAATGGATTTCTATCCACAGTAGTTAGTGCTTATTATATAAAAGATATTGCCTAATGTCAATTTAAACTAAAATAGTTCTCATGAAAACTTTTTTCTTGACATCTTTTCTGAAAATGGTAAAATAGTTCTCATGAAAACTTATTTAGTTCTTAAGAGAACTAAATACAAGGGTTAGAAAGGAGCAATCATGGATAAACCGATGTTAGTCTTTAAGCGTTTTGGTCACCAGATTCATTTGATGGTACAAAAGGAAGCCAAACGTTGTGGCATTGAATTTATGGGTGGGCCTCAAGGTCAGGTTGTGCGTTTTTGGATAATTGTGAGAAAAACCAAGACTTGGTCTTGATTAAAGATATCGAGCAGGAACTCAATATTACCAAGTCTGTTGCTAGTAATTTGGTCAAGCGTATGGTGCAAAATGGTTTGGTGGAATTGGAGGCGAGTCCTGTTGATAAGCGGGCAAAATTTGTTCGTTTGACGGATAAATCACGTTCTCAGATGCAACAGATCAAGGCCTTCTTTGAACGCATTGACAAGCAGTTGATAGAAGACGTAGATGAAGATGAATTACTGATCTTTGAGAAGGTCCTTGCTCAACTACAGAAAAATATCAAGAGAATAGGAGGAGAGAATGAAGAAATTAGCAAAACGAATTAGTGGAAAAGAATGGGGGATTGTTTTCCTAGCCATTCTCTTTACCTGCTTTCAAGTTTATCTAGAGTTGGAAGTGCCAACCTATATCTCGAAAATTACGGATTTACTAGGAACTCAGGGTAGCAACTTAGATGAGTTATGGCAGCCAGCAAGCATGATGGTGGGAATGTCCTTTCTGGCCTTCTTGTCCGCAGTTGCAGTTGGATTTTTTGCGTCTAGAGTGGCTGCTTCTTATACTAGTAGGCTAAGAAGTGATATTTTTAATCGAGTTTTAGACTACTCGCAGACAGAGATTAAGAAATTCTCTATTCCCAGTCTTCTAACTCGTACGACCAATGATATTACCCAAGTTCAGATGTTGATTACCATGGGCTTGCAAGTGGTTACGCGTGGTCCGATTATGGCTATCTGGGCCATCGGGAAGATTTTAGGCCATTCAGAATACTGGCTCTGGGCCATTCTTGTGGCAGTGATTGTCAACGTTTTGATGACGATCGTTTTGGTGACGCTAGCCTTTCCAAAACAGTCCTTGATTCAGGGGCTGACAGATAAACTGAACAGTATCACTCGTGAAAGTTTAACAGGTATTCGCGTCGTTCGTGCCTACAATGCAGAGGATTACCAAAATGAAAAATTTGCAGCAGCAAATGATGAATTGACACGCTTGAATTTGTTTGTCAACCGTCTCATGGCCATTTTGAATCCCATCATGATGGGGATTTCAAGTGGTTTGAGTGTTGCGATTTACTGGATTGGGGCCTATGTAATCAACGATGCTACTCCGACGGAGCGTCTGCCTCTCTTTAGTGACATGGTTGTTTTCATGTCTTATGCTATGCAGGTTGTCATGGGCTTCCTTCTCACGGGGGCGCTCTTCATCGTTCTTCCTCGAACCATGGTTTCTGCCAAGCGAATCAATCAAGTTCTAGATTTGCATTCGTCTATCCAAAATCCTGCTCAAGTGCAACAGGCTGATGAAAACCTCAAAGGTCAGGTCGAATTTAAGGATGTGACCTTCCGCTATGCGGCAAATTCGGAGGCAGTTATCGAGCATGTCAGCTTCAAGGTAGAAGCAGGTCAAACAGTGGCTTTTATTGGGTCAACTGGTTCTGGTAAATCAACTCTGGTCAATCTGATTCCACGTTTCTACGATGTATCAGCAGGGCAAATTCGGGTGGATGGTGTCAATGTTCAAGACTATGACTTGGAAGAGTTGCGCAACAAGGTTGGTTATATTCCTCAGAAAGCGGTTCTCTTTTCAGGTGATGTCAAGGGCAATTTAGATTTTGGACACAGTCAAGAAACACCGCTTAGTGAGCAGGCTATGTGGCAAGCTCTGGAATTAGCCCAGTCTAAGAGCTTTATCGAAGACAAGGAAGCTGGCTTAGCGTCAGAAGTAGCCCAAGGAGGAACTAACTTCTCAGGTGGTCAAAGACAGCGTCTGGCCATTGCGCGTGCCTTGGCGCGGAAGCCAGAAATCCTCATCTTTGATGACTCCTTCTCAGCCTTGGACTACAAGACAGACCGTGTCCTACGCCAAGAGCTAGCAGAGAAAACCAAGTCTATGACCAAGCTTATCGTCGCACAGCGTATTTCAACGATTATGGATGCAGATTTGATTTTGGTCTTGGATCAAGGAAAAGTCGTGGGGCAAGGCACCCACAGGGGAACTTCTAGCCAATAACGAAGTTTACCAAGAAATTGCCTATTCACAACTATCGAAGGAGGAATTGGAACATGGAAAATAAAAAAATGTCTCTTTGGAAACAAAGTAAACCCTATCTTGCAGGTCTCCAGTTTGCCCTTTTGATTGCCTTTCTAGCAACAATCGTATCCAATATCATTACTGTATATGGTCCAACCCGTATCAAGGAAATGACCAATATCATTGCAAATGGTCTGGGAACTAGTGTGGATGTAGCGGCGGTTGCAGCTATTGGTGGTTTTTTGGCCATCATCTATGTGATTGGACTCCTATCAAATTATTTGCAGGCCTTTCTGTTTACAACAGCTATTCAACGTTTTTCAGAGCGTTTGAGAAGAGCCATTGCAGAGAAAATCAATAGCCTACCATTGGGATATTTTGATGGACATTCTCAAGGAGATACCTTGTCTCGTGTAACCAATGACGTTGACACTGCAGCCCAGTCTCTCAATCAAAGTCTAGGAACAGTTCTTTCATCTAGTTTACTGGTTTTAGCAGTCTTGGTAACCATGTTTGGGATGAACTGGATTTTAGCCTTGGTGACGGTTGTTTCAACCCTTATTGGTTTTGTTTTCGTGTCCGTCTTTATGGGCAAATCACAGGGCTTCTTTAAGAGTCAGCAACAGGATTTGGCAGCTGTCAATGGTTATGTGGAGGAAATGTACTCTGGCCATAATGTGGTGACCAGTTACAATGCTATCGAGAGTACGAAAGAAGAATTTGCAACATTAAATCATCGTCTGTATGATAGTATCTGGAAATCTCAGTTTATTTCGGGGATTATGATGCCGATTATGATGTTTATTGGGAACTTTAGCTATGCCTTGGTGATTATTGTTGGTGCAGCCTTGGCTCTGAATGGGCAGATTAGTATCGGGATTATCGTTGCCTTTATGGCCTACGTTCGTATCTTTTCTCAGCCCCTTTCCCAAATTGCTCAAGGGATTACTAGTCTTCAGCAAGCTAGCGCAGCCATGGGGCGTGTCTTCGAATTCTTAGGTGAAGAGGAAATGGAAGATGAATCCCATAAAGAAAGACAATTGACCGCTATGAAAGGTCAAGTGGTCTTTGATCGAGTTTCCTTTGGTTACACACCAGAGCGAACCATTATTCATGACTTTTCTGCGATTGCTCATGCAGGTCAAAAGGTTGCCATTGTCGGACCGACTGGGGCTGGTAAGACAACCATTGTCAATCTTTTGATGAAGTTCTATGAGATTGATAAAGGGAAGTATCCGCATCGATGGTGTGGATACCAAGGATATGAAGCGTTCGGAAGTACACGATGCCTTTTCAATGGTCTTGCAGGATACTTGGCTCTTTGAAGGTACTATCCGAGATAATCTCATCTATAACCAAAAGGGGATTAGTGATGAGCGCGTGATTGAAGCCAGCAAGGCTGTAGGGATTCACCACTTTATTATGACCCTACCAGATGGTTACGATACTGTCTTGGACGACACTGTGACCTTGTCTGTCGGACAAAAACAACTTTTAACTATTGCTCGTGCTTTGCTGAAAGATGCGCCACTCCTAATCCTAGATGAGGCGACCTCTTCGGTTGATACCCGTACAGAGGAATTGATCCAGAAAGCCATGGACCGATTGATGGAGGGAAGAACTTCCTTTGTCATCGCCCACCGCTTGTCTACTATCCGAAATGCTGATTTGATTCTTGTCATGAAAGATGGCAATATCATCGAACAAGGAAATCATGATGAGTTGATGGCACAAGCTGGCTTCTATGCTGACCTTTATAACAGTCAATTTACAGAAGACAAAGCAGAAGAATAAACCCAAAGAAGGCTTGACGGCCTTCTTTTTCTGCACTATACTAGAAGACAAGTGCTTCTCTGTAAGCAAAATTTGAGTAAGTGATGAGAAAATATATGAAAAATTATCAAGAATGGTATGACCACATTGCTGTTAACATTGAAAATAAGCCCTTTCTTCTGAGATTGTTAAGAACTTTCAATCGCTTCATGACAGTAGTTATGCCTATAGTTTATTTGACCTTGTTAGTCACTACCTATCTCCAAGAAGGATTTGGGAAACAGGTCTTGATGTATGTGTTTGTCCCTGCGTCAGGTTTTGTAATTTTGTCTCTTTTCCGTAAGAAAATCAATGCTCCTAGACCTTATGAGGAATGGGATATTAAACCCTTGCTTGACAGAGATAGTCCTGGCCAGTCTATGCCCAGTCGTCATGTCTTTTCAGCAACCATTATTTCCATGGCTTGCTTGCATGCTAGTTTATCTGTAGGGGTTATCTTGTTGGTCTTGTCAGCTCTCCTCGGTCTAGTGAGAGTCTTAGGTGGAGTGCATTTTCCCAAGGATGTAGTAGTTGGTTATATTTGTGCTCTTGTGTGGGGTGTGATTTTCTTTTTATTTTAACCTGTAAGTTAAGGTGGTCCTAGAACCACTTACGGGGCTAAAGTAACCACTTGCTTTTTTACTCTTGTTTTCTTATTTTAGCTTTGATATAGTAGAGTCAGAAAGGAGATGGAATGAAGTTACGAATCGAAATTGACAGCAATTTAGAGGAAACTGAAATTATCATCAAGGCAGTGACTTTGACAGATGAGATTGCGGATTTGCAGCGTCTCTTGCAAGAGTCCAAGTCTCCTAGATTGATTTTTTACAAGGGAACAGGTGAATATTATCTGGACTTGTCGGAAATTCTCTTCTTTGAGACAGAAGGTAGCAAGATTTATGCCCATACTCAGAAAGATGCCTACGAGGTTCGGCTTAAACTTTATGAGTTAGAAGCTATCCTTCCTCGCTATTTCAGTCGGGTATCCAAGTCAACTATTGCTAATATTCGGCAAGTCTATTCGGTGGACAAGTCCTTTTCAGGAACGGGCACCATTTCCTTTTATCAGACCCACAAGGAGGTTCATGTCTCACGGCATTACCAATCCCTCCTAAAAGAAAATCTAAGAAACATGAGGTAAGAACATGAAAAAGCAAGCATTTGGTATTGTGTTGCTGGTTTTAGCAGCTTTGATATTATTACAAGGAAATTTTGGAATCCCTTCTCTGGGAGGGCAAATTTGGCCCTTGATTGGTATTGCATTTTTTACATATCAATCAGTTGGAGCTTTGTTGCGTCGCCACTTAACTTCAGCCTCTTTTACAGCTCTAGTAGCCCTCATGATTGCTAACCACTTTTATGATATTTTACCGATTCCAAATCAGTCACTATTCTGGGCTAGTATTTTAATCGTACTGGGTGTCAACGCACTTACTCATTCTAACAGAACTTGGAATGGGAAAAAATGGTGGTATGACGGTAAAAAGACTATTCTTACAGATAAGGAGGTCGCTTTTGGGACTGGGACTTTCTACAAGCAAAACCAAGAATTGGTAGACGACCAAGTAGAAGTTGGTTTTGGAAATGCTAAGATATATTATGACAATGCAGAAATTTTAGGAGATACTGCAACCCTGAAAGTAGAAGTTGGTTTTGGTAATGCAGTTATCTATGTTCCCCAACATTGGCGAGTGGATTTGAAGGTGGAAACTTTCTGTGGTGTAGCTAAGGCAGATACTTCTCTAGCTCCAACCAGTAAAACCTTGATTATCCGTGGAGATGTGGCTTTTGGGAAGTTAGGAATTGTCTACGTTAAATAAAAAAATCTTCCAATTCCCTTGCCAAAATGAAGAAAGTGTGATAACATAGTACAGTATGTGGTGCTAGCACATCCGCTATATTAGATCTAATAGGAGGAAAATACAATGGCTAAAGTATGTTACTTTACAGGTCGTAAGACTGTATCAGGAAACAACCGTTCACACGCGATGAACCAAACAAAACGTGCCGTAAAACCAAACCTTCAAAAAGTTACTGTTCTTATCGATGGTAAACCTAAAAAAGTTTGGGCTTCAGCTCGTGCTTTGAAATCAGGTAAAGTTGAACGCGTTTAATAATAAAAGTAAAGGAGACCTTAGGGTCTTTTTTCTTTTATTACGGGTATAACATCATTTGAACAATAGAGTAAATATCCGCTGAGACAGTATTCTGCTTTTACACTTGGGCTGAAATATGATAAAATAGAGTATCAACTAGTTGAGGTAAAAAGGATGACTGTAAAAATTAATACAAAAGATGGTCAAATCGAACTAACAGATGAAGTGATTGCAACTATCGTAGGCGGTGCAACAACTGAGATTTTTGGTGTGGTCGGTATGGCTAGTAAAAATGCCCTCAAAGATAATTTCCAAGCCCTTCTAGGTAAGGAAAATTATTCCAAAGGTGTTGTCGTAAAGGCAACCGAAGATGGCAGCATTGCAGTTGATGTATATACCGTGTTGAGCTACGGAACAAAGATTAGCGAAGTGTCAAAAAACATTCAAGAGCGTGTTCGTTTTAGTTTGGAAAACCAACTTGGAATTACTGCTCAGACTGTAAATGTCTACATTCAAAATATCAAAGTTGTAGGAGAATAACCGTGTCAAAAATTACTACTAGCTTATTTCAAGAAATGGTGCAGGCTGCATCAACTCGCTTGAATAAGCAAGCTGAATATGTCAATTCATTAAACGTCTTTCCAGTTCCAGATGGAGATACTGGAACAAACATGGGAATGACCATTGAAAATGGAGCTAAGGAAGTTGCAGATAAGCCAGCTTCTACAGTTGGAGAGGTAGCGAGCATTCTTGCCAAAGGTCTTTTGATGGGTGCGCGTGGGAACTCAGGAGTTATTACGTCTCAGCTTTTCCGTGGATTTTCACAAGCCATCAAGGATAAAGACGAGTTAACAGGTCAAGACTTAGCCCTTGCCTTCCAATCAGGTGTGGAAGTTGCCTATAAGGCAGTGATGAAACCTGTTGAAGGAACGATTTTGACAGTTTCTCGTGGTGCTGCTATCGGTGCTAAGAAAAAAGCTGAGCAAACAGATGATGCTGTTGAAGTCATGCGCGCAGCCTTGGAAGGTGCTAAAACAGCTCTAGCTAAAACACCAGACATGCTTCCAGTATTGAAAGAAGTTGGCGTTGTGGACTCAGGTGGTCAAGGATTGGTCTTTATCTACGAAGGTTTCCTTTCTGCCCTTACTGGCGAATATATTGCATCTGAGGATTTTGTAGCGACTCCGGCCAACATGAGTGAAATGATCAATGCAGAACATCACAAGTCTGTAGCTGGTCATGTAGCGACTGAGGACATCACCTTTGGTTATTGTACTGAAATCATGGTAGCTCTTAAGCAAGGTCCAACCTATGCTAAAGATTTGACTACGACGAATTCCGTAACTACTTGAATGAACTTGGAGATTCTCTCCTCGTTGTTAATGATGATGAAATCGTCAAAGTCCATGTCCATACAGAAGATCCAGGACTTGTTATGCAAGAAGGTCTCAAATATGGTAGCTTGGTCAAGGTAAAAGTTGACAATATGCGTAACCAACACGAAGCACAGGTTGAGAAAGAAGCTGCCCAAGTTAGCAAGCCTGCTGAAGAAAAAGAATATGCTTTGATTGCTGTAGTGGCTGGTAAAGGTCTAGCAGATATCTTCCGTTCTCAAGGTGTGGATTATGTTATCGAAGGCGGTCAAACCATGAACCCTTCAACAGAAGACTTTATCAAGGCTGTTGAACAGGTCAACGCTCGTAACATCATCTTCCTGCCAAACAACAAGAACATCTTCATGGCAGCTCAATCTGCAGCAGAAGTTTTGGAGCAACCAGCAGTAGTGGTAGAAGCTCGTACTCTTCCTCAAGGTTTGACAAGTCTTCTTGCCTTTGATCCAAGCAAGTCCATCGAAGAAAACCAAGAGCGTATGACAGCTGCTCTTAGCGATGTCGTTAGCGGAAGCGTTACAACAGCTGTTCGTGATACAACCATTGATGGCTTGGAAATCCATGAAAACGATAATCTAGGTATGGTGGATGGGAAAATCCTTGTGTCAAACCCTGACATGCACCAAACCTTGACTGAAACATTGAAACATATGTTGGATGAAGATAGTGAAATCGTAACCTTCTATGTCGGTGAAGACGGAAGCGAAGAACTTGCCAATGAAATTGCTCAAGAAATCGCAGAAGAATTCGAAGACGTTGAAGTTGAGATTCACCAAGGTCAACAACCAGTTTACCCATACCTATTTAGTGTGGAATAAGATTAATGAAGAACTGAGAAATCAGTTCTTTTTATTTGATAGTAAATGAAATCGGTATCTTTTTTTATAAAAACAAAAATAACATTCATAAATAAACGTTAAAATAGAAAATTCAGAAAATTTCTTCTTTTCTCTTGAAAAATCTTGAAAAAATGGTATGATAGTAACAAGTTATTTTTAAGAGGAAAGAAAGGGGAACAATGGAGAAAATCAGTTTAGAATCTCCTAAGACGGGGTCGGACCTAGTTTTGGAAACACTTCGTGATTTAGGAATTGATACCATCTTTGGTTATCCTGGTGGTGCGGTCTTGCCTTTTTATGATGCGATATATAATTTTAAAGGCATTCGCCACATTTTAGGACGCCATGAGCAAGGTTGTTTGCATGAAGCTGAAGGTTATGCTAAATCAACTGGAAAGTTGGGTGTTGCCGTCGTCACTAGCGGACCGGGAGCAACAAATGCCATTACAGGGATTGCGGATGCCATGAGCGATAGCGTTCCCCTTTTGGTCTTTACAGGTCAGGTGGCGCGAGCAGGGATTGGGAAGGATGCCTTTCAGGAGGCAGACATCGTAGGAATTACCATGCCAATCACTAAGTATAATTACCAAGTTCGTGAGACAGCTGATATTCCGCGTATCATTACGGAAGCTGTCCATATCGCGACTACAGGTCGACCAGGGCCAGTCGTCATTGACCTACCTAAAGACGTATCTGCTTGGAAACAGACTTCATTTATTCACCAGAAGTGAACCTACCAAGCTATCAACCGACTCTTGAGCCAAATGATATGCAAATTAAGAAAATCTTGAAGCAATTATCCAAGGCTAAAAAGCCAGTCTTGCTAGCTGGTGGTGGGATCAGTTATGCTGAAGCTGCTGCGGAACTAAATGAATTTGCAGAACGCTATCAAATTCCAGTGGTAACCAGTCTTTTGGGGCAAGGTACGATTGCAACGAGTCACCCACTCTTCCTTGGAATGGGAGGCATGCACGGGTCATTCGCAGGCTAATATTGCCATGACAGAAGCTGATTTTATGATTAGTATTGGTTGCCGTTTTGATGACCGCTTGACAGGAAATCCTAAGACCTTCGCTAAGAATGCCAAGGTTGCTCACATTGATATTGACCCTGCTGAGATTGGCAAGATTATCAGTGCAGATATTCCAGTAGTTGGAGATGCTAAGAAAGCCTTGCAAATGTTGCTGGCAGAACCAACAGTTCATAACAATACTGAGAAATGGATTGAAAAAGTTACTAAAGACAAGAACCGCGTTCGTTCTTATGATAAGAAAGAACGTGTGGTTCAACCGCAAGCTGTTATTGAACGAATTGGTGAATTGACGAATGGAGATGCCATTGTGGTAACAGATGTTGGTCAACACCAAATGTGGACAGCTCAGTATTATCCCTACCAAATGAACGTCAGTTAGTGACTTCAGGTGGTTTAGGAACCATGGGATTCGGAATTCCAGCAGCAATCGGTGCTAAAATTGCTAACCCAGATAAGGAAGTAGTCTTGTTTGTTGGAGATGGTGGTTTCCAAATGACTAACCAGGAATTGGCTATTTTGAACATTTACAAGGTGCCAATTAAGGTGGTTATGCTGAACAACCACTCACTTGGAATGGTTCGCCAATGGCAGGAATCCTTTTATGAAGGTAGAACGTCTGAGTCAGTCTTTGATACCCTTCCTGATTTCCAATTGATGGCACAAGCTTACGGTATTAAAAACTATAAATTTGACAATCCTGAGACCTTGGATCAAGACCTTGAAGTCATTACGGAGGATGTTCCTATGCTAATCGAGGTAGATATTTCTCGTAAGGAACAGGTGTTACCAATGGTACCAGCTGGTAAGAGTAATCATGAGATGTTGGGGGTGAAGTTCCATGCGTAGAATGTTAACAGCAAAACTACAAAATCGTTCAGGAGTCCTCAATCGCTTTACTGGCGTTCTGTCTCGTCGTCAGGTTAATATTGAAAGCATCTCTGTTGGAGCAACAGAAGATCCGAATGTATCACGCATCACCATTATTATTGATGTAGCTTCACATGATGAAGTGGAGCAAATCATCAAGCAACTCAATCGTCAGATTGATGTGATTCGCATTCGAGATATTACAGACAAGCCTCATTTGGAGCGCGAGGTGATTTTGGTTAAGATGTCAGCGCCAGCTGAGAAGCGAGCTGAGATTCTAGCGATTATTCAACCTTTCCGTGCAACAGTTGTAGACGTAGCACCAAGCTCGATTACCATTCAGATGACAGGAAATGCTGAAAAGAGTGAAGCTCTATTGCGAGTCATTCGACCATACGGTATTCGTAATATTGCTCGAACTGGTGCAACTGGATTTACCCGCGATTAATACTCTTCGAAAATCTCTTCAAATTACGTCAGCTTTGCCTTTCCGTAGGTATATGTTACTGACTCCGTCAGTCTTATTTACAACCTTAAAGCAGTGCTTTGAGCAGTCTGCGACTAGCTCCTAATTTGCTCTTTGATTTTCATTGAGTATAAAAATATTTTAAATTTGTTAAACCAGCCTAAAAGGCAATAAATAATAGAAAAGAGAGAAAAACTATGGCAGTTCAAATGGAATATGAAAAAGATGTTAAAGTAGCAGCACTTGACGGTAAAAAAATCGCCGTTATCGGTTATGGTTCACAAGGACATGCGCATGCTCAAAACTTGCGTGATTCAGGTCGCGATGTCATCATCGGTGTACGTCCAGGTAAATCTTTTGACAAAGCAAAAGAAGATGGATTTGACACTTACACAGTAGCAGAAGCAACTAAATTGGCTGACGTTATCATGATTTTGGCACCAGACGAAATCCAACAAGAATTGTACGAAGCAGAAATCGCGCCAAACTTGGAAGCTGGAAACGCAGTTGGATTTGCTCACGGTTTCAATATTCACTTTGAGTTTATCAAAGTTCCTGCGGATGTAGATGTCTTCATGTGTGCTCCTAAAGGACCAGGACACTTGGTACGTCGTACTTATGAAGAAGGATTTGGTGTACCAGCTCTTTATGCAGTATACCAAGATGCAACAGGAAATGCGAAAAACATTGCTATGGACTGGTGTAAAGGTGTTGGAGCTGCTCGTGTAGGTCTTCTTGAAACAACTTACAAAGAAGAAACTGAAGAAGATTTGTTTGGTGAACAAGCTGTACTTTGTGGTGGTTTGACTGCCCTTATTGAAGCAGGTTTCGAAGTCTTGACAGAAGCAGGTTACGCTCCAGAATTGGCTTACTTTGAAGTTCTTCACGAAATGAAATTGATCGTTGATTTGATCTACGAAGGTGGATTCAAGAAAATGCGTCAATCTATTTCAAACACTGCTGAATACGGTGACTATGTATCAGGTCCACGTGTGATTACTGAACAAGTTAAAGAAAACATGAAAGCTGTCTTGGCAGACATCCAAAATGGTAAATTTGCAAATGACTTCGTAAATGACTACAAAGCTGGACGTCCAAATTGACTGCTTACCGTGAACAAGCAGCTAACCTTGAAATTGAAAAAGTTGGTGCAGAATTGCGTAAGGCAATGCCTTTCGTTGGTAAAAACGACGATGATGCATTCAAAATCTATAACTAATTTATAGAAATTAAGGTGAAGGCGAGTTGGGGGACTAACTCGCTTTTATAATCAATTCATCTCTCTTTTAAGAGGATGGATTGTGATAGTATGAAATAGTCTAGGAGAAAATGATGTTAAGTTCAAAAGATATCATCAAGGCTCATAAAGTCTTGAACGGTGTGGTTGTGAATACCCCACTGGATTACGACCATTATTTATCGGAGAAGTATGGTGCTAAGATTTATTTGAAAAAAGAAAATGCCCAGCGTGTTCGTTCTTTTAAGATCCGTGGTGCTTATTATGCCATTTCCCAACTCAGCAAGGAAGAGCGTGAACGTGGGGTAGTCTGTGCTTCTGCGGGAAATCATGCGCAGGGAGTTGCCTATACTTGTAATGAAATGAAGATTCCTGCTACTATTTTTATGCCCATTACCACTCCGCAACAAAAGATTGGTCAAGTTCGCTTTTTTGGTGGGGATTTCGTAACTATTAAACTAGTTGGAGATACCTTTGATGCCTCAGCTAAAGCAGCTCAAGAATTTACAGTCTCTGAAAACCGTACCTTTATTGATCCTTTTGATGATGCACATGTTCAAGCTGGTCAAGGGACCGTTGCTTATGAGATTTTAGAAGAAGCTCGAAAAGAATCGATTGATTTTGATGCTGTCTTGGTTCCTGTTGGAGGTGGCGGTCTGATTGCTGGGGTTTCAACTTATATCAAGGAAACAAGTCCAGAAATTGAAGTTATTGGGGTAGAGGCTAATGGAGCACGTTCCATGAAGGCTGCCTTTGAAGCTGGTGGGCCTGTCAAACTCAAAGAAATTGATAAATTTGCGGATGGGATTGCTGTGCAAAAGGTAGGTCAGTTGACCTATGAGGCAACTCGTCAACATGTTCAAACTTTGGTAGGTGTCGATGAGGGATTGATTTCTGAAACCTTGATTGACCTCTACTCTAAGCAAGGGATTGTAGCAGAGCCTGCTGGAGCGGCTAGCATCGCCTCTTTAGAGGTTCTAGCTGAGTATATCAAGGGGAAAACCGTTTGTTGTATCATTTCTGGAGGAAATAATGATATCAACCGTATGCCAGAAATGGAAGAACGTGCCTTGATTTATGATGGCATCAAGCATTACTTTGTGGTCAATTTTCCACAGCGTCCAGGAGCTTTGCGTGAGTTTGTAAATGATATATTGGGGCCAAATGATGATATCACACGTTTTGAGTATATCAAACGAGCTAGTAAGGGAACAGGCCCAGTATTAATTGGGATCGCTTTAGCAGATAAGCATGATTATGCAGGCTTGATCCGTAGAATGGAAGGTTTTGATCCAGCTTATATTAACTTAAATGGTAATGAAACGCTCTATAATATGCTTGTCTGAGGACTAATAAAAAAATATCATATTATTTGCACAACTGATGTATAGGTGTTATAATGAGGGTGAAGAAAGGGGGCGATTCCTATGGACTTAGGAAATCTATCGTGCTATTTCTACTACAACTCACTATAGCACCTATTATTTTTTATTTCAGCTTATAATAATAAAGAAGAATGACTTGTTATATATAGGGTTATTTTTTAGAATACCATATTTTATATATATCTAATTTTAAGTTTGATTAAATATAATAGGAATTAGAAAAAATAATCAATGCTTATAAAGTAGATTTGGTGAGTTGATTGAATATAGTATATGATAGCAGTAATATGAGGCGAGTAGAACATTTGGAATACTAGGAAGTGCTATTCTAAATGCTGATTGTAATAGCGGTGTGTTATAAGAATATGCAAAATTTGATGAGATAAGTCAATTGTACCGGTTAAAAAAGTTAAATAGTAACAGGAAGGGAACAAAAGGAAATAGAAAGGATAAAATAGATATGAGATAGTCCGAAAAGGAAGATTCTCTTTGACAAACTTATAGATTAAAATGAAGATATAGAATATGACTCCTGTTTATCCTATTGAGAAACTGGTATTTTTTTTTGATGAATATTTTTGCTAATTTAAATTTTAATAATTCAATTGTTTTTGGAGCGCTTACTAATGGGTTATAGCAACTAAAAACCTATATATTATCGGCTTTTCAAAAAAGAAGTAAGAAAAAAACTAAATCATTTGTTTTATTGAATATATGTTTTTTTATTGACAAAAGACATAAAAACGTATAGAATAATATATCGTAAAGAAGAAAATAGGAGAAGAACATGGCTAAGTCAAACTTTGAAAAAGTAGAATCAGTTGTTGGCTGGGTTCGTGATAAGAAAATCACAGGCTACCGTATCTCTAAAGAAACGAATGCGCGTGAAATGTCTATCATTGCTCTAGCGCAGGGTCGTGCAAAAGTAAAAAATATTTCATTTGAAACAGCTCTAGGTTTAATTGATTTCTATGAAAAAAATCATGAAAAATTTGAAGATTAATCTTTGGATAATGGTGGATTCTTGAGTAGAGTCTGCCTTTTCATTTTGACCAAGCAAAAAGACTGCACGATTGATGCAGCCTTTTCTTTTTATTTGAGATAGCGTTGAAGGAACTCTTTTGTTCGGTCTTCTTTAGGATTGGTGAAGAGGTCTTCTGGTTTTCCTTCTTCAGCAATGACACCCTTATCCATAAAGATAACACGGTGAGAGACATCACGAGCGAATTCCATTTCGTGAGTCACTACAATCATAGTCAAGCCTTCTTGGGCCAGTTCCTGCATGATTTAAGGACTTCTCCAACCATTTCTGGATCGAGAGCTGATGTTGGTTCATCAAAGAGAATAGCGTCAGGATTCATGGAGAGGGCACGAGCGATGGCCACACGTTGTTTTTGACCACCTGAGAGTTGTTTTGGTTTCGCTTGCCAGTAGCGTTCTCCCATGCCGACCTTTTCCAAGTTTTCTTTGGCAATCTTTTCAGCTTCTGTACGTTCGCGTTTAAGGACAGTTGTTTGAGCGACAATTGTGTTTTCAAGCACGTTGAGATTTTCAAAGAGGTTAAAGGATTGGAAAACCATTCCTAACTTTTCACGGTATTGCGTGAGGTCATAGCCTTTTTCGAGGACGTTTTGTCCATGATAAAGGATTTGTCCATCAGTTGGTGTTTCAAGTAGGTTAATGGAGCGTAGGAAGGTTGATTTCCCGCTTCCAGAGCTTCCGATGATAGAGATTACCTCTCCCTTGTGGACAGTGAGAGAAATGTCTTTTAGCACTTCGTTTTGTCCATAGGATTTTTTGAGGTGTTTAATTTCAAGGATTGCTTGTGTCATTATTTCAAATCCTCCGTTTGCATTTGGTTAGCACCTGTAGTATAGGTATCCATGTCCATGCGGCGTTCGATGAAGCGTAGGATACGTGTTACTGTGAAGGTGAGGACAAAGTAAATCACGGCGATGATTGTAAATGTCTGGAAGTATTGATAAGTTTGGGTTGCCACGGTATTTCCTGAGAAATAAAGTTCGACAACAGAGATAACGTTCAATACAGATGTATCTTTGATATTGATGACAAATTCGTTACCAGTTGCTGGTAGGATATTACGGACAACCTGAGGTAGGACAATCTTACGCATGGTTTGGTTATGAGTCATACCAAGAGCAGTAGCGGCTTCAAATTGTCCCTTGTCAACCGCTAGGATACCACCACGGACGATTTCAGTCATGTAGGCACCAGTGTTAATCGAAACGATGAAGATAGCAGCCAGTGTGCGATCAAGGTTGATACCGAAAGCTTGGGCAGTTCCATAGTAGATAACCATCGATTGAACAATCATAGGTGTACCACGGAAAATTTCAATGTAGACATTGAGGATCCAGCTGACTAACTTTTGTAAGCTGTAAATGGCTTTATTCTCAGAGTGAGGAGCAGTACGGAAAACACCAATGGCAAGTCCAATAATGAGACCTGTGATGGTTCCGACGATAGAGATTAAAAGAGTGACACCAGCACCACGCAAAAGTTGTTGCCAGTTTTCAGAAAGAATTTTAGCGACTTGGCTAAAGAAACTACTGCTGGTCTCCTCAGTTGTTGTAGCTTCGGCAGGTTGCTCCTTGATCATACGATCCATCAAGGCAACTTGATCATCTTTTGAAATGGTTTCGATGCTGGCATTGATTTGGCTAATACGATTGTCGTCTTTACGAAGTCCAATGGCGATAGCTGTATCTTCTTCCCCAGTTTTGAAACCTGGTTCCACTTGGACCATCTTGAACTTAGAGTTCGCAGCTTCAGCAGTTAGTGCTTCTGGGCGTTCAGAAACATAGGCATCGATGACACCAGCTTCAAGAGCTTGGCGCATTTGAGCGAAGTCTCCCATGGCTGTTTCTTTTTAGCACCTGGGATTTGTGCAATCAAGTCGTAGAGGTAGACACCTTGTTGAGAAGTGATTTTCGCACCATTAAAGTCATCTAAAGATTTAGCATTTGCGTAGGCAGAATCTTTTTTGACTAGTAGAACTGGTTCGCTAGTGTAGTAACTGCTTGAAAAGGCAATTTCTTGTTTGCGTTCGGCAGTTGGACTCATACCTGCGATAATCATGTCAATCTTACCAGAAGTGAGGGCAGGGACTAGACCTTCCCACTTGGTTTTAACAACCAAAGGTTCTTTACCTAAGTCCTTAGCGATTTTCTTGGCGATTTGAACATCGTATCCGTTGGCATACTGGTTGGTCCCATCGATTTTGACAGCTCCATTGCTATCATCATCCTGAGTCCAGTTAAAGGGAGCATATGCTGCTTCCATCCCGATGCGTAAATATTCATCGGCTTGAGCAACATTGACAAGTCCCAGCATCAGCAAGAGACTTGTGAAAATAGATAAGTATATTTTTCTCATGATTTCTCCTATTTCTAATCTATTAAAAAATAACTGTCTCCTATTTTATCGAAAAAAACTCTATTTTTCAATATAGGTAAGCCCTTACTTGAGAAAAAATGATATAATGATAGCAAAGATAAAAAGGGGGCTTAGTTGATGAAAAAAACTTTTTTCTTACTGGTGTTAGGCTTGTTTTGCCTTCTGCCATTCTCTGTTTTTGCCATTGATTTCAAGATAAACTCTTATCAAGGGGATTTGTATATTCATGCAGACAATACGGCAGAATTTAGACAGAAGATAGTTTACCAGTTTGAGGAGGACTTTAAGGGCCAAATCGTGGGACTTGGACGTGCAGGCAAGATGCCTAGCGAATTTGACATTGACCCTCATCCAAAGGTTCAGGCCGCGAGAAATGGTGCTGAACTGACAGATGTTACTAGCGAAGTGATAGAAGAAGCAGATGGTTATACTGTGAAAGTCTATAATCCAGGTCAAGAAGGCGATATAGTTGAAGTTGACCTCATCTGGAACTTAAAGAATTTGCTTTTTCTATATGATGACATCGCTGAATTAAATTGGCAACCTTTAACAGATAGTTCAGGGGCTATTGGAAAGTTTGAATTTCATGTAAGGGGAGACAAGGGAGCTGAAAAACTCTTTTTCCATATAGGGAAACTTTTTAGAGAGGGAACAGTTGAAAAGAGTAGCTTTGATTATACTATTCGTTTGGACAATCTTCCAGCTAAGCGTGGAGTTGAATTGCATGCCTATTGGCCTCGAACCGATTTTGCTAGCGCTAGGGATCAGGGCTTGAAAGGAAATCGTTTAGAAGAGTTTAATAAGATAGAAGACTCGATTGTTAAAGAAAAAGAGCAAAGTAAACAACTCCTTACTTGGGTCTTCCCTTTGCTACTTTCCATTTCCTTGTTATTGAGTGTCTGCTTTTATTTTATCTATAGAAGAAAGACCACTCCTTCAGTCAAATATGCTAAAAATCATCGTCTCTATGAACCACCAATGGAATTAGAGCCTATGGTTTTATCAGAAGCAGTCTACTCGACCTCCTTGGAGGAAGTGAGTCCTCTAACCAAAGGAGCTGGTAAATTCACCTTTGACCAACTTATTCAAGCTACCTTGCTAGATGTGATAGACCGTGGGAATGTCTCTATCATTTCAGAAGGAGATGCAGTTGGCTTGAGGCTAGTAAAAGAAGATGGTTTGTCAAGCTTTGAGAAAGACTGCCTAAATCTGGCTTTTTCAGGCAAAAAAGAAGAAACTCTTTCCAATTTGTTTGCGGATTACAAGGTATCTGATAATCTTTATCGTAGAGCCAAAGTTTCTGATGAAAAACGGATTCAAGCAAAGGGACGTCAGCTCAAATCCTCTTTCGAAGAAGTATTGAAAGAGATGCAAGAGGGAGTGAGAAATCGAGTTTCCTTCTGGGGGCTCCCAGATTATTATCGTCCCTTGACTGGTGGAGAAAAGATTTTACAAGTGGGGATGGGTATTTCCACTATCTTGCCCCTATTTATTGGATTTGGTTTGTTCTTGTACAGTTTGGATGTTTATGGCTATCTTTACCTCCTCTTGCCAATACTTGGTTTTCTAGGTTTGGTTTTGGCTGTTTTCTATTATTGGAAGCTTCGATTAGATAATCGTGATGGTGTCCTAAATGAAGCAGGAGCAGAAGTATACTATCTCTGGACCAGTTTTGAAATATGTTGCGTGAGATTGCACGATTGGATCAGGCTGAATTGGAAAGTATTGTGGTCTGGAATCGCCTCTTGGTCTATGCGACCTTATTTGGCTATGCGGACAAGGTTAGTCATTTGATGAAGGTTCATCAGATTCGAGTGGAAAATCCAGATATCAATCTCTATGTAGCATATGGCTGGCATAGTATGTTTTATCATTCAAGCGCGCAAATGAGCCATTATGCTAGTGTCGCAAATACAGCAAGTACCTACTCCGTATCTTCTGGAAGTGGAAGTTCTGGCGGTGGCTTCTCTGGAGGCGGAGGAGGAGGTAGTATCGGAGCCTTTTAAAGAGAACTGCCATAGACTGAAAAAGTATGCTATAATGGAAGATAGAAAAAAGGAGTAATCTATGTATCTTATTGAAATTTTAAAATCTATCTTCTTCGGTATTGTTGAAGGAATTACGGAATGGTTGCCGATCTCTAGTACAGGTCACTTGATTCTAGCAGAGGAATTTATCCAATACCAAAATCAGAATGAAGCCTTTATGTCTATGTTTAATGTTGTAATTCAACTTGGTGCGATTTTAGCGGTTATGGTGATTTACTTTAACAAGCTCAATCCTTTTAAACCGACTAAGGACAAGCAGGAAGTTCGTAAGACTTGGAGACTGTGGTTGAAGGTCTTGGTTGCTACTTTACCTTTGCTTGCCGTCTTTAAGTTTGATGATTGGTTCGATACCCACTTCCATAACATGGTTTCAGTTGCTCTTATGTTGATTATCTATGGGATTGCCTTTATCTATTTGGAAAAGCGCAATAAATCGCGTGCTATTGAGCCAAGTGTAACAGAGTTGGACAAGCTTCCTTATACGACAGCTTTCTATATCGGACTCTTCCAAGTTCTTGCCCTTTTACCAGGAACTAGCCGTTCTGGAGCCACAATCGTCGGTGGTTTGTTAAATGGAACCAGTCGTTCTGTTGTGACAGAATTTACCTTCTATCTTGGAATTCCTGTTATGTTTGGAGCTAGTGCCTTAAAGATTTTCAAATTTGTGAAAGCAGGACAGCTCTTGAACTTTGGGCAATTGTTCTTGCTCTTGGTTGCGATGGGAGTCGCTTTCGCAGTCAGCATGGTTGCTATTCGCTTCTTGACCAGCTATGTGAAAAAACACGATTTCACCCTTTTCGGTAAATACCGTATCGTGCTTGGTGGTGTCTTGCTACTTTATAGCTTTGTTCGTTTATTTGTATAAGTTGAAAATAGAATAAAATAGGATAGTTCGCCAAAAAAACATTTGGGGAACTATCCTATTTTTTATAATCGTTTAGTTTATTTTTTATTACTTTATTATGTCGCCTTGCCCTACGTTTGCCCACGACTTTAAAAGTAAATGAAAAGATTGTATTTAATTTGATTGACTTAAAATTTCTTGGATCAATGATTCATCAAAAATATCTAGTCCGATAGATTGAAGCATAAATTGTAAAAAATAGATACGCTCAACCATTTTTTCGGAAGAATTTTCAAAAATACTCCCTTCTACCCAAAAGTTAGTCAAAAGCAAGATTGTCTCGGCCGCTTCATTAGGGAAGGGGATGGGTTGGATGGACTGATCTTCTATTCCTTTTTTTATAATATCTGCAATAAGGGGAGTTCCTATACGCAGATTGTAACGGATAATAGTCAGCATGAACTCTGCATCAAGAGGCGCGTGATTCAACATTTCGTAGTTAGTTTTCTGACTTTTTAAACTAAACTGAAAGATTTCTTTGAGCTGTTCTCTTCCAGTTAAATGACTGGTGGATTCAAGCCAGTCTAGCAATTCCTTTTCCATCAATTGATAACGCTGTTTTAAAACTGCAAAAAGAATTTCATCTTTTGATTGAAAATGGTGATAAATGGCTCCTTTTGAAATGCTAGCTGTTTGCGCTATGTTTTGTACACTTGTTTTTTCATAGCCGTTGTGAATAAAAAGATGTGTAGCCGTTGATAAAATTTTTTCAATCATTGCTTGAGATTTTTCTGTTTTTGCGACCATTGAGTTCCTTCTCTCCGTTTTATTAAATTTATTTTATCAAAAAAAGAAGAAAAGGTAATATTTGAGCAGTCTAATAAGCCTCCTTCCTTAAGAAAATCACTCTACTTTTTTAATTTTGCTTCTATACGTTTGATGTGATACAAGTTTGATAGAACTGTAATCCCACCAATGGTCATTATTCCTAAACCATTCCAAGGACTAAACAAAGTAGTGATGAGCCCACCAGTAAGTGTAGCATATCCACATTTCACTCCCAAACGAGAATGTCGGATACCGCTCTCTCCTTGTGTTAATCGGTAAAGCTGTTCTTTTTGTAGCTTTCTTTGCTTTTGAATGGCTTCGTGATGGCGTATTTGTTGTTGACGTACTCGTTGATTTTGTTTTGCAATATAATCGGTTGTTTTTTCTAGCATAGTTTTTTTCATGTTAAGTCCTTTCTTTAAAAACCGACCAGACGGTATTTTTATATTTTCTAGTTTAACAAATATAAATGAAGGTGTCAACACTTACCACTTATGAGAAAAAGTTTTTTTACTAGGAACTATTTGAAATCTATCTTACATTTTTAGTTTTAAGTACTGGAATTAATACTTAATTAAAATCAAGTGAGTTTCTCTATTAATAAACTGCTCAAAAAGATTATAGTCCAAGTATAAGTTTGGAAATTTACCACCTCTTATAGACACTACTGCTTTTAGGAGAATAGGGAAGGAAATAAGAGAAAGAAGCTTTCTTGAATTAGGAATTTTTAGAGTCTAAAAGGGGAATAATACTGATTCAGCCTGATGCATGTTGGTCAGCAATTTAAGATAGTACCTCAGACTGTTTTAGTGGTTAGCTATCACGATTTAGGAATTATTTTTAAAACAGAATGAGGCTGAAACACTTTTGTTCCAACCTCATTTGATTTAAACCAATGAATCCCCTCAAGGATTTAAAATCCTGTCACTGTAATTCCTAATAGACGGACACCTCTCTCTTTCTCGCTTAATTCTTCATAGAGTTGCAGGGCTATTTGGCCTATCTGACTAGCATCCTGTGTTTTTTGAGAAAGACTTTTTCGTTTAGTAAGAGTTGAAAAGTCCTCGTAGCGGATTTTCAGAATGACAATTTTTCCAGTTTTCTCTTGTTGATTGAGATTGAGAGCGACTCGTTCTGATAGGAGAGTCAGCTCTTTTTTGATGTCTTCCTCGGCACGGAGAATCTTTCCATAGGTTTTCTCTTTCCCGATAGATTTACGGATACGATTGGATTTGACTGGGGAGTTATGAATGCCACGAGCCTTTCGATAAAGGTCATAGCCCAGTCTGCCAAAACGGTCTATTAGGGTCACTTCAGGAACTTCAAGTAGGTCAGCGCCAGTAAAAACCCCCATTTGATGAAGTCTTTCCACTGTCTTTTTTCCTACTCCATGAAACTTGGAAATATCCATTTGTTTTAGAAAATCTTCAGCTTGGTCAGGGAGAATTACTGTCAAGCCATGTGGTTTTTGATAATCGCTAGCCATTTTAGCTAAGAATTTGTTGTAGGAAACACCTGCGGAAGCAGTTAGATGAAGTTCTTGCCAGATATCCTCTTGAATGAGGCGAGCGATTTTGACCGCTGACTTAATTCCGAGTTTATTTTCTGTCACATCCAAATAGGCTTCATCAATGCTCATAGGTTCTATTAAATCTGTATAGCGCTTAAAAATAGCTCGAATCTGGAGTCCCACAGCTTTGTATTTCTCATAATTCCCTGAGATAAAGATGGCCTGGGGACAACGCTCATAGGCTTCCTTGGAACTCATGGCAGAATGGACACCAAAAGCTCGTGCCTCATAGCTACAGGTAGAAACGACTCCCCGCCCACCTGTTTGCCGAGGATCGCTTCCGATAATGACAGGTTTTCCTCTGAGTTTAGGATTATCTCTTATTTCCACTGCAGCAAAAAAGGCATCCATGTCAATATGAATGATTTTTCTTGATAAATCATTCAATAAGGGAAAAATCAACATATCTAGCTCCTTTTTACTGCTTATTTTCTTTTATTATACCCTTTTTTCTGAAAAAAAGAAAAAAGGACTTTATTTTTTCAAAAATATAATACAGTTTGGCATAGAGAATGGTCTGTGTTAGAAAAGAAAGTGTAAAAATAAGGAACTTTCGCTTGTTGAAATCGGTTACTGTGTGGTATACTGGTTTCACAAATGTAACAGATGACTGTTACTAGAAAGAAAACAGAGGACATTAACATGGTTGTTAAAACAGTTGTTGAAGCACAAGATATTTTTGACAAAGCTTGGGAAGGCTTCAAAGGCGTAGATTGGAAAGAAAAAGCAAGTGTATCACGCTTTGTACAAGCTAACTACACACCTTACGATGGAGATGAAAGCTTCCTTGCAGGGCCAACAGAACGTTCACTTCACATCAAAAAAATTGTAGAAGAAACTAAGGCTCACTACGAAGAAACTCGTTTCCCAATGGACACTCGTCCAACATCTATCGCTGATATCCCAGCTGGATTTATCGACAAAGAAAATGAAGTGATCTTTGGTATCCAAAATGACGAACTCTTCAAATTGAACTTCATGCCAAAAGGTGGTATCCGTATGGCTGAAACTACTTTGAAAGAAAATGGATACGAACCAGATCCAGCTGTTCACGAAATCTTTACTAAATACGTAACAACAGTTAACGACGGTATCTTCCGTGCCTACACTTCAAACATTCGTCGCGCACGTCACGCACACACTGTAACTGGTCTTCCAGATGCATACTCACGCGGACGTATCATCGGTGTTTACGCACGTCTTGCTCTTTACGGTGCAGACTACTTGATGCAAGAAAAAGTAAACGACTGGAATGCAATCGAAGAAATCGATGAAGAAACAATCCGTCTTCGTGAAGAAATCAACCTTCAATACCAAGCATTGCAACAAGTTGTTCGCTTGGGTGACCTTTACGGAGTTGATGTTCGCAAACCAGCGATGAACGTTAAAGAAGCAATCCAATGGGTTAACATCGCCTTCATGGCTGTCTGCCGTGTTATCAACGGTGCTGCTACATCTCTAGGACGTGTGCCAATCGTATTGGACATCTTTGCAGAACGTGACCTTGCTCGTGGTACATTTACTGAATCAGAAATTCAAGAATTCGTTGATGATTTCGTTATGAAACTTCGTACAGTTAAATTTGCTCGTACAAAAGCTTACGACCAATTGTACTCAGGTGACCCAACTTTCATCACAACTTCTATGGCTGGTATGGGTAACGACGGTCGTCACCGTGTTACTAAGATGGACTACCGTTTCTTGAACACTCTTGACAACATCGGTAACTCTCCAGAACCAAACTTGACAGTTCTTTGGACTGACAAATTGCCATACAACTTCCGTCGCTACTGTATGCACATGAGCCACAAACACTCTTCTATCCAATACGAAGGTGTAACAACAATGGCTAAAGATGGATATGGTGAAATGAGCTGTATCTCATGCTGTGTGTCTCCACTTGACCCAGAAAATGAAGAACAACGCCACAACATCCAGTACTTCGGTGCGCGTGTAAACGTATTGAAAGCCCTTCTTACTGGTTTGAATGGTGGTTACGACGATGTTCACAAAGACTACAAAGTATTTGACATCGAACCAATCCGTGACGAAGTTCTTGAATTTGAATCAGTTAAAGCTAACTTTGAAAAATCTCTTGACTGGTTGACTGACACTTACGTAGATGCTTTGAACATCATCCACTACATGACTGATAAGTACAACTACGAAGCTGTTCAAATGGCCTTCTTGCCAACTAAACAACGTGCGAACATGGGATTCGGTATCTGTGGATTTGCCAACACTGTTGATACATTGTCAGCTATCAAATACGCTACAGTTAAACCAATCCGTGACGAAAATGGCTACATCTACGATTACGAAACAATCGGTGAATACCCACGTTGGGGTGAAGATGACCCACGTTCAAACGAATTGGCAGAATGGTTGATCGAAGCTTACACAACTCGTCTACGTAGCCACAAACTTTACAAAGACGCTGAAGCTACAGTATCACTTTTGACAATCACATCTAACGTTGCTTACTCTAAACAAACTGGTAACTCACCAGTCCACAAAGGTGTATACCTCAACGAAGATGGTTCTGTGAACTTGTCTAAACTTGAATTCTTCTCACCAGGTGCTAACCCATCTAACAAAGCTAAAGGTGGATGGTTGCAAAACTTGAACTCACTTTCTAGCCTTGACTTTAGTTATGCAGCTGATGGTATCTCATTGACTACACAAGTATCACCTCGTGCTCTTGGTAAGACTCGTGACGAACAAGTTGATAACTTGGTAACAATCCTTGATGGTTACTTCGAAAACGGTGGACAACACGTTAACTTGAACGTTATGGACTTGAACGATGTTTACGAAAAGATCATGTCAGGTGAAGACGTTATCGTACGTATCTCTGGATACTGTGTAAACACTAAATACCTCACTCCAGAACAAAAAACTGAATTGACACAACGTGTCTTCCACGAAGTTCTTTCAATGGATGATGCCTTGGATGCATTGAGCTAATCAAGTTCTTGAATAATGAAAAGGAACCCTCGGTCAGTCGACTGAGGGTTGTTTTTGGGCTCTTAAATTCCTTAAAGTCAGACACTGAAATATCTGATCGGAATTCAAAGATACTTCTTGAGTTGCGGGAGGTATTTGATACTCAATGAAAATCAAAGAGCAAACTAGGAAGCTAGCAGCAGGTTGCTCAAAACACTGTTTTGAGGTTGCAGATAGAGTTGACGTGGTTTGAATTTTATTTTCGAAGAGTATGAAAATAAAAACACCACACTTTGTAAGATACAAGGTGTGGTTATATTTTATCTCTTGGACCAAGTTCTCTTCATAAAGAGAAGTAGGATTGGGTAAATCTCCAATCGACCTGCAATCATTGCAAAGGAGAGGAGAATTTTTGAGATAGGACTAAAGATTGAGAAGCTAGAAGTGGTTCCTAGAATAGGTCCGATATTATTGAAACAGCTAAAGACAGCGCTGGTCACAACTAGAAAATCATTGCTATCTAGGCTGACAATAAAGATAAGCGCTAGCAAAATCATAGCATAGATGACAAAGTACTTGAGAATCTTATGCTGGGTATCCTTATCAATCACCGTTTTATTAACATGGAGAGTCAAAACACGGTGGGGAGATAGAATTGACAAAATTTGATTTTTGGCAATTTTTGAAAGGATGAGGCCTCGAATAATCTTGAGTCCACCTGCAGTTGATCCAGCAGAGCCACCGATTGCCATGAGGAAGAGGAGGATAAACTGGGAGAAGAGGGGCCAGTTGGTAATATCTCCGTAACCAAACCCAGTCGTTGTAATGATATTGGAAACCTGGAAGAAGGCCATTTCAAAACTCTTAGAAAATCCTGGGTAGAGATAGAGGGTATTGAGGCTAATCAAGCCTGTAGAAACCAGCACGATGAGCAAGTAAGCACGAAGTTCTTCGTCACCAAAGAAGGCCTTGACGCGACGGAGCATGAGGTAGTAGTAGAGATTAAAATTTACCCCAAAAACCAAAACTCCGATACTAACCAGATAGGTAATCAGTGAGCTACCATAGTGGGCAATTCCATCGTTATAGACGGTAAAGCCTCCTGTACCTGCTGTCCCCATAGCAATGACAAAACTATCAAATAGGGGCATGCCAGCTAGATAATAGATGATGACAAAGAGGGAGAAGAGAGCTAGATAAAGGAGATAGAGAATCTGGGCAGTATTTTTGAGTTTGGATACTACTTTACCAAAAACAGGGCCAGGAACCTCAGCCTTCATCACCTCTAGGTGACTATTCTTGGCATTATCCATAATAGCAAGCGCAAAAACAAGCACCCCCATCCCTCCAATCAAGTGGGTAAAACTTCGCCAGAAGAGGAGGGAACGGCTGAGAACTGAAACGTCATTCAGAATAGTTGCTCCAGTAGTTGTAAAGCCAGAACTGATCTCAAAAAAGGCATCTATAAGGCTGGGAATTTGCCCAGCAAAAACAAAGGGGAGACCGCCAAAGAAAGACCAAAGGATCCAACAGAGGGCCACAATTAAGATTCCTTCCTTGGCATAAATCCGTTGATTTTTTGGCTTTTGTAAAATTCCTGAACCGCCTAGTAATAAGAGAATCCCAATCGTTGTAAAGAGGGCTGTAAAGACTTGGCTCGATTCACGGTAATAGACAGCGACAGACACAGGAACCAAAAGAAGAACAGCTTCAATCAAAGTAATTTTGAAAGGAGGTAACGAATCATACTTTTATTCATTTCTTACCTCGCAATCAAGTCATAAATCTTGGTGATGTTTGGCAACAGGGTTGTTACTAGGAGCTTGTCTCCGACTTCAAGCGTATCCTCCCCAGTAGGGAAAATAGTCTTGCCCTTTCGAATGATGGCTGCAATAAGAACCCCTTTTTTCAGTTTTAGTTGAGAAAGAGGTTTGGCAGTCATTTTATTGGCTTCCTTGATATGGAATTGTAGGGTTTCGATTTGGCCATTTGCTAGATGGTGCATGGCTTGAAGGTCTGAATACTGGGCATTAACACGGCCACGAATAAAGTGCATGATTGTATCTACAGCGATGATTTTCGGAGTGATAATGCTTGAGAAATCAGGCGCATGAATAATTTCAAGGAGACTAGTTCTGTTAACCTTGCTAATATTTTTTTGCACTCCGACACTATCCAGGAACATAGAAGTAATAATATTCTCTTCGTCAACTCCTGTTAGGGTTGCTACTGCATCATAGTTTTGGGCACTTTCTTCCAGCAGGATATCTTTTGCAGTACCATCTCCTTGGACAATATATAGATTAGGGAATTTCTCACTAAAGAAACGTGCCCTTTCAGAGTTAATCTCGATGACTTTGGTATCGATACGACTGTCTTTGAGAATACCTAGCAGATAATAGGCAATTCTACCTGCTCCAACTATGAGAAGGCTCTTCACAGCACGAGATTTGAAATAATTATGGAAGAGCATCATATCAACACGGTTACCAGTGACAAAGATTCTATCTTTATCATGTATGGTCATATCACCACTTGGGATGATAATTTGATGATCCCTCTCTATTGCACAGACAATGACGTTGCCAAATTTTTTCCGAAAATCAGAAATGGGCATTTGGCAAAGACCGCTAGTGGATTTGACGATAAATTCCATGAGGCTAACGCGTCCACCAGCAAATCGTTCGACAGATAGGGCGTTGGGGAAGTCAATGATATTAGCGATAGCGCGGGCAGCCAAGAGCTCAGGGTTAACGATAAGAGAAAAACCGAGAATATTCTTTTCTTTGAAATAAGAGTTAGAGTATTCAGGATTTCGCACCCGAACGATAGTCTCTTTAGCTCCCATTTTCTTGGCTAGAACGGCTGCAATCATGTTTACTTCATCGTACTCAGTCAGGGCGATAAAGATATCACAATCTTGGACACTGGCTTGCTCAAGGATGGTAAAATCAGCCCCGTTACCAAGGATACCCATGATATCAAAGCGATTGACAATATGATTGAGGACGGCTTCGTCTTGCTCAATCAGCAAAACATCATGCTTTTCTGCAACCAAGGAGCGACAGAGGGCAAAACCAACTTTTCCCCCTCCGACAAGGATAATTTTCATAATAAAACCTACTTCTTCATTATGTAACTATCATACCTTTTTTCAAGAAAAAATGCACCTACTAGCTAATAACAAGAGCTTTTAGTAGGAAATTTGCTATAAGGTAAAACTATACCCTAATCAATTAAAATAGCTATTAGCACCTTTCTCTGAAATATGGTATGATAAAGGATATACAAGGAGATAAAATGAATAATAATTTACTGGTATTACAATCAGACTTTGGTCTGGTTGATGGTGCGGTATCGGCTATGATTGGAGTGGCTTTAGAAGAGTCTCCAACCTTAAAAATTCATCATTTGACGCACGATATCACGCCTTATAATATTTTTGAGGGGAGCTACCGTCTCTTTCAGACGGTGGATTACTGGCCTGAGGGAACGACTTTTGTATCGGTTGTCGATCCAGGTGTCGGCTCGAAACGTAAGAGTGTGGTTGCCAAGACTGCAAAAAATCAATACATTGTCACGCCAGACAATGGAACGCTTTCTTTTATCAAGAAACACGTTGGTATTGTAGCCATTCGTGAGATTTCTGAGGTAGCCAATAGACGTCAAAATACAGAGCATTCTTATACCTTCCACGGTCGTGATGTTTATGCCTATACTGGTGCTAAATTAGCCAGTGGTCACATTACTTTTGAGGAAGTGGGGCCAGAGCTCAGTGTGGATCAGATTGTGGAGCTTCCAGTCGTAGAGACCATCATAGAAGATCATCTGGTGAAGGGAGCCATTGATATTCTGGATGTGCGTTTTGGTTCGCTTTGGACCTCTATCACGCGAGAAGAATTTTACAAGCTGGAACCAAAATTTGATGACCGTTTTGAAGTGACTATCTATCACGCTGATATGCTGGTCTATCAAAATCAGGTTGTCTATGGCAAATCATTTGCAGATGTGAGAATTGGGCAACCAATCCTTTACATCAACTCTCTCTATCGTTTAGGTCTGGCTATCAACCAAGGTTCCTTTGCCAAGGCCTATAATGTGGGTGTCGGTTCATCTTGGACCATTGAAATAAAGAAAATAGAATCATAAAATAGGAGAATATAGATGAAAAATCAATCAATTAAACAAGTTGTTGCTATCGGTGTTGGAGCTGCGCTCTTTGTTGTTATCGGGATGATTAGTATTCCGACACCCGTTCCAAATACAAGTATCCAACTTCAGTATGCGGTACAGAGCCTCTTGTCTATCATTTTTGGCCCTCTAGTGGGATTACTTGTTGGTTTAATTGGGCATGCAGTGAAGGACTCGCTTGCTGGCTACGGTCTTTGGTGGACTTGGATTATTGCTAGTGGTCTCTTTGGTCTAGCTGTCGGACTCTTTAGAAAATACATTCGAGTAACACAGGGTGTTTTTGAATTGAAGGATATTGTCTTCTTTAACCTCATTCAGATTATTGCAAATGCTCTTGTTTGGGGTGTTTTGGCACCACTTGGAGATGTTGTGATTTATCAAGAAGCGGCAGAAAAAGTATTTGCCCAAGGGATTGTTGCAGGTATTGCAAACGCTGTGACTATTGCTATCGCAGGTACCCTTCTCTTGATAGCTTATTCACGTACGCAGACTCGTTCAGGAAGTTTGAAAAAGGATTAACATAAAGGAAAAGGCTGGGCAACCGGTCTTTTTCACTAGTTATAGACTAGTCAGGCAAGCTAGCTAGGCTAGGAATCTTTTTGGCGCTAAGTTTTTAAGAGAAGAGTCTGCAAGAAGGGGTAGATTTATGATAAAATAGAAGTCTAAGAAGCGAATGAAGAGAGTAAGATGAAAGAAGCTATAATTGAGTGGAAGGATTTCTCTTTCCAGTATGAAACGCAACAAGAACCAACCTTGCAAGGGGTGGATTTGACCATTTATAAGGGGGAGAAAGTCTTAATTGTTGGGCCATCTGGGTCAGGTAAGTCTACCTTGGGTCAGTGTTTGAATGGAATTATTCCCAATATTTACAAGGGTCAGACGTCTGGAGAATTTTTGATCAAGGGGCAAGCAGCCTTTGATATGAGCATCTATGATAAATCTCATCTAGTCAGCACAGTTTTGCAGGATACAGATGGGCAGTTTATCGGTTTATCCGTGGCAGAGGATTTGGCTTTTGCTCTGGAAAATGATGTAACAGGTCTAGAAGAGATGAAAAGTCGTGTTCATAAATGGGCTGCAAAGCTGGACCTTACCCCTTTACTAGCTCAGCGTCCTCAGGATTTGTCAGGTGGACAAAAGCAACGAGTCAGTCTGGCTGGTGTCTTGATTGATGAGAGTCCGATCCTTTTGTTTGATGAGCCACTCGCCAATCTAGATCCTAAGTCAGGTCAGGATATTATCGAATTGATTGACCAGATTCATAAGGAAGAGGGTACGACGACCCTTATTATTGAGCACCGTTTGGAGGATGTTCTGCATCGCCCTGTGGATCGGATTGTCTTGATAAACGATGGTCGTATTCTCTTTAATGGGAGCCCTGACCAGCTACTGGCTACTGATTTATTGACTCAAAATGGAATCCGAGAACCCCTTTATCTAACCACTCTCCGTCAATTGGGTGTAGATTTAGCAAATGAAGAACAATTATCAAATCTGGATAACCTGTCTATCTTGAAGGGCAGGTTCAGTTACAGACTGAACTGACAAAAGAAGCTCCAGCTTTGCAGTCACTCTTTAGATTAGAGGATGTGTCTTTTTCTTATGATGATAGACCGATTTTAAAATCCATTCATCTGGATATTAAAAAGGGTGAAAAGATTGCCATTGTCGGAAAAAATGGAGCAGGGAAATCAACCCTATCCAAGGCCTTAAGTAGCTTTATTCAGACGGAAGGCCGCTATCTTTGGAAAGGCCAGGATATCAAAGGAGATTCTGTTGCAGAGCGGGCGGAAAGAGTAGGCTATGTGTTGCAAAATCCCAATCAAATGATTTCAACCAATATGATTTTTGATGAGGTGGCTCTAGGGCTTCGTTTGCGAGGTGTGGATGAGAAGGAAATTGAAACAAGAGTCTATGAAACCTTGAAAATTTGTGGTCTCTATGAATTTCGTAATTGGCCTATTTCTGCCCTATCATTTGGACAGAAGAAACGTGTCACCATTGCATCGATTTTGGTTTTAGGAGCTGAAATTATCCTTCTAGATGAACCGACAGCAGGCCAAGACCAGAAGAACTATACTGAGATTATGGAATTTCTCGAAGAACTGCATCGAAAAGATCATACCATTGTCATGATTACACATGATATGCAATTGATGCTGGATTATTCAGACCGGGCCCTTGTCATGGTGGATGGGGAATTGATTGCAGACACTGATCCAGCTAGTCTGTTGAGTAATCCTGAGTTGTTAGTAAAAGCCAATCTAAAAGAAACCTCTATCTTCAACTTGGCTAAGAAGCTCGACGTTGATCCACTTGCTTTGACGGCATTTTACAAAGAAAGGAGAGAAGGATGCAAGCAAAATTAATCGGTTACCAGTATAGAGATACTGTGATTCATCGCTTGTCAGGAGCTGGGAAACTTCTCTTTTTCATTCTCGTGTCATTGGCTGCCATGATTAGTTATGATACCAGACTGCTTGTTCTGATTGCCATTTTTTCGGTCTTTCTTCTCTATCTGTCAGAAATCCGCTTTAAAGATGTTTCCTTTGTAGCCGTTTTTGCGACGGTATTTGCCGTTTTAAACGTCTTGATGGTCTATCTCTTTTCTCCTGAATATGGGGTTGGACTTTACGGAGAGAGAAAGTGTGATTTGGCAGGGAATCGGTGCTTACACTCTGACCAGCCAGGAGCTCTTTTATCTGCTAAATCTGGCCATTAAGTATCTTTGCACCATTCCCCTAGCTATTATCTTTTTGATGACAACTCATCCTAGTCAGTTTGCATCCAGTTTAAATCAAATTGGTGTGCCTTACAAGATTGCCTATTCTGTCAGTCTAACCTTGCGCTATATTCCAGATTTGCAGGAAGAATTCTTTACCATCAAGATGTCTCAGGAAGCGCGTGGGATGGAATTATCCAAGAAAGCTTCTCTCATGCAACGAATCAAAGGCAATCTGCGCATTATTACTCCTTTGATTTTTAGCTCTCTAGAACGCATTGATACTATCGCGACCGCTATGGAGCTTCGCCGTTTTGGAAAAGATAAAAAGCGGACTTGGTATAGTTACCAGGCCTTGAAAAAAGGAGATTATCTTACTTTGCTTTTGGCAACCTTATTTTTAGTAGCTAGTTTACTACTTATCTTGCAGAATCAGGGACGATTTTACAACCCTTGGAAATAGCTTGAAAAAATTGAAAAAATCAAGTCGTTTCTATTGACAATGATTCTGAAAGTGTTATACTAAGAAAGTAGTTTCGCTGATTTACTTCAAACCTGTTGTGAGGTAAGTTAACGATGCCTTAACCACGCTGTTTGCTGAGCTTGACTCCGGGCAGTGTGGCTATTTTTTTGCAATGGTGAAAGGAAGCAAGTCATGACAAATCACATTGTATTATTTGAACCTCAAATTCCACAAAATACAGGCAATATCGCGCGTACTTGCGCTGCGACCAATTCTCCCCTCCACATCATCAAGCCTATGGGCTTTCCTATCGATGACCGCAAGATGAAGCGGGCTGGATTGGATTATTGGGATAAGCTAGAGATTTATTTTTACGACAGTTTAGAAGATTTCATGTCTCAGATGAAGGGAAAACTCTATCTGATTTCAAAATTTGCTGAGAAAGTGTACTCTGAGGTGGATTTATCGACTGACGAGGACCATTATTTTCTTTTTGGACGTGAAGACAAGGGCTTGCCTGAGGACTTTATGCGAGAACATCCTGAAAAGGCTCTCCGTATTCCCATGAATGATGAACATGTCCGCAGTCTTAATGTGTCTAATACCGTCTGCATGATTGTCTACGAAGCCCTCCGCCAGCAGAACTTTGCAGGTCTTGAGCTCGTTCATACCTATGAAGTGGATAAATTGAAATAAAAAATGAAAATGAAAATGAACAAAATGCTTGCGCTTGCAAGCGTTTTTTGTTATGATAAAAGAGTCTTCAGGGCAGGGTGTGATTCCCGACCGGCGGTAAATTTGACTATCTATTTTAGCTTTCTCGTCGTTGTCTTGTCTCGATATACTTTAAGTATTATCTTCGACTGCGACGCCTAGATAAATCTAAAATATCTTAGCCAAATAAGTCCGCGAGCGCAAGCTGATGTGGTGAGATTCCACAACCGACAGTATAGTCTGGATGGGAGAAGACGAAAGAATAGCTTTGTCTGTTCTGATAGATTTATAGCTAAATTGTAACCGTTTGCTCAATAGAGTGCGAGGGAACTTTTGGGGTATAAAGTGAGAATAGATAGGGGAATCCTTTCTAACTTCTTCTGATTTTATAGAAAATTGGAGGAACCTGTTATGACAAACACACGTCGACTTTCGACCATTGCGATTCTATCAGCCATCTCATTTGTGCTGATGTACTTTGACTTTCCGCTTTTGCCAGCGGCGTCCTTCCTCAAGATCGAATTTAGTATCTTGCCAGTCCTTGTGGGTCTGGTGGTCATGGATTTGCCTGCTGCTCTAGGAATTCTCTTGCTTCGCTCACTCTTGAAATTGCTTCTTAATAGTCAAGGAGTGAATACTTACATTGGTTTGCCGATGAATATCGTAGCTTTGGGAGTTTTTGTCATCGTATTTGCTTTGATTTGGAAAAAGGAACGGACAACTCTTCGTTTCCTACTAGGCTCTCTAGCTGGGACTATTGGTTTAACCGTGGCTATGTTGGTTCTCAACTATGTTTACGCTGTTCCTTTGTACGCTAAGTTTGCTAACTTTGATATTGGAAAAATTTTGGGACTTTCCAACTACCTAATGACCATGGTATTACCTTTTAACTTGATTGAGGGTGTAATCTTTTCCGTTTCATTCTGGTTGTTGTATGTTCTCTTGAAACCAACCTTAAAACATTATGAAAGATAAACAAACATTTTTAATGAAGGGCAGTTTTGCCCTTTTACTTTTCGTTATTCTTGGCTACATGGTCAAATTTTACCCTGAAACGCTGGTCGGTTTTGACCAACCGATTCAGACTGCCGTTCGAGGAGACTTGCCAGATTACTTGACTATTCTTTTTAGGGCCATCACACGCTTGATTGATATCCCAGTGATTATCACTTGGGTTGTCATTACAGCTTTTGTCTTTTATCGTAAGCGATGGAAGATAGAAAGTTTCTTCATGCTGGGAAATCTGGCTTTGGCAGGTCTTTTAATCGTGACCTTTAAAAATATCTACCAGCGCCCACGGCCAGATATCTTACACTTGGTAGAGGAGAAGGGATTTTCTTTTCCAAGTGGGCATTCTCTGGCTGTAACCTTGATGGTCGGCACTCTGATTGTCATCCTCAGTCAACGGATGAAAGATCCAGTCTGGAGAAGAATCGTGCAAATCGTGCTAGGTCTCTACCTAGTCAGTGTGTTGGTATCAAGGGTCTATCTGGGAGTTCATTATCCATCAGACGTTCTTGCCAGTCTCTGTGTGGGCTTGGGAGTCCTGTTTATAGAGTTTCCCTTCTATGACAAGCTCCGCTTCCAATGGCGATTTAAAGGCAAACAGAAGTGAGTATCGAATTCCCTTGAGGAGAAAGAAATGAAAGTCAATATAAAAGTCAATATAGTAGATCTTCATCCAACTCAACTATACTTATCAGAAAAGAAACTAGAAGGTATCCAGACACTTTATCAGTCGGCAGAAATAATCAATGTTGATCCAATCAGTATTCTTGCGTTCGGAGATTGCTTGTTGATTACAGATGGGCATCACAGGGCTTATCAGGCTTTATTGGCAGGTCAAGATACGATTTCTGCTGAGTGGGATAGAGACGGCGGTGATGAACTATATCATCTCTATGCGCAAGCTTGTGAGGAAAGAAAGATTTACTCTGTTCTGGATTTAAAAAATCATATCTTACCTCAAGATGAGTATGAAGTAAAATGGTATAACTGGTGTGATGGTTTTAATCAAGCAGCAACTCTCTTATTGAAAAGGAAAGCAGATGAAACAGACCCTACAAATAGATAATGCACTGCGTCTTGTTCCTTATTATAAGGTCAATCATTGTGAGGAAGCTTTGGCTTGGTATCAGGATGCGAACTTGGTTTACCTCGTAGATGGTGTGAAGAGACCTTACAGCCCAGCGACCCTGGAAGCCATGTATTCCTATTTGGATCAGCATGGTGAGCTTTTTTGGATTGAAGTCAAGGAGAAGGGTGAATGGTTTCCAATTGGGGATGTTACACTATCTCAGGATAATCTCCCCATTGTGATTGGGAATTCCGATTACCAACATCGAGGACTTGGAAAAAAGATTCTAAGTACTTTGATTGAATTGGCTCGAGTAAAAGGATGGAAAGAATTGAGAGTCAAGGAAATCTACACTTACAATCATGTATCTAGGCGCTGTTTCAAGTCGCTTGGATTTATGGAAAATGGAGCAACAGAAAGGAACGAGTTTTGTATTGAAATTAGTCTAATCTAACTTGTTTTTTAACTAAAAATCTGATAAACTAAGTAGTAATTGAATAGAAATCCGCAAGACTAGTAACTCAAGGGAAGTATATCAGGGAGGAGAGCCGTGACTGCAAGCTCTTTATATGAAAGCTGGGTGAATTCACTTGCGCATGGATTTAGAAATGAAGGTCTGACTTGTCAGATGAAAACGGATGGTACCGCGTGTCAACGCTCCGAGTGGAGTTTTTGGCATGTGGTTTTCTTTTTATCTACGAGCGACTGATGGAGGAATTATGTCAACTATTGAAGAACAATTAAAAGCGCTTCGTGAAGAAACGCTGGCTAGCTTGAAGCAGATTACTGCTGAAAATGAAAAAGAGATGCAAGATTTGCGTGTCTCTGTCCTTGGTAAAAAGGGATCGCTCACTGAAATCCTCAAAGGGATGAAAGATGTCTCTGCTGAGATGCGTCCGATTATCGGGAAACATGTCAATGAAGCGCGTGATGTCTTGACAGCAGCTTTTGAAGAAACTGCTAAGCTTTTGGAAGAAAAGAAAGTTGCAGCTCAATTAGCAAGTGAGAGTATCGATGTGACCCTTCCAGGTCGTCCAGTTGCGACTGGTCACCGCCACGTCCTCACACAAACCAGTGAAGAAATCGAAGATATCTTCATCGGTATGGGTTACCAAGTCGTGGATGGTTTTGAAGTGGAGCAAGACTACTATAACTTTGAGCGTATGAACCTTCCCAAAGACCACCCAGCTCGCGATATGCAGGATACTTTCTATATCACTGAAGAAATCTTGCTCCGTACCCACACGTCTCCAGTTCAGGCGCGTGCTATGGATGCCCATGATTTTTCTAAAGGTCCTTTGAAGATGATCTCGCCAGGGCGTGTGTTCCGTCGTGATACGGACGATGCGACTCACAGTCACCAGTTCCACCAAATCGAAGGCTTGGTTGTTGGGAAGAACATTTCTATGGCAGATCTTCAAGGAACCCTGCAGTTGATTGTCCAAAAAATGTTCGGTGAAGAGCGTCAAATCCGTCTGCGTCCATCCTACTTCCCATTCACAGAGCCATCTGTTGAGGTGGATGTTTCTTGCTTCAAGTGTGGTGGAGAAGGCTGTAACGTATGTAAGAAAACAGGTTGGATCGAAATTATGGGGGCCGGTATGGTTCACCCACGTGTCCTTGAAATGAGTGGTATCGATGCGACAGTTTACTCTGGATTTGCCTTTGGTCTTGGTCAAGAGCGTGTAGCTATGCTCCGTTACGGAATCAACGATATCCGTGGATTCTACCAAGGAGATGTCCGCTTCTCAGAACAGTTTAAATAATGATTAGAAAAGTAGAAAAGGCAGATGTTGGGGTGTTGTCCAAAATTGCCAAACAAACCTTTAGTGAAACATTTGCTCATGATAATACGGAAGAGCAGTTACAGGAATACTTTGAAGAGTCTTATAGTCTGAGAGTTTTGTCAACTGAGTTGGAAAATCCAGAATCCGAAACCTATTTCATTATGCATGAAGAGGAGATAGCTGGTTTTCTCAAAGTCAACTGGGGAAGTGCTCAGACTGAGAGAGAATTAGAGGATGCTTTTGAAATTCAACGCCTCTATGTGCTACAAAAATTCCAAGGATTTGGATTCGGTAAGCAACTGTTTGAATTCGCTCTGGAACTTGCCGAAAAAAATGGTTTTTCCTGGGCTTGGCTAGGTGTTTGGGAGCATAATACAAAAGCTCAAGCGTTTTATAATCGATATGGTTTTGAAAAATTTAGCCAACATCATTTTATGGTTGGTCAAAAAGTAGATACAGATTGGTTACTGAAAAAGAAATTAAGGTAAGAAGATGATTCTTCTATTGAAATGATAGGAAAGGAAAAGAACCAGAGTGGCAACTGTCATTCTGGAAAACTAAATTATGCTTGTATCTTATAAATGGTTAAAAGAATTGGTGGACATTGATGTGCCATCACAAGAGTTGGCTGAAAAAATGTCAACTACAGGGATCGAGGTAGAAGGTGTCGAATCACCTGCTGCTGGTCTCTCAAAAATTGTCGTCGGTGAGGTCTTGTCTTGCGAAGATGTGCCAGAAACTCACCTCCATGTTTGTCAGGTTAACGTTGGCGAAGAAGAAGCCCGTCAAATCGTTTGTGGTGCCCCAAATGTGCGTGCTGGTATCAAGGTTATGGTGGCTCTTCCAGGAGCTCGCATCGCTGACAATTACAAGATCAAAAAAGGGAAAATCCGCGGTCTTGAGTCACTTGGGATGATCTGTTCACTTGGTGAATTGGGAATTTCTGACTCAGTTGTACCTAAGGAATTCGCAGATGGCATCCAAATCTTGCCAGAAAATGCCGTTCCAGGTGAGGAAGTCTTCTCATATCTAGACTTGGATGATGAAATCATCGAACTTTCTATTACACCCAACCGTGCGGACGCTCTTTCTATGCGTGGGGTTGCTCACGAAGTGGCAGCTATCTATGATAAGGCAGTCAACTTTAAAGAATTTACTCTTTCAGAAACTGACCAAGTTGCAGCAGATACTCTTTCTGTGGGCATTGAGACAGACAAGGCGCCTTACTATGCAGCTCGTATCTTGGACAATGTGACTATCGCACCAAGCCCACAATGGTTGCAAAACCTTCTTATGAATGAAGGTATCCGTCCTATTAATAACGTTGTGGACGTGACAAACTACATCCTGCTTTACTTTGGTCAACCAATGCATGCTTTTGACTTGGATACCTTTGAAGGGAGTGACATCCGTGTACGTGCAGCGCGTGCTGGTGAAATTGGTGACTTTAGATGGTGAAGAACGTGACTTGGAAACAAATGACCTAGTCATCACTGTCGCTGACAAGCCAGTAGCCCTTGCCGGTGTTATGGGTGGTCAAGCAACAGAAATTTCTGAAAAAACTAGTCGTGTTGTCCTTGAAGCTGCTGTTTTCAATGGCAAATCAATCCGTAAGACTAGTGGTCGCCTCAACCTTCGTTCTGAGTCATCTTCTCGCTTTGAAAAAGGTATCAATGTGGCAACAGTCAATGAAGCCCTTGATGCGGCAGCTAGCATGATTGCAGAACTTGCAGGTGCGACGGTGCGTAAGGGAATCGTGTCAGCGGGTGAGCTTGATACCTCTGATGTAGAAGTTTCTTCAACTCTTGCAGATGTTAACCGTGTCCTTGGTACAGAACTTTCTTATGCGGATGTAGAAGACGTCTTCCGTCGTCTTGGCTTTGGTCTTTCTGGAAATGCAGACAGTTTTACAGTCAGCGTCCCACGCCGTCGCTGGGATATCACTATCGAGGCAGACCTCTTTGAAGAAATCGCTCGTATCTATGGATATGACCGCTTGCCAACCAGCCTTCCAAAAGACGATGGGACAGCTGGTGAATTGACTGCTACACAAAAACTCCGCCGTCAAGTTCGTACGATTGCTGAAGGAGCAGGTTTGACAGAAATCATCACCTATGCTCTAACAACTCCTGAAAAAGCAGTTGAGTTTACGGCTCAACCAAGCAACCTTACTGAACTCATGTGGCCAATGACAGTGGACCGTTCTGTCCTCCGTCAAAATATGATTTCAGGTATCCTTGATACGGTGGCTTATAATGTGGCTCGTAAGAATAAAAACTTGGCCCTTTACGAGATTGGAAAAGTCTTTGAACAAACAGGCAATCCAAAAGAAGAACTTCCGAATGAGATCAATAGCTTTGCCTTTGCCTTGACAGGCTTGGTTGCTGAAAAAGATTTCCAAACGGCAGCAGTGCCAGTTGATTTCTTCTATGCTAAGGGAATTCTAGAATCGCTCTTTACTCGCTTGGGACTAGAAGTGACCTATACAGCAACAGCTGAAATTGCAAGTCTCCACCCAGGTCGTACAGCTATGATTTCACTTGGTGACCAAGTTCTTGGTTTCCTTGGACAAGTGCATCCAGTCACCGCTAAGGCTTACGATATTCCAGAAACGTATGTAGCGGAACTTAACCTTTCAGCCGTTGAAGCTGCCCTTCAACCAGCTGCTCCATTTGTGGAAATCACGAAATTCCCAGCAGTTAGCCGTGACGTTGCTCTCCTTCTTAAAGCAGAAGTGACTCACCAAGAAGTTGTAGATGCTATCCAAGCTGCTGGTGTGAAACGTTTGACAGATATCAAACTCTTTGACGTCTTCTCAGGCGAAAAATTGGGACTTGGTATGAAGTCAATGGCTTATAGCTTGACTTTCCAAAATCCAGAAGACAGCTTAACGGACGAAGAAGTCGCACGCTACATGGAAAAAATCCAAGCGTCTCTCGAAGAAAAAGTCAATGCAGAAGTGCGTTAAAGCATCAATCCATCCTTCGGGGTGGATTTTTGTTTTTCGTATAACAATTCAGGATCAAAAATAGACAGTTGAGGAGCGGAGGTGATAAATCGAGTTTGCTACTGTATAATGGATTTATCACTAAAAACGCTCCAGGCCATATTTTACATAGCAATAGTCTTCTAAAAATGGACAGAAATCATTGTAAAGGCTATCAAAAAGGAGTATAATGAGTGTAAGACATTTCGGAGGTGAAAGATGCTAGAAGTAAGAAGTCTAGAGAAAAGTTTTGGACCCAAGCAAGTTTTGTTTGGTATTGACTTTCAAGCGCGACCAGGTCGTATTTTGGGACTAGTCGGGAAAAATGGTGCGGGGAAAACAACGATTTTCCACAGTATTTTGAAGTTTTTAGAATATCAGGGAGAAATCAGTCTGGATGGGCAAGATATCCGTCAGGAAACCTATGTTCGGATTGGCTATCTGCCTGAAGAACGCAGTCTTATGCCTAAATTGACAGTCCTTGAACAAGTTCGTTACTTGGCGACTCTAAAGGGCATGGATGCCAAGGAGGTTAAAGAAAAACTCCCTCAATGGATGAAGAGGTTGGAAGTGAAAGGAAAGCTGACAGATAAAATCAAGAGTCTGTCAAAAGGAAATCAGCAGAAAATTCAGCTCATTATTACTCTGATTCATGAACCAGACTTGATTATACTGGATGAGCCTTTCAGTGGATTGGACCCAGTCAATACAGAATTGCTCAAACAAGTCATTTTTCAGGAAAAAGAGCGCGGAGCAACCATTATCTTTTCTGATCATGTCATGACCAACGTCGAGGAGCTTTGTGACGATATTCTCATGATCCGAGATGGCCGTGTGGTCTTGCATGGACCAGTTCAGGATGTCCGCAATCAATACGGGAAAACGCGTCTCTTTGTTTCAAGTGAACGAAGCAAGGAAGAATTGGAAAGTCTTCCTCATGTCAAACAGGTGAGCTTGACCAAACAAGGCAGTTGGAAATTGATCTTGGAGGACGAGAGTGCTGGTAGAGAACTCTTCCCAATCTTGACTCAAGGGCAATATATCGCAACCTTTGACCAACAAGCGCCAACAATCGATGAAATCTTTAAACTAGAATCAGGGGTGGAAGTATGAGAAATATGTGGGTTGTAATCAAGGAAACCTATCTTCGACATGTCAAATCGTGGAGTTTCTTCTTTATGGTGATTTCACCGTTCCTCTTTTTAGGAATCTCTGGAGGAATTGCTTATCTCCAAGGCTCTTCAATGGCTAAAAATGATAAAGTGGCAGTAGTGACAACAGTGCCATCTGTAGCAGAAGGACTGAAGAATGTAAATGGTGTTAATTTTGACTACAAAGACGAAGAAAGCGCCAAAGAAGCCATTAAAGATGAAAAATTAAAAGGCTATCTGACTATTGACCAAGAGGATAGTGTCTTGAAGGCAGTTTATCATGGCGAAACGTCGCTTGAAAATGGAATTAAATTTGCAGTTACAGGTACACTCAATGAACTGCAAAATCAGCTTAATCGTTCAACTGCCTCCTTGTCTCAAGAGCAGGAAAAACGCTTAGCGCAGACAATTCAATTCACAGAAAAGATTGATGAAGCCAAGGAAAATAAAAAGTTTATTCAAACAATGGCAGCAGGCGCCTTAGGATTCTTTCTTTATATGATCCTGATTACCTATGCGGGTGTGACGGCTCAGGAAGTTGCCAGTGAAAAAGGCACCAAAATTATGGAAGTCGTCTTTTCTAGCATAAGGGCTAGTCACTATTTCTATGCGCGGATGATGGCTCTGTTTCTGGTGATTTTAACGCATATTGGGATTTATGTTGTAGGTGGTCTGGCAGCCATTCTGCTCTTTAAAGATTTGCCATTCTTGGCTCAGTCTGGTATTTTGGATCACTTGGGAGAGGCATTCTCTCTGAATACCTTGCTCTTTATTTTGGTCAGTCTCTTTATGTATGTAGTATTGGCAGCCTTTCTAGGTTCTATGGTTTCTCGCCCTGAGGACTCAGGAAAAGCCTTGTCGCCTTTGATGATTTTAATTATGGGTGGTTTTTTTGGAGTGACAGCTCTAGGTGCAGCTGGTGACAATCTCATCTTGAAAATTGGTTCTTATATTCCCTTTATTTCGACCTTCTTCATGCCATTTAGAACCATTAATGGCTATGCAGGGGGAGCAGAAGCATGGATTTCACTTGCTATTACAGTGATTTTTGCGGTGGTGGCAACAGGATTTATCGGACGCATGTATGCTAGTCTAGTCCTTCAAACAGATGATTTAGGAATCTGGAAAACCTTTAAACGTGCCTTAGCTTATAAATAGAAGAGCCTCGCGAAAGCGAGGTTTTTTAGAGATAAAAAGAGTAGAATTCAGAAAAATATTTTTCATATCTATTGACTTTTAGGGGTGAAATTTGGTATTATAGTAGGCGGTATTGTTTACCCCATTTGAAAGGCCCCGGAACCTTCCAAATACTTTTCGATGGGAAGGAACACCCATCACCGTAAACAAAAATCGAACTATATATAGGAGAAATCATGAACAAAACAACATTTATGGCTAAACCAGGCCAAGTTGAACGTAAATGGTACGTAGTTGACGCAACTGATGTACCACTTGGACGTCTTTCTGCAGTAGTTGCTAGCGTACTTCGCGGAAAAAACAAACCAACATTTACACCACACACTGATACAGGTGACTTTGTGATTGTTATCAATGCTGAAAAAAAGTTAAATTGACTGGTAAAAAAAGCAACTGATAAAATCTACTACACTCACTCAAACCACCCAGGTGGATTGAAACAAATCTCTGCAGGTGAACTTCGTTCTAAAAATGCAGTACGTTTGATCGAGAAATCAGTTAAAGGTATGCTTCCACACAATACTCTTGGACGCGCTCAAGGTATGAAGTTGAAAGTATTTGTTGGAGCTGAGCACACTCACGCTGCACAACAACCAGAAGTTCTTGATATTTCAGGACTTATCTAAGGAAAGGAACAATAAAGTATGTCACAAGCACAATATGCAGGTACTGGACGTCGTAAAAACGCTGTTGCACGCGTTCGCCTTGTTCCAGGAACTGGTAAAATCACTGTTAACAAAAAAGATGTTGAAGAGTACATCCCACACGCTGACCTTCGTCTTGTAATCAACCAACCATTCGCAGTTACTTCAACTGCAGGTTCATACGACGTTTTCGTTAACGTTGTAGGTGGTGGATACGCTGGTCAATCAGGAGCTATCCGTCACGGTATCGCTCGTGCCCTTCTTCAAGTAGACCCAGACTTCCGCGATTCATTGAAACGCGCAGGACTTCTTACACGTGACTCACGTAAAGTTGAACGTAAGAAACCAGGTCTTAAGAAAGCTCGTAAAGCATCACAATTCTCAAAACGTTAATCAATACGATTATATCAACGTTTCAAAGCGCTTCATGGTTCACACCATGGGGTGTTTTTTTGATGATTTTTAGCAAAATTCACACCACTTTTCACACCAAATTCACACCATTACTTTTTAAGATTACGATAGGCAATCTCTCCAACAGCCATTGGAATAACATTCGAAGTATTGACATAAGTCTTTGTTGTAAGGGTATCGCTATGCGTAAGTGCCTCTGAAATAGCTTCAAGTGAAGTTCCTGCTTGTTTAGCTAGAGTTGCGCCTGTATGGCGTAATTTGTGAGGTGTAGCGTGTGCCAGTTCCTTATGACGGTGTTTGACAGATTTCATTTTATTATTAAGATAATCAGAGTGTAGAGGGCTATTAACGTTACCCTTCATATCGATATAAGTAAAGACATATTGTTCATCAGATTGAATAATACCAAATTTTGCCAGCTCAGTTTTTTGTTGCTTTTTCCAAGATTGGAGCAATTCAGTTAGTTCAATAGGGATTTGAAAAGTTGTTTTCTTGTTCCCTTTTGTAGATTTTACATTTTTATATTTATCTAAGGCTTGAACCAATTGAATTTCCTGTTTCTTGATGTTAATGTGTTTCCATTGCAAAGCATAGCTTTCGGATTTCCTATCTCCTAAGAAGAAGGTAGTATAGAATAGCACATAATCTTTGAATGTGAGCTTCCCGTTTTCTAAGTCATCTTCAAAAGCTGTAAACCATGCTTGAAGTTCTGCTTGTGAAAGATATAAATCCTCGTCTTTTTTAGCCTCTTCTAACTTAATTTTCTTAGTGGCTTTGATACGACTTATTGTTTTAGATAAGCGGTTAGTTTCGATATATTCTAATTCTTCTGCCCAATCAAAGATAGAATTAACGTAGCTTCTAATAACTTTGAAGTTTGCATATTCTTCTGCTTTTTGAGTTAATAGATTTAAAACAACTTGTTTGTTTTGATTTAGAAACTCAATAGAATAGTTACCAAGCATTGGTAAAATATGTTTTCTAAAGGCTATTTCTGTACCAGTTATAGTAGCTTTGGAAGGTGGCTTAGTAGTAGAAGTAGTTTGTCCAGCTTTATAGGATTCCCACCATATGTTTTGATAGAAATCTGAAAAAAGAATAGAACCGCTATTCTCTAATGTGGTAGATTCTCCACTAAGAATTTTATCAATCTTGTTTTGAAGTTCTAGTTCGTATTTTTTTGCTTCACTCCTTGTTTTGAATCGTTTTTCAATCACTTTCTTATCAACACCTAGTGAGGACTTAACTTCCTCAGGAATGTAGATTCGTAAGCGATAAGTTCCATTTTTAGTTTTTGTAATTGACATAGTATTCTCCTTTTTAATTGAGCTAGAAAAATACCGTGATTTCATTATAACAAACCACGGTAGAAATGCTACTGATTTTGTAACCAGCGATTGATTTCTGCTTTATCAAAACGAATAGTTTTTCCAACTCTAATGTAAGGTAATCCTTTTTTAATCCAACTATCTAGAGTATTGTTTGAGATACCCAAGTAGTGGCAAGTCTGTTGTTTGTTTAAAAACGGGCTTTCAAGGTTACTGTTGTTCAATCTATTTTCAATTTCTTTCTTGATGAGTTCAGCGAGTAGGAGCTGAATCTGTTGAACTTGTTCATCTGGTAGAATTACTTGCATCTGTTCCTCCAATGTATGTTATAATAGAGGTATCAAGAGATACCCTATTTACTTTTCTTGATTATCTGCAACCTCGTCCTCGCTCGCCAAAGTTTCGGTCGGGGTTTTTATTTTGTCGTATTCCCAGATATCCCATTGGTTGTTAAATCCAACTTTTGAAACTAACATGGATAGAAGCTCTTCTTTGCTTTTCATTTCGTTCCCAGGTGTGAAATCATAAGACAAGTAAACATCATATCCTATCTCTGGTATTCTTCTCTTATAGTTCATAGTTCTTACAGGATGAGATTCGTAAAAAATAGGCTTCTCACTCGTACCCTTTAACGTTGCTAAATGTTCAATTCTCCTAACGTATTGAGATAAATCTTCATAAGCATTTCCTTTGGTATAGTAGAAGAAAGCTAAAGGGTGTTTAGAACTTGTGATAATAATGACCTTAGCAGCACCTATTTTATTTTGATAACGTGCAGATACTGGGCTAATATTATATGGATCCAGAACTTTTAACCAGTCCGAAGCAGTTAAGCTATCTCCTCGAACATCATCAAGTAGTAGGATTTCTTCTCCGTTTACTTCATCAAACATGTTAGTGCCTGCGGTCGTGATTGATTGCCACTTTTTGTTGTTTAGTTTTGCCATCTGAATGATATCTTTAGCTAATTCTTTTGCGAACCTTGACTTTCCAAGTCCAGAATTACCATAGATGAATAAGATAGTCTTTTTGAACTCTCCGTTTTCCAGTTCATCTTTTGTTCTGGCACCTTTAATTTCTCCAACAGTTTTAAACGCATCGTTTATTCTAGTTTTATGTATTATATATGGCGTGTGATATTTCTTATCGAGAAGTATGTCATTTTTAGTGATATTCTCGTTCAAAATATTATCGATTAGGAAATCAATGTCTTCAAAACTTTTCTGTACCTCTTTTTTAGCTTTTCCTTTAAGCCAACTTTCTTTCCTTTCATGATAGACTTCTAAGTAGTTTTTTCCTATCAAAGTGAATACCTCGTCAGGGGAATATTGATACTTATCTTTATCTTTTGCATGAATTAAGTAAGCTAATAAGTTATCGTAGCCATACCTTCCAGACTTCGCTTTTTCGAGATACTGTTCTGCTAATCCGATTTTTTCGGCTAAATCGGTTAATGTAGCACCTTTTGAAAATTTTAGTAAGGCATGGATATGAGGTTCTTTTAGTTCGGAGATTGTTGAATTAGTTACACTGTCAAAGCCGATGGATGTGTCCTTGTCGTGTTTTATTGCGTATGCCTCGGAAACAGTTGCTATTTCACTAACTCTTCTGACAATTTCCTCAAGAATTTTTTCGATATTTTCGGATTTAATGAGTTCTTCATCCCAACCGTTTTTCCAATATTTCGTCTCAAAGTATTGTGTAATTGCTACAGAAGTCAAAAGTGCTTCCTTCTTCTTTGAAGTCATTTATATTAAACCTTTCTTTTCTAACTATTCTTTAACTATTCTTTTAACTATTCTAGTGTTAGACCATTGACAAGCCCAGTCTAACACGTGCGTAGAATAATTAAAAATTAAATTGTAGTAACTCTTGGGGCGTTGCCCCAAACCCCAGCCTCTCCTGCCCGATGATAAATCATCGACCCGAGAACGCTTGCCAATTCAACAAGGGACGGGGTAGTATTTTTCTTCGCTTCACTCCTTGCCGTTGGCATCGTTACGCTTAAAAAATCTCCACCCCTCAAGCCCTTGCGAATAGGCATTTTTCTGCTGATAATGTCGTGCCGACACTAAACCGATGATGAAACTTCAAAATAAGCTTACTGTCGTACCTAACAAGTGTAGCAGAAAAAGCGCTAGCTATATCTTGAAAATAGCTCTTGCATTCGTTGATTTAACCGTTCCTCGTCTTTTACTTGGATCGTACGAAACATTTTGACAGCTTCACCCTCTAATTGAAAATATCCATACCCTCGCGGTTTTACGATAACTTCGGTTTTTTCCATATCTGGGAATAGAAGTTGCCTGTTATTCGTAGACATGAGAAAACTAGTGGATAATGAAATTATACAGTTGAAGTTATAGCGCCCTGGCAAATCAGACATTAAGAAACGTTGACTAGATAAAATGATTCGTAAACCTAAGCTTCTACCCATGCTGTTCATCATTAACATCTTAGAAAGTACTTCCTTATGTTTTTTCTTATCTGTCTGTTCTAGATAAGCGAGAAAAGCTTGCCACTCATCAAAAATTAGGTAAAGATTATGCGAATTTTGTTCTTGCTTATCAAGTCTAGCTTCAAAACGTTGGTAGACTGTTTCAAAAAGTTCTAAGCAGTTAAAACCTCTTGCGACATGATCACTAGTCATTGAAAACATTTCTTCATCTGCTTTAAAATCCAAAAAGTAAGCTTCAGCATCTGTATCATGAAATGAAATGAGTCCTAAAAGTCTTTTCAAAAAAGTGGATTTTCCCGAACCAGACGGGCCTGCAATAATCCATGCGAAAAATCGGTTAATGTCAATAGATGCAGAGGTTGGTTGACCTCTGCTATTGACCTCGAAAATATTTTTTATCATGCTAGAAGTCCTCTTCTCTTTGAGTTTTTTGCATTAGCATCATGTCATGAGTTGACACTAAACGAACTTTGATTGCAAGAAAGGGTTCGCGCTTAACACGCTTCACAACGCTATCTGTAGAATCGTTTGACATAGTTTTTACAACTTGTCTTACTTTTGTTGCAAAGTCTTCAAGAGCTTCGTCAGAGATTTCTTTGTCAATATGAACAAAGTAAATGCCTTGTTCTGCAACTTCGACACCTTGTGTGTAACTTAGTGAAGAGATTGGTAGTTCTGTTACACCGACTTCTGTTAACCAGTTATAGAAGCTATCAAATAAAGGATTAATAGCAGTTTGACTTCTTTGTTTGTATCGATGCCAAGCTACGGAGAAAATTTCTCCATCTGTGACAAGCCACATGATTAACAAAGAACCTAATATAATTGGCACTATCCATAATAGGAACTTAATAAGCAGTGCTAGCAAAACAAAGCTAATTAAAGCTATGAAAAGCTGATAGTACCACTCTAATTCCGTGATTCTTCTTAAGAAACTTTTCATATGAAACCTCTTTTCTATTTAATAGAAATATCAGCAAGCTCAGTGACTAGAGCCAAACCGATTGGCTGTTTCAATTTGTCAAGTACAAATGACAAATCATACTTGCTAAGTACGATGTTAGCATCGATTAAATTATCTAAGTTTTCACTTTGATAGTTTTTCAACTTGACTTTGAACGTTGGACAGTAGTCCTCTTGTCCAATACTGGCAAATGTCTCGTAGAGTTTCTTATCTACGCAAGTTAGAGATGCCCAAGAACGTTGATTTTCTTGACCTTCGTTCATGATGCCATCGTTTTTGTCAACTACTTTAATAGCTGAAGGTACATTAACAGAAGTTGCTAAATCATCTAAAAATGCTTTTGAGTTGTTGCGGTTACCCACAGTTAATTTGTTTTCTTTTGGCATATGAATGCCTCCTTTTTAAAAAAATGTGCTTGGTCAGACTATCGCGAATGCTGACGAGTGATAGAGATCTCTTAACTACCATTCTATAATACCATACTTGCATAAATTTAAATGTACACATTTGTCATATTTCTCGTTGAAAAATTCATAAAATAAGTTATAATTTTGTTAAGGACAATAAAAGATAATGCAAACAATTTATAATTGAAGAAAGAGGTTTGATATGCTTGATTTTGATGAGAAACTTAGATGTTACGAACCATATATTAAGGTAACAGAAAGTTTAATTGGAGACAGGATAGTTGAAAACTATATCAAAAATAACTATGCTAGTATCATTGTAGAGCAATTTGAAGAGTATAAAAAGGATGGAATTTATAAGAGGGCAGGCGATTTTATCAAAGAAAAACTACAATCTGAATTAAAAAATCCCGATGCATTTTATAATGAGATAAAACGTGGAGAAAGTAAGGATGTTACGAACATTGTTCCTAAGTTGAAAGAATTTCCTGTTGTAAAGCGACGTCTTTCAGAGGTAGGTGCGCAATTTGATAAACGGATAGTTAATGTTAGAGACTCTTTAATACTAGGAAGAGAATTTTTATTAGGAAAAAACATATCCCGTAATTCTAATATACTCCCCTTCCTTTTATGGATTTTCGTAAATAATTATGATTATTCGAAAGTAACAAAATATGAAAGTGAGATTTTGAAAGATATCGCCCAAAAAATCAGATATAATCTGAGTGATATTGATGAAATTATTGATAATGATTTCGACATTCCCTTGCAAAATTATAAAGAGTTTATAGATATAAATAATTTTTAAAAAAAGATGTGGATCCTTTGGATTTATATATTAAATTAAACTATCCTGAGATTATTAAAGATGAGTTTGAGGTACAGAAAAAAATAAGATAGAGAAAGAAAGGAGAAAAAAATATACTAGGGTAGAATTTATTGAAGATCATGTAGTGGAACATTACAACTCAAAAGGTACTTTGTACTATAGCCTTTCGACGGGTAGGAGAAAGATGGATGAAGAGTTATTAGAAAAATTTAGAAAATTTTCTATACTGCATGACAGTGAGTCAACTCATTACAAAAATATAGAGAATTTTAAGTATGTCAGATTAGCGTTAGGACTAGGAGCAATTTCTTTGGAGGTTCCAATTTTAATACATGATATTACTAAAGCAGTCGAACAAACTAACTTGCAAGCATTATCCGGAAAACAATATCTAGAAGTTTTATCGGATAATTTAGAAAAAGTTGCAGAAGAGTTATATGAAGAATATCAATGGCATGAAGAACAAAATCGTATTGAACAGTACTATTCTGATAATTTAAAAAAATTAAGTAATATTAAAACCCAACCAAAATTTATTTTGGCTGGGTTTATTTGATATTCTTTACAATTTCATTAAATGAAGATATAATTTTTCCTTGCTTATCTTTGGGTAATTTTGTTAAGTTTTCAAAAAGTATTTCTGAAGAATCTTCTCGATCTGATTCATATGATTGTAGGTCAAAAAACTCCTCTACTGTTATGTTTAGGGCTTTGATTACCGATTCAAGTGTCTTTATCTTAAAATCGTACTTCATGTTCTCTATATTTTGAATCGCTTTGACACCTAACCCAGCGATTTCGGACAATTTTTCTTGACTTAATCCCTGCTCTTTTCTGCATTCACGTATGCGAAATGCGATATGCTTTTGTAATTTATTATATTCCATACTATCTACCATTTTACTATCTGTTTTCTTTAAAAATAAGTATAATAAACTATCCAAAAACGAGAAAAGTGTGGTAAAATAGTACTATATTTTAATAAAATGCATTGGGCATTGTACAAAGGAGTTTATAAATGTCAAAAACTACGGAAAATAGTCATGGTACTGCTAAAAAATTGTATACAGGTGCGGTTATTTCTGCAGTCGCAACTGGTCTTGTCGGCACAATCGGTACTGCTCAAGCAGATACAGTAGAGTTTCCATTGCCTACAACTGCTAAAACTGAGCCTGCATTGGTAGAGAAAGAAGTGCCTAAGAAAGTAGAAGTGAAAACTCCTACAAAGGAAGAAGTCGCTGAACTTGGTGCTACTGCTAAACAAACCCAAGAAGATGCCGATAAGGCACAAGGTGTTTTGAATCAAGCTAATGAAGCATCTGATAAGGCAGAAAAGAAAGTCGCTGACTTGAAACAAGATGTCGCAGATGCTCAAAAGACTGCTGACAAAGCAACTCCTGAAGCTATCAAAGATGCTGAAAAGAAAGTGGAAACTGCAAAAGCAAACGTTCCTACCAAAGAACAAGCGGTATCAACTGCGCAAGCTGAAAAAGACGATGCAGATCGTAATGTTGCAGTGCAAGGTAAGACTATCGGCACAAAACAAGCAGAAGTGACTCAAGCGCAAAATGGTGTCACTGATGCTAAAGCAGAAGTAGAAAACGCACAAAAGGCTCTTAATGGCGAAGGTATTGCTGACGCTAAAGCTAAACAAGACGAAGCTATCAAAGAAGAAGCTACAAGCAAACAAGCTCAAGAAATGGCACAAAAGGTTCTTGATGAAGTTAAAGCACAAAACCAAGACCACGCTACACAAGTCAAACAAGCAGAGCAAACGGTTAAATCTGCTCAAGCAACCCTTGAAGCAAAATCTCAAGAAAAAGAAACTGCCAAAACAAATGCAGATGTAGCAAACACGGCTTATAACAAAGCGGTATCCACCCTCAACGCACTTCAAAAAGATACTAAAGCAACCATCACTCTTGCCCCAGACTTTATTAAGGCTGTGAAAGATGAAATGGCACTCAACAAAGAGATTCGTACAGTAGGTCAAATTTGACTAAAGAGTATATCAATACTAAGTCTGATGAAATCTACGACCGTATCGTAAATTCACAACTCCAAAACCGCACCCTCAACAAGTACACACCATCATCCAAAGACCAAGCAGATGAAACTCGCTACGACATCAATAACTTACCTAAAGAAGTCACAGATGAACTTAATTATTTCGTAGCTGACCTCATCAACCAAATGCGTCGTCAACTTGGACTTCCAGACATGGTTCTTTCAAATACATCTCTTGAATTTGCACAAAAAGTAGCTAAAGAGTATGTCAAAGCAAACTTCTCTAAAGCAATGCAAGATGAATACCGTGCTAAAGGTGGCGCAGGGCACTACGCTAAAGGTATTTACAAGGTTGCTAAAGAGTATGGTTTGAATAGCACCTACACAGAAGAAACAATTAAAGAGTACGCTGAAAAAGGTTTGCAACCTTACGAAAACGCACTTACAACTTATGTTTACCATAATTTTGATGATGAAGATGGTGTGTTCCGTAAAACTCTTGGAGAAATGAAAGAGAAATTGTACGATGACCTTATCGAACTAATTTCTCACAAGAACGACTACCTCCACACACAGGGTATCCTCCAATTTGACTACGCAAACGAAACTGTGTACTTCGGTGGTGTAGCGCAAAGTAAGACGGACGAGTTTTATACAACTCACTTCCTCACAAGCATCCGTACCACTAACGTAGACGGCTCAAAATGGGACAAAACTCCTATTGTGAACCCACTTAGCGACACGAACAAAGAGCAAGAACTTGCCAAAGCTCGTCAAACTCTAGCTGATGCTATGACTGCTCGTAAAGACGCTCAAGCTCAACTTGAAGCAACAAGCAAAGCGGTATCAGATGCCCAAACTGCTCTTACAAACGCTCAAGCTACTTTGTCTGCCTTGAACAATGGGGAAAACCCACTTGCAAACGCACAAAAAGCTTTTGATGAAGCGAAAGCTCGTCATGATAAAGCAGTTGTGACGCTTGCCAACGCTAATGCTCTTGTCAATAACTTGACTGCTTCAAAAGCTACAAAAGAGGAAACTCTTAAACAAGCACAAGCAACTCTTGAAGACGCTGAGAAAGCTCTTCAAACTGCACAAGACGCTCTTAAAGCAGAAGAAGACAAAATGAAAGAGCTTGAAGCAGTTGCTTCAAACAAAGCCCAAGCGGTATCTACTGCTAAGAAAGCACTTCAAGATGCTCAAAACCAAGTTAAACAAGCAGAGAAAGAACTTGCAGACCTTAAAGGTGCAAAAGCTCGCTTGAATGAAGTGAAAGCAGAACTTGAACAAGCTGAAACTGAACTTAAAGAAGCTTACAAAGAACAAAACAAAGCCAAAGTAGACTACGAAGTTAAGAGCCTTGCAGCAGACCAAGCGAAGACTGCTTATGAAACTGCCAAAGCGAAGTTTGAAGAAGCAGAAACAAAACGCTTGGTAGCTCTTGCAGATGCCAAACGTAAAGAGCTTGAAAAAGCGGGTTATAAACCAGTGCCAGTTGTAGATGCTAAAGGAAATGTGGTTGATTACAAAGCAGAGAAAGTAACGGTAGGAACTAAAGGCGATAAAACATATCAAGCGCCTGCACAAGCTACCAATACAAAAGCAGAATCTAAAAAACAACTTCCAAATACAGGAACAAAGGAATCGAATCTCCTCGCATTGCTTGGAGCAAGTATTGGACTACTAGCTTTAGCAGGAAAACGAAAATATAATAGATAAAAAGAAAGAGAGTGTTGGCTCTCTTTTCTCTATTACAGTTCAGTTATATATAAATTTTATATGGTGTGAACTTTTTGGTAAGATCTAGCTCAATTCGTGTATTTTTAGGGTAAAATTCACACCATTCAAATGAAATTTATTAAAATTTAATGAAATTCTATTTTCTGAAAAAGTGGGAAAACATTGATTTTAAGCATTTACTGAAGGTTATTCAAATCATAGTTTTTCCAACCAGGTCTTAAGAAAGCTCGTAAAGCATCACAATTCTCAAAACGTTAATCAATACGATTATATCAACGTTTCAAAGCACTCAAGAGTTTACCTCATGGGTGCTTTTTTCGTCTTTTTTTGAAAAGTTTACCTCAAAGTTCACCTTATTTTCACCTTATTGATTTAGAGATTCTAAAGCTAATGCACCAACTGCAATAGGAACTACATTCGAAGTATTGACATAAATCTGAGTTGTACCTGTATCGCTATGTGTTAGTGCTTTATAGATTCCATAGTTTAATCCAGTTTTAGCCATTCTATTTTTTCCTTTATTTTGTTATTTCTTGAGCACTAGCTTCTCAGCAAAAACGTTGAGTGCAGGTGCGACAGAATTTCCATTCAGCGAAGTGTCAGATAAGAAAATAAGATTAACTGCTTCAACAAGAGCATCTTCTGGAAAGACTGTTGTAGAAGCCGGTGTAATAACGTGGAAGGCACCATGAGTTTCACTATTTAAAATATGTCTTTGGTACTTTCCTTCCTTACCAAAGACATAACGTGGTGCATTTCCCAATTTTTCTTAGTAATTTGAGCCGATAAATTCTGGTTTCATTTTTAAAGTTTCTGGGATCATAAGTTGTTTCCTTTCTGATTGTAAAATAAAAAGAGTTAAGCTGGTAGCTTCACTCTTGAGTAGTAGTGAGTAGAGAGTTTACGTTTAAATATTTCTAGTATAGAATTCCACTTCAGCATGAGAAAATCCTGTAACAAGTGATTTATTTGCTAAAGACTCTAAGTTATTCAAAGCTTGAGTGTATAGCTGTGCGGTTAGCTTTTCAGATGAACTGAATATTTTATATGTAAATGTGTAATTATCGTAAAGTCGTTTACATTGTAGTGCGAAAAAAGTTGGTCATAGTTTTCTCCTTTATTATAAAAGTAAAAAAGCTACCAAGAAAAAGAAGACTTAGTAGCTTAAGAGTAAGTCTATCTAGATAGATAGACAGCAGTAAAGAAAAGTTATTTGGTTGAAGGATCCCTCCTTCACGGTGGCAACGTTGAGCAAGATGCATTGCATGAATTACCATCGCTTTCCCAGCCAACCTCAATAGGTAGTCACTATCATATCCATTGGGTTATCTTATGCCTTTTGGCGAAGCCGGTTCACTTTACTATTCGGAAAAGTGCGAAAGTCCGAAATGCGTGGAAGCCCACAAAAATGTTTTATATCTTCACTTCAACCATCAACAAACTTGACTTTTCTTATCAAAACAATTACAATAGAGGTACGAAGTTTAGTGTAGTTTGATAGTCAGTCCTCTGGTTGTCAGACGCACTTTTTATTTAGTTGTCAATGATCGTAATGCCGAAAGTTTGGTGTTATTATTTTTAAAACCGATATAACTATCAGCTATATTTAGATTATATAACCAAAGGTTATATTTGTCAGGAGATAATTTGAAAAAATAAAAAATATTTTTTAGAGGTTTAAAATGGAATTTTCGGAACGCTTAAAAGACCTTAGAAAACAAGCTGGATTAACGCAGGTTGATGTCGCAGAAAAACTGGGAATTTCGCAACCAGCTTATGCTTCATGGGAACGTGGATTAAAAAAACCAACACAAGAAAAATCTGGTCAAAATTGCACAGATTTTAAATGTATCTGTAGACTATTTAGTTGGAAATTCAGAAGAAACAACTGATAAACTAGATAATATTGAATTACTTTTCCGTATGAATTCTAAGGGCTTGACTGATGAAGAAAAAGCAGTCTTTAAAAAAGAACTGATTGAGTTTATGGAAGATCGGAAGAAGGCTTTTGTTAAAGGAAAGTAATCTAATGAAAAAAATATTTATAATGATAAAAAAAGTAAATTTGAAGTATTTTTGTATAATACAAAATTTTAAATTCGATAAGAACGACCAACACAAAAGAAATAATAGGAAAGTTGTAGCGCAAGATGCAATTTCTAAATGGTATAAAATATTAAAGAAGGATGAATTGAAATACTTTGTCAAGGTACTGAAGGAGTATAGGTATTATTCACAGACAACAGTTGGAAAAAAACATTTGAAATGTTGGTTGAAGATAAAAAAATATGAAGAGGTAAAAAAAGTTATTGATGAAAATTCAGCTATTTTTATGCCACTGAAAAAGCATAATGATAGAACAGAAACTAGTATTGCTATGTTTACTACTTTTATGAATGTTTTAGCCATAGATAGTATGCAAACAGCTCAAGAAGATACAGTTACATGGTTTAAAAATTATAAAACATTCGAAACGCAATACTATGAAAAAGAAGATAAACTTGAACTGGAACTTGAAAATTTCAAGAAAACTGAACAAAAAATTTTTGATCTAGAAGAAAGTAAAAAAGGGAAAGAACAAGCAATAATAAAAAGTATTGACAGACAGATAGAAAAAAACTTTCTAAAAAGTTCAGAGACGTCGTTAAGTGAAGCAAAAAAAGCTTTGAAAAAAATAAAAAAAATGACCATGGTCATGAAATTAAAAGCAAAAAAATATTTTTTTATTATTGACGATTTTTTTGTGTAGCGGGACTTCAGTAAATAATTTTGCGAAAAAAGTTGAACCATATATTAAAGATATCAAGAAAACAATTTACTTTATATTTTTAGAAGCGACAAAAGAGGGGAAGGATATGGTTGAAAGTAGTGATCTATTTAAGGATTTTTTTCTCATCTAAAAAAATTTGCAATATATATATTTCTGAAGATTTTTGAGAAAAAAATGTATTGAAAAAGTGAATCTGAGAGAAAGAGATTTCAGCAGATAAAAAAATGAAACTATATAAAGAGTATAATCTTAAAGATAATTCACATTATAAAACCACACACGGCTATGTCATCATTTGTTAACGCTCCTAACTCAAACTTTGCATTCTTATCGCTTAAAAAGAAAGAAAGTAAGTGGTTTTTTCCTTTTCCTAGAAATAAAAGAAGTAGGTAATAACTATGTATTATAATATTAAATATTTAAAAAAATACTAAGATGGCTTCGTAAAAAGTCATTTGAAGAAGTACTTTTGTTGATGAAAAAGAATTTGCGCCTTTTTGGATGAGCAGATTGTATATCATTTAGATTATTTAAAAAAAACAAAAAAATGATAAAATTTTTCAAATTATAGATATCAATTGACAATTAAAGGGATAGGTTACCTATTATATGGATGGATTATTGAATTGCTTGGAGGAAATACTAAGAAGAAGGAAGAGGATTTTTACAATCGATGAAAAAAATTTTTTTAGTAGCTATTTACCTAAACAGTAAAAAGTGGTAGAATATGGAAGACGACTAGTATTGCGACCCATTGCTGTTCTAATAGAATCTCAATTTCTAATAATAGTATTAAGGCATGCCTTAATACTATCATTTGAGATAAATCACAAATAAAGAGTAGTCGTTTTTATGGAAAATCAAAATTTAAAAAAATTATAGAACTATTTTTAGAATCTAAAGAACTCCCAGTATTTTTTATGACTACATTCATGTTAAAAGAACTTTTAGAATAAAACCAAGTATCGAACATTTTATGAATGATAATATTTCTAGTTACAAGGTTAAGAAAAGGATGAAATATGATAAGTATAAAAAAAGAATTTGTGAGAGATTACAGAATAATTTATACTGTGAGGCCTCATCTTAGTTTTATTCAACATTGGATACTAAATAATATATTGAACAAAATCCCTGTTTCAGAACCCAGTCATGCTTTTGTGAAAGGAAAGTCGCTACTTACAAATGCTAAGGAGCATAGTATAAATGGAGACAATGGATGGTTACTACGACTTGATATAACTAATTTTTTTGAATCAATTGAATTTAATAAAGTAAAAAAAATCTTTATAGAAATGGGTTATTCAAAAGGAGCTAGTCAAGCTTTAGCAGAGTTGACTACTTACAATGGTAGGCTGCGACAAGGTTTCCCTTCGAGTCCGACACTTTCGAATATTTTTTTAAAAGATTTTGACCAAAAAATAATTAATTTTATAAAAAAGTATGAAGTTGAGAATTTAAAATACACTAGATATGCAGATGATTTGTTTTTTTCAGGGATATTAATAACTGAAAATTATCAAACGGTTATTAATTCTATAAAGCAACAAGTTGGTTATCTTTTGTCGAAAAAGAAACTTCGTATTAAAAAAGCTAAGACCAGTTTTCAAACTGGAAAGAGAAAACGTATAACGGGCTTGTATATTGAAAATGGTTCAATTCATGTCTCAAAGACGTATATAAAAGAAATTGAAAGGGAGTTGTTTTATTGCAAGAAGTTTGGAATTGCAACACACTTAAGACACTGTGATAAGTTAGACAAAATGGATTTTTATAAGTATTTTATGGGAAAATGTGCTTTTGTAAAAATGGTTGAGCCTGATATTGGTAGTGAATTAATTCGACAATTTCAAGAACTATATGACGAATAATCAAGGATTGATATAGCAACTCTAACATAGGTAGTATAAATAAGAGCGCTAGAGCAAAAAAATTGGACAATTGTCCAATTTTTCTATATAACAAACTCAACCAAATTGGTTTAGTTTTGTCGTTGATACTTAAAGGAGGTACCGTTCTTTGGATGAATTGTATGCAAGAGTAAGTAGTACAACAAAACAAGTATTATATCAGTTCATGAAAGACCAAGATATTTCTTTACTGAACTATCACTTTGACTATTATTTTCAATTCTGCGTTCAAGAAAACAATATTCAAGTGCTTCCTCATCATTTTTCGAATCATAAGATTGAAGGTCGAACAGTATTTGATGAGCTAGGGACAAGTTTTTCTTATGAGCGAGACAATCCTAAAGTGAAGCAAAATTTTACTTTGTGTCACGAGCTGGGCCATTTTATTCTCAAGCATGAAGGGTCCTATTTTGCGGAATCGGTAGATAATCAGGAAGATATCTTGGAGAGAGAGGCCAATATCTTTTCAGCCATTGTCCTTATGCCTGATATTGTTCTCTTGTCGAAAATCTATTATAGCTGTGATACTTTTCAACGAGTGCAAGATAGTCTTGAAGTTTCGAAACAGGCTTTTTACTTTCGTCTTCTAGATTTATTACGAGATCATTTTCCTAATAGAGATAATGATATTAAACTTGCTATTGATTCTTATATTATGGGTAGTAATGCTTCGATCTATCTCCTATTTCATGAGATTAAAGAGCAGATCATAGAGGAGTTCAACCAATATCAGCCGTCATTCGTCTGTCAAATCGTGAAGAAGGTTAGTGAAGTAGATTTTATTACTAGTCAAGAATTCCCAGAACTCATTCATCAAGAAAAATGGGACTTAATCAAAGAGAGTAGCCCAGATTTGAAAACATGGTTGATCTACAATAAGGGGAAAACAGTTGCCTATGTATGGAATAGTAAGAAATTATCGGATAGTGAAGCAAGAAAGAAAGCAGAATTACAATTATTACTAATGTGAGGTGAAGTTATGTATCAACCAGAAAAATTGAAAGCTCGCAGAAAAGAGCTAAAAATGACTCAAAAGGAGATAGCAGATCAATTGGGAATCAGCTATCAAGCCTATTCTGCATGGGAACGTGGAGTAAAAGAACCTTCTGAAGAAAAAGTAAGCCAGTTAGAGAAGATTCTTACAGTATCAAAAGGATACTTCACGGAGATTGAAATTGTTCGCTTGTATAATGTCCTATCAAATAAAGGACAAAATCAAGTCTTAGAATATGCCCGTGATTTAGTTCAGGAAGAGTCTAGCAAGGTTGTGTCAATTTCTGAACCACGCTATGAATATCATATTTTTGAAAGAATGTCGGCTGGTATCGCTGCTTCCGTTTATGATAATCGCAATTACGATACGGTCTACTTTAACGAAGAACTAGCTCATGATTTTGCTTCATGGGTATCAGGAGATTCAATGGAACCGAAATATCAAAATGGGTCTGTGGCTCTTATCCGTGAGACAGGGTTTGATTATGACGGAGCGGTCTATGCTGTAGTTTGCAATAGTCAGATCTATATTAAACGTGTTTACCGTGAAGAAGATGGTCTTCGCTTGGTTTCTATTAATCCAAAATACAAAGATATATTTATTTCTTATGATGAGGATCCACGGGTAGTTGGAATCATTGTTGGAAACTTTATGCCAATGGAGGGATAGCTTATAGCTATTTCGATTATTCAAGAGAGCCTAAGAGTGATATTGCATTCGTGGATATGAAATCTTTTTATGCAAGTGTAGAGTGTGTTGAAAGAGGTCTGCATCCCCTTAAACTTCCTTGTGTGTCATGAGTAGGGCAGATAATTCAGCAGGATTGATATTAGCTTCATCACCCATGTTTAAGAAAGTATTTGGTAAATCAAATGTGGGGCGTTCATATGATTTACCCTTTGATATCAATACCAGAAGGTTCTCTTATTACAATGCTAAAAGGCAAGGTTTACGAACAGACCCTGAGTATGTCAGGTATATAGAAGAATGGGCAAAAGTCACTTTAATTGTTCCCTCTAGAATGGATGAATATATTGCAGTAAACATGAAAATTCAGCGAATTTTTCAAGACTATGGTAGTCCAGATGATATCTATCCCTACTCTATTGATGAAGGATTTATTGATTTGACCAGTTCACTTAATTACTTTGTATCTGATAAATCAATCTCCAGAAAGCATAAGCTAGATATGATTTCAGCAAAAATCCAAAGGGATATTTGGAGGCAGACAGGAATATACTCTACAGTCGGTATGTCTAACTCTAATCCATTGCTTGCAAAACTAGCATTGGATAATGAAGTCAAGAAAACTCCTACCATGAGAGCAAATTGATCTTATGAAGATGTTGAAAATAAAGTATGGTCTATTCCAAAAATGATAGATTTCTGGGGAATCGGTAGTCGCATGGAAAAGCGACTGAATGCTTTAGGAATCTATTCGATCAGAGATTTAGCAAATACTAATCCTGACATTTTGAAGAAAGAGTTAGGAGTGGTAGGCCTGCGACTGTGGTTTCATGCCAATGGTGTTGATGAAAGTGACGTTCACAATCCCTACAAACCTAAATCAAAAGGATTAGGAAATTCGCAAGTCTTACCAAGAGACTATGTGAAGCAACGTGATATTGAAATTGTTTTGCGAGAGGTGACAGAGCAAGTGGATATTCGTTTGAGACGAGCAAGCAAGAAAACAACGGTAGTATCAATAACATTGGGTACTCTAAGCAAGAAAACAAACGTCCCATCAATGCTCAAATGAAGATAGAACCAACCAATAATACTGATATACTCACAAACTATGTATTGAAGTTATTTCATAACAAATACACTTCAGGAGCTATCCGAAGTGTAGCAGTCAACTATTCAGGATTTGTAGATGAATCTTATGGATTGATTTCACTCTTTGATGATGTTGACAAAGTAGAAAAAGAAGAAAGGCTCCAGACAGCGATTGACTCAATCAGAGATCAGTTTGGCTTCACCTTATTACTGAAAGCCAATGCGCTTGATAGTGCATCAAGAAGCATAGCTAGAAGCAAATTGATAGGAGGTCATTCAGCTGGAGGATTGGATGGACTTAAATGATTGACCGTTCATACTTACCGTTTTACTCAGCAAGAGAATATCAAGATCCAGGTATTCAAAAATGGATGGTTTTTTTCCTGTCGGAACATACTACCTCACTTGGTGAAGAACGAAATTGTATTGATTTATCAACTAATTTAAGTAAGGTTCAAAAACTCTTGCTAATTTCTCAACTCTGTGTTGGACTGAAAGATAAGTTAAATGATAATCTAAAAAAATTATCATTTAACTTATCTT
>BNJS01002838.1_pt1 | contig 79410 bp, 111 predicted proteins | sample 8540461 | NCBI WGS metagenome assembly BNJS01 (sample SAMD00202454, study PRJDB9452) | human saliva metagenome | isolation source: human saliva | place: Japan
GGTTACGGTATTACAGAACGGCTTATTTATACGAAAACACAACACCCTTTATCCTAAAACGGCAGGCCAACACTAACACAAAAGGCCACCGCCACGGCTGCCATAGCCCGTCTACGTACCCTTATCGCTTACCCCATGCAAGGTCCGAACAGGGCGTACATCTTCTATAAACAGCTAAAAGGCGAACCCCACGCCATCGTGCGGTCCGCCTTTTGTCAATCTAGGCGGTGATCCAACAACAGTCGTCTCACCTAACTTTATCAAAGTATAGTGTCATCAGTCCATTTTTAGTGTTCTCTCTGTAAATCAACGATTGGTTGTTGTTTTCGAAATTCATGTCGAACGTAACGTGTTCTCCACTATCGCTAACGCCAGAATATCTCCCCCCTTCATTCTTCCAGGTAAAGTTCGTTGTTGTCTTAACGCACGTGCCGTTCTCTGGGTAATCCAAATATATGGTAAGCCCCAGCACACTGGCCATAACAGAGCCATACAAACACTCATTAGGTTTCACAAACACCGTGGTGCTGCCCACGCTTGCCTTAGCTAACCGCCAATAGCCTACAAGCGGATCTAGGTAACCATAGTCAACTCCCTCTTTATGCAGCACTTGTGTCTCGTCTCCGTATGAGCCGCCCTTCCAACTAAGTATAAGTTCCTTACCTATCATGCGATAGTTAATGGAGGTCCTCTTGCCCCTATCGCTAGGCGAGTCTGCGGCAACAATCATATTCAATACGCCATTATCGGCGGTGTATTCGTAATATATGGACTTAAGCTTGCAAGTACCACTCCCTGAATCATACCAATCGTAATGTATTCGGTTTCAGAGATGCGCCATACCGATTTCTGGGAACATTGGTTGAGGGGCGAACCACCTATATCCCTTCTTACTGCTGTTGTTATTTCCCACGTAAATATACCAGTCGCCATCCAACGAGGTGCTACCCTCATTATCGTCTTTACTGCAAGACGAAGCAAGCAACGCCAAAACAGCAAATGCCAAATAAATAAACTTTTTCATAAGATTTCCACTTTTTGAAACATAATTAATCCTTTCAAAGATAGCTATTTGTTTTGTTTCCCTCAAAGTTGCGCCGCAATTTTCTCTTATTTTAACTACTGAGGTTCAGTTGTAACCCCATCTAGCGCAAGTCACAAAAACCCAAGACACCACACCTGTTGTACCCCAATACGGCAGTCCAAACCACGGCGAGAGATACTGCCGCCCTACACTTCCCCCATTGTGTCAACACAAAACAAAACATCTTCTAGCACAAAGCCAACGCTTAAGAATTCTAAACCACAGAGAAAACAGGCAAGCTTACGACATTGAAAGCCACCCACACGGCGACAAGCACACCATCATTCTCGATGAGGTTCTGTGCGCCCCTACTTATCTTACACATCAGCTTCCCATCTAGGGACATGGCAACGGCACAATCCAACAACCCACGAACAAACTAAGCGTACCCGAACCTGCCAATTTGAGACACAACTTACACAACCCCAACTTACAACGATTTAAAGGAGCAATTATCAAATTACGGCCTCAGAAAAACGTGTTGTATCGTTTGTTGTCCTTGCGATACAAAGCCAAAGACAAACACCCCGTTCATGCGTACAGATGTAGCGGAGAAAGATACGGTTAAGCCCAAAATCCACCCCCATTTGCCGGGGCAAAACGTGGTTACGGGTTGAAAAGGAATAAAACCCAGGGGCAAAAGAGGAATGCCGAGGTTAAAGGGTTAAGTGCAATGACCTGCATGGACGCCCGACAATCCTTGCCTACTCAAAAGCTCGTACATTCATCAACTATCGCCGACTCATCAAATCAAAAACGTACGAGCTAACACGTCCGTCGACTCGTAAACTCGTCAACTTGCCAACCCGTCAACCCAAAACCATGTCAACTTTCCAGCATAAATTTTAACACGAATACTGCCCTTTTTGTCCACCAATCGCCAACCTTGCCGCAAAAAATCGATTCTCGCGAAGGTTGTTTTTGATGCAAAAAGGGGGTGGTTGTAAATGCTAGCAAAATGAATTTTTATTTAAACAAGTAGCCATTTTGCACCATATTTTAGGCCATTTGCAGCTAAATGCACTGCGGTTTCGCTACTAAACGCAATGCAATATGCCGCTAAACGCAGTGCGTTTTGATGCTAAATGCAAGGCAAAATGGTGCAAAACGCAAGGTAAAATGGCGCAAAATGCAGTACCAAATGCCGCTAAATGCGATACAAAAAGCATAAATATACACTGCGATTGGATAACAAAACCCTTTCAAGCCACATTAAAAACATGGCTCAAAAGGGCAAAATAGTCGTTAAAAAGTGGTTTTTAGGGGCTAAAAAGTGGGATTCTGGGTGATAAAACAATGAGCTGGCAACCAAACTAGAAAAAGGCTAAATGTTGCAAAAACGCAGGTCTTCTTCTTAAACAGACAAAGTTAGAAGACGTGAAAAGACTAGAAATAGTGGCTATTTACCTACTTTTTCACCGACATTTTTCGCTAGAACGGAGCGAAAAACAAAAGCAGTTTTGTAAAAATAAAACACAACCATTTTTAAGTTTTTGGTTGGTGAGTTGGTGAGTTGGTGAGTTGGCGAGTTGATGAGTTGGCGAGAAATACCGTTTAGCCTGCTCAATAAACCAACACGACATTCCTCACCACCCCAAACAAACCTTGTTCAACGGATGATGTACGCGCACTTACTCGAAAACAGCCTGTGCAGAAGACAAAGCAGCATCTTAATCCTTGCTGTAATGGAAGATGCACTCGCACTTATTTGGATTATATATATCTGCCTGTCAGGCCAGTCTTAATCTCGTTGTAATGGAAAGATGCACTCGCACTGTTAAGGGCAAGGCCTGGCAAACCAATAACTTAAGTCTTAATCCTTGCTGTAATGGAAGATGCACTCGCACAGTGGACAGACTTGCACGCATTGAAAAGCTTATAATCAGTCTTAATCCTTGTTGTAATGGAAGATGCACTCGCACGGTACGGTGAGATATACATGAGGCAGCGTGCAGGGCAGGTCTTAATCCTTGTTGTAATGGAAGATGCTCTCGCACTGTTTTATTCTTTTTAAGTTCTGTTTACAGATGAAAATGTCTTAGTCCTTGTTGTAATGGAGATGCACTCACAAAGCAAACGCGTAAAGGGTCAATGCAGGTTGTGTGCGTCACTGACGCCAATGGAGATGCACTCGTACCTTCTTGCACATACCGATACGAAGAAAATCGAAGTTGTCTTAATCCTTGTTGTAATGGAAGATGCACTCGTACTCATTATCAAAATGAAGATGACAAAAGAACTTAGCCGTCTTAATCCTTGTTGTAATGGAAGATGCACTCGTACCAGCCGATAAAGCATTTAGGGTAACTATTCGGCGATAAGGCGTAAAACCACTATTGATTATCAAGAAGTTACATAAACAGACACATACAAATTTGGATAAAGAATGTCATTTTGAACCTTTTTGCCACAATGTTACATTTATAAGTTCTTGATATTCAACGTTCATTATCGCTGAATAGTTACCAGTTAGGGATTATATCCTAAAGAGTCTTAATCCTTGTTGTAATGGAAGATGCACTCGTACTACAATGCTACTATTATTGTTTGCAAAAAACGTATTTGTCTTAATCCTTGTTGTAATGGAAGATGCACTCGCACAACAGTCTTGCATAATGGGTAGGTCACAACAAAAGCGGTCTTAATCCTTGTTGTAATGGAAGATGCACTCGCACTCCTAAAAGACCACCTAGATGAGGTGGAAGACTTCGTCTTATTCCTTGTTGTAATGGAAGATGCACTCGCACAGCTCATTGTAAATCTGTAACTGAAGCAAAACATTGTCTTAATCCTTGTTGTAATGGAAGATGCACTCGCACACTTTTAAAACAACAAAGAACTTCATCCGACACCAGTCTTAATCCTTGTTGTAATGGAAGATGCACTCGCACTAGCAGGCATGTTGGCAAAAGGGGCTTTCGGCTGTCTTAATCCTTGTTGTAATGGAAGATACTCGCACTCATAGGGCCAAGTTAAAAGTTTCGGAGCTCGCTTTAAGTCTTAAATCCCTTGTTGTAATGGAAGATGCACTCTGCACGCACAAATGGTCGTTCAGGAACCGCATCAAGTGTGCAGGTCTTAATCCTTGTTGTAATGGAAGATGCACTCGCACGTGTTTCGCTTAGTCTTGACAAGCCTGTTAGAGGGTCTTAATCCTTGTTGTAATGGAAGATGCACTCGCACATCGAGGTTTGATTAAAGGTGGTGCTAAGAGCGTCTTAATCCTTGTTGTAATGGAAGATGCACTCGCCATGAAAAACAATTGGAGCGGCAAAAAGCTTACTTTATGTCTTTAATCCTTGTTGTAATGGAAGATGCACTCGCACCTATAAGCGTGCTATTACTGGCAAAAATTGTGGCACAGTCTTAATCCTTGCTGAATGGAAGGTGCACTCTTTGCACGGTTAATCACATTCGTGAGAACCCAAAGGCTACTGATGTCTTAATCCTTGTTGTAATGGAAGATGCACTGCACCCATTGTGCAGAGCTGTCATAGTGGCATCCCAGTAGTCTTAATCTCGTTGTAATGGAAGATGCACTCGCACAAATGGTCAGTGAAAGAAACACGTCTTCTCTGAGTCTTAATCCTTTGTTATAATGGAGATGCACTCGCACACTTGTAAAAAGCAGCTTCATCAAGGCATGCAATAGTCTTAATCCTTGTTGTAATGGAAGATGCACTCATACAGAAAATCATTTGATTCACAAGCAACAACAGTAGTAGAGTCTTAATCCCTTGTTGTAATGGAAGATGCACTCGCACGCTGTTAAGACCACCAAAGAATCTGTTGACAAGCTGTCTTAATCCTTGTTGTAATGGAAGATGCACTCTTTGCACCCCTGGCAAACGCGTTTCCTACAATTAACAAATAGTCTTAATCCTTGTTGTAATGGAAGATGCACTCGCACGCCTTGAAACTTGGGTGAAGAACGACGATACGGCAAGTCTTAATCCTTGTTGTAATGGAAGATGCATCACACGATACGTTCGGGTCAGAAGAAAGCGAAAAAGTCTTAATCTTGTTGTGATGGAAGATGCACTGCACTGGGTATTTGACCAAGAGGTTGTCAGTCGTTATACGCAGTCTTAATCCTTGTTGTAATGGAAGATGCACTCGCACAACCTGAGAGCTACACCAAGGACGGCAAGAGCGTTAGTCTTAATCCTTGTTGTAATGGAAGATGCACTCGCACGGCCGCTCTCCTTAAGTCAAATTGAGGCATTTGATATGTCTTAATCCTTGTTGTAATGGAAGATGCACTCGCACTAATCTCAGAGTGTATGCAGGTAAATGGAATGTGAAAGTCTTAATCCTTGTTGTAATGGAAGATGCACTCGCACAGGCAATATTGCGTGCTAAATACCAATCTAAAAAGGTCTTAATCCTTGTTGAATGGAAGATGCACTCGCACTGTTGGAATGACTTATGCTGGTTATAAAAAGGTTGTCTTAATCCTTGTTGTAATGGAAGATGCACTCCACCTTCGGCATCATTATCAAACATGCGGAACGCAGGGGTCTTAATCCTTGTTGTAATGGAAGATGCACTCGCACCTTTAATATATAATATTCATGGACTTAATTTTCAGTCTTAATCCTTGTTGTAATGGAAGATGCACTCGCACTCAAAGATATATTGGTTATGTTAATAGCGTGTATGCTAATCCCTTATTGTAATGGAAGATGCACTCGCACGCAAAACTTGAGTTATGCTTTGTGCAGCGCATTATAAGACTTGATTGTGCATCGTAAGACATGTTTTTAACAAATATTACGTACCTTTTAAGCGAGTGCAAAATTACAAAGAATTAATGAGACGGACAAACATTTAGCGTTAAATCAAACAAAACGAAAACACAATCAACAGCATGTAAACCACGGGGAGACATTCGGCATGCCACCATTCGCATTATCTCCAAACAACAAATTTCGGATGCAGACCCTTTGCTGTTGCGACAAACCTTAAATTCACCCAGTCTATGTAGCCGCTTCTCGCGCACGCGCGCGTTCCTATTTTATATAGAGGCATTTTTAGTTTGGTTTCTAGACCGACGAGAAGGCAAGTGGACGAAGGGGTGAGTAGACAAGTTAACAGAGTGGACAAGTTAATACGTGCAGCCATCTTTTTCATCTTTAGGAGTTAAGGAGTTATGGAGTTAAGAGTTAAGCCAAATGCCTTGTTGGCGTTAGCCATCTTTTTCACCCTTTCACCTTTTTCACCTTTTCATCTTTAGGAGTTATGAGTTAAGCCAAATGCCTTGTTGGCGTTAGCCATCACCCTTTCATCCTCACCTTTAAAAGGCGCAGCCATTTTTTCACCCTTTCACCTTTTTCACCCTTTCATCTTTAGGAGTTAAGAAGTTAAGCCAAATGCCTTGTTGGCGTTAGCCATTTTCACCCTTTCACTTTTCACCTTTTTCACCTTTATAAGCCTTTTCACCTTTACAAGGTTTATCGCCTTTATCAAGCCGCGACACAAAGTTGCCATAAAATTTTTTAATCATAAGAAAAATGTGTAAGTTTGCAATACTGCAACCAACAAGTGGAGACGACACACGCCCCACACCGCCAACCTAATGGCTGAACAACGCGATGCACACAAGCTACGTAAACGCGCAAACAGCCACAAGGACGGGGGCGCAAACTACACTAAATCAATCATTTGCCGATGAACAAGCTAAAAACCCTTACCATCCAATTTGAGACACAACTTTTACAAACCGACATACAAAGATTTGGGAGCAACTATCAAATTGCTGCCACAGAAAAGAACGTGCTGTTTCATAACCACACCAAGGAAGGCGGCTACCGCTATGCCTACCCCCTAATACAATACAAGCGACTGAACAACAAGGCCGCATTGTTTTGCATTGGCGAGGGAGTGGAGAACATCGGCGTGCTGTTCGCCTCGAACAACTTCAACGTGCGCATCGGCAACAAGCGGCATTGTCTGCAAATAGAAGAGGTGAACGCCAAACAGGTGGACATTGCATGCGAAGAAGGGCAAGTGTTTGCCTACCAACTTACCGACTGGCTGCCACTGAACGAAGAAAAACCACGCGGTCTTTGCTACAAGCCGACGACGAGCAACGCCTGCAAATGCTGCAACGCATACTAACGGGCGACATCCTTTTCGATGCTCAAAGGCGTGGGCATAAGGGTTGAACAGCGCATAGAGGTGTGCATCACCAGCGTAAAAAGAACGTGCGTGCGTGCCCTTCAAGGGCGTAAAGCTACATTGCGCCAACGTAGGGTTTCAGTGTCTAACGTGCGCCTACCCCCAGCATATGGGCTAGGCAAGCACGCCAGTGTGGGCTGCAGCACGCACTGCAACTAACAACGACTAATAACAAACACGATAAGGCTATGGAAAAATATCTATATGGAGCCTCGGTGCAAGGCATTCAGGGCTTCATCTTCCAGACCAACCAACTAGACGACATTTCCGAGACAAGCGAACTGGTGGAGAACATCTGCGCAAACTGTTTAAAGAGACGGTTGGCGAAGGTTCAACGAAAAAGAGTAACGTGGTTATCATGGCCGCGGGCATCGTGAAGTACGTGTTCGACACACAGGAACAGTGCGAACACGTGATGCGAAACTTCCCCCGCAAGGTGCAAGAACATGCTCCCGGCATAACATTCAGTCAGGCGGTGGTTAAATTCGACGACGAAAAACACTTTGAAAAGGCCGTCGAAGAACTGGAAAAGAAACTAAAAATACAACGCAACCTACACCAAACACCGCTCGAACTGGGCGTGCTGGGATGCCAACGGGCGGCAAAAACGGGCATGCCCGTTGTGAAAATATGGAACGGAGAAGAACTGGATGCCGCCACATATGCCAAACGGATGGCAAGGAAAGACTGCGGCAACAGACTATACATCAGAAAAGTATGGTGGGCGAAACCAACAAGGACGAGAACGACTTCAAGTTTAAAGAAGAACTGGACATAAAAGACCTGACGGGCAAAAACGACTGGATTGCCATTGTGCACATAGACGGAAACGGACTGGGAACGGTGGTGCAAAAGCTAGGAAAGGACCGCGAGAAGTTCAGGGAGTTTTCGTACCTGCTAGACCAAGTTACCACTAAGGCGGGCCAACAAAGCCTTTTGAAACGATTAAAGCGCAAGAGATTTTAGCCTCGACAAGCTGCCTTTCTGCCCTGTTGTGCTTGGCGGCGACGACCCTAGCGGTCATCATCCGCGGCGACTTGGCCATGCGCCTTTACGCCCAAAATTCATTGAACATTTTGAAGAAGAAACGAGCAAAGAGAAGCTAGGCGAACTGCTGAAAGAGGCCAACCTTTGGGAGGCTTACGGCCTGTGGAGGTATTGCCTCACATCAAGGCATCGTTCACTTCTACTACGGATACAAGCTAGCCGAGGACCTTTGCCATGCCGCTAAGACCGATGCTAAGGAAATAAACAAGGAAAACGTGCCCTCGTGCCTGATGTTCCATAAGGTGCAAGACAGCTTTGTGCAATCGTACAAAGACATCAAGGCGCGCGAACTGGAACTTAAACCCAAAGACGACGGTAAAGACAAGGCAGCCAAAAACGGGCAGAACGCACCTGCTACGCCCAAGAAAACGCTGTGTTACGGCCCTTATTACCTCCATAAACAAGAAAACTACAAAACCATATATTGGCTGAACGAAATGGTAAAGGGACTTGGGAAAGCAGAAAACGAAGGACTGAAAGCGGGCGTAAGGCAATGGCTAAGCTTGATGCACGAGAGTCAAGCGGCTGCCGAACAACGCCGTCAAACGCCTTGAAAGCTTAATCAGCGACACGGAGTTATTGCATAACCTTACCGATGCTGTGTGCCGAAAAAGCAAAAACAAACCGGACGAAGAGGAACAAACAGAGCACTACGCCGCCTACGACGTACTGGCTTATTACACCATTAACAATCAAGAAACCAACAACTAGGGTATGAAAAATCTTAAATACAGCATCCAATTTTATACCAATTGGCATTGCGGCTCGGGGCAGGCAGCCGGTGCCGACGTAGATGCACTGGTGGTTAAAGATGCTCAAGGGCTGCCTTTTGTACCAGGCAAAACCATAAAGGGACTGGTGCGCGAGGCTCTTGCCTACACCCTTTCGCAAGAAAACAAATCGAAAGGCATGCTAACCAACATCTGCGGACAGTTTAAAGACAAAGACAACTGCACCAAGGGACGCGCCTTTTTCACCGATGCCACACTGCACGAGGACGAAAAAAACGTGATAACAAGTGAAAAGCTGGCGCGTTTTCTTTACCAATCGGTGTCGGCCACAGCCATCGGCAACGATGGAATTGCCAAAGACAAGTCGTTGCGCAAGACCGAAACAACCGTGCCTTGCACACTATACGGACAAATAATGAACCTTGAAGACCAAGAGGCACACGAGGTGGAACGGGCTCTGATGATGATTAAACGACTGGGAGCAGGTCGCACCCGCGGTTATGGACGTTGTGAAATAAGCATGGAGGAAAAGCGATGAAAACGATACAACTACAATGCACGCTGCTATCCGACGTGATAATCAGCGAGACTTCGGCCACAACGGGCAACCGCCATTCGTTGGATTTCATTCCTGGAAACAACTTCCTTGGCATTGCCGCAAGTAAGCTTTACGACAAAGAAAACGAGAAAACACACTTGCTTTTCCATAGCGGCAAAGTGCGTTTCGGCGATGCCCACCCCTCGTTGTCGGGCATTAGGGGCGTTCGTATTCCTGCCGTTCTTTTTACGCCTAAGCTTAAAGATGGAGCAGACGATCGCTACTTTCACCACCTCTTGCCCGCAGACCTACCCAAAGAAATTCGTGAAAAGCAGCTGAAACAATGCCGCGATGGTTTCTATGTATTTGATGGAGAACAAGCCACAGAGGTAAATGTAGGTAAGACGTTCGCCTTAAAGTCGGCCTACGACAGCGAAAACCGCTGTTCGCAAGACCACCAACTCTTTGGTTACGAGGGCCTTGAACAAGGGGCTTATCCTATATTTTGAAGTGGAACTTGACGACGATGCCACACAATATGCCGAGGAACTGACTGCCGCCCTCTGCGGAATGCGCCATTTGGGGCGTTCGCGTACGGCGCAATATGGCTTGGTGGAGATAAAGCAGGCTTCGTTCCAACAACTTAAAAGCGATGCCGTGGTGGCCAACGAAGAGGTGTTGGTGTATGCCGACGGCCGCCTAATATTCTTAGACGAGCATGGCCTGCCCACCTTCCAACCCACACTTCGGCAGCTTGGTTTCGAGGGCGAAGGCGAAATTTTGTGGCACAAGTGCCAAGTGCGCACATTTAGTTACGCGCCTTGGAACTTTAAACGGCAAGCCTTCGACAGTCAACGATGCGGCATAGAGAAAGGTAGCGTGTTTGTTGTAAAGGCCAACAACACGCCCTAAACCCGCCAGCTACATTGGGCATTACAAACAAGAGGGCTTTGGCCGAGTGGTTTACAACCCCGAAATTCTCAGCCTAAACAAGGCAGACCAAGAGGGAAAAGCCAAGTTTAACTTTGGGAAACAAAAGGAAGCAACAAGCAATGAACCACGTAAAGAGGTGAAGGAAACGCCCTTGCTGGCCCTATCTGAAACGGGCGCAAGAGAAAGAAAAACGCGTATTTGACGTTCAAAAGGTGGTGAACCAATTTGTGACGGACAACAAAGGGAAATTTGATGGCGAACGCTTTGCCTCGCAATGGGGTTCGATACGGAGCTTCGCCATGATTACTCTGATGCAAAACGACTGAAACAACGTGTAGAAGATTTCCTCGACCACGGCGTTGCCGAGAAGCAATGGAAAGAGAACGGCCGCAGAGAATGTTTGGAAGAGGTTATGAACACGCCAAACATCAGCCTGCAAGAACTACTGATTAACCTCGCTTCGGAGATGGCCAAATGATGTAAGAACTAACAATGAACGCTATGCAAACAACCACATACAACACGCGCCTCATCGCCCGCGTAACGATTGAGGCCGCAACGCCGTTGGCCATTGGTTCTGGCAAGAAGTCGATATTGACCGATGCCACCATCAATCGCGATGCCAACGACCTGCCATTCATACCAGGCACAACGCTGGCAGGACTGATAAGGCATGCCATAAACGAAGAGCTGGCCGACCGCCTGATGGAAGCTTTCATCAAAAAGAAAAAACGACAAGAAGGACGAGTACGAGGTGGAGGGTTCGCGCCTCATCGTAACCGAAGCCAAACTGTTGAACCGCAAAGGAAAGGCCATAGACGGGCTGCTAAACATTGAAACAGCATGCGATGATGAGGACAAAGCGTTTTTAGACGACTTTAAACACGCACCCATTAGGCAGCATGCCAAGATTAACCACCGCGGCGTTACCGAAGACAAAGGGAAGTTCGACGAGGAAGTGGTACCCAAGGGCGCACGTTTCTGCTTTGAAATGGAGCTGATGGCCAACCCTCAAAAAGCGAAGAAGAACTTGCAGAATATAAACAAAATTTTAAGGATTTACTTGGAGTTCTTGTAGCCGACGGGTTTAGGGTTGGCGGAAAAAGTCGCAATGGCTTTGGCAAAATAGAGGTTGTTGGCAAGGCTTGTCTTTATCGCGAGCTAGACCTTAGCCTGCCTGCCGACTTAGATTTGTACCTTAAAAAGAGCGCAAGTCTGGCCGAAACGTGGGACGGATTTGAGCCTCTTGAACTAGAAAAGCCCCAAGAGAGCCGCTATACGCGGTACAAACTGGAAATAACCCCCAAAGATTTCTTGTTTTTCGGGTCGGGCTTTGGCAACGAAGATGTAGACCATAGCTATATCAAAGAGCAGCATATTACATGGGACGGCGATGGCAACAGCGGCCGATGGCACAGCCAAAACCTTTCGCTCGTTGTGCCGGCATCGTCGGTTAAAGGGGCTTTGGCACATCGCACGGCCTTTCATTTCAATAAACTAGCCGAACGTTTTGCAGACGATATACCCGCCGAAGAATTAGCAAACCATTCGGGTAAGCACAACGAGGCCGTGTGTGCACTGTTTGGAAGTGAGGGGAACGACGACGACAATCAACCCTACAAGAAGAGAACGCCACGCAGAGATGTGATGGGAAACGGCGCGGACATGTGTTGTTTGCCGACATCGTTACGCTTAAAAACAAGAAGACAGACAAAAAAATACACAACCACCTAAAGATAGACCGCTTTACGGGTGGAGCCATCGAGGGTGCATTGTTCGACGAAGAGGCACTACTCGCCCATCCTGATGAGCCTGAGATGCTTGGGTTAGAACTGCTCGTAGACGTAGACGAGCGGATAAACGAAGACCAACGCATCATCCTAGCCTTTGAAGAAGCTCTTAAAGACGTGTGCAAAGGCTTGCTTAGCCCGTGGGCGGAACGTAAACAAAGGCTACGGCCAATTTGAAGGAAAAACTATAAAAAGACGGAAACTGCATCTATGAGTAAGATTGAAATTAAAGATATAGACTTTGGGCTTTGCTATGAGGGTTACCTCTGGATGAGCAACGAAAACAAGCCACGCGTGTTTTCTCCTGCGGCAGTGATAAGCCGCACACCACTAGAGACACAAAACCCCTTCGTAGTAGAAGGTTACTCTATATAATAAGGAGCAGGGCGTGTCCATCAGCATCAAGTCGCTCGATGGAGAGCTGTGCATCCACCGTTTCGACGTGCAAAAAGCGATTTCAGTAGCTCCGAGGTGACGCAGGTGACGTATCATTCCCACCGCATGGACGGTAAGCGCTTGCACTTTCTCGCGCTATTGGATGCGTCAACCCGACGAGTATGTCTCGGCATGGAGGTGCTGACCGAGAAAATGGTATGTGGATTTAAAAAGTAAAGCAATCATGGACAAGAATAGCATTATCAAGCCGCCATGCAACTTCGTTCCGCTGAGCGAAGAGGTTTACAGCCCACTTGGGCCGACAAAATATCACAAGATGTGCCCTTCAAGGATGGCGTTAGCGGAAAGATACAGCTGCGAATAACGGCCGAAACGCCCATCTTTATACGCAACGGACAGAAACAGGACAAAGAAAGAAAGATAGCAACAAGGACGGACAAACAGCCAAACAAGATGCCGACAAGAAGCCCCAAACATTCAGCAAAAACACCCGATGGCTGTTTCTATACACGCACCACCAGTATTAAGGGCGAAGGGAGAAATGTGCTTGAAATAATGAGTTTCGGGCGCATGATGGTGGACGAAAGGGCGAAGTTTGCACATAGGGAGTGGGGAGAAGAACGGTTATACCCCTTGCAAAAGCCAGCTAATCAACAGGAAATTCACTGCGGATGGCTTCGCAAAAATCCTAATTCCAACGATTATGTAATTGAAGATTGTGTAGCCGCGCCGTATTCACCATACGGACATGGATGCATATTTTGGAAAGAAAGTGATGGAAGAGACTTCTCTACAAAGGGAAACCCATCACTAAATCAGGTAAGTCTACAAAAGAAGAGGACAACTCACGAAAAACAATGGCCTACAAATATGGTGTGATAAGAAAAGCTGGGCTGGAAGACATGCTTGAGAACTTTCATTATGGAGAGAGAGAGGCAACAGACACTAAGGGTTTCGCCAACTGCGTTGCCCACTGCGAGGACTCAGGGAAGGTTGGCACCATCGTGATGACAGGCCAATCAGCTTCGTGGAACAACAACCTAAATAGCAATAAAGCCAAGATACACAGTTTGTTTTCCCCAATGTTAAGGGTGGGCTCCTAGATTTCTCGAAGGAGAAGTTCGAACACTTCAAGTTTATCTACTCGCGCGATGAGAAAGAGTGGAAATTCATTAGCAAACGCCTAGATACAAAAATCGGTTGCCCCGTATTTTTAGAAAACAAGGCGAAGATATAACTGATATGGGGCTTGCTTTCATGTATAAGCTGCCTTATAAGAAGAGCGTTTACGAAAGTCTTCCATCAAAACACCAAAAAGAAGAGGTAGAACCCGACCTTGCCGAGTGTATCTTCGGATACATTAACCAAAAATCACCAGTCAAAAGAGACAAGAACACGCACAAGAACAAGCTTTCGCTTAAAGGGCGCGTACAATTTGGGCATGCTTTCTCTTCTAATGCAAAAGAAGACAATGAAGTTAGGCTCACACTTGGCTCGCCCAAAGCGTCGTATTACCCTTGTACATTCAACAAGACACGATAGGTGTACTAAAGACACATACAAAACTATTGCTGTCCGGTAAAAATAAACAGAAAGTTCTGTATCTCTTTTATCCATCGGCATTGCAGCCGTTTAACTCATCCAGGGGCTTGGTTTTCAGTTTCAAACTGTAAGTATTATAAAATGCACTTCTTTTGATAAGAAAAAGACCTATAATAACCGATAATTCTAAGAAATAATAAGGTTAAGTCTATTTTAACTAACACAGATATCCCCCAAAAAGTTTTACGGACAGCAATAATACAAAACATACAACAATGGACGCCCCTTCTGGTTGGAAACGCTATGATGAAGGAACATTCAGCTCCCCGAAAGTTCTGGTACAGACAATACCGACACAATCATTAAGCCTCTTCAAGCAGGTTCAACCTTCGAGTGTGACATAACATTCCACAACCTACGCCCCATTGAACTGGGTGCCCTACTATCCGCCTTAACGTTCCATAACACCCCAGTATGTCGACATCAATTGGGACAAGGAAAGCCCTATGGCTTTGGAAAGGTAAAATATGAGGTGCAATTATGACTCACAAGACAAGGATTGCATTTTCTATAGAAGCAATTTGAAGAAGAAATAGCAAGTTTGTTAATAACTGGTGCAACCAACAACAAATAAGGGAGCTGATTACCCTTACTGCCCATTCGGTAGAAACAGAAGACGTGAGGTTCAGATACATGAAAATGAGCAACAATGCAAAAGAAAATGAGTTTGCGAATGCACGACGAGGAGGAGAATTCCTTCAACCTTTTTCTGTATTGGTAAACAAAAACATCAATGCTCAATCCATTGTAAGACAAGAGGAAGAAGCCCAAAAAGAACAGAACGAGCAGAGATTTAATAGCCTTGCAGAACGTGTATCAATCGAATTAGCAAAAGCATCCACAGATATTGAGCCTCAAAAGCTAGATGTCTTAGTAGAGGATTTAAAATTATTCTGTGAACAACAAACCGACAAGGACATAGTAACAGAAATAAAATACAACTAGATCAACTTGATAAGAAGAAAAAGAACAGGAAGATAAAGCTGATCAAGACAAGCAAGAACAAAGTTATTTAAAAGGCTTTGAGGTCTTTTATTCAGAATGCGCGATCGGTGCAAGAATGCTTTTACTTGTCACAGAAATGGATAAAATTCACTAAGAAGTTCGATAATGGCCGAAAACATCTCAATGAGTCAGAAATAAATTTGATCATTGAGAAGATAAAATTGGTGTACAAAGATACCGACAAAAAGGATTGTACACCAAAGAAGGGTAAGTTTGTCGCTGGCTTCCAAAAGCTAGTTAAAGACATGACACAGATGTTAGTGCTATTCAACACCATCACCAACCAACAGTAAAACGTACTTAATGAGCAAGATTCATATCGCCCTAGTGGGCGGACAACCCATGCCCATACACGTTGGCATCGAGGAATTTAAGGCCGACAAGCTGATACTGGTTCACTCGAAAGAAAGCAAAGAATTGGCAGAAGGTATTCAACAGAGTGTGGACTTACCCTGCGAACTACAGCCATTCGAATCTGTTGACTACCCCAAATTTTACCAAGCAGCCGAAAAACTGCTTGGTAAATGTGGGCAATCAGAAACCATCATCAACATTTCGGGCGGCACAAAGCCTTGGACTGTGGCATTTGTTCTGCTTGCACAGCAGTGTCCCAATACCTCTATTATATACGTGAGACCAAAAACAATGTGGGGTATAACCTCACCACTTCAGATCTATCAGTTCTAAGCTCGACACGCAAACCATACTGCGGTACAACAACTATCCGTTGGGGGTCGTATGCCAACTTCAAGGACATAACCGAGGCAGACCTGAAAGCGGCAAAAGACGTGGAGAAATTAAGGCAGAAACACCAGTGCCTTCAACGAACCAACCATTGCCAACAAAGAGGTGGAGTACAAAACCAACAGGTAGGAAAGAAACCGCCTGAGGTTCGTACGTGAGTGGGACAAAAGGCGAACACCGCATACATGGTGTTAAAGAACAAATGGGGCGTTAATAAACTTAGATGCTCTTCGCCACGTTATTCCATCGTTTTTGGTTAGCGGATGGTTTGAAGTTCAGGCTGCTGAAATGCTCTCACAATGGGAAAAAGCGCAAGAGGTTATTGTCAATGCAACGTTTTGACTATTCTGACAAAGACACCAAAAACGAGATAGATGTCATGAACATGGCAACAAGCTGCTGTTTGTGGAGTGCAAAACACAGATAAAAACCTCACAGACCTAGACAAATTCACCACGGCCGCTAAGAAATATGGCGGAATCGGGCGTTAAAATGCTGTTCGTAACTAAAGAAAGGATGAACAACAAGGCTGAAGAGAAGTGCCGAGAAAAACCGCATTATCCCTTTCAGCATCCAGTCTGGCGGTCTTATCGACCCCGAAAAAGCACTCTTCGCACTGCTAGATAACGAGATGTCTAACATCAACACTAAGTAAAAGAAACACCATGCCACGCAAAGTATTCATATCCATATTAGGACAGGCTTCTACGAAGAATGTGCCTATACAAAAAGAGAGAGTGAAGAGGAAGGGAAAGAGTCAAAAGCCGTTCACATCTACCCCAACACGCTTTTATTTCAGCAGGCCTCAGTTTCAGAACTTGTTGGCGCAATGGGTGGACGGAGGAAGACCGAGTGATTATCTTCCTCACTAAGAAAGCCAGAGAATTGAATTGGAACAAGACATCACAGAACGAAAGCGCTATGGGAAAAGAAACGCCTGAACCCTATAAAGGACTTGAGGCTCGTGTTGCAAGAGATGGACTTAAAGGCCCAGTAGAAGACAAAGACATAAAAGACGGATGAACAGAGGAGATTTGGGAGGTATCCCAAAACCATCTACGACACAGCTGCTAAGAGGGCGACGAACTGCATCTGGACCTCACTCACAGCTTTCGTTTCCTCCCCATGCTTCTCCTCGTATTGGGCAATTACGCCAAGTTTCTTAAAGGCATCACCATCAAGAACATCGTTTACGGCAACCATGAGGCGCGCAACCTTGCCAACAATGAAGCTCCCATCATCAGTCTGCTTCCCCTTGCTAGCCTGCAAGATTGACCGCCGCCGCAACACTATTTGCAAAACGGAAGGCAACGCAACTTCAGACCTTGGTAAACAAAGAACTATCGCCCATATTAAAAAGCAATGGGAGCAGATAAAGATGCAAGCATTAAACCAGTATTTCAATGCACTAGCAGAACCGTGGATTTGTTCTAATTGCAGGAAGACATTAGAGGGAAAAAATCATACGATTCACAACGCAGAAAACGTATAGGAGAAATTATCATTCCACCAAATGGTGCCTATCTTCAACAAGATACACCAACCTTTACTAGCCTTTTCGCCCACAGACAATATCCTAAACGGCTTTTATGCTGCGACAATGGAGTCTTAACAAACAACTTCATCAGCAAGCATAACGCTCTTACAAGAGACCGTTGTTTCGCTTTTGTGCCAAGAAAAATGGACTCAGACTTATTAGATAAGAATCAGAGAACACTCATTAATAAGGCCTTTGCGATAGCTAGCGATAAGATACCCGAAAGCAAAATGGACCTTTATCAGAAGATGGTGAAGCGGGTTCTGAAAAACAAAAAGAAATTATCAAGCGTTTGATACAGCAGCCCACCATCATTGAACTTGCCAACACGTTTAAAGAGATTACGAATATCGTAACGACTTTAATCATGCTGGAGAAGACCGTGGAGGAGCTAGATCAGTAAAGAGTATTACCAGCGGTATCGAAAAATACCTAAACATAACTCTCAACTATCTAGGTATTTCCAACTCTGCTACCTCTCCCACTCATCCCCACCCCCAATCCGCGCTCTTCGTCAACCTCTCCAACCATTCTTCTTCCACATGGCAACCCGCACAATTAGCGGCTGCCAAGCAATATGGAGAGATAATAGACATCGACTTCCCTGCCGTTGATGCCCTTTGTATGCCAGAAAGGGTTGACCACCTGGCCAACCAATATGCGCAAGACATCATCAATAGTGCGCCATCGTGCTAACCGCCCACGTAATGGGCGAAATGACCCTTACTTTCCGCATCGTAGAGTTGCTCAAAGCCCAAGGAATACGCTGTGTGCATCTACCACAGAACGCATTGTAACCGATCTAACCGACAACCGAAAGGAAACGCAGTTCTCCTCTTGTGCAGTTCAGGGAATATTGATTTAAGCTTTTAAGCGAACAAGAAACCCAGCAAGCACCTTTAGCGAGCGATTCTTAGAACAGGCCCATACAGGTAAAAGAAAAATATATTTTATAAGCAATAGCCTTTTAAACAACAAGCAGTAGCAGCGCAAGCGGCTTCGTACAAGCATGTCGTAGCCACACCACAAACGGCTTTGTACCCACACTACAAACGGCTTGTACCCACACTACAAGGTGCTTTGTAGCCCCACTACAAAAGGCTTGTAGCCCCACTCACAAGCCCTTTGTACAGATGCGATGCAGGCAAAAAGCTTGTTGTCAGGTACATTTCTGAAACCAATTCTTTTCAACTAGAAGTATTTTTGAAAGAGATGAACAAACAACGCTAACGCGCCCCAAATAACGCTAACCCCGACACAACAACGGGTGCTAGACCACATGTTGCGTTTCATCGACAGCCCCAACAGGTGTTCATCCTCACGGGATATGCCGGCACGGGCAAACAACAATGATGAACGCCTTTGTTGACGAACTGGCAAAAAAAGACGTTCAGCACATCCTCATGGCCTCAACAGGTCGTGCCGCCAAGATATTAAGCAACCGCGCCAACTGCAAGGCCACCACCGTGCACAGCAACATCTATACCTTCAACGACTTTAATCGCGACATCGGCAAGATGGCCGAGCAGCTTGACAAGCAACAACTCATGGAGAGCGACGGCCAACTGCTACTTCAATTCGCCCCCGTGAGCATCGAGCTCCACAAAGAAAAAGACATCTACATCATCGACGAGGCCTCGATGATTTTCGACGAAGAAGACCCCAACCCTACGCAAGCACTCTTCGGCTCGGGGCGCGTGCTGCACGACCTGCTTACCTACGACCCCTCAGGCAAGTTCCTTTTCGTGGGCGACGAGTGCCAGCTTCCCCCCATCGGGCAGCCTTTCTCGCCCGCACTCTCGCCCCAATACTTCCGCGAGAAGTTCAACATCGAGGCCGTCCACTACCAGCTAACGCGAAATCATGCGCCAGCAATCAGACAACGACATCATTGTGGCGGCCAACAAGATAAGGCACCTTTACCAAAACCCGCCACGGGTTAAGTGCGGTAAATTTCCACTTCGCAACCGCAAAGCACGTGCACCTTTACCCCTCACCAGCTGCAACTGCTCAACGCCTACATCCACAACATCAAGGCCAACGGCTTCAATTCAGCCACCTTAATTTGCGGCACCAACCGCCTCTGCCTTTCGCTAACCAACCTTGTTCGCCCAGCCCTTGGCTTTAACCAGTCCGTGCTAATGCCTGGCGAACTGTTACTCGTTACGCAAAACAACTGCCTGTCTGGCCTGATGAACGGCGACTTGGTAAAGGTTCTCCAACTAGGAACACGCAAACGCCGCGCAGGCTTAACCTTCCTCGAGTAGAGGTAGAAGAACTTTTCACGCATCGTGGTTAAACAGTTGCTCATCGAAGACATACTCTACTCCTCGCACTCCAACCTCAAAACAGTACGACCAGCAGGCACTCTTCATCGATTACTACCACCGCATGAAAGACAAAAAGATAGGCCACAAGTCGCAAGCGTTTAAAGACTTCATGCTAACTGACCCCTACCTCAACGCCATCCGAGCTGTGTATGGCTATGCCCCTCACCCTGCCATAAAGCACAAGGCGGAGAGTGGAAAGACGTGTACCTAGACATTCCCCGAAAGTTTAGCTTTGAAACGAGCAAGCCCCAATACCAATGGGTTTACACCGCCGTAACCCGTGCCGCCGACCAACTGCACATCGTAGACGACTTCTTTATCTCCTAATAACCCACAACCCTAAAACACAACCGCAATGGAACTAATACTCAACACCTATGGCGTTTCGCTCAACCGCGACAACCAAGGCTTTCGTCATCACCACCGCCGATGGCCGCCAGCGCATCCCCGCCGCAGGCATCAAGAGCATACAGATAAGCAAGGGCGCCCAGATAACGAGCGATGCCGTGATGCTGGCCGTTGAACAAGAGATAGAAGTGCTGTTCATGGACAAGGCCGGAAATCCCATCGGCAGAATATGGAGTCCGCGCTACGGCTCTATCTCCACCATCAGGAAAAGGGCAGCTCAACTTCACCTTCTCGTCCGAAGCCGTTGAATGGATAAAGGGCGTTATCGCCCAGAAAATTGAGAACCAACAGGCTCTGATGCTGCTGTTCAACACAACCGATACGCCGCAAGTGAACGTAGACAAGAGTATACGCCGACTAGAAGACTATCGCAATAAGATTGCGGCAGAGCAAGCCGACATCGTTAACGACATCGCACCCACACTGCGCGGATGGGAAGGACTTGCCTCGAAGATTTACTTTGCCACCATCAACGCCTTTATTCCGCCACAATACCGCTTCGAAAACCGAAGTCAGCACCCTGCCACCGATGTGGCCAACGCCTGCTTTAACTATGGCTACGGACCGCTTTACGGCAAGATTGAGGGCGAAATGATTAAGGCCGGCATCGACCCTTACGTTGGCATCATGCACCGCGACGACTACAACCGCCCCGTCTTGGTGTACGATGTTATCGAACTTTACCGCATTTGGGTAGACTATGTGGTGTATAGCCTGCTGGCACAAAACGTGGTTACCGACGAATACTACCCGTTAGGCCCGACGGCTCTTACTGGTTAGAGCCACTTTGGCCGGCGCGTACTCATCCAATCGCTTAACGATTACATGGACGAAACCGTTACCATCAAAGGCGTAACGCGCTCGCGCCACACCTCCATGAAACTCTACGTGCAATCGCTAGCACAGAAATTCAAATCCTTCGACCCTATGATTTCGTGCGGAAAAACATACAGTCGGCTGTCAGACCCGCTGCTCAAAATCAAAGAAGAGCAACTCTATCACAGCCTCATCAACCCGCGTCCCGACATCGAGGCGCGCATACGCCAGTTGCGTATCGTGTATGCAATGGACACCAAACAATACGCCTCGCTTAAACGAACGTTACCCTATGTGGTGTGCGGACACTTCACGCCCAACTTCCGAAAGAAAGAGAACTTTGCCACACCGAGACTTTCATCCTCGACATCGACCACGTTTCGAGAAAAACCTCGACCTTGCAGCCGTTCGCCAACAGATACAAGCCGATACGCGTGTGTTGCTTTTGTTTCGCATCGCCAGGCGAAGACGGGCTCAAAGTGATGTTCCGACCGTCCGAACGCTGTTACGACCCAGGCATCTACACGCTTTTCTATAAGGCCTTCGCACGCGATTTCTCCCCTGCGCTACCACTTGGAACAGGCCATCGACAACAAAACATCTGATGTGGCACGCGCTTGTTTCATCAGCATAGACCGTAACGCCTACTCCAACCCCCAATGCGAAGCCGTCAACATCAAGGCTTTCGTCAACCCCGATAACCCCATAAACGTGGCCGACACACGTCATGAGCTTGAACAACACCAGAAAATGCAGAAAGAAACCTTTGCCGCCACACCCGAACCACGCCTAAAAGACCCTGATGCGGAGGTGCTGCAAAGAATTAAGCAACAGCTCAACAAAAGACAAAGCCGCAACCAAACCCATATCCGAGGGCCTTTGTTCCCGAACGGCTAAACGAACTGGTTGAACCGCTTAAACAGCACATTCAGCAAACGGGGCTAGTGGTAACAGAGATTGCCAACATTCAATACGCCAAGAAAATAAAGGTGCGCATGGGCCAGAAAGATGCCGAAGTGAACCTCTTCTACGGCAAGCGCGGTTTCAGTGTGGTTATCTCGCCACGCCGAGGAACTAACGAAGAACTGAACGAAGTGGTGGCAAAGCTTATCGAACAGTTCGTTAACCAACAGCCGCCCGTACATGAGAAAGAAAGGCACAGCCCCTGCCCTATATCGAGGTGTTGCGTAAATTGGCGCGCGCCGGCGTTGCCCATTCGCCCGAAATAAACCGCCAAGTGGGTAACATCGAGGGCTTACCCACACTGCAACAGCGGGTAAACCATGTCCTAGGCATCGTAAACCTACCCCAACGAAAACCAACCAACATGCTCTTCTTCGTGATGTACGACATCGAAAGCGACAAGGTAAGGCGCCACGTAGCCAAATATCTTGAACGAAAGGGATGCACGCGCGTGCAACGTTCCATCTTTCTTGGCCGACCTCGACACGGCCGACTATCAGGAGATTAAGACCGACCTTGCCGAGGTTCAGTCGCTCTACGACAACCACGACAGCATCATCGTCTGCCCCATCTCTACCGACCAACTGCGCGCCATGCGCATCATTGGCCAGCAAATAGACGTCGACATCATCACCCACAACCGCAACACGCTGTTCTTTTTAACCCCAATCAACCAACTAGAGCCTGTACTGGTTTTGTGTATTGTTGAGCATATTGCCTGCCTTATCCTTGAAGGTGTAGCGCACTACATCAAACTAATAAGACAGGTAATATGCCTACATGCAAACGAAAGATGAACAGGAAGCAATGCTAACAGCGTAAAGTATTTGATAAGAGAGCCTAATAACCGATTGGGGCTGTGGGTATCTCTTTATTTTATCGGTATGTCTTATGCGCTTCTGGCAGAAACACTTGTTTCTCACAGAAGCGCATAAGGACATTTTTCTTTCCCCTTCCCTCCCCTTTTTTCGTACACTCACGCAACGCCTGCGCCAACAAAGCGGGCGTCACAGCATCGTTGCCTCCGTTTGCCAAGGCCGCATCAGCTGCAATAAAGCCTTCGCAACGCACAGCTCACGTCAAACTGTGCAATGGATGTGCGTTCGCATCCTCATATATAATAAGGAGGAAAAGGTTTACAACCTAATCCTTGTTGTGATGGGTGCACTCGCACTTAAAAGTGAAAGGTGTAAACATATTGCCAAAGGAGTCTTAATCCTTGTTTTTAATGGAAGATGCGCTCACTCCTTATTTCTATTTTAAAAATTTTAACTTCTAGGGTCTTAATCCTTGTTTTAATGGAAGATGCACTCGCACATAGTATATAACATTTGTTCGAAACAATCGATGTGTCTTAATCCTTGTTTTAATGGAAGATGCACTCGCACATTATAGAGTAAATGTTTGGGAGGAAATGTTCTATACTGTCTTAATCCTTGTTTTAATGGAAGATGCACTCGCACTGAAACAGCGTATGTTTCCATATGAATGGTGGGGGATGTCTTAATCCTTGTTTTAATGGAAGATGCACTGCACGGTTTACAGCAAAGCTAAGCGGTTGGGCATTGATAGTGTCTTAATCCTTGTTTTAATGGAAGATGCACTCGCACATTATACACATTCGCATGTAACGTCGTACCACTGCGGTCTTAATCCTTGTTTTAATGGAAGATGCACTCGCACACTATCGCACAAGTGGTGGTAGACTTCGACTTTTCACGTGTCTTAATCCTTGTTTTTAATGGAAGATGCACTCGCACCGGTAATTATCGTCTTGTGTAGGTTTTATTCACCCTGTCTTAATCCTTGTTTTAATGGAAGATGCACTCGCACCTAATATCCCAAGCTATAAATTTTTCAGAGTTAAACCGTCTTAATCCTTGTTTTAATGGAAGATGCACTCGCACGGGTAACTTTTTCAGCTGTAAGAAAGATTATTCCTAGTCTTAATCCTTGTTTTAATGGAAGATGCACTCGCATCGATTGCAGAATTGAGACAAGGACTACAAGTTGATGGTCTTAATCCTTGTTTTAATGGAAGATGCACTCGCACTACCGAAAACAAAGACTTCACTAAAAAGCAAACTGTTGTCTTAATCCTTGTTTTAATGGAAGATGCACTCGCACTAGACAAGAAATTTTAAACGCAATCGAAAAATTTGAGGTCTTAACTTTGTTTTAATGGAAGATGCACTCGCACAAAAGCACTGATAGATACATTTAATGAATTTTATTCGTCTTAATCCTTGTTTTAATGGAAGATGCACTCGCACGGTAGAATAACTCTGAGGTAGCGTAACACCTTGGGAAAGTCTTAATCCTGTTTTAATGGAAGATGCACTCGCACCACTTACAGCAGTGGTTCGCTTAGCGCTTTGGGCAGTCCTAACTTGTTTTAATGGAAGATGCACTCGCACCAGAACGAAGACACGGCTACACTCGAACTGCTGAAAGTCTTAATCCTTGTTTTAATGGAAGATGCACTCGCACAAGGCCAAAAGATTCAGGTTGCCCAAGATAATTTTATAGTCTTAATCCTTGTTTTAATGGAAGATGCACTGCACTTTTATATGAATGGGGAGGAATGACATTCATTGTCTTAATCCTTGTTTTAATGGAAGATGCACTCGCACATTATTCTTTGCAAAGTGTTTGTAATGAGAACTTTACAACGTCTTAATCCTTGTTTTAATGGAAGATGCACTCGCACTACACTGAACATTTAGCATCTAACATAAAAAGCAAAGGGTCTTAATCCTTGTTTTAATGGAAGATGCACTCACGGACGGATGTCGTGGTATAGAACACCTCGTCTGGGTCTTAATCCTTGTTTTAATGGAAGATGCACTGCACAAATCGGGTCGAAGACTATCTGCCTTTAAGAGGCGTCTTAATCCTTGTTTTAATGGAAGATGCACTCGCACTTACTTCAGCCCTCGACAACACGGTCAAGTCAAGTTTGTCTTAACTTGTTTTAATGGAAGATGCACTGCACTCAAATGAAAATTTGCAACAAGAAGAAGTTTTGGTCTTAACTTGTTTTAATGGAAGATGCACTCTGCACTTTTTAAAAACGCTCTCTATATAAAATAAAAATCGAAGTCTTAATCCTTGTTTTTAATGGAAGATGCACTCGCACCCCTAGAGGTCTTAGTCTTGGATTTAATATCCAAAAGTCTTAATCCTTGTTTTAATGGAAGATGCACTGCACTCACCGACTTTACCTTTTACGTCGAATAGAGTCGAGTCTTAATCCTGTTTTAATGGAAGATGCACTGCACTTCGGGCACAAGTATTGTAACGTGTGTATTCAGTCCAGTCTTAATCCTTGTTTTAATGGAAGATGCACTCGCACCCTTTGAATAAAATAGCTCAAGCTCAATTTGAAGTAAGTCTTAATCCTTGTTTTAATGGAAGATGCACTCGCACCGCAAAACTAGGGTAATGCTTTGTTTAAGCGCATTGTAAGACTAAATTGTGCATCGAAAGACCTGTTTTTAACAAATTTTATGTACCTTTTTAGCGAGTGCAAAGGTACTTATTTTTATGGAGAGGCGCAAAACTTTTATGTTAAAGTTTCGGTTAAACCTATTTAGGGTAATTCAGTTAATTCCCTCTTAGGAATTTCTGGAGACTGTCAAATGCCAGATTCTTTTCTTGAAAAGCGTCTTTGGAAGAGTGCTTGATGTGCTTTGCGCGCAAAAACTCCCAAATGTCGAGCCGTATGGGCACACCTGTCCCTTCCATACCTGTCTATGGATGGATATAAAATCACCTCATTTTTTTTATCAAGCCGCCTTCTTATGTCCCTGGCTACCTGCCTGCAGCAAGGACGGCGGCATGCCGTATGGATCCCGAAGAAGAGCAGCAATGTTTCGCTGAACATGTTGCGTGCGCTGATGCGCCCAACGGCATAGTGCTGTTTCTGGTTTCCGAAGCTGCCTCCATTACCGTGGCCCTGAGGGTCCTGATAACTTTCTCGCCCTCTTGAGGCATCCGGCTTCTTCTTTGGGCTTTGGGCCTTTTCTGACGAAACAGGTCGTTATGCCTTTTTCCGTACACATGGTGCGGTTGGCATTGTTGGCGTATATGGAGTCGGCGCCGACACGTTTGACTTTGACCCCCGTCAGCGATTCCTGATATTCAATGCACTGCCTAAGGCGAATGCCCTCGTTGAAGGCCTCGAAGGAGTGGTGATCTGCGAATGATATGCCGTCAATCTGTATGTTGTTGACCCGCCCCAAACTCCACGCGCTTGTTTTCCCTGCCCTGACGATGGGACGGAGGTACGGGCGGTCGATGCTGACGATGCGGTGCTTGACCTCCTTGCCTGCGAACAGGTCCGACTGTTGGAGGCACACCTCACGCACGGCGGACAGCCGCTTTTCTTGTTCTGCCGACAGGCTGATGCAGGGGCCGTACAACTTGCGGAGGCCGTTCCATTGGGAGTGAGCTTGTAGAAGTTTCAGGAGCCTTCTCCTGAGCCTGCGCGTGGCCGAGCCGGTGTGCCTGCGCTGTTGGCGTATGCAAGCGTGGCCTTGGCAAATATCATTGTACTTGTTTCTTGGGACGCGTTCCGACAGCCGCTTGCTCTGGCAGACGAGCAGGTCGTGTGCCATCGGCAACACTCCCAAAGCAGTTTGACGTCTGTCGGGAAACGCAGGTGGCTCTCAGCAGGTCGCATCCGTCAGGCACATGGGTCCTTGTCCTTGAGGTCGCCTTCCCACCGGGCGTACAATATGCGTGAAGGCCGTCTATGTTGAGGGCGCCTCGGCAAGGCGTGTTGCGTATGGCACTTACAATCTTCCTGTCCTTGATGGGATTGGCGGGTCATCAGCACACCGCAGAACATCTGCATGTGGATGCTTCCGTTGAGTAGCGCTCTATCAGGCCGTCGTCCGACAGGCCCGTGTATGGTTTGAGGAACATAAGGCGATTTCCTTCTGCCGAAAAGAGGTCCCACGCCTACGCCTGCGGGTGCGGCTCGCCAACCCGCTGCCAGTTCCTCGGCGGGAGTTGCACGGATGCGCCCAAGTTCGCTCTTTACAAAGCTATCGCGATAATGTTGCAAAAATCGAACCTGTAAAAGGGCAAAGTTGGTGTTATGTCAGAAATTTTCGTAACTTCACAGCAGTTAATTTTATAAATTTCCGATTCTGCCCGTGATGGGTCGTTCGGGGGTTTTATGTAAAGGTACAAAAATATATTACACTGACAAACAATTAGTTAGATATTTACTGAATTCCCTATTTAAAATATTGACAACTAGAAATATAAACGTATGTAGGCAATATTTCTTTAGGTGGTAAACCACTGTTTCAGGGCATAAGCTATTAGGGTTATGCGCTCTTTTGGGCGCAAACAATCTGCAATTACACTCACCCTCCTTCCTCTCCTACTTTACGCCTTGTACTGATAATAGTTTTGAGCTTGCGAATAAACGTCACAAAGCTCTGCCCTCCTCTCCTACCTGACAGGCCCTGCATGAGAAACATTTGCTTGAAGGGTTATTCTCAGTCCCATTACTGGCTTATGGCAGAAATCAGGCTATCAATCAAAAACAAATAGGCGTGAACAATCTATTTATAGTCAAACAGAATTGCTGTTGGAAAATAGTTGTTAGAATAATGCAAGGCGTAGTATATAGCATCAATAAACCTTTTACGCAGAAGAAAAGGAGCACTTTTTGTTTGCTTACGATGCGCCTATGACTTTCCAAATCCATTTCTGTTTGACTAAAACCTAGAACACGAAGTGCACCGTGCAGAACAAACCAATGAAATGTAAAATATTTGCACCACAATTTTAACATTATGAGTGCCATCGATGCGAAATTTCCAGGCATAGGGCGAATTTTACGCGTATTTCGAAGTTTATAAACCCATTGATTTACTGGTATTTATCTATAAAAACGTAAAAAATATACTTTCTTTTAACGTTTTAATCAGGGTTTTCAGCATAATTATACGCACGGCTAAAAGTCATCAAGTGGCTTTTAGCGGTAAAGGATAAAAGGCTTATTAGCAAGTAGTTGTAACCTATTTGTATGTTGTTTGGGGGCTATTTGGTGCTAAATGCAATGCGTTTTGGTACTAAATACAATGCGTTTTGGTGCGAAATGCAACGCGTTTTGGTGCGCTAAATGCAATGCGTTTTGATAAAGCTACATGCAACGCGTTTTGGTGCTAAATGCAATGCGTTTTGGTGCAAAACACATAACAACCACAAATGTTTCAACCGAATTTTCATGCTGTTTCGAACCCAAATTTAGGGCAGTTTTTCTTCAAAGAGAAATGCAAAAGCATAGTAAATAGCAAAATCGAGGCATGAATAAGTGCGCTATGCCGCTACACTTTTCTCCTCGTAAGCGCATTTTTTATATGTTTTGGTAGGTTTGTTTGTCTAGAAGTGGCGGCCACAAAAACGTGTTTTGTAAAACATTTTTACCACTTTAGCCCAAATCGGTCGTTAGAGCCTGTGCAGATTTTGTGTATTGTTGAGCATATTGTCTGCCTTATTCTTGAGGGACGTAGCGGGGTACGTGTCAAGAGAATAAGACAGCAAGAATGCCGACAAGCAAACGAAAGATGAACAGGAAGTGATGGAAACAACCTAAAATAACAGGTAAGCGGTATAACGACCGATTGGGCTTAACCATTCACCGATTGGCTTTGAGTCACAAAAAAGCCCACCCCATGCCACCCTCGAAAGGGGACTGGGGTGGGACAATGATAAATTTCTAGATGGTATTTATTACGCTTATAGGCGAAAGTTAATTACACTTCTAGGCGATAGTAATTACACTTCTAGGCGATATTTATTACGCTTACAGGCATTATATAACGTTTCAAGTCGCTATTTACGAATAACTTTCTCGGTCTTCTTGCTACCATCGGCATACGTAGTAACAACGATGTTCACTCCCTCGAAGGGTTGTGCCGACTGCAAACCAGCTGCGTTGTAATAGCGAACGCTAACCACGCGCTTGCCTGCGGTAGGTTGTTCAATAGCGGTTGTGGGCTGTCGTTTCACCGTTAAGGAGCGTTTGGCAGGCGTAAGCGTTTGGTTATTGCGTTCTGTCGGGGAATACTCAAGATGCAAACCTCCTTGCCGGCACATACCAAGTTGCCTGCGGGGTCGAAGGCCATTTGGTATATCTCTTTGCCCAAGCCTTCGTAGCTATACTTCTTGGTAAGCGTGGGCGTTGAGCCGTTCCATGCAACGTTGAAGAACTGCAATGCCAAACTGCCATCGCATATAACGAGGGTCTTTCCATCGTCGCTAACGGCAAATCCCGACCTGCGCGACCCATTGAGGTTCTCCACCCAATCGGCGTTGCCAGAATTAAAGGTTACTTTTCCGTCCTTATCTACGTACATCAGCGAAGGCACACCCTTGGTGTTGTTGCCCTGCTCCGCGATATTGCACCACCCAAAGTCCACCATCAGGACCAGCTGCCAAGTTGTCGTCGGGATTAATTAGTCCACTAACTTTAAGCGTCAGGCTAGGCGCCTTGTTCCACGATGTAAGCACCGAGCCATCTGGTTGCCCGATGTTGTACACGCCAATGGCCGCCTTCATGTCTTCTAAGCAAACGTATAGCTTGGCATTGCTGCCGCTACCCGTAGGCAAAACCATCGAGGCCGACGAGCCAACGCTTTGTCCATCGTTGGTGATTAGTCCGTCTTCATCAGGCTGACCAACGAAGAACTGCTCGAACTTGCCGTCCATCTGGGCAGGGTTAGCAATAAACACGCCCGGATTTTCGTCGCTAAACTCGGCAATATAAAGCTTACCTGTTGCGTCAACACTCATTCTGTAATTCCCCATCAGCTTTTGTCCGCCCTTATACGGAGCTGCATTGGTGCGCGCGCCGTTGGCATCGCACACGTAAACACCTGTTACGTCAAGTTTGCTTCATTGGCTTCGCCCACGTACATACGGCCAAAGAAGTCGCTTTCGGTGCTCTTGTCGATGGCCACCGTTGCACGATTGTACACGGTGGAAGCCACTTCGCTGATGCGGTTGATGCTTGCGATGCGATTTCCCGTTAGACTCACGGCCCAATTCAGTTCTGTCGCTAGCCGACCAGGCAACTGGTCGGTGGCAAAGTCAAAGCTGTTGCGGCCTGCCTTTACGCCTGTGAGTGGCAGTTCGCCCACGGCAGCGTTTGTTTTGGCATCAGTAAACACCAATTTGGCGGCTGTGGGTTCGTCATTGGCATCGAACGAGAAGGTGTAACGTTCGCCGCTCTGTGCCAAACGCAGGTTGTAGGCATCACACCTTTCACTGCGGGCTGGTCTCACACCCTTGGTGGTGAAGTTGGTCAGCACGCTGTCGGCAACGAGCGTAAGCGTAATGTCGACATCGTTCACCGCGGCAGCGGCTGCCATAAAGCCCACCTTTTCTAGCGGTTTGGCAAGGTCTAGCGTGTTTGCCTTTATCAATTGGGCCTTTGCTAAGCCCTCGCTCACGTCGAACAAGCGCAGTCCGGCCACTTTTGCATCTTTGAGATAAGGCGTGGCCAAGAGTGTATGCTTGGCGTATTTAAAGAAAACGGCACCCGATGCGCAGCCACATCGCCCTCGTTGCCCAATATGCGGCAGGCAAACGGCCAAGTATCTCGCTGTCTACATTAGATGTTGTTGCCGGATGGAACTCCATCGGCGGAGTTACACTGCCGTCTACCATCCACTGATCGTCGGCAAAGGGCGATGCGCACAACTTGTAATCGTTGCCCAGTTTCACCTCGGTGAAGTTGCTGCTGGCGTTGATGGTTTTCTCGGTAAAGAGCGAAGAGGTGATGGTGTTGTTCTCAACGTAGAGCACTGTTTCTCACCCCTTGGCAACACCATTGGCATTGGTTCCGCCAACAATCACTTTGCAGCTCTTGGCAGCACCGCTTACGGCCACCGTCTTGCCCATATCAGCGTTAAGGAAGTTGGCTGAGCTTTTGCGTTGTGAGCCACTCAATGGGGTCTGGCATCCATGTCTTGCCATTTAAAGATGCGCAACGTGCCACGTTTGTAACCTTTGTCCGTTTCCACTTCTCCATCGTTAAACTGGCATTCCACGCTGTTTACGCCCACCAATTGTCCGTCGGCAGTAAAGGCGATGTCGTTCAAACGGCTGTGGAAAACCCTTGTTGTCGGTTTCGGCTGCTGGCAGTCCGTTGGTGCTCAACTGCTTTTTCTATCTTCCTCGTGGCGTTGTTCACCAGTAAAGCTAGTGGCGTACCGTTGTCGTCGGTCAATATAACCGTCTTGCCTTCGCGCGTGACGGCACGCTTAACCTTGCCCTTAATGGCCAGCGTAACGGGCTCTTCCGCCTCATGTTCAGTGCTCTGGCATGGTTAAGTAGGCCGCTGCTCAGGATCGATAGTTACGATAAGTATCGGCGGGCGGTCTCGTAGCCCTCAACTCAAGAGTATAGCTTGCGTAAGTCGTTTGATCTTGCCTCACCACCAGCTTTTCCATGCCTGTGCCACGAGGTTTTGATACTCGGTAGACGTGGCATCGGCAGTGAATTTGCCTTGTTCCTTATAACCGTTAAGGGCGGCCCGTACGGTGTATTCGCCCGGTTCTAGGTCTTCGAACACAAAGATACCATTGTATAGCGTGTCTACCTGATAGGTTTTCACGGTCTTATCGCCTTTAAAGAGCGTAACGGTGGCTCCGTTCAGGGCAGCCATTGGTCGTTGGTACGTGGTGCATAGTGGAACACGGGGTTAACGATACGCTCGTGAAGGTCTTTCACCGTACCCATAATATAACCCGTTTTTTCGGCCGGGAGGTTAAATATGTCGGCCAATCCGCGCGACATCCTGATGGCATCCTGCTTGCAATAGTCGGGATTTAGGGCGCGATGTCGGGCTGGTTGATAGGTGTGGAAATAGCCTTCGATAAGAAAACCGGGCACACCATGTTTCAAAAACGCCTAGGTAACCCTCGTAGTCGCTATGCGTTCCGTGGCGCACGGACGAACTATGATAAAACGAAATGTCGCCCCGAACGTTCATGTTCGTTCGGCTATAATAGCTTTGCGGGTCCAGTTCGTCCATATAATGGGGCTCCCACATCTTTATGGCCATGTCTCTGCTACCAGGTACAAGGTCGTTGCCCTCTTTATCTCTGCCACGATAAAGGATAAGTGGGTAGTTGGTGTTTCCCCCATCGGTGGCGGCGTTAGAGTGTACCGAGATAAAGAAGTCCATGTTGTTGGCATCCACTTCTTCGCAAATCTCCGACAGTGGGCGGTCGAACTTATCGTTTTCAGGGTCGTCTGTAACGTAGGGATATGGGCCGTTGTCTGTTCGCGACAGCATGATGTTTTCGCGTTTAACGCCCATCTTCACCAGCTTGTCTACCATAGGGAGGGTTCGCATCAGCACGGTTGCACGACCTCGTAGAACCCTTCTTGTCTGGCCTACCTGTTTCTGGCAGGTTGGGATAAGGTATGGTGGGCATCGGACGGTCGTTAGGTCCGAAGCATCCATGCCCAGGATTAAGGTAGATACGTAGCTCGCTTGCATTTTTTGTCTGTGCTTGCGCAAGGGCAGTAAAGGCCATTGCTATAAAAAGTAATATCTTCTTCATGGCTGTTGGCTTTTAGTTACGTTGATGATATATGCCTTTCCGTCGGGCGTTGAGAATGCAATCTTACCCGCCTGAGCCGACACTTTGGGGTACATTGCTATGAGCGAGTCGGGCGTGAGCGTCTGTTTGTCGCCTTTGAGGTTGGTTGCCACGATACGCGATGCGTAAACAAACTCGCCATCGTCTTGGTCGTACATGCCTACCACTGTGGAGTCGTCCCACCATTGGGGCGCGCATCATGCCAAGTGGCTTTACGTTGCCGCCATCGAGGTTGCAAACAAATGCCCCTTCGGCACCCACGTAATACAAAATCTTGGTGCCGTCGGGCGAAAGCGACGGCCAAAGATAACTCTTGTCTTTACCATTGGGCGAGAGATTGCGGGTCTTTCCGTTGCGCGAAATCATCAGTTGGCGGTTGTTGATGCTCAACACCACGGCGTTCTTAACTGAAAACCTTGCCCTCGAAACCCCTTAGCAGCTACCTGTCCACGCGTAACGGGCAGGGCGGCTTGATTGTTTAGTGCCATCCCTTGCAGACTCTCTCGTGGGGCAACCAGTTCATGACTGCTGGCCCGATCCAGGTTAACGCTGCGCAACGTCACCATCCTGAGATGTCCAGGGTGAAACGAATTTTCTCGATACACCACGCGTTTGCCGTCGGGCGACACACGTGCATCGTAGCCCGCACCTGCTGCACGGGTGATGTTTTGGGCTTTTCCTGTGCTTAGGTCTAGCTTTAGTAAGTCCGCTGTTGTTGTCGGTCGGTGAGTAAAAGAAAATCTCCTTGCCCACTGATAGCCACAACCTTGGTCCCCACATCCTGGCGGAAGTTGCACGAGGAACAAGGCTTGCGACGTTGAAAAACTTGCGCCCAACCAGCCAACAGCAAATGCTGGCGGCGAAGGCTACAATGCTACTTTCTCTACGAAGCTTGTTTTTAGGTTAAATAATAATGTGGGTTCTTAAATTGCAAGTTCATGCGCTATTGCATTGCGAGTTCGCTAGTTGGTGGGAGTTGAATGCGAGAACCCACGACACCCGAGCCGCCCATACAGCATGAACACACATCATTTAGGCTTTCGTAGCCGTACACTACGGCCGAAAGATGGTCTTTACGATGGTGTGTGGCGATATGCGCTGGTTTGCCCTGGCTGGTATTGCCCATAGATGTTTTTACCGCTTTCACAACACTCCAACGACCGTAAACGCGCCCATTTGCTCATGCGCGTTTGGGCGTGTCTGTCAGTAAAACAAACCAAAATAATAAGTTTCTTACAGTTTTCGTGTTGCGCTGTTCTTCTTTGGTTTTCGCCCTAATGCGCCGTTTCTCTCTTCTCAAAAATGTCCGATTTTCATATACAAAATAGCCTAATGGCACACTTGCCAGCGCTCTCATTTGCGAAGTTAGGAAATAAATAAATACCCCTGCAATAAGCCTTAATTTATTTTCATGATATTTAAATTTTGTAATGAAACCGCGTGTGATGGAGATGGGGGAATGATAAGCTATTGAAAATAGACAGAGGAGAATTGAAATGCCAAACATCCTGTAAAGTCGATGATGATTCTTAACTAACAAGCAACGATACAGCACATTACGATTGTTATTATCAGCATTTTTCGTACATTTGCATCATACGCAACATCATGAAAACAATCGCCCTTTGATTATCGGCTGCCTTGCACTTACTGCGATAGGTTGCTCCGAACGCACTGACAAACGCACAGAATTACCACTTAACTGCATCGACACAGCAAAGCTAAAATCCGAGCTGAAAGTCGTGGTGAGGGCTTATATCAAGGCGCATCCACGATATAAAACGTTTTTATTAACACCAACAGAAATACCCGAAGAAAATTGGCTGGCGTATATTGAACCTTATTTTCTTATCGGTCCAGCATTTGATGGGCTATATAACGGTGGAGAATTTGGCTTTACGAGTAGCTATCCCACCAGTTACTTCAACCTAGACGGCCATATCGTTTTCGTAAAAACCATACAAGAAGATTTAACAATACCTGATAAGGCCGCCATTGATGCCTATAATAGACTTGCCGAACCTCAAGACACATTCGACAAAGATACGCCGACACCATACGTATATCCAATAAAAAGTTACCTATTGAAGGCATGGGTGATGAGAACAGGCCACAAAAGAGCAACTGAACTCCTATCCACACGAGCCGACACATTTGCTACTATAAAAAGAATACCCTGCGATCTGCCCAACATGGAACTGCTTTATCCCAATCGTAAAGCACGAAAATCAAGGCACGCAATAAAGAAAGACACCACGTTGAGCAACATACCTGTAGCAGACAGCATATAGTCTGGGTGCTTAATCTCGACCATTAAAAAGTTCCTGGTTCTCGTTGCACACGCAGCAAAATGCTCTTTATCAAATTGAATGACACGAAAACTTGACTTCTTTTTTGTTAAATAAACAACAATTCGTTATCTTTGTGGTGCAAAAAGAGTTGTTCGGTGCATCAAAAAGCATTTGAAGAAACAATGTTGAGAAATGAAAAGATGTGCAACTGCATTATGTTGGGTGGCCATGACATGGACGCAAATACAGCCTTGGCACAAAACCCGATGCGTGGTGGCCGACATGGAAACACACCGCCCCTTGAAGGGTGTGCGCGTGAGAACCGACACCAATACCACCATCGAAACCGACTTTACGGGAACGTGCATCTTGCCTGCCACGTTCAAATCTCTCACGTTTGTGTCCTATGGATATATGCGCCGAATGATGAATAAGGAGGAAACTAACCGACACGGTGCTGCTTCTTCCCACCATGCTTAACGAGGTGGTGGTATGTGGTAAGGCACCAAAGCCAGGGTTCGACGTGCAAGAGGCCGCTAGGCAAAGTGCGAGAATAGGCAAGGATGGCGCCAGGGGGATTTGGATTCGACTTTTTAGGATGTTCGACAAACGCACAAGACGTCCTTCGAAGAAAGAACGAGATGAACGAGCGTATTCTTAAAACGTACTGACGTCTACTGCAACCCTCCAACAAGCACCCTCACCACATCAAAAACGCATTCTACCCTCACCCTCTTCCGCCACAACAGCAATCGCACACGCCATAAAACGATAAACAAACCTGTTAATATAATTAAGAAAAATGTACTTTAAACAATTTATCCTCGGCGCATTAGGTCTGCTTATCACAACCTTTGCCCAGGCGCAAACCCCAACAACAAAGGCCAACTTCCGCGTTGTGCCACTTCCACAAGAAATAACAAACACATCGGCTGGCGCTTTCTCGCTCAACGCCCAGACGCGTATCGCCCTACCCCAAAGGCAACATAGCCGCTGCAAAAAGATGCCGAACTGCTGGCGCAATATCTCTTTGCAGCCACCAAAGTGCGCCCCGCCCTAACCACAGCAGCACAAGGGCGCAACCTCATTGTGCTTTCGGCCACATTGAAAAACAACAACAAGGAGGCCTACCGCCCAGAAGTAACCAAAGACCGCATTACCATCAACGGCGCATCGGCCGCAGGAACGTTCTACGGCATACAGACTTTGCGCAAGGCCATACCGCAAACGGGAGCGCAAAGGGTTAGCTTTCCCAGCGTAACCATCACCGACCAACCACGCTTTGGCTATCGTGGTGCGATGCTCGATGTGGCTCGTCACTTTCTTCTCCTTCGAAGAAGTGAAGACGTTTATCGACATCTTGGCCCTTGCACAACATCAACCGCTTTCACATGCACCTTACCGACGACCAAGGTTGGCGCATCGAAATAAAGAAGTATCCCCGACTAACCGAAGTGTCGTCTATGCGTCCCGAAACGATGGTTGGCCACGATGCAAGCAAGTTCGACGGCAAACCGCACGGCGGTTTCTATACCCAAGAACAGGCAAAAAGCCATTGTTAGTACGCTGCCGACCGCCACATCATGGTTATTCCTGAGATAGACATGCCCGGACACATGGTTGCAGCCCTGGCAGCTTACCCGGAATTGGGCTGACTGGCGGCCTTACAAAGTTCGTACCACGTGGGGCATTGCCGAAGAGGTGCTGTGTGCAGGCAACGAACGCACTTTGCAGTTTGCCAAAGACGTGCTGAGGTGATGGACATCTTCCCTGCCGAGTATGTGTACATCGGCGGCGACGAATGCCCAAAGGTTAGCTGGGCAAAATGTCCGCGCTGTCAGGCTCGCATCAAGGGAGAAAGGCTTGGCGGCCGACGGCAGACACACGGCCGAGAACGCTTGCAAAGTTACTTTATGAGCGACATAGCCAACTTCATTACCGCGCGCGGACGTAAGTTGGTGGATGGGACGAGATTTTTGGAAGGCGGAATAGCTCCCAATGCCACGGTGCTGTCGTGGCGCGGCATGGAAGGCGAGCATCGAGGCTGCACGCTTGGGCCACGATGCCATCATGTGCCCCGTGTCGCATCTCTATCTGAGACTATTACCAAACGAACGATCGCGAACACGAACCACTGGCTTTCAATGGTTTCATACCCATCGAAAGAACCTCACGACTTCAATCCCGTATCGCCCAAACTCACGGCCGAAGAGGCTGAAACACATCATCGGCGTGCAGGCAAACCTCTGACCGAGCACATGGACAACTTCCACGTGGAGTATATGGCGTTGCCACGACTGGCCGCTGCAAGCGAGGTGCAATGGACAATGCCCGAAAAGAAGAACTTCGACGACTTCTGCCAACCGCATGCCGCAACTGCTGAACATCTATAACTTGAAACAAATACCGCTACGGCCGACATCTTTCAACGTTAATATCTCGGTTTCGCCAGCCGCAAAAGCCCCGGTAGCCTCTAACGCAACACTCACCGCACGCAAGGGCGCAACCATCTATTACACCCTCGACGGAACGGCAACCCACGGCCAAATCGCGCGCTACACGCAGCCAATTTACCGTGGAAAAGTCGTGCAAGCTGCGCGCCATCGCCGTTTATCCCACCTTCACGAGCAACGAGAACTCGGAGGATTTGCTCATCAGTAAGGCCACGATGGCCGAGGTGAAATACAACGTTGAGCCAGATGCTAGTACCCTGGGTTGTCGCCGCGCGAACTTACCAATAATGGCCTACAAGGTAGTGTTATCTTCAACTCTGGTCGCTGGGTGGGCTACGTTGGCAGGATTTAGACCTCACACTGGACCTTATGAGTGAAACCCATTCGCCTTATCAGCGTTCGTACGTTGATTAGTGCCGCGCAATGGATTATGCCCCATCGCGGATTATACGTTTGGGTGAGTACCGACGGCAAGAACTGTGAGGACATTTACGACCCTGCCCGGCCGACCCGATGCCTGCAAACAAGCCCGACTACATCGACACCGACAACGTGCTTTTTACCCATGCCGAAAGATGCTCGCTGATGTGCGCATCAAGATGTTATCCGAAAAGAGCATGCCTGCATGGCATCCTCACACGGGCAAACCAGGCTGGTTGTTCGTGATGAGGTGACGATTGAATAGAAAAACTACGCTTTTACATAATTAGTTGACGAATTAACAGGGCAGCCTTTCTTTGATGTTGCCGCCTGTTAATTCGTCAATGTTTTTCATCTATTAGTTTACTTAATTCAAATTGCTTACTTGTCAACCCGCAATTCCCAAAAAGGCCACGGCCGATGCTGCTGCAACGTTGAGCGAATCTACGCCATACGCCATAGGAATACGCACCACATAATCGGCTTGCGCAATCACTTGGTGTGGCAATCCATCGCCCTCCGTACCCATAACAATGACCAAACGCGGTTCGGCTTTCAACTGGTCATCGTTTAGTGGAATAGAATTGTGTGTCAGTGCCATTGCTGCCGTGCGGAATCCCATAGCAGAAAGTTCGGCCAGAGGTTGCTCAGACCACGTCCACGGCACGAGAAACACCGAACCCATAGACACGCGCACGGCACGACGATTAAGCGGGTCGCACGCATTTTGGGCCAAAACAACGGCATCGATACCCAATGCCGCAGCCGAACGGAATATGGCCCCGATGTTGGTTGTGTCGGTAACGCCGTCAATCACGCATACACGCGTGGCATCAGCGCACACCTCGGCCACACTGCGCATTGGCTTTCGGCGCATGGCGCACAACACGCCGCGCGTTAGCGTATAACCAGTTAGCTGAGCCAACAGCGCGCGTTCGCCCGTATATACAGGTATGTCGCCACACCGCAATATGATGTCTGCGGCATCGCCTACAATATGTCGTTCTTCGCACATCATCGACAGCGGCTCGTAACCTGCATCGAGTGCCACGCGTATAACCTTTTCGGACTTTCGGCGATAAACACTCCTTATCAGGTTGAAGTCTATTGCGCAACTGCGTTTTCGGTTAATGCGCTAAACACTTCAACACCTCGGGTGAGCTGAGCGACGTTATTCTTTCTATCGACATGAAAAAGGGAGTTTTTAAAAGGTGAAAGGGTGAAAGGGTGAAAATGGCTGCGCCTTTTTAATGGTGAAAGGGTGGAAAGCAGTGAAAAGAGAAGAAAGGTGAAAAGGTGAAAGGGTGAAAAATGGCTAGCCAACAAGGCATTTGAAAGCTAACTCAACTCCACTAACTCCTTAACCCCTAAAAGATGAAAGGGTGAAAAGGGGTGAAAGGGTGGAAAAATGCACGCCAACAGGTCATTTGGCTTAACTCTTAACTCCATAACTCCTTAACTCCTAAAGATGAAAAGGTGAAAGGGTGAAAAGGTGAAAGGTGAAAAGGGTGATGGCTGCGCCGCTCAACATGTTCATTCATTCCCTCGTCAACTCGTCAACTGAAAACACGCTATCTATATTGCCTATAGATTTCGCGCAGGCTGTCGCCTCCCCATCCGTTTGCGGCACTAGCGAGCATTCTTTCTATCCGTTCGTAGAAATACAATAGCAAGCCATTGCGGAAAATAAAGTCCATTGCCCTTGCAAAACTATTTGCCAAAGCTGTTTCATACGCCCCTTCGCAATAGCTGCACGTCATTGCCTCAGTTGTTTCCCTGCTCAGTTACAGTCAGCATAAGGTCGGCCACACAGTCGGGAGAGGCCTGCATTTTGGCAAAATCTGTAACAATCTTTTTGCATTTAGCAAACGAAGGATTCTCTGCCAAGCCACGAACAGGAAAGAATTCGTGCATAATACGCATCCTAAGCTCTCCAATTCGGCAGTGCAATCTGGCGTAGATAAAACTCAAAAATACGCTTTCGCCTCAGTACGTGCATCATACAAATCTAGTACAACGTTTATAATCTCTTCCTTGAGACAATGCTAATAGATGCTTTTTCAACTTTGCTTTCGACATGAATCACTTGTTGTTTTTGTTGCTGTTGGGTTTACTCTTCTCGTATGCTTACACATTTATTTGCGTGTTACCGCCCGCCTACTACGAACCACTGCCCTACTCGTTGAGGTTCATTGTCTGCAAAAGCGAGCCGTCGGTTCGATAAACACTTATCACACCATCCTCGTAAGTGGCGAACGTTGGCGGGTTTCCGCCTTTGGGAAAGGTTATCGAACCTAGGTTGCACACCACGCCTTGGGGTGTGCGCGTTAGTTCCCAAAGGTGCGTATGCCCATAAAATAGGGCATCGCACTTGCCCAATGGTCGTTTCTCCTTATTATAAACATGACCGTGGGTAAGCATTAATCGCTTGTTGCCATCAACAAGTAGCTGGTAATCAGCCATGATGGGGAAGTTTAGCAGCATTTGGTCTACCTCCGGATCGCAATTGCCGCGAATGGCCACAATATCGTCGGCCATAGCGTTAAGTTGCTCCACAACGCCCTTGGGGTCAAGTCCTTCTGGCAACTGATTGCGTGGGCCATAGTTAATAATGTCGCCCAAGATGCAGAGCATGTCGCACTGTTGCTCCTTATAAAAATGCAACACGCGCTCCCAAAGCAGGCAAACTGCCATGTATGTCTGAAATCAATAGATATTTCATTCTCTGTGTATTAAAGTTATTTGGCGGCTTCGGTTCGTAGCATCATCAGCCAACAAACCGCAACCATGTTTGTTTCAAGAAGTCGATTAAAGGGTTCGCTGCCCCCATTGCAGGTAAACAAGCAACCCTCTTGCCTTAGTTTTAAAGCCACGGGGCGGCAATCCATGCCCCAAGCATACGCTATGTCATGATGTAGGCAACCTTGGCGAGCTGCGCATACAAAGGTAACAAAAATGCCTTTACACAACTTCTGCGGCCTTCTTTTTTACCAATTGTATTTCGCTCGGCCCAAAACCAGGCGCATAAAAAAGCCCGGCCACATGCACATGCAGCCGGGTTCTCTCACTAACATAAAAATTTCTTCGTTCAATATCCGTATCACGCGGTAATAGGCGGAAACTTGAAAGCTTATTCCCAACTCTCCATTCCCAAATGTAAATGGCCTAACTCTAACCCTCTCTACGGTCTTGACGAAGTGACGTTGTGCGTCCGATATGTACTGAAAAGCTTGTATGCTATTATCGAACAACCGATATCCAACGTCTTACCATGTAACTAATCCTTGAATAAATCTTTTTATTGCCAATCTAATACCTATGGTATTGTGGGTGCAAATGAGCCTTAAAACCCAATGCTGATACTGTACCTTTATCTAACTCTGTTCTCTCTTTTCGGCTGCAAAGATACGCAAACACTTTCAACACTATAGCTATAAAACATCGCGAAAAGTGGCATTTTTTAAGGCAACTGATTGCACTAAAACCATATTACACAAGCATAGAGAGCCAATGTAGACACCAGTTTTCTACGTCTTCGACCTCAGTTTGTTAAAAGAAAAGGAGCATTAAAACGACAGTTCGATAACTCTAAAATACTATTCGTTTTGTCTGTAAGTAGTGCTTGGTAGACGAAAAGCGCAACACAACACCGAACTCATGTTAATAATAGGTTAAAGACTTGCGAAATCAGAAAACAACGTAAATTTGCAAACATATATAAATTGATTGTATTATTGGTATGAATAAAAATTCTTAGTTCAGTTGTCTTATTGACATTCGTTTTTATTGTTAGGGAGTTGTGGTGGAAGTAAGAAGATGTTGTGTATTTCCAAAACATTGATAACACTAGTTTGGAGCCGTCGAAGGGCCTTTACGAAGCCAAGATTATGCCCAAAGACCAGCTATCCATCACGGTGGTTACGACAGACCCCGCCGCAGCTGCGCCGTTTAACTTAACGGTGGGCAACAGTGTTGGCACAAAGGACAGTTGGCACAGGGGTCCAACCTTCAAACCTACTTGGTAGACACAATGGCGACATCGAGTTCCCCGTAATTGGTAAAGTACATGTGGGAGGACTGAACAAGAACGAATGCCAAGACCTTATTAAGAGCAAGATATCGAGCTACCTAGCCGCTAGCGAAAATCCCATTGTAACGGTTCGCATGGCTAGCTACCAGGTAACGGTGCTGGGCGAAGTGAACAAACCCACTGTAATACCCGTTACCAGCGAAAAAATGAGCATCGTTGAAGCTTTGGCGCAGGCGGGCGACTTGTCTATCTACGGACGTCGCGACAACGTGATGCTGTTACGAGAGAACCCCGACGGGCGCAAAGAGGCTCACCGCATCGACTTGCGCGACGCCAACCTCATCAACTCGCCCTACTATTATCTGCAACAAAACGACGTGATATATGTAGAACCGAACAAGGCGAAGGCTGCCAACTCAAAGACAAGCACCTCTACAACCATCTGGTTCTCGGTGATAAGCAGCGTGCTGTCGCTCAGCTCTTTGATAGTGAACCTTGTAAGATAACAATAATAAGCCGTTGAGGGATGTTTGCCAACATCCCTCAACTTGTTTAAACCTTAGGCAAAAAGAACAAGATTTGATGGAACCATTAAAACATGAATGCGGTGTGGCCATGATAAGGTTGCTTAAACCGCTACAATATTACCAACAGAAATACGGCACGTGGATGTATGGGCTTAACAAGCTCTATCTGCTTATGGAGAAACAGCACAACCGCGGACAAGAGGCTGCGGGCATGTCGTGCGTTAAGCTGAAAACCACGCCGGGACACGAGTACATGTTCCGCGAACGTGCCGAAGGCAGCAATGCCATCACCGAAATATTCTCGACGGTGCAAAAGGGATTCGCCAAAGAAACGCCCGAACACCTTGCCGATGCACGCTACGCCGAACGCTCATCTGCCCTTCGCAGGCGAATTGTACATGGGACACCTGCGCTATTCTACCACAGGTAAGAGCGGTCTTTCGTATGTGCATCCCTTTCTTCGCCGCAACAACTGGCGCGCCAAGAACCTAAGCCTGTGCGGTAACTTCAACATGACCAACATCGGCGAGATATTCGAACGCCTAACCCGACAAGGGCAATGCCCACGCATTTACAGCGACAGCTACATTATGCTTGAGCTGATGGGCCACCGACTAGACCGCGAAGTGGAACGCAACTCGTGGCGGCACAGGCACTAGGACTGACCGACACCGACATTACCCAATACATCGAAGACAACGTAAACGTGGCCAACGTGCTGCGAACCACCATGCCCCACTTTGATGGAGGCTACGTTGTATGCGGCGTTACGGGCAGCGGCGAGATGTTTTCGATGCGCGACCCTTGGGGCATTAGACCCGCTTTCTACTATAAAGAACGACGAAGTTGCCGTTGTAGCAAGCGAAAGACCTGTGTTGCAAACCACCTTCGCCATCGAGTGCGACGACGTGAAAGAGCTGGAACCCGGCACTGCACTTATCGTGAAACGCGATGGCGACTGCCGCATCGAGCGCATCATGGAGCAGAAAGCCGACAGTTCTTGCTCGTTCGAAAGGATTTATTTCAGTCGCGGATCGGACGCCAGCATATATAAGGAGCGCAAGAAATTGGGCGAACAGCTAACAAATCCCATTCTTCGCGCCATCGACTACGACACGAAGAATACCGTCCTGTCGTACATTCCCAACACGGCCGAAGTGGCTTTTTATGGTTTGGTAGCAGGATTTAAACGCTACATGCGCCAACAACAGGTGGCTCAGATTCAGGCATTAGACCATGCACCCACGGCCGAAGAACTAGAAGAGATACTTAGCAACACCGTAAGGCTGGACAAGGTGGCGTGGAAAGACATCAAGCTACGCACCTTCATCGCCGAAGGAAACTCGCGCAACGACTTGGCCTCGCACGTGTACGACGTTACTTACGAGAGTATTCGCGCAGGAAAAGACAACTTGGTGATTATCGACGACAGCATCGTGCGCGGAACAACGCTACAAAAAAGCATCCTTCGCATTCTCGACAGGCTGCATCCCAAGAAGATTATCGTGGTAAGTAGCGCACCACAGATACGCTATCCCGACTATTACGGCATCGACATGCCGCGCTTGGAAGAGTTCTGCGTGTTCAGAGCCGCCATCGAATTGCTCAAAGAAAAGAATATGCACGCGCTTATCAAGCAAACCTACGACAACTGTCGACGTGAGCTGAAAAAGCCCGTGGAAGAGATGGACAACTGCGTGCGACAAATATACAAGGCCGTTACGGTAGACGAAATTAACCGCAAGATTGTGCAGATGTTACGCCCGAAAGGCGTGAAGACGCCCATCGAGTTGGTGTTCCAATCTATCGAAGGACTGCACGAGGCCATACCCCAACACAAGGGCGACTGGTACTTTACGGGCAACTATCCCACCCCAGGAGGCATGCGGCTATGCAATCAGGCCTTCGTTAATTACATCGAAAAGGTTTATCAAAACGAACAGAAATTCTAGGATATAATGAGAAATGTAACATTGGTTCTGCAAGACGGCACCAAATTCCACGGCAAGTCGTTTGGTTACGATGCGCCCGTGGCAGGCGAAGTGGTGTTTTAACACAGCTATGATGGGCTATCCCGAAAGTCTTACCGACCCCTCTTACGCTGGTCAGTTGGTAACACTCACCTTTCCTTTGGTTGGCAACTACGGTGTTCCGCCCTTCACTTTCGGTGCAGAAGGCCTGCCCACGTTCATGGAAAGCGACCACATACACGCTTCGGCCATCATTGTAAGCGATTATAGCGAGCAATACAGCCACTGGAACGCTAACGAAAGCTTGGCCGAATGGCTAAAACGCGAACAAGTTCCTGGCATAACGGGCATCGATACGCGCGAACTCACCAAGGTTCTGCGCGAACACGGCGTAATGATGGGGCAGATAATCTTCGACGACGACCCCACAAACATTCCCCAAGCGCAATACGAAGGCGTGAACTTCGTAGACCGCGTTAGCTGCAAAGAGATTATCCGCTATAACGAAGGAGCAGGGAAACGCGTTGTGCTTGTAGACTGCGGCGTAAAGGCGAACATCATTCGCAACCTCATTGAACGTGGACTAGAAGTGGTGCGCGTGCCTTGGAATTATGACTATACTGAGATGGAATTCGACGGACTTTTTCCTCGGTAACGGCCCTGGCGACCCTCGACTTGTGCCAAGATGCGGTTAACATTCTGCACCAACAGATGAGCAAAAGTCGCAAACCCATCTGCGGAATTTGCATGGGAAACCAGCTTATGGCCAAGGCAGGCGGTGCTAACATCTACAAATTAAAGTACGGACACCGCTCGCACAACCAGCCCGTACGCATGGTAGGCACCGACAAATGCTACATTACGAGCCAAAACCACGGCTATGCTGTCGACGCCTCAACGCTTGATAAGGATTGAGTGAGCTGTTTGTGAACATGAACGACGGCAGCAACGAGGGCGTTCGCCATAACACCAACCCTTGGTTCACTTCTCAATTTCACCCCTGAGGCCTGTTCAGGACCGGTCGACACGCTGTTTATGTTCGACCTATTCGTAGAAAAACTCACCCTTTAAACCCCCTCATAAAAATGAAAGACGAAAGCATAAAGAAAGTATTGCTGCTGGGTTCCGCGCATTGAAAGATTGGCGAAGCGGGTGAGTTCGACTACTCTGGCTCGCAAGCACTCAAAGCCCTGCGCGAAGAGGGCGTGCAAAACGGTGCTTATCAACCCCAACATCGCCACGGTGCAAACCTCAGAAGGCGTAGCCGACCAAATATATTTCCCTGCCCGTTCAGCCTTATTTCGTTGAAAGGGTTATCGAGAAAGAACGCCCCGACGGCATTCTCTTGGCCTTCTGGCGGACAAACGGCACTTAACTGCGGCGTGGAGCTTACCAAAGCGGCGTGCTCGAAAAAGTATGGCGTTAAAGTGCTGGGTACGCCCGTGCAGCCATCATGGACACCGAAGACCGCGAGCTGTTTGTTGAGAAACTGAACGAGATTAACGTCAAGACCATCAAGAGCGAGGCCTGCGCCAACATCGAACAAGCACGCCGAGCCGCTGCCAAGCCTTGGCTATCCCTGTTATTTTGCGAGCTGCTTACGCCCTGGGCGGATCTGGGCAGTGGCTTTTTGCGACAACGAGGAAGAGCTGAACAAATTGGCCGAAAAAGGCATTCTCGTTCTCGCCGCAAGTGCTGGTAGAGAAAAGCCTTAAAGGTTGGAAAGAGATTGAATACGAAGTGGTGCGCGACCGCTACGACAACTGTATCACCGTCTCGCAACATGGAGAACTTCGACCCGCTTGGCTATCCATACGGGCGAGAGTATCGTTGTTGCTCCTTCGCAAACGCTTAGCAATAGCGAATACCACAAGCTGCGCGCACTCTCCATTAAGATTATCCGTCACATCGGAATTGTTGGTGAATGCAACGTTCAATATGCCTTCGACCCCAAGAGCGAAGACTATCGCGTTATCGAAGTAAACGCGCGTCTTAGCCGTTCGTCGGCCCTTGCATCAAAAGCCACAGGCTATCCGCTGGCTTTCGTTGCGGCCAAGTTGGGCATGGGTTACGGACTATTCGAGATTGAAAAACTCGGTAACAAAGACCACCAGCGCTTTCTTCGAACCCGCCCTCGACTACGTTGTCTGCAAGATACCACGCTGGGACTTGAGCAAGTTCCGCGGCGTAGACAAGGAACTTGGCTCGTCGATGAAGTCGGTCGGCGAGGTAATGGCCATCGGTCGCACCTTCGAAGAGGCCATCCAAAAGGGATTGCGCATGATTGGCCAAGGCATGCACGGCTTTGTTGAAAACAAGGAATTGAAGATCGACGACATTGATGCAGCCCTTCGCGAACCCTACCGACAAGCGTGTGTTCATCATCTCGAAAGCCATGCACAAAGGCTATACCATCGACCAGATACACGAACTCACGAAGATTGACAAGTGGTTCTTGGAAAAAGCTGAAACATATCATCGACATCGACGAGGCTTTTGCAACGATGCACCAGCGTGAACGTATTAGACAAGGAATTGTTGCGAACGGCAAAGGTGTATGGCTTTACCGACTTCCAAATTGCGCGTGCCGTGGGTCTTGAAAAGGAGATGAGCAACATGCACAAGGCCGCTTTGGTGGTGCGAAACCTACGAAAATCGTATGGCATTCTGCCCGTTGTAAAGCAGATAGACACGCTCGCAGCCGAATACCCTGCACAAACCAACTATCTTTACCTCACCTATTCGGGCGTGGCAAGCGACGTTCGGTTCGACAACGACCGCCGTTCTATCGTTGTTCTTGGTTCGGGTGCCTACCGTATCGGCTCTTCTGTGGAGTTCGACTGCGGTGTGCAAGCCCTTAACACCATTCGCCGCGAGGGCTATCGGTCGGTTATGATTAACTACAACCCCGAAACGGTGTCTACCGACTACGACATGTGCGACCGTTTGTACTTCGACGAGTTGACATTCGAACGGGTGATGGACGTTATCGACCTCGAAACGCCCAACGGCGTGATTGTGTCTACCGGCGGACAGATACCCAACAACCTGGCTATGAAACTCGATGAGCAACATGTACCCATACTAGGAACATCGGCAGCAGACATCGACAACGCAGAAGACCGCGCGAAATTCTCGTCCATGCTCACCCGAAACGGCATCAACCAACCCGAATGGAGTGCGCTAACATCGATGGATAAGATTAACGAATTCATCGCTCGCGTAGGTTTCCCCGTGCTGGTTCGCCCCTCTTACGTACTGTCGGGCGCGGCCATGAATGTTTGTTCAAACCGCGAAGAGCTTGAACGTTTCTTGCAATTGGCCGCCAATGTCAGCGAAGACCACCCCGTGGTGGTGAGTCGTTTCATCGAACATGCCAAGGAAATAGAGATGGATGCCGTGGCCAAAGACGGCGAAATACTCGGCCTACGCCATTAGCGAGCACATCGAGTTTGCGGGTGTTCACTCTGGCGATGCCACCATACAGTTCCCCCGCAAAAGGTTTACATCGAAACGGTACGCCGAATTAAGCGCGTTAGCCGCAGATAGCCAAAGAGTTGCGCATATCGGGGCCATTCAACATCCAATTTATGGCACGCGATAACGACTCGTTGGTTATCGAATGTAACCTGCGCGCCTCACGTTCGTTCCCCTTTGTGAGCAAGGTTCTTAAACTAAACCTCATTGATTTGGCCACGCGCGTCATGCTTGGCCTACCAGTTGAGAAACCCAACAAGAACCTCTTCGACCTCGATTACGTGGGCATTAAGGCCTCGCAGTTCTCGTTTAACCGCCTACAAAAAGCCGACCCTGTAGCAGGTGTCGACATGGCATCTACGGGCGAAGTGGGTTGTTTGGGCGACGACACCAACTCTGCCCTGCTTACAAGTATGCTTTCGGTGGGTCATCGCATCCCAAAGAAAACCGTTTTGCTCTCAACGGGCGGCGGAAAACAAAAGGCCGAGATGCTGGATGCCGCCAAACGACTGGTGAACAACGGCTACGAACTGTATGCTACTAGCGGCACATCGCACTTCCTTACCGAGAACGGCATTGCCAACACCACCGTGTATTGGCCTACCGACGAGGGAATGGAGCCCAAGGTGCTTGATGTGTTGCGCGATAAGAAGATAGATATGGTGGTGAATATCCCCAAAGACCTCACCCCACGCGAACTTACCAATGGTTACAGCATACGCCGCGCGGCCATCGACCTCAACATTCCGCTTATCACCAACACGCGTTTGGCCAGTGCATTCATCACGGCCTTTACCACGCACGTGTAGAGGACATCGAGATTAAGGCGTGGTCGGAGTATAAATAAGGGGAGCCGAAGGGCTACAAGCCGCTTTGTACTGACGCTACAAGACGCTTGTACGGGAACTACAAGACGCTTGTACTGACGCTACAAGATGCTTGTACAGGTGCTACAAGACGCTTGTAGGGCAACTACAAACGATTTGTTGCCCCACAACAAACGGAATTGTACAAACAAGGGGCTATGGAAGAAATATCCGTTGCCCCTTATTATATAATATAATGTGTAGCGATAGCGACAATATCGTTCGCTTTTCAAAATGTCTTAACCAATCTAATACCCCACGCCTACCCCATTCTTTCCTTTATTTCACGCGCAAAAGAAATGTTACGATTGAGGCAAGGCAAGGTAAAAGCCTTTACTTCTTACTGCGAATTTCGGCCAAGGCCTTCACCCAGTCGGTGTCTAAGGAGAACTGCGTCATATAGTTACCATTGTCGTAATAACTCAACACCAGTTCTTTATCCATGTCGTTAAAACGACTGTTGTTGATGGAGGCGTTTTTAAAGCGAGCCATAATCAACTCTTTCTGTGTTTTCTTCTTTGCCTCAGACAGGCGCTTGAAAAACAAGTTGATGAACTCGTGCATGGCGTAAGCCTGCGTATCGAGCATACGAACGGTGCTGTCGGGCATCAGTTCTTTCGACTTCATCGCCATATAGTTCAGTTCGTCTACCTTAAACGTAGCCACCTTGCGCACGTCTGTGCTCTTTACTCTTATCGGCTGCCGTTTGTTTTGACACCTGCCGCTATGCGCTTATACACCTCTTGTGCTTGCGCCGTAAACGCCGTGGCACATGCCATCAGCACCAAATCAAAAATCTTTTCATTGTTGTTCTTTCATTTTATACTTCTAATTTTTATTGAGTTTGTGAGTTTTTGAGTATTCGGGTTGCGTATTTGTCACGAGCTGTAAAAAGCTTTCAAACCTCAAATTATGTTGCCTGCTCACGCGGTCTTGGTTGCGACTTACGAAAGTCTTTCCAGCCGCGATACTCGTATCGGTTTCGAGCCTGCCCATCTGTAAGAAGTGGCAATAGGCTGCTCCAAGGGCATCGGTTGCATCCATAAACTTGGGCATATCGTCATCGCTTAGTTTCAACATACGTTTCAACATGCCGGCCACCTGCTCTTTCGAGGCCTGCCCTTGTCCTGTTATAGCCATCTTTATTTTCAATGGCGCATACTCGTGTATGAGAATGTCGCGTTGTATGGCAGCAGCGATAGCCACGCCCTGCGCCCGTCCCAACTTCAACATCGACTGTACATTCTTACCAAAGAACGGAGCCTCGATAGCCAGTTCGTCGGGCAGATAGGCATCGATAATGCCCGAAACGCGCTCGAAGATATGCCCCAAACGCAAGTATGGGTCGGGCATCTTGCGCAAGTCGATAACGCCCATAGCCACCATCTGCGCCTTTTTGCCCACCACACGAATAACGCCGTAGCCCATCAACGTGGTACTGTGGTCGATACCCATTATTATCTTTTCTGTTTCTTCCTTATACATGAATCGATTTGTAAGTTGGTAAGTTTTCAAGTTTTTCTAGTTCTTCTAGGCGTTCTTGTTTTCCTAGGTGTTCTTGTTTTCCTAGGTGTTCTAGTTATCCTAGGTTTCCCTGGTTATCTAGGTTTCCCTAGTTATCCTAGGTTTATACCCTTACTACTTTATCTTTACTACTTACTACCTTTACCACTTACCTTTACTACTTCTCCTTACTACCTTTACTCCTTACTCTTTACTACTCTTATCTATCAAATACGGATTATGCCAGCTCGTAGCCAATCGTTGTTTCTGGGCATGCCGAAAACACGCGTTGTGTCGGGCAGCTGCGACAGAGTGGCGTAGCTGCATCATCTTAAACATGCTTCCGCCAGAGATCGCCCTGCCTACCGAGCGCTGAAAAGCGTATCGCCAGTAAAAGGCAACGCCTTCGGACTCGCAATAGAGACACACAACTGCCCTCCGTATACAGCGGCGTGTGAATGATGGTGAACCGATGGTTACCCCATTCGATGGTATCGGCCTCCGTAAGGTATCGTTCTATGGGCGGTTGCTGCTCTTCAGCGGCATGTTCAGCGGATAAAGCAGCCTGTTCGGGCAGATGGTCCAACAACTCACCGTCGTCTTCGTGCACCTCAGGGCGCAAACCATACGTAGCAAACACAAAGGCATTTCCCAAGTTATGGTCCACATGCCCGTGCGTCGCCAACAGTCGACGAGGCTTTAATTCGTTGTCGGCGATATACTGCGTAAGCGCCGACTTATCTTTCTCGAAGAATGCACCACAATCTATTATCACGCATTCCTTTGTTTCGTCAGACACAACATAGCAGTTTTCCTGCAACATGTTGCACATTATATGATGTATATTCAGCATTGTGCTAAATCGTTTTGCGTTTTATGTTATCGGTTCATCGTGGTCGCACGTTATCTGCATGCAACCATTCCCAAACCCTTTTGTCACTTGCGGCTACTACCCTTTACATGGGTACAGACACCACGTTTTTCTCTTCAAACCACTCGTCTTCGAACCAATTACCCACAGGTGTAATGTCGACAACCTTCTTCACCGTACGCGTTTCCGCATCAAGATTGCCCCCTTTGAGGCATATCAAACCGTTGGGCAAGGCGTTGCGCTGTTCGCGCGAGGTGTTCTTCTTCACGATTTTCATCAAGTCGGGCAAGGGCATCACGGCTCGGCTCACCACAAAATCGTACTCGCCCCGCTCCTCTTCGCCTGCCTTTTGCTCGGCAGTGGCATTGGTTAAGCCAATGGCTGCGGCAATTTCTTGCGTTACGCGTATCTTCTTCGCCGTGCGATCAATCAGCTTAAAACGGCATGCGGGAAACACGATAGCCAACGGAATGCCGGGGAAACCGCCCCCCGTACCAAAGTCTAGCACGCGTGTACCAACCTTAAACTGCACATATTTGGCGATGGCCAGCGGTGAAGTACGTGGTGCAGGTACGAAGTTGTCGATGTCTTTTCGCGAAACCACGTTTATTCGTTCGTTCCATGTGCGGTATAGTTCGCGATTTGCGTTAGCTGATTCCAGCTGCGTGGCGGTCAGTTCGGTAAAAATATTTACGTATCTCGTCCATTGTCTTTGCTGTTCTTACGAGGTTTTCAGGCCTCGTTGCGATTCTGTTCAGGGCACTCACATTGTCGAGGCCATTTCTGCCCGCCGTGCAAGTTCATCCGCCACTGACGTCAATATTCTGCTCAATTCGCTACTGACTTAACGTAACTTACTACCCCACGGCGTACAAACTCATCACAAACATAAAGGTGAAACCACCCCAACAAACACACAACACACACCCACAAAAACCCAACCCCAACCCCCAAAACCCCCACCAACAACAACCACAAAACAACCAAGCACTAAAACATCCAGTTGCAGCACTTACAAGAGGAACATCGAATTTCCCACCAACTTTTATTACCCACCCCCACCACCAAAAACCCAAAACAACAACCAACCCCCCACACCAACAAAAAACCCCCCCACCCAAAACACCCAACAACTCATCAAACTTTCACCAAACAGGCTACCGCCTGTTTCATGCAAACTTAAACCAGAAACGCGCACAAATGCCAGCATGCACACACCACCCCACAAAACACCAACCCCACACAACCAACACCAACCAAACCACCCCAACCCAAACAACCACAACCAAACCCCAACCCCAAACAAACCAATCAATACGTGATAATTATCAAGAAATACCAATAAATTGAGCAAGAATGATGAACAAAACAACACACAAACACAACCAACAACAAACAACAAACACAAAACAACACAACACCAACAAAACCCCAACAAAACCCCAACCCAACAAACCCCACACCCACCCACCCACCCCACCCCACCCCAAACAACCCCCCCCCAACAAAAAAACACCACACCCCACAACCAAAACAAACCAAACAAACAACAACAAAACAAACAACCCACAACACCACACAACCCACCAAAACACCACAAAAACAAAACACAACCCCAACACCAACCCCAACCAAAACAACCCCCCAACACACCCACCACACCCCACAACACCAAACAACACAAAACACCACCAAAAACCCACAACACACAAAAAACACCAAAAAAAACAACACCAACAACCAAACAACACAAACAAAAACCCAACCAAAAACAAAACAAACCAACCCACCCAAAAAAAACAAAAAAACCAACCCCAAAAACACACCCAAACCAAAAAACCCCACACACCAAACACCCAAAAAAAACACCCCAACAAAAACACAACCACAAACAAACAACCACAAAACCAACACACACCAAACAAACAAACAAAAACAACAAACAAACACCAAAACACACAAAACACAAACAAAACAAGACGAATAGACAGAAGACAATAACGAAGAACAAACTAAAGTTGGCTACAAGAGAATGTGTTAATGGTTTTAGTGGTGCTGCGACATCACCACCTTTCACCCTTTCACTCTTTTCCTTAAAAGGCGCAGCCATCTTTTCACCCTTTCACTCCTTTCACCTTTTCACCTTTTAAAAGGCGCAGCCATCTTTTCACCCTTTCTTACCTTTTCGCCCTGGCGTATAAGCCTTTTCATTATGCTCATTCTGTGCGACAATCAAGACATCGCCCGAGCTGGTTTGCAATGGCTTTCGCAGCGAGTTCGAAACATAACGACATCGCCATTGCCACGGACAAAACAACGCCTGCTAGACTTCTCCGAAGGACAAGAACACGCCACCGTGGTGTTGGACTACACTTTGTTCGACTTCACCAGTTTCGACGTGCTTTATCGAGCAGCAGCGAGTTTCACCGCGTGCAGCTGGCTTTTATTTAGCGAAACGCTTACCAGCGACTTCGTACGCGTGGTCGCCGCAAGCGGACCGCGCTTTTGGCCTCATCCTTCGAAAGATGCACCCCTTCCGCAATTCGCCAAGCCCTGCACGATGCGCTGGCTACGAGAAGCCATACACTCTATGCGCCCCTCGCGCAAATGGCCGATGAACAATGGCAAGAAGTGGAAACGGGTGAAAACTTTACGAAAACAGAAATGGAGGTGTTACGCGACATCGCCCTAGGATTGACTACAAAGAGATTGCCGACGTTTTGTCGCTTTTCATGCATTAACACCCATCGCATAGAACATCTTTCCGCAAAACCGAATGTCGCCATCAAACTATTCATGAAGCAACAAAATACGCCTTACGAGGCTGGAATGGTAGATGCGGCAGAGTATTACATCTAAGGGGATGGGCACGCGGTACGGTTGCGCCTTGTTGTTGGTTCGCCATAGATGCTGCTCCGCCAAGCTACACGCGAAAGATAAAACAACACAACACGCATGGCGTGCCATCGTTGCGTCTCTTTTCTGGGCGCGGTTTAGGTTTGCATTTTCTGCATCAACAAACTCTACGCTTTCATCGTTCGGCGCATGCCTTTACCTTCCTTCGTCGCACCAACCCACTCAGAGACGTGCCTTTTATACCACAATCCACCCTGTACCCCTTATTATATAATAAGGGAACGACAATGTTAATCCGACCTCATTCTTGGCCACATAGCGTTGTCTTTGTTCGTCTCGCCCGAACGATCGGTGACGGTTTCCAAGCGCCAAATGTCCTGACCACTGCGGCGGCCGACGGGCGCATGGCTACGATGTTTTTCGTTTGCCTTCATTTCTCGCTATCTTTGGCCTCAACGCAAGCAAACTTCGCCAAGCTGTGTCCGCCTGGGCCATTGCCGACGATTAACAGAAAGGGTGTTTCCATTGGTGTCGCGCCAAGGCCACCTTTGTCTGTTTTTCGGCCCGTCTCGGACGCGATTTGCGTAAAGAAGTTCATCACCACCAGCGGGTTCCAATGCAAATCGAACATATGAAAGTCGTGGAGCTGCATCTGCAAGTGGGCATTATAGAGCCGAAACATCGGCTATTACAGTGCGATGCCTGGCGGCATGGCATATGGCTAAGGCCTGCATATTTCTGGTGTTGGCGTCCAGCCGTTTCGCCGATAGGGTTTCCACATACGCGCGTTAATCTGCGCTGAGCCTGCTAGACAACAAGCTCCCTGCCCTTCCCAAGCAACAAGGCGCATAAAACGAACCTTTACCCAAGAAACTCGTCCTTGGAGTTTGCAGCAATATGGCCTACACGAGCCGATAGTTTAAGCTGTTCGGTCTGGTGTAATGTCGGCCAGCTCCTTCCATAAGTACGCGCTGTTGCTTACGTATTAGGCAACGAAGCGTGTCTCGCGCCTCATGGTCCTTACACACGCAGCCAACTTAGCTTTTCACCATAGCCGCATCAAGCCGTCGTTGTCGGCGCGGGCATCAAGAGCCTTTTGCGGGATGGCGGGTGGCCGCTCGTTCAGCAACTCTCAGTAACGTGTTTGCTCGCATGCCGACAGCAGCGCAACCGTGTTTCTCTACGAATGCAGCGTCGGCGGTCGTCTGCTGGCGACGCAGCCAGTGCTCAAATCCCTGAAATTGCCCATTCCCACCCTAACAGGGAACCGCAATGCCTGTCGCTGATGGGCTTTGGGCGAGATGCCGAAAAGAGTAGAAAATGAAGAATAGCCGAATGGTATTCGTTGCGCATGGAGCGTTCCGTTTATGGTCTGCGCATAATGTCTCGGCCAGTGCGATGGCGGCCGCTCTCGTCTTGCTTTTGCTGGTTGAAAATGGCGAAATATCTACTTCGGGCAGAGAGTTCTTTCACCTTTCGTCGTCTGTAAAACGCATGTTAGGCAAGAATGTATGTGAGCACTTCTTGCAAGCCATAACCCAAATCGAAACAATGCTCCACAACGCGTTCGGCCAGCGGACGGAACATTTGTTACCCTCGCCAGTGAGGGCTGGAAGTCGGCCTCGGCAAAAGGTATTCACGTCCAGCTAAGCGATAAAAATCCAGTAGTTTAGTCGGCAAACCGCTCCGTCGCCGCGATGTGCCATCAGCAGCATTTGTGAGTGCAGCAAGGAAGGGCGTCGTGTCTTTCAGCGTGATATAGTAGCAGTAAAGCCCTTCGCGCCGTTGCTGACGTTGGCATCTCGGGCGGCATGCGTTTCGGGTAGCGATACACCACTCCACCCCACTCTTTCGTGCGAGGCCGTCGGCGGAGTCTTCACCCAAAAACGGCAGCAAAGCCTCGTATGCCGCCTTTCGCGGCCGATCGCTACTCATTTGTCTCGATGCGCCGTGTTGCGGGATAAAAGGGCAGCGCGTGTTCTTTCGTCGTTCGATAGCCTTGCTGGCGATGCCTCGCGTGTCGTTCATCAGGGGTAGCAGCTGTTCCAAAGGGCGATGCGCTGATTGGCCTCGTCCAATCGCTGCTGCTCTTTTGATGTTTCGAGTCGCAGATGCTCTTTCTGTGCAAAACGCGGCCCATACATGCATGTGCGGGTCTTTTCTCGTAAGTTGCCACCGGCGGCGTTGGCTTGCATAGGCCTCATTCAGTCGGCCTCCGCCTTTCTTAGAGTGTCAGTAAGTAGCAATAAAACTCATGGTTTTAGGTTTTAATGGTTCTTTATTGTTAACAACGCTGACTTTGCTATTTTATTTAGGCAGGTTCTAGTGGCGTGATGAAGGGCGAGCCACAAAGAAGAAAATACATAATCACAGAAACTTTTAGCTCACGCCACGACAATGTAATATTTTCCGCACAACTGCTTTAACACTAAGGCCAGTGAAAAATCATGGCCAATCGCTCGCCTTAACGCCGCATCGATTCTCGCGATGGTTTGTTTTGCTGCAAAAAAGGGTTAGCATGTGATAGGGAAAATGAATATATTTAAAGCAACCGCCATTTGCACCAGTTTTGGGGCCATTTGCTGCAAAATGCAGTGTGTTTGGTGCTAAACGCAGTGCGTTTTTGATGCTAAATGCAAGGCGTTTTGGTGCTAAACGCAAGGTAAAATGCGGCAAAACGCAGTGCTAAATGCTGCTAAAACGCAAGACGAAAAAGCATAAAAATACACTGCAATAGTATAAACAAAACCTTTTTCGAGGCATTAGACATAGGACTGTTGAGAGAGACCAAGAAGTGGCATCTAGAAGCTAAAAGTACGTAATTGGGCGTGAAAAATTTCTGAGCTAGCAGTCATAGAAAGGCTAAATGCTAAAATGCAGGTTTTGCTCCTGAAAATAGACAGACGAAAGGCGGGTGAAAGGTTAGGAATAGTGGCTATTTGCCTATTTTATAGCCGAAATTTTCGCTAGAACGGAGTTAAAATTAGAGCCGCATTGTAAAATAAAAATAATAATTTGGGTTGGTGAGTTTGTGAGTTGATGAGTTGATGAGTTGGTGTTGATGAGTTGGTGTTGATCGAGTTGGTAAGTTGATGAGTTGATGAGTTGATGAGCTGGTGAGCTGGTGAGCTGATGAGTTGGTGAGCTGAGAGAGCTGACGAGTTGGGTGAGCTGGCGAGCGAGCCGGTGAGTTGGTGAGCTGGTGAGTTGGTGAGTTGCGTTGCGAGTTGGTGAGTTGGTAAGTTGATGAGTTTGTGAGTTGATGAGTTGATGAGTTGACGAGCTGATGAGTTGGTGAGTTGATGAATCGGCGAGTTGATAGATGGTGATAAGCTTAACCATCGGTCGCAAGGCAACAACCAGTCAACAGATACACAGCAACAAAGCTTATGGCTATGAAAGATATTTTTGTAACTCGCAGATGCGGACAGGGATGTCCCGTTAACATGGTGGCACCACGCATGGTCCGCAGTGTTACCTGACAAAAGGCTTGGTGTCAGCTAACTAGCCAACAAAAACTGATACAACCGCAAACAACAACGACAAGAACAATGACATTTAAAGAGTTTCAAGAAACACTAAAAAGACTGGATACATTCATGTTGAGAAGGGGCAACAAACTATTCGCACTGGTGAATGTAACACGCGAAACAGCCACCCTCACCGAAGTGGGCAGCACAAAGAATATGGATGTCTCATTAAAGATGCTATACGAAGCCTTCAAAGACTTGGAGGTACAAGGCGAATGCAACACCAAAGACTTGACGCCATACGTACAAAGCACGGCCGCACCGGCCTGTGCCGCACTGTTAAACAGCGTATTTGATGTGGAAATTGATGAAGAGCTGAACAAGGTGACTATCGAAATAGAAAACACGTACCAAGAGTTGCTAGACCTGTTTGTGTCCGACGACTTTCTGTTCGAGCCCAGTGGTTCTGACCTTGAGCCAACTTCATACAAAAAGGCACTGGGCGAAATGAACCCAAACATGCTAGAACAGGAAGCCTTCCTCCTCGGCGCGCCAAGCACCATTAAGGCCACTAGGGCATCGTCGATGAAGAAAATGCAGCAAACATCTACAAATTTGTTACCCAACACCCCGAGGAATGGCTGCTAGACTTCCGATGCGCGACTTGTATTTACTACAAGAAATGGTAAACGGAAAGTTGGTGAGGGTTGATTACAGCCACACACCGCCCACCTTAAACTGGCTAAGAATCGTTATGGACACAGCGATAGACGGCAAGGAGGGTGAATATATAGCTATATACGACGACCTTAAAGAGACTCTGCGTAACCACTAATCCGCCCCACCATCATCGCTAAGCTCGACGTTAGCCGAGCTTACTTTTGGAGACCTGCTGTGGGACTGATGAACACAGTGGGATGGATTAGCCGCAAAAAGCCATCCAAATATTGTCGGAAAGAATGCGGAAAGAGATGGGAAAAGAAATGGGTATGTTCGTGAACATCTATTTTGAACACAGCATACTGACGAAAATCTTTACCTGTGCCGCCTCTTGGGACAAACAAGGCGGGACATTGTGTACGCCGCGACTGAAAGACATGCCCAACCTAGGCAAAAGCGAGTGGGAGGACGACGACCGCCCCGAGCTTTTCTTTCGACGACTCAATGCTGCGCGGTCTCTATCCTTTCATTCGTCCCATAAATGCCGAAGAACAGGATTTCTTCGACTTACTAACGAGAAAGGGGTTCAGTGAGGATGAAGCCTTTGTGCATTTTACCCAAATTTTCCACCGCATTCAAGAAGAGCGCATGCCTAACGGAAAACTGTTAAGCGAAATAATTGAGGTATTTCCACAAAGTAAGTTACCCAGCGACAAAGACATAAGCATCATCACCACATTCGTAAACAACGTTCCTCGGCCGCATTTCAATGGGTATTCGCCAGAACAGATAGCGAGCAAAACGACTGCGACCGAAAGCCACTTTGCCGCTGCAAACCCCATGTTCAACATAGACTCTCCCTTTGACAGCGGTTTTATCCCGCGGCAATTTAAACTTGGAGCAACCTAAGGTTGGGCGCAACGAACCCTGCCCCTGCGGAAGCGGGAAAGAAGTATATGCTGCGGAAGAGAAAAACTAAACCCATGAGGCAAACACCGCCCCAACCCATACCGCTAGAAACAGCCATTAGTGCGCTGCGCTTTTGCCCCACCTCTGTTTTGGAGCGACGAGCTGGCCTTTTGCGCGTTTCAAAGGCTTGCTTTTTAAAGGACGTTGCCCGCATTGCTGTCTACCGCGTTCAGCGGCGTTAGAAACGCAGAGCTGCGGTGCAGAAATTGCCGCCGCCGTGACATCAACCTCGAATCACCAACATCGCAGGCACACCATCTACCGCCAAAAGGAAATATCCATAAGAGGCGAACATATACAAACACGCTTTCTGCCTTTGCTGCGGTACTATCTTTGCAATACCGATTAAAACATTTGCATTATGAAAGCTACGGAACAAAAACCATCATGCAGGTGGAACGCCATCAACAAAGATAGCGCAAAAAGTTTCCTAACCAAGAAAACGACACCGTACTCACCGACATCCACAGCGGGTTTCGCAAGATTCAGGCGAGCTGCTTGCCTTCGACGACGACGACAGGGAGATAACCCGTTGCGTGGTAGAGCAGTGATTGAAAAGGCAGGACGAACACTTTTACCACAAGCGTTACACACATTCTGCAAAGCTGTTTACGAAAGCTGAACAATGCGTGGTAGAACAGATGGGCATTCTCAGGCCATTCAGTTTTTCGTACTTGAAGATGACGAGAAGAACCATGTGGCAGAGCTGCATCCGTTGACGACGACACAAGTATCATCACGGGAGAGCTGCTCTCAAAACCTTGATGAAGACCTTGATAGTTTCATGGAAGACTTGATGAAATAACGCCAAACGCACGTCTCACATCGATGCCCACGCCAAGCATCGTGTGCTTTAATCTGCCCCTTTACAGCGGCGATTAGTTACCCATTAGGCATGTTCTAAAAATCTCCACCGCTCGCTGCCTTTTCTCCTTCTTATATATTTCGCTTCCTTCACTGTCTTTTTGCCTTTTATCCGGCATCTTTCACTTGCTTTTTCAGTCGCATAGCCACTACTATGCAACCATTAAGAAGCAGGTGAAATCTGCTGAGACAAAGCCCTAAGAATACAGTAAGCGTAATTTTCAGAACATGTGTCTTTACAGAACGTTAAACACGCCCAACCCCTCCTGTTCACACGTCTCGAAGTGAGCCTGCAACTAAAGTCGGTGGCCGCCTGTCACCAAAGCATCGGCACGTCCGTTTGGTAAAATCCGACTTCACACGTTCTTTCTTTTTGCGCCATCATCTGCACCCAACGGGCATGTCGCCAAAAGAATATTGCGGTTGATGTTAGCCACAACCACATCAAACAGCCCATCGTCGGCGTTCAATGTCGTGGCATCGCCCTTTGCGCACAACCATGTTTTGCACGCCGTTCAGGTCGGCATTGTGCAGGCTATTGTCTCACGCTCCACTCGTCTACATCGTAACCCAACACGCTATCCGCCCCCAATTTAGAAGCCACAATGCCCAAGATGCCCGTTCCGCAGCCGCAGTCGAGCAGGCGTTTGCCTTGCAGAGGCATGCCCAACAGCTGTGCCACAACCATCTGTGTGGTTTTGCGCGTACCCGTACACAGGTTTGTCGCGCTCGATAGCCACTTGCAGGTCGAAGCGCGCTGGGCAAAGTCGGCAGGCGAACAATGGCGTGCGTCGTATATCTATGCAACGCCCATCGATGCAGATTGGCTCAAAAATCGCTGGCCTCCCACTCTCATTCCAATTGCGGTTTTCGGCCTCAACCATCTCGTAGGCTATGCGTGCCGAGGTACTAGGAAAGTCGGCGATGAGCCTCATCCAGCGCCACCTTTTGTCCAGCAGTTGCGGCTGAACATAACCCACTCAACTTATCATCCGTTTCTTCGAAAGCCTCGAAACCGGCCGCCGCAGCAAGGTCGGCAAGCAGGGTCTTTGGCTGCATCCATGTCTTCGTCCGCCACGTTCAGCGTGAAGACCGCTTTAAGATATTCCATCATATAGAGTGTGCTTTTATCGCTTAAAGTAATGTCAAACAAGCCGCCTAATCGACTTGTCCGTCTTGTCGGACCTGTCGGACTAGTCTGACCTGTCCGACCTGTCCGACCAGTCGGACGTGTCTCGCAAAAATACTAAAAATAGGGAAAATCCCCCTTTTAGTTAGGGGAAAACTCTATATTTGCATAACTATCATTAGTAAATTTGCAACGTAACAACTTGCCTTTGGCAGAAAGGAACATTGACATGAAAAGATTAGGATTATTAGCAATCGGCTTGGCACTGGGGACATTCACGGCAATGGCCCAAACAGACGATGTGTATTTCGTACCTAAACAATCAGACAGGATTAACAAAGAATATCAAGACAAGGGGGAACGCGATGCCGATGTGTATTATTCGGGGTCGAACAGGAATGTAGACGAGTACAACCGCCGCAATCGAAACGGCAGCAGTTACCAAAAGATAAGGCGCGACTCGCTAGGCAAACGTCATCGTTGAAGAGGACGTTAGTGCCACTGTCTTCGGACCGCAACCGTTCGCTGACGACCGCACTGGCGCGACAGGCGCGACTATTACGATGACGACGACTATTATTATAGCCGTCGCGTTAGCCGTTTCTACGACCCGTGGTTCTTCGGATACTATGCTTACTCGCCTTACTACGGCTACTCACGTTGGGATTGGGATTGGTACGACCCATTCTACTACGGTTATGGCCCCCGTTGGCGCGGTTATTATTCTTATTGGTATAACGATTGGGCTTATCCCTATTACGGCTACGGTTGGCGTTCGCCCTACTATTATGGCGGCTACTACGGCCCATACTATGGATATTACAGCCCCTACTACAATTATGGCGGCTATTATTATTCGCCGGGCTACTACTCTTATGGCGGCGTAACAGGCACGCGCAATCATGGCAGCATGAGTTCGCGAGCAGCAAGAGACCGCACCGACTATCGTTACCAATACAACGACAACACTCGCTCGTCGGGCCGCAGCTATGGCAACAGCTACGAACGCAGCAGTAACGGCGATTTCTATAACACCCGTTCGTACGACAACAACCGCAACTACAACCCGCCCACACGCAGTTACGACAGCGGTTCGCGTGGTGGTTCGTTCGGCGGTGGAGGTTCGTCGAGGGGCGGCGGTTCGTTTGGTGGCGGCAGCTCTGGCGGCGGTTCATCCTCAGGGGGAGTAACCTTCGGCGGCAGACGGTAAGTCCGTTTGCAGATAACATGCAGTGAAAAGAGAACAGAACGTTTTTGTTAAAGCCAAATGAACAATGTCGAACTTGCTCAAGCATTGTCATGGCGAGAAAACGCACTTTTTAGAGAAACGATAAAGAAGTATTTATGAACACAAGATATTTAATGATATGCTCGGCCTTGCTTGCCCTGCCAGCAATGGCCCAAGAAACTCTACGAGAACAGCCGATACCAGGCAACGACCTCAACGGAACAGCTAGATATGTAGGCATGGGTGGTGCAATGGAGGCATTAGGAGCCGACCTCTCTACCATCCGAACCAACCCCGCGGGCATCGGTTTGTACCGTAAATCGGGCGTAAACCTCTCGTTCGGATTCATATCCCAAGGCGATGCCAACGCTCGCCTAGGGCATTCCGCCACAAAAATGAGTTTTGACCAAGTAGGTTTCTACCGTTCAATGCGCATGGGCGAACGTTCGTTCGTTAACTTCGCCTTCAATTTCAGCAAGGGAACCAACTTCAATTACTTCCTTAGTGCAGCCGGCAAGCTAAGCGATGCCTCGTTGGGCAAACAAGCTTACCTTAAAGGCTTGCGCGGTTCGTTGTACAATGGAGGCTACAATATAAGGCAAGACCCAAAGCATAATGATGTGTATATCGGATATGCAGAAAGTAATCCCAAAAACTTCGACGTGTCTAGAAACTATGGCCAACTAGACTATCTGTATTGGAACTCACGTTTAATAGATAAGAATGACCCTACAAAAGCTGACTACGATGCAGCCAACGGCTACGACTTTAATCGCTCGCAACACGGTTATATCGGCAACTACGACTTCAACATCAGCGGCAATATCAACGAACGTGTGTACCTAGGACTTACGCTTGGCCTGCGCACCGTTAATTACAAGGGCTATTCCGAATATGTTGAAAGCCTCGTAAACAAGTCTGATAAATATATAGGAACAGCAACCATAGCCGACGAACGAAAGGTTACAGGAACAGGGTTCGACCTTAGTGCAGGCGCAATCTTCCGCCCCATAGAAGGCTCGCCCTTCCGCATTGGTGTCTCCATTAACTCGCCTACATGGTACGACTTGAAGACAGAGAACTACACCACCATACTAAACGAAGGCGAAAACAAAGGCAGATACAGCAATGGACGCTCCACCGAGAGCTACAACTTTAAGCTTTTCACTCCTTGGACCTTCGGTGCCAGCTTAGGCCACACCGTTGGCAACTTCTTGGCATTGGGCGCATCGGTTAGCTATGCCGACTATGCAACGATGGACAACCGCTATATTGATGGCGAATACCAAGACTATTATGGCTATACGCACGAAACATCGGCCAGCGATAAGGTGATGAACAACCATGCCAAACGCACGCTTAACGGCGTTGCCACGTTGAAGTTGGGTATGGAATATAAGGTGCTGCCGCAGGTTGCTGTACGTGCTGGCTACAATTACGTATCGCCCGCCTACAAAAAAGATGCCTTTAAAGATGGCACACTCAACTCGGAAGGTTCGTATTACAGCTCGGCTGCCGACTACACCAACTGGAAGAGCACCAACCGCATGACTCTCGGCGTGGGTTTCATCGGCAAACAATGGTCGGCCGACCTGGCTTATCAATACAGCACAACCGATGGAGAGTTCTATCCCTTCACCAACGGACTGACAACAGTAGACCCAACTACCAGCCCCTAACAAACGAAGCCTCTGCCGTATCTGTCAGCAACAAACGCCACCAGTTGTTGTTCACCGTGGGATATAGATTCTAAAGCCATCGACTAGTTAGTTGGCTTGCAAACACACAAATAGCAAACCAAGGCTTAACAACAAGGCTAAAAGAGAATAAATAAAATGCCACATGTTTTTAGGACATGTGGCATTTTCAATTGCTTAAAATAAAGAGGTGCGCCTTCTAGAAACCAAGAGAAGGCAATCTTAGGCTACGCCTTTATGATGTTTTTCCACCCATACAGCAATATCCTCAGCACTACAAGCATACAGATAATCCTAGAAGAGCTGCCAATAAGTATCTCTTTCGCTCTCGATGCGTTTTATTTCATTAAAAATTATATCCAACACCTACATACGGGATAGAATACAGCCGCACGATTAACACCTTTATTTCTTAGCCCTGATTCGTCATACGATTTCAAAGCTACGCCAGGACAAAGCCCTACTCGCACCATAATTCCCCTCTCCGATTGATAGCGATAGCCCAAATCTATAAAAACCAAAAAGGAACCAGACGTATCATATTCAACTTCTCTTCCCGCTTTGTCGTGATACATACAGCTGTAAAGTCCATAGCTTATCCCAATGCCAATTTCTCCATGATGCCTACCATTGCCTATCAGATAATTTACTGCTATGGGGAAACTCCACCCGCGAGTTCTCTCTGTAGCCGACTCAAAGAAATCCTGTGAACGAGAATAGGTGTATGCAATTCCTATTCTTCCTCCCCACTGAGTGTTATCACTGAAACGCGAATCATAATGAATCCCTAACGAGGTAGAGGCTCTGAATAATTCATAAAAAGCTTTTGTTCGCGCTCTGCAAATGCAGTAGCACCTACAATTAACAGTGCCAGTGTAGCTAAAAACTTATTCCTTTTTCATAAACTTTAAGTAATACCTTAATGCAAATATACGCAGAAAGTAGCGATCTTACCAATGTGTTTATCACCAATCTACTAAATTGCTTTAGAAAAAAACAAAGCCAAGGCTATTGAAGAAAAAGCCCAAATCGGTTATCGGAGGCCATCTTTCAATGTTTCCTCTAATATCACAAACTAAAACGGGACGGGGCAGGCTAGTCAGAGCTGATTCGAACCAAATTTTAGGGCATCTCTATACTTGATTTTTAGTCAATCCCAAGCAAATCCTAGGCCTTTAGAAACTTGATTTGGGAATTATTCCCAGCTAAATTCTAGGCTTTTTCGCTATCTGCCCCAGCCTAATTGGGCTACTCACAATTACGATACAAGGCATAGACGGCGACCTTTTGCCAGCCACGCTGGCCTTACAGCCACACTTTTTTCTTGGCCTTTCGGCTCTCGTTGCTCATTCGGTCGAGTGCGGTAACCACATATCTGTATTTCACTTGCCCCTTATCATAAGGCAGTTTTATCCACTTATCGTGCGTGATGGCCACAATTTTGGCAGGGTTGTCAATGTCTATGTCTTCTCCTTGGGCAAATCTGTACACCACATACTTTTTGTGCAAAGTCGCCCCCACCGCTTGCCTTTTGGGCTCTTCCCAGAAAAAGAACAAGGCCGTCGCTTGTCCAAACCGCTTGAAGATGTTTGGGCTTTTTGGGACGTTTATGGTCGATAAAGGGCATGAGGGTTGCAGGGCTGGGGTCTTCCAATAATATGTTCGCAGTGCCGAACCGTAGTTACCCATGTTGTCGGCTACGGCACGGCGTACCATAGCACAGCCCCTTGCACGTTGGGTAGGTTTCGGCGCAGCTTAAACTAGCCTCCATCTGGTTGGTTTTAGGGTTGGTTAGGTCGGCAGCCTTAACCGTTCGCTCCCACGCTTTCGCCGATATAGAGCGGTCTGTTGCCTGCATACTTGTTCCACCACATGGCAAGCGTTTGATAATCGGCCGTGGGATGACCAATCTTCCAATACAACTGCGGCACGCAATAGTCCACCCATCCGTTGTTAACCCATAGCAGAACGTCTGCGTAAAGGTCGTCGTAGTTTTGCAACCCGGATGTTGCACTGCCGTTAACAGGGTCTGATTTCCTGTTGCGATAAATGCCAAAGGGCGACACACCGAACTTCACCCACGGCTTGCGGTCTTTAATGGTTTGGCCCAAGCGTTGTACAAAGGCGTTCACATTGTTTCTGCGCCAATCGTTTTTGTTGGTTATTCCGCCGTTATAGCGCATAAACTCCTTGTCGTCGGCAATGGTTTGGCCAGCAGCGGGGTAAAGGGTAGAAATAGTCGTCGATGTGTATTCCGTCTACATCATAGCGCGTAACGATGTCGTCTACCACGCGACAGATGTACTCGCGGTTCTCAGGCAAACCCGGGGTTAAGTATCAGCTGACCATTGTGGGGAACACCCTATTGGGATATAACGACGCCACATGGTTGCGCGCTAAGGCTGTTGTGCCAGCCGTCTTTGCGCGATAAGGGGTTAATCCAGGCGTGAAGTTCCATGCCACGACGATGACATTGAGTAATCATCCATCTGAGTGGGTCCCAGTAAGGCATGGGAGCTTTCCCTTGAACACCCGTTAGAAACGGCTCCACGGCTCGATTTTTGCTTTCGTAAAGCGCGTCGCACTCTGGCCGAACCTGAAAGATGATGGCGTTAACGCCATCGCGTTGCAGTTCGTCGAGTTGCTGCCTAAGCGTCTGTTGCATGGCGGCGGTGCTCATTCCTGCGAACTGTCCGTTTACCGTTTGTATCCATGCTCCCCTAAATTCTCGTTTGCTGTGGAGCGAAGCGGCACTAAGTTGGGGTGCGCCTGCAAACAACATGGTAGCCAAAAGTGTGGCTATCATCATTAGTCTTTTCATTTCCTGTTATTGTTTTCGTGCAAAATTAGTCAAAACACATGTAATAACCGCCGTTTGAAATATAATAATGTTTAAGTTGGTGAGTTATTGAGTTGGCAAGTTTATGAGTTCGCGAGTTTTAGAACATTATCGTATGCAACCAACAAACAAACGCTGAAGCCGTCTTGGCCTTTTAATATTTCTACAAACTGAGGAGCAGCGCAGAACAAGCCAACTCACTGGCTTATAAACTCACTAAGGCCCAACAACTCCCAAAGACATCAACTCAAAAAGACAGATGCTATACCAACCTTGGAACTCAAATAAACAAATAATCAAAACCTTAAATTATTATCTTTTATTTTACAACAATGCTCTAATTTTCGCTCCGTTTTAGCGAAAATATTGGTTAAAAAGTAGGTAAATATCCGCCGTTTCTAACCTTTCATATCTTGTGGTTTTGCCTGTTTTTAAGCCCTAGAACCTGCATTTTTGCACCATTTTGCCTTTCTAGTTTGATTGCCAACTCATGATTTTTGGAACCCAATTACCCACTTTTAGCCCCTAAAAAACCACTTTTTAATGGTTATTTTGCCCTTTTTAGCCATGTGTTTCATGGTTCGATAAGGTTTTGTTTATACAATTACTGTGGATATTTATGCTTTTCGTCTCACATTTAGCAGCATTTTGCTTTGCGTTTAGCACCAAAACGCGCTACATTTAGCACCAAAACACCTTGCATTTAGCACCAAAATGCACTCCATTTAGCACCAAAACGCAACCGTTTAGCGGCATATTGCACTACATTTAGCCGCAAATAGCCCCAAAACTGGTGCAAATGGCGCTTTTTTTATATAAAAATTCATTTTGCCTGCATTTCACAAACTAACCACTTTTTTCGCATCAAAACAAACCTCTGCGAGAATCGATTATTTGCGGCAAGGTGGGCGATTGGTGAGCAGAAAGGGCACTCAGGATGTTAAATTTCTTACTGAAAAATAGACAAAACGTTTCTGACGTATACCCACGCATAGGCAACGGCAGGGAAAACACGTACGTTTATTTTCAGATTACACCGTATCTTTGTCCAGTACTTCGCACATGAACGTGGTGTTTATCTGGTTTTACAACACAAAGATAATAAACTCCTCTCAATTTATAGAAATATTAAAAGTCAAGACGACTTCGCTTACAAGCTTGTAACCTTGGAAAAGTTCGGGGTGGAAAACTCACTGGCGTTACGAAATAACAGCAAAAAGCTGCGGTGTGACGGCGGAAGGCTCTTAGCCGAGATGAAAGTTTTTAAGTTTGTTTCGCAGTTCTTCGGCTTTCGAACGTACAATGCTTAGCTTTATCGCAGGTGTTTTTCGAAGTTGGTGGCAAGATTCGTGCCTCTGACTCTTTCACCACACGCATCACGCCATTCATCATTACGTAGGGAAAGGCGAACGAAACAGTTTCTTCTACCAGCCTGCTTACCATTGGGGCGTTGTCGATTGCCAAGGCTGCGGCAGTGCGGTGAGCCACAATTAGTCCGCCCGTACCAAGGTTTACACCACCATAATAGCGAACCACCACAACGAGGATGTTGGTTAGTTCGTGGCTGTTTATCTGCCCAAGGATGGGTTTTCCTGCCGTACTGCTGGGCTCGCCGTCATCGTTAGCCCTAAAAACTTGCCGTTCGGGCCTAACATATAGGCACTAACAGACGTGTCGCGCATCATAATGTTGCTTGCGATAGTTGGCTAACAGGTCTTTTATTTGCTCAATCGATTCAACAGGGTGGGCATACGCCAAAAACTTACTTCGTTTCTCGGTGTAAACGCCCTGCCCTATGTCGTCAATGGTTTTGTATTCGTCGTTCATCCTTTCTATATATAAATAGGTGTGCCCCATGCTGAAAGCTGTGGCCTATTGCAAAGTTAACACAAAAAGAACGATAAGGCGAAAGAAACGGTTAGTTTCTCGTTCCGCAAGAAGTACGTTTTCTCACCATGACAATGTTCGAGCAAGCTCAACATGGTTCATTTGGCTTAACCTTTGGTTGGTTAAGGCTGGGCGTAAGTGGTTAAGGAAGCGAACTTGGCTGCAAAAAGGTAAGTTTTGTTGGTACAGGATAGCTGGTTAACAAGTGAAACTTGTGGCACTTATAAAACAGGAGAGCTTGCTAACTAGCAAGCCCAGTGGCCTTATGATGGACAAACGAGGCTTGGCTTAGCAAAAACCAAGCCCCAAAATGGCAATAAAAAAAGCCGCGAGCTGCTTTCTGCGCACAATAGCGCACTCTAAAAGCATGCCCGACGGCCTTGATATGGGGGTATGTTAATCGCTCAACTTGTGTATTACAAGCCCCGAACGCAGTTTTGGTTCAAACCAAGTGGCCTTCGGTGGCATAATCTTTCCGCTGTCGGCGATGTCCATAATCTGTTGCATCGACACGGGATAGAGGGCCAAAGCCATCTTCATTTCACCGCTATCTACGCGTTCTTTCAGTTCGTTTAGGCCACGAATGCCACCCACGAAGTCGATACGCTTGTCGGTGCGAAGGTCTTTAATACCCAAAATATCGTCGAGAATGAGTCGGCTAGAAATGTCAACGTCAAGCACACCAATGGGGTCGGCATCGTTGTAAGTGCCCTTCTTGGCCGTAAGGCTATACCATTCGCCATTGAGATAGGCGAGAAAAGTGTGCAACCCAGTGGGATGATATATCTCTTTGCCCATCCTTTGTACGTCGAAATTCTTTTCCAGTTTCTCCAAGAACTGGGCAGAAGTAAGTCCGTTAAGGTCTTTCACCACGCGGTTATAGTCTAGGATGGTGAGTTGCGATGCTTGGAAACAAACGGCCATGAAGTAATTATACTCCTCGTCGCCCTTGTGGTTGGGGTTGTTGTTAGCCTTTTCAGCACCAACCAATGCGGCAGCGGCCGAGCGATGGTGGCCATCGGCGATGTAAAGGGCAGGCATTTTGGCAAACTCTTTTGTGATAACGTCGATGTCGTTAGCATCGGCGATAACCCAGAATTGGTGTCCAAAGCCGTCGATAGGCGCAATGAAGTCGTACTCTGGCGCGTTGTTCTTAACGTGCTTGTTAATCAGTTCGTCAAGCACCTTGTTGTCTGGATAGGCAAAGAACACGGGTTCGATGTTGGCATCGTTCACGCGAACGTGCTTCATACGGTCTTCTTCCTTGTCCTTGCGCGTCAGTTCGTGTTTCTTGATGGTTCCGTTGAGGTGGTCCTCAGCTGAAAGCACCCACCACTAAACCATACTGCGTTTTGCCGTTCATGGTTTGCGCATAGATGTAATAAGCGGGCTTTTCGTCTTGCACGAGCCATCCCTTGTCTTGGAACTTCTTGAAGTTGCGTGCAGCTTGCTCGTAAACTTTGGGGTCGTACTCCGACGTTTCGGGCGAGAAATCAATTTCGGGCTTGATGATATGGTACAAGCTCATCTCGTTATCTCCGGCCTCTGCACGAGCCTCTTCGAGCTTAGCACGTCGTAGGGACGTGATTCCACCTTCTCAACCAGTTCTTTGGGTGGGCGGATGCCTTTAAATGGTCTTATCGTTGCCATAGTCTGTGTTGCTACTTATTTACTTGGAACGTGTGCATCCATCAGCGAAGTATGCGTTGATTTGCTTAGCTGCGGCAGTCCTGCATTGAAATTGGCCTCTGCCGTTTGTGCGCCCATCTTCTTAGGCGTGCTGAAATATCTGCCTTCCAGCTTAGCGAAGTCGGCATCGGCATCGGGTTTGATGTCGGTAACGAACTTTAAGTCTTCGCGTTCGGCCATGCCAGTTTGAGCAGTTCGGCCTCGTTAATCACCTCCTTGCGAGCCGTGTTAACCAAGATACCACCCTTGGGCAAGCGGTTAACGAGCGCATAGTTGATGCTCTGTTTTTGTTTCGGGTGTAGCGGGGATGTGCAAGCTAACGATGTCGCATTGGTCGAACAATGCCTCTTGGTTAGCCACTGCGTGTACGCCGGCCTCTTCGATAACGTTGGCAGGACAGAAAGCATCGTAAGCGTAAACGTCCATACCGAATCCCTTAGCAATGCGTGCCACGTTGCGCCCTACGTTGCCGAAAGCCAACAATCCCAGCTTTTTGCCGATAAGTTCTGAACCCGACTTGCCATTGAAGAACGCTCTAACGGCATAAACGAGCAAGCCAAGCACCAATTCGGCCACGGCATTGGCGTTTTGTCCAGGGGTGTTCTCTACGATGATACCCTTCTCCTTGGCATACGCCGTGTCGATAGAGTCGTAGCCAGCACCAGCCCTAACGATGATTTTAAGTTTGGGAGCGGCATCCATTACGTCGGGCGTAATTTTGTCGGAACGCACAATCATGGCCTCAACATCTTTCACTGCATCGAGCAATTGTGCCTTCTCGGTATATTTTTCTAGCAAAACAAGTTCGTGTCCTGCCTTTTCTATCTCTTCTTTAATGGCTTTCACCGCATTGGCGGCAAAAGGTTTCTCAGTAGCAACAAGTACCTTCATAAGGAAAACTGTATATACTTAAGGTGAATAAATAGAGGTGGGTCGAGGCCTAAAACGAGGCACACGGCCCATCACTTGAATACGAAAAATCTATCTGCAAACTAAAGTTTAGCCTCGAATTCCTTCATGCAAGCCACCAAAGCCTCGGCACCTTCGATGCTCATGGCGTTGTAACAGCTTGCGCGGAAACCGCCAACGTCGCGGTGACCCTTGATGCCCACCATGCCCTTTTGTGTTGCAAACTCCATGAAAGGTTTCTCCAACTCGGCAAAGTCTTCGTTCATCACGAAGCAGATGTTCATCAGCGAGCGGTCTTCTTCTTTCACCGTTCCACGGAAAAGGCGGTTGCGGTCTATTTCATCGTAAATAATCTTAGCTCTTTCGATGGCCTTCTTGTCCATTGCCTCAACACCGCCACTCTTCTTAATCCAACGTAGCGTTTCGAGTGCGCAATAGATGGGAACAACGGGAGGCGTGTTAAACATCGAGCCCTTGTCAACATGCGTGCGATAGTCGAGCATGGTTGGGATTTGACGGGGAGCGCGTCCCAGTTTGTCGTTCTTCACAATGATAACGGTAACACCAGCCATTGCCAAGTTCTTTTGGGCACCAGCGTAGATGCAGTCGTACTTGGAAACGTCAACGGGACGGCTGAAAATATCCGACGACATATCGCCGATAAGCGGTATGGGCGAGTCTATTTCCTTGCGGATTTCCGTTCCGTAGATGGTGTTGTTAGTGGTAACGTGCAGGTAGTCGGCATCCGCGGGGATGTCAAAGTTCTTTGGGATATAAGTGAAATTGGCATCAGCCCGATGTGGCAACTTCCACAACTTCGCCGTAAAGTTTAGCCTCTTTCATTGATTTCTTTGCCCATACGCCCGTATTAAGATAGGCAGCCTTCTTAATAAAGGAAGTTGCAGGGCACTTGGGTAAACTGTAACGAAGCACCGCCACCGAGGAATATAACCGAATATCCTTCGGGAACGCTGAGCAATTCTTTAATTAAGGCAACGGCCTCGTCAACAACGGGCTGGAAATCCTTTGCCCTGTGGCTAATCTCCATGAGAGAAAGTCCAGAACCATTAAAGTCTAAAATCTGCTTCGCCGTGTTCTCGATAACTTCTCTAGAGTAGGATTGAGGGCCGGCATTAAAATTGTACTTCTTCATATTCGTTTATGTTTTTAGTATATAGACATCCTTGTGCGTGTCCTAAGGCCTGCACGGGTTAGTGGCGTTGTGCATCCCTTCATGGCTTTTTCCGTTTTCGCTTAGTACCTTCTGCTTTTCCTTCACGTTGCATAGCTTGCTACGCCTCGTTGGGGAAATGAGCCAAGCCGTTCAGCTAAAATTCTGCAACCCATTGTAGGTGGCTCTTAGGACTCGCCTTTATCGTTAATTGGTAGTTGATGGTGCGAAGATAGTGCTTTCCCTGCCAAAATAGTGGATATTTTTCGTTTGCATGCTCCTCTGCTGCGAATGATTTGTAATGAAATAAACCTCAGATGTAAAATATGTTGCAAAAAGTAACGAAAAGAGCGATTATCCAATAGCGACAACTTGTTGTTTGCGTATGTCAATTGTCTTTTTGACACTCTGTTTAAATTTGTAAAAAAGCGCGACGTGAAGCCTTTATGTGGTTCTTCGCCGCGCTTTTTCTCACTTTTAAGGTTGTGTTTGGCATGCGTTCAAGCACTAGAAACGCGACACGATTTCGCCAATTTCCTTGCGAGGCGACGGCTTGGAAGGCGTGTTTGCAGGATAACCGATGGGCAAAATGGCCACGGGATGCCACTCCTTGCCTAGCGGGAAGGCCGCTTCCAATGCCGCAACATCGAAGTTACACACCCAGCAACTGCCCAAACCCACAGCCGTTGCAGCCAAGCAAAGGTGCTCTATGGCTATGGCAGCATCAATGTCTGCGTGGTTTTGCCTCGTCTTCGCGCACCCAAGCCCCTGTCGTCGGCCGCATATATACTAATGTATAGAGTGCCGCCTTCATCCAGTTCGCGGTTGCTAGCACTGCTGCACCTTCGCGAGAAGCATCCTCCGTTTGCGCCAATGCAATGACGTGCCACGGCTGCTTGTTGCAGGCCGAGGGTGCACGTTGGGCGCACCTCAAAGATGAGTTCACGTCTGTCTTCCACAGTTTGCGCACTGAAAGCACGTGCGAAAACCGTTCTGCCAAATCTTCAGAGAGTCCATCTCGTTTTATGTTTTAAGGGTTCAACATGTTTGTACCGCGACAAAGTTAGCATTCTTTTGACGAGACGAAGCGGGCTATTTTGCCATTGTGCTTTAGGTGTTTTTCATGTGCAGCGATGCTGAAACACCGCCTGTCACTAAGGCAGGTTCTCAACCTGCCTGCCGAAACATCAGCACGATTTCCGCTCTTTCTTCGCCTTACTCGCTCATCAGCAATGCTATCTCCTACCGACACTGCGTAGAGCGGCACTTAGAGCCAAGCAGTTTGCGCCTTTGTAGAGAACATTCACAACCCGCCTTAAACCGGATTGGGCTCACCATACGCGCGCCATTTTAAAAATAAAATTCCTAACTTTAGCGAGTCTTAATTAGATAATAGAAGATGATAGTCGTACATAGCCGAGGTACCCAGCGTAGCGCGCGGCAGCATTGCTCTCCAGTAATAGGCGCAACAACACAGCGCGACGGGTACATGGAGGGCAACGGTATGGCGAGGGTCGAGCCAATTTCGACACCTCTACTAAAGAACAATGACTACACCGACACGAAAAGGTGGGTTTGGGCGCACTTCTCCATGATACAAACGCTTCGGCATAAAGCTGTGAAGACCGCGGCATCGAGCAGTTCCAGTTGAAGTTGAAAGGCTCATGCAGACGCTGAAACGAGATAGTGAACTGCGGCGTTTGTCCGGACAAGAAGGCGAACCGATGCTAAAGGTGGGTGATGCAGAAGGCGCAAGCCAAATGTCCTGTTAAGCGACTGTGGAGTTTCGTCACTCACCGAAGGAGGCCGCCACTTGGGAGGCTTTGCTAACGTAAAGACGAAGCGAATACCAACCGCTGTACCGCACGGGACTCTAGCCGTGCCATTGGCGATTGGATTTTGGAATGAACGCCACGCGCGCCTGTACACTTGAAGTATGGGCAAAACCGACGGGTGCTAAGCATCGGGCGCGTACGACGCCCACCCTCGCCTCCTCATTGCAGTCACAGGCAGAAAGAGATGAGACAACTTTAAACCCGAAAGCCTGGTTGGGTGCTCTAACCATCTATCGCGACACGCTGCTCACCGCCACCAAGGGCAAGTCTACACCAGCAAGGAAGAGGGCGAGCAGCGCCTCTTTGCCACCATCGCCGACAAAGATTTTGAGATAACGGGCGTGGTGAAGAAGAAAGGAACGGAGGCTCCGCCCCACCTCTTCGACCTCACTTCGCTGCAAGTGGAGTGCAACCGCAAGTTCGGTCTACTCGGCCGAAACCAGCGGCAAACCTCTTACAGCCTCGACGACTTACCACCCATCCGCGTGTAGATACGCAATATCTTAGCGACGAGACATCTACAAAATGTCCCCTTATATTTCAGAAAAGGTGTGCGCGGCTACAGTGAAACCTTCACGCAGCCGCTTCAATGAGGGCGAGGCTTTTGAACGTTAGCAAGAAAGGTTTTTCGACTCGTCGAAGGTTGCGACCACCACGCCATCATCCTACGGGCGTTCAAAGCGGGCGCACTTTCGGATGGCGGAAAGCAACGTGTACGACCTCGTTACGCGGCGTTTCCATCTCCTGTGTTCTATCGATTGCGTTTTCTACCACCACCGTGACGCGAAGTAGACGACGATGAGCTGAAAGCCACGGGCAAAGGAGATTGGAACAGGGCTGGCGTGTGCTTTACGCCAAAGAAACGAACACCAACAACAACGATGAAGAGTCGACCAAACAAACGACCGAAGAACGCATCGCCACCCACAGCACAGGGCGAAAAGGGTCCGCACACGCCCACGCTAAGCGAGAAGTGGACCGTTCCGCCTAAGTTCTACACCGAGGCAACGCTCTCGCGCGCCATGGAAACGGCGGGTAAAGTTCGTCGACGACGAAGCAACTGCGGCAGCGCGTTGAAAGAGATATGGCATCGTGACGCCCTCTTCGCGAGCCGGCATTATCGAGACCTTTGTTTAAGCGCCACTACATCCCGTCGCGAGCGAAAAGAACCTTCTGCCCACGCCAACGGGTATCGAGATCGATTGGCATCATTCGCGAAGAACTGGCTAAAAGTTGCGAGCTAACTGGCATCTGGGAGAAAGAAACTGCGCGACATCGAGCACCGCAACTACGATGCGCAGCGTGTTAACGAGCTGAAAGCGCAGATAGCAAATCGTTAACGAGGTGTTGGCCGACAACCCAACCGCCACATCAATACCATATCACCACCGAAGACGACCTCAAAGAAACCATCGCCAAGAAGAAGGCATCCGCGCTAAAAGCGTATACGCAGCTAACCCAAAGGCAAGGCCCAGACTGCAACAAAGGGCTCGGCACGCCCGAGACCAACCGCACCGCAAACCCTCAAGCCAACGACAGCATTGTGGGTAAGCCCTGTCCTGCAATGCAAGCACGGAGATTATCATCAAGGGCAAAGGGCTTACGGATGCAGCAATTGAAGCCAGGTTGCACTGTTAACACGCTTGCCTTCAGCGAGGTGTGAGACACGAATGCGTCACTGCGTTTTGCCAACACTGGCATGCTTTCAAAGCTTTCAATGCGCAGCCCACAACACCACAAATTATTGTTAAAGACCACCGTCTTTAGCCAAACTTTTTCGGCTCTTTTGGTGTCTAATTGGCAACAAAACGCACTTTTCGAGACAAACGATAAAACGCTTTGTTAAACAGTAGGCCTCATGGCGAACGACAGGCACACCACTCGCTCAATTCGTCAACTTGCCAACACATAAATTTCAGTAAACGTGAAATTGTCAATTGCTGTCAACTCGTAAACCCATCAACTATTCATACAATGAAGAAATGGACCCTAAGCCTAGGCATACTCTTTGCCTTGCCCACCATGCTCTTTGCCCAAACCCACGCAATGGACTATTGAAAGACTGCATAAACCACGCTATGCAGCACAACATCAGCCTGCAAAAGCAACGCATTGCCGTTAAGTCGGCCGAAGAAGAAATGCTGCACAGCAAAGCAGAGCTGTTGCCTTCGGTATCTGCCTCCACCTCGCAAAACGTAAACTATCGGCCGTGGCCCGAAACAGGAGCGGCGCGAGTGGCCAACGGCTCGGTACAATCGAGTGTCGACAAGGTGTTCTATAACGGCACATACGTTATCAATGCCCAATGGACGTTGTGGAACGGGAACCGCAACCGCAACACTCACTGCCCTTAACCAGCTGCAATGAACAAGAAGCCGAGGCCGAGGCTATGGTATCGGCTGCCACCATACACAGAACGCATTGCGCAACTCTGCGATACAGATTTTATATTCGGCAGAGGCCATCAGCGTAAGCAAGCAAGCGCACTGGAGCGAGGTGCACGAGACGAGGAACGAGGAAAAGAGATGCTGAACGTGAAGATGGGCGTAAAGCCGACTTGGCACAACTCTGCCGCACAGCGAGCACAAGAAGAATACAACGTACTTTCGGCACAGAGCACATTGGCCGACTTTAAACGCCAGCTTAAACAGCTTTTGCAAATCACCGACAGTGCACCTTTCGAAGTGGCAGTGCCTGCAACCACCGACGACATGGCACTACAATCCATTCCTTCGGTTGGCGAGGTGTATGCCCAAGCCATCAGTTGGCGACCCGAATTAAAGGCTGCACAGCTAGCCATCAACGGTGCCGGAAACAAGCATAAAAGGTGGCCAAGGCGCCGAAATCTGCCCACGCTTAGCCTTGGCGCAAGCATGGAACGAACACCACCTCGTTGGCAATGCCTAAGAACGCAAATAAAACCAACCGACATGGGCGCGGGCCTCACCCTCAGCATTCCGCTATTCGACAATCGCAATAAGCGCACGGCCGTTAACAGGGCGCAATTCGAGAGGCAGAGTTCGATGCTCGAATTGCAAGATAAGCAAACGGCTCTTTATTCTAATATCGAGGAATGTTAATTTTGCAACCTAACAAGCAAAACAAGTACAAAGACAACTAAGGAACAGTGTTGGCCTTGCCAACAAAGCTACACGACTTGCTGAACGAGCAGTTCAACCTCGAGCTAAAAAACATCATCAGACTGATGACTAGTAAAAACAATCTTGTCACACTCCAGCAAAACGAGTTTAGAAATAGAGTAGCTATTCATAACGTCACCTGCTTAACTTTTATAAAACAGGAGAGATAAATAAAGGCAGATTGGACACTTTTTGCTGGCGCTTTGGATGGCTTGTTTACTTGTCAACTTGTTTTACTCGTTAACCTGTTTTGCTTGTCTACTCGTTAGCTTGTAAATTCGTTAACTTGTAAGCTCGTCAACTCGTCAACTTACCTACTCACAGACTCTCATATTTGTCCGTTTTTCCAGCATGAATTTTAACATTATAGGTGCCATTTTATCCACCAGCCGCCGCTCACCCTGCACCAAAATCGATTCTCGCGAGGGTTGCTTTCGGTGCAAAGGGGCAGCATGTGGTCTGCAAGGCAAAATGAATATTTATTTCAAAACACCATCATTTGCACCCATTTCGGAGCTGTTGCCGCTAAATGTAGTGCGTTTTGCTGCCAAATGCAGTGCAATATGGCGCTAAACGCACCAGTGCATTTTGATGCTAAACGCAAGGTGAAATGGTACTGAAACGCGGTGCAAGTGCTGCTAAATGCAAGATGAAAGCATAAACATCACAACAATTTAACATAAACAACCCTTTTTGAACCATGAAAAACATGGCAAAAACAACTCGATAAGGGAGTGGGGTTTTAGGGGCTAAATACAGCTTTGGGGTTGAGAAAACACAAACCGGCAAACTAGAAAGGCAAAGTGGTGCAAAATGCAGGCAACTAAAATGGACTAAAAAGTACGATTTGCTGCAGTACAGCAAATCGCTTATTCTGAGCTAGTTTTCGCTAGAATGGTGTGGAGAACGACACCTGTTTTACAAAATATATTATAAGATTTTAAGTTGGTGAGTTTATGAGGTTGTAAGTTGGTGAGTTTATAAGTTTGAGTTTATGAGGCTGTAAGTTGGTGAGGTTTGAGTTTATGAGTTGTAGTTGGCGAGTTTATAAGTTTTGAGTTTATGAGGCTGTAAGTTGATGAGGCTGTGGTTGATGAGTTTGAAGTTTATGAAGTTGTAGAAGTTGGCGAGTTTATAAGTTTTTGAGTTTATGAGTTTCGGTGTTAGTAAGTTCATGAACAACTAATCGTAAACTAACAAACTTATTAACTGCAATTTACTAACACCAAAACTCAAAAACTTACCCTCCACAACCACATAAATTCAAAACACACCCTACAACCCATAAACTCAAACCTCACCAACACACAACCTCACATAAACTCACCAACTTACAAACTCAAAAACAATCAACTCACCCAGACTTGAAAACCTCCCCACCATTCTATCCCATTTTTTTGTATATTTGCAGTGATTTTTTAAAACGTTATATCAATGGAAACCAGCATGCCTGCCCGGTACGTCCGTTAGAAACCCTGTACACCTCGCGTTGCTGGTCAGCGCGACGTTTTGTCGTTAGCCCTCGCGCCCATGCCCCTTTTGCAAAGTGGCATTTGTGGGAGTGGGTGCACACGTGGCAAATGGCCGTTACGCGATGGTGCCACATCCCAAACGTGCAGATTGTAGCCGTGCGACGTGTCTAGGCAAGCCGCAGAAGAGGCTGCGCAACACGATGAACAGCTAGGTAACCGTCCCACCGCATATTGGGGCGAAAGCGCCTATCATCAGCTATATGCCAACAACGGTTAAGCCTCGTTTATGTGTACCGACTGGCTCGCACGTGCCGATAGCCCTCCATGCCATGCACTGCGGCAAGTGGCCAGCAGGCGTGGTGCCTGCGCTAACTCTCGACGACATTTGGCAATTGGTAGACACAGCCGAACACACAGCAACACTGCATGATGTAGCAATACGTAACTTC
>BNJS01001776.1_pt1 | contig 79234 bp, 89 predicted proteins | sample 8540461 | NCBI WGS metagenome assembly BNJS01 (sample SAMD00202454, study PRJDB9452) | human saliva metagenome | isolation source: human saliva | place: Japan
CCCACGACCTTCGGATTAAAAAGTCCGCAGCTCTGACCAACTGAGCTAAGGGGGCGTGCCGACGGCCGGAAGCAGAGTCCAGACGCCATCGGCAGGGGCCAGCATAGCCGGACAACCGACCGCCGTGTCGAACCGGCCTCACCGTCGCCCGCCGCGATCCTGATGGCCGCGCCCGCCCCACGTCGCCCAGGAGCCCGTCTCGTCGCCCGCCAGCGCGCCTTTGGCCTTCCTCCGCCAACCCCGCCGTCGGCCGGAAGTGAACCCATGGGGGAGCGCCCACGTTCCCGCGAGACAATGGGGCGGCGCGTCGTCGCCGGCGCGTCCGCACCTTGTGAGGAGTCCCCATGGCCCGCCAGTTCCACCGTCCCGCCCGGCTCGACCCCGAGGCCGCCGAACAGATCGAGGGCAGCACCGACACCGCCGTCGCCTCCGAGCTCGCCCACCGCGCCGCCCAGGCCCCTCATCGGCGGCTTCCCCGGCAGCGAGACCGAGGACGACCCCATCACCCGCTCCGGCGTCGTCGCCGCGGTCGCCACCAACGGCATCGACGACATCGCCGAGCTGTGGGCCGACCCCCGGCCACCACCCTGCCCGGCACCCCTGTGGCGCCTGTTCCTCGTGCGCGAGTGGATCCGCCGCGACCCCGAGCTTGTCGCCCGCCGCTACGCCACCGTCGTCGACCTCACCGAGGCCGACGACACCACGAACGCCCGCTTCGAGTCCGCCCTCGGCGAGGCGCGCGCCGTGCCCGCTCCCGCCGAGCTGCGCGAGCGTCCCTCGATGCCGTCCTGGCCGGCAGCGTCGAGGACTCCGTCACCGAGATCGCCCCGCTGCTGACCGCCACCGCTGGATTTCCTACGCGCCCTGGCGGCCGGCTCCAACCCCGTGTGGATCGAGGACGACGCCGACGAGCTCGCCGACCGCGTCACCCGCCGCGACTCCGCTCTCCTGGCTACCGCCGATGAGCTCACCGACGCCGCCCGCCGCGCCGCCGCCGGCCTCCTCGACTGAGAGGGCCTTGCGCAGGCGCCATCCGAGCGCGGGATGTCCAAATCGGTGACAAAGGCCCGAAGCAAGCGTGTGTAGGTGGATCAGAACCGCATGATTCCGCGGATCTGTTGAAGCCGTCAAGAGTGCGCAAGCTCCTTTGTCTCCGATTTGGCACACGGCACCCTTGGCGAGATCATGCGCGCTTCGTTGGACGAGACGTGGGGAGCGCGCAGCGGGGCGCGGTCTCAGGTGGCGGGGTCGCGCTATCGGCCGCGAGTCCCGAAGATCGGGCGTGAGCTGCGGCACCTCGCATATTGGCCCGAACTGGAGCGGATCACCGCCCCACAAGGCTGCTCGGACGTGGGACCATGTGGCCATGACCAACGACGCGCCCCACTCCGCCCCCACGCCGCTCTCCCGCTTCCTGGGCGGGTGGATGCGTCACCCCGAGCCCCTCAGGAGCCCGAGCAGGGTGACCGACGACGCTGAGGCCGCTGAGGCCGCCCAGTCCGCGGCGTCGCCTGAGGCCGCGAGCACCGACGAGCCGGCCGTCTCCGCCGAGGTCGCCGGCTCCGACGCCGAGGTCGCCGCAGCCGCTTCCGGCGGGTCCGCCACCGGCGCAGCGTCCCCGGAGGATCAGCCGATCCGCACGACTTCGACGATCCGGCCGACCCTGACGACCCCGAGGGCACTGAGGAGACGGTCGAGGAGGAGCACGTCATCGAGGTCGCCGACCCGCGCGACTTCGCCGACGACTCCGGCCCCCAGTACGAGGACGAGGACTTCGACGACATCGTCGACGGCGAGGCGTCCCCCGCCCCCGGCCCCATCGGCACCGCGACCCCCGCCATCGCCCCCTCCTCCATCACCTCCGCCAGCTCGCAGTCGGCCCCTTCGGCCGCTGAGGCCCTGGCGACACCGTCGACCACGGCGCCGGGGACCGGGGCCTGTCCGCTCCCCGGCAGCGCCACCAGCTCGGGCCACGCCGTCAGTCCCGCCAGCGCCGCCTCCCGGTCTCCTCGCTGAGCTCGGCCGACACCACCGACGCCGCCGACGCCGCGGCCTCGGCCGCCTCCGCCGACACCGCCCAGGTGGACCCCGAGGACCTCCTGCCGCCCCTGAAGTCCTTCACGAACCGCTTCATCGACCGGGAGCTGACCTGGCTGGACTTCAACGAGCGCGTCCTGGAGCAGGCCGAGGACCGCACCCCTGCCCCTGCTGGAGCGCGCCTGGTTCCCTGTCGATCTTCTCCTCCAACCTGGACGAGTTCTACATGGTGCGCGTCGCCGGGCCTCATGCGCCGCATCAAGGCCGGCATCACCCCGGTGCGCGCCTCCGGCCTGGACGCCCACCAGGTCCTGGCCCAGGTCACCAGCCGCACCAAGGAGCTCACCGCCCGCCAGGCCGCCCTCTTCCAGGAGGACATCCGCCCCGGCCCTGGCCGAGCGCAACGTGAGATCCTGGGCTGGGACGAGCTCGACTCCGACCAGCAGGAGCGCCTGACCCGCTACTTCCGCCACCAGATCTATCCGGTCCTCACCCCGCTGGCGGTCGATCCCCTCCCACCCCTTCCCCTACATCTCGGGCCTGTCCCTCAACCTCGCCGTCATCCTGCGCAACCCGCGCAGCGGCAAGGAGCACTTCGCCCGCATCAAGGTGCCCGACTCCCTGCCGCGCCTCATCCAGGTCCCCGGCCGAGAGCTCGACGCCGCGGACAAGGCCGCCGGCTGCGCCGTCATCCCCATCGAGATCGTCATCGGCCAGCACCTCGACCACCTCTTCCCGGGCATGGACATCCTGGAGCACCACCTCTTCCGGGTCACCCGCAACGAGGACCTCGAGGTTGAGGAGGACGACGCCGAGAACCTCCTCAAGGCCATGGAGAAGGAGCTCGAGCGGCGCCGCTTCGGCGACTGCGTGCGCCTGGAGGTGGAGGACACCATCTCCTCCTTCACCCGCCGCTACCTGGTGCGCGCCCTGGGCCTCAAGGGCGACGACGTCTTCGAGCTCCCCGCGCCCCTGGACCTGACCTGCCTCAACCAGCTCCACGACCTGGACATCCCCGACCTGAAGTACCCGCGCTTCGTGCCGGTGACGGCCGCGGGCCTGGCCGCCTACGAGTCCTCCTCCGCGCCGGACGTCTTCGCCGCCATGCGCGAGCACGACGTCCTCCTGCACCACCCCTACGACTCCTTCTCCACCTCCGTCCAGGAGTTCGTGGCCCAGGCCGCCGCCGACCCCAAGGTCCTGGCCATCAAGCAGACCCTCTACCGCACCTCCGGCGACTCCCCGATCGTGGACGCCCTCATCGAGGCCGCCGAGGCCGGCAAGCAGGTCGTCGCCATCGTGGAGATCAAGGCCCGCTTCGACGAGGAGGCCAACATCTCCTGGGCCCGCAAGCTCGAGCGCGCCGGCGTCCACGTCGTCTACGGCATGGTCGGCCTCAAGACGCACTGCAAGCTGCTGCTCGTCGTGCGCCAGGAGTCCGACGGCCTGCGCCGCTACTGCCACGTCGGCACCGGCAACTACCACCCCAAGACCGCCCGCGGCTACGAGGACCTGGGGCTGCTGACCTGCGACCGCGACGTGGCCCAGGACCTGACCACCCTGTTCAACCAGCTCTCCGGCTACGCCCCCGCGCGCCCGCTTCCGCCGCCTGCTCGTGGCCCCCCGCGGCCTGCGCGACGGGCTCGTGAAGCACATCGAGCAGGAGATCGCCAACCGTAAGGCCGACCTGCCCGCCTGGATCCGCATCAAGGTCAACTCCATCGTCGACGAGACCGTCATCGACGCCCTCTACCGCGCCTCACGCGCCGGGGTACCGGTCGACATCGTCGTACGCGGCATCTGCGGCCTGCGCGCCGGCGTCGAGGGCCTCAGCGAGAACATCCGCGTGCGCTCGATCCTGGGGCGCTTCCTGGAGCACTCGCGCATCTACGCCTTCGCCGGCGGCGGGCAGACCGAGCTGTTCATCGGCTCGGCCGACCTCATGCACCGCAACCTCGACCGCCGCGTCGAGGCCCTGGTGCGCATCACCGACCCCGCCATGGTCGAGGACCTCGAGTGGCTGGTCACCCACTGCGCCTCCGACGACGTCGCCTCCTGGCACCTCCAGCCCGACGGCTCCTGGGAGCGTCACCTCCTCGACGCCGAGGGCAACCGCCTCGAGGACATCCAGGACAGCCTCATGGCCCGGGCGCGCTCGCGCGTCAAGGGCCGGCACTGAGACGGCCGTGCCATGAGTCCGTCCAGCAGGAAGAACGGCTCGCGCGAGACAGTGAAGGCCGCAGGCGCCCTCGTGTGGCGCGAGAACGGCAAGCACCTCGAGGTACTCCTGGTCCACCGTCCCCGCTACGACGACTGGTCCATCCCCAAGGGCAAGGTCGACCCCTGCGAGTCCGTGCGCACCTGCGCCGTGCGCGAGGTCGCCGAGGAGACCGGCGTCCAGGTGATCCTGGGCCAGCCCCTCAGCCGCGTGCACTACAAGATCGCCGACGGCTCCCGCAAGAAGGTGCACTACTGGGCCGCCCGCGTCGCCCCCGACTCCTCGGCCGCCGTCGCCGCCCGCTGCGCCGTCGAACCCGCCTCGGCCAAGGAGATCGACGCCGTCGAGTGGCTGCGCGTGGGCCAGGCCCGCAAGCGCCTGACCTACCCCTACGACCGTGACCTGCTCGGCGAGCTCGTCGACCTGTGGGAGGACGGCAAGCTCGACACCTGGACCCTGGTCCTCGTGCGCCACGGCCGCGCCGTCAAGCGCTCCGTGTGGAACCGCCCCAAGGAGCGGGACAAGGAGACCGACGAGGCCACCCGCCCCCTGACCCACGACCAGGGCGAGACCCGGGCCCGCGCCCTCGTCCCGATCCTGGCCGCCTACGGGGTGGGCCGCGTCCTCACCAGCCCCTGGAAGCGCTGTGTGGACACGGTCGCCCCCTACGCCACGGCCGCGGGCCTGACCCTGGAGATGGCCGGGGCCTTCACCGAGATGGCCCACGCCCAGAACCCCAAGGGCGTGCGCTCCGTGGTCAAGAAGGTTCTGGGAGTGCGCGAGGAGCCGACGGCGCTGTGCACCCACCGCCCCGTCCTGCCCACCATCATGGAGGTCGTCTCCCAGTACGCCCCCGGCAGGCTCCCTGCGCTCCGTGCCCGACCGGGACCCCTGGCTCAAGACCGGCGAGATCCTCGTGGTCCACATGGCCCGCCGCCCCCGCGGCAAGATCCGCGCCGTCGCCATCGAGAAGCAGCGCCCCGTCCCTGTCCGAGGGACGCTGACCGGGGGCGCCGGCCGGACCGTCAGCCGGACCGCCGCCCGGTGCGCGGAGCCGCCCTGGTGATGCTCCTCATAGGGAGTGTTTACCAACCGTTTACCCCGGTCACCCGGAACCTTCATCCGGGGCGCTTATCGTGATCGTTGCCTGACACTTACCCGGTATCCGACTGAACCTCCGCCCCCTCTGACTCAGCGAGGAGAGCCTGTGCTCCTGACCCGTCGCGGCGCCCTGGGCGCCCTGAGCGTGGCCACCCTGACCGCGCTGACCGCCTGCGGGCGCGACGCCGGCGCCGCCGACCCCAACGCCTCCAGCGACCTGGTGGGGCAGATCCGCGGCGCGGGCGCCACCTCCCAGTCCGACGCGCAGGACGCATGGATGAACACCTTCATGGGCGCCAACCTGCGCGCCACCGTCGACTACGCCGGCGGCGGCTCCGGGGCCGGGCGCACCAAGCTCGTCGAGGGCGCCATCGACTTCGCCGGCACCGACACCCCCATGACCGTCGACGAGATCAGCAGGATCGGCGGCGCCGTCGAGCTGCCCCTCTACATCTCCCCGATCGCCGTGGCCTACAACCTGCCCGGCTTCACCGGGGAGTCCCACGTCAACATGACCGGCGAGGTCCTCGCCAGGTCCTGGCCGGGGCCATCACCCGCTGGAACGACCCCGGCCCTGGCCGCCCTCAACCCCGGCGCCGCCCTGCCGGACCAGCGGATCATCGTCGTGGGCCGCTCCGATGACTCGGGCACCACGAAGGCCCTGACCACCCTACCTGGCCACCGTCGCCCCCAAGATCTGGCCCCACGAGCCCGAGGAGACCCAGCGCTGCGCGGCGGCCAGTCCGGTGACGGCACCGCAGGCATGATCCAGACCGTCTCCGCGGCCACCGGCACCATCGGATACGCCGACGCCTCCAAGGTCCCCGCCACCCTGGGCACCGTCGCCGTCGGCAGCCACGGGGCCTACGTGCCCGTCTCCGCCAAGGCCGCAGCCGCCGCCCTCGACGCCGCCACCCTGGGCACCGAGGCCGACGAGGCCCGCCTGCTCTACAACCCCAGTCACGACGCCAACGGGCGCCTCACCCCATCGTCCTGGTCTCCCTACCTCGCCGCCCGCCTGCGCTACGACGACGCCCGGATCGCCGCCGTCGTCAAGGCCTCACCTGCGCTTCGCCGCCTCCACCAGGGGGCAGGACGCCTCCGCCAAGGCCACCGGCTGCGCCCCCATCACCCGCGAGATGCGCGAGAAGATCAACGCCGCCATCGACAAGATCGCCGCCTGAGGCCGCCCGGCCGGCCACCACGACGCCGCACCGAACCGCATGACCAGCCAGCACCCACCCGCCCAGCCGCCGCCCCAGACACCCCGAGGAGGGGCAGCCGTGGCCAGCACCACCGCACCGCCGTCGTCGCCCCCCCAGCGGGAGCCGCGACCGCCTCCAGCAGCGCCGACGACGCCATCATCCAGCCCGGCAGGGCCCCCGGGCAGACCGGCAACCGGATCTTCACCGGCCTGTCCTTCGGCGCCGGCACCTTCATCATGGTGGTCCTCGCCCTCGTGGCCGCCTTCCTCATCCGGGAGGCGCTGCCCGCCTCTGACGGCCTCGCGCGAGACCCTGGAGTCGGTCTCCTTCATGCGCGACCGCGGCCTGTGGGGCTACGTGGCCCCGCTCGTCTTCGGCACGCTGCTGTCCTCGACCATCGCCCTGGGTGTCGCGGTGCCGCTGAGCATCGGGGTGGCCCTGTTCATCTCCCACTTCGCCCCGCGCCGCCTGGCCCAGGCCCTGGGCTACATGGTGGACCTGCTGGCCGCGATCCCCTCCGTGGTCTTCGGCCTGTGGGGCTTCCTGTGGCTGGTGCCCCTGCTCGACCCCGTCAACACCTGGCTGAGCGAGCACCCTCGGATTCATCCCGCTGTTCGCCGACCACACGGCCCCGGCCAAGAACATCACCACCGCCTCCTGGTCCTGGCCGTCATGATCCCGCCGATCATCACCGCCACCATCCGCGAGATCTTCCTCCAGACGCCCACGCTCCAGGAGGAGGCCTCCCTGGCCCTGGGCGCCACCCGCTACGAGATGATCCGCCAGGCCGTCCTGCCCTTCGGCCGCTCCGGCATCATCTCCGCCTCCATGCTGGGGCTCGGACGCGCCCTGGGGGAGACCATGGCCGTCCCTCATGATCCTCTCGCCCGGCATGGGTCTGAACCTCCGAGTCCTCCAGGCCGGCCAGCACCAGACCATCGCCGCCAACATCGCCTCGCAGTTCCGCGAGGCCTACGGCCTGAGCGTCAACGTGCTCATCGCCACCGGCCTGGTCCCTGTTCATCATCACCTTTCGCGGTCAACTCCCTGGCGCGGTGGATCATCGCGCGCCGCCCGAGTTCTCAGGAGCCAGCTGACATGACGCCCACGAACACCCTGAGCCCACCGACGGCGCCGCCTCCAGCAGCGCGGCCTCGCGCCCCGCCCCGGCCACCGGTGCGGCCGGTTCAGCCGGAGAGACCGGTGTCCCCGCGCCCAAGTCCCTCAAGGCCGCGCTCGCGGCCGCCGAGGCCCCGGCCGCTCCTGTCGACCCGCTGGCCGACCCTGCCCATCCATCGAGGGCGTGCCCTGACCTCGTACCGCCCTGCCCGACTGGTTCATCTGGGCGGCGCTGGGAGCCGCCTCGTCGTCGTCGGCGGGATCGGTCTGCTGGCCGGGTGGAGCATCGCCGCCGTCGTCACCCTGACCGCCCCTGGTGTGGGTGGTGGGCGCCACCGCCGTGTCCTGGGTGCGTGAGGGCGACCGCTGGGGTCGCAACACCCCTGGTGACGCTCCTCATCTACCCTGTCCTTCGCCGTCGTCATGGTGCCGCTGGTCTCCCTGGTCTGGATGGTCCCTGTCCGGCGGCTCGGCCCGCTTCGGCTACGACTTCCTGACCACCAACATGCGCGGCGCCGACGCCTCCAACGGCGGCTTCTACCACGGCATCGTCGGCACCCTCCAGATCACCGGGATCGCCACCCTCATCTCGGTGCCCCTGGCTGTTCACCGCCGTCTTCCTCGTGGAGTACAACGGCGGCTGGATCGCCCGCCATCACCTCCCTCGTCGACGTCAGCGACCGGCATCCCCTCGATCGTGGCCGGGCTGTTCGCCCACTCGATCTTCCTCATCGCGGCCGGCCCCCGCCACCAGGCCGGCATCATCGGGGCCGTGGCCCTGAGCGTCCCTCATGACACCGGTGGTCATCCGCGGTGTGGAGGAGATGCTCAAGCTCGTCCCCTCCCCACCTGCGCGAGGCCTCCTACGCGCTGGGCGTGCCCAAGTGGCTCACCATCGTCAAGGTCGTGCTGCGCACCGCGGTGGCCGGCATCACCACCTCCGTCATGATCGCCATCGCCCGCGTCATCGGTGAGACCGCCCCGCTGCTCATCACCGTGGGCCTGACGATCCGCACCAACACCAACCCGCTGGACGGCTCCATGTCCACCCTGCCGGTGCTCGTCTACGACCAGTACTCCCGCGGGGAGGCCGCCGCCATGGAGCGGGCCTGGGCCGGGGCACTGACCCTCATCATCCTGGTCATGCTGCTCAACCTCGTGGCCCGCCTCATCTCCAAGTACTTCAGCCCCAAGGGCGGCCGGCGCTAGCCCGACCGGAGCCGCAGCCCGCAGCGCCCGCAGCGCCCCAGAGCCCTCAGCAGTCCACCTCAGGTAAAGGAACCGACGTGTCCAAGCGCATCGACGTCATCGGCGAGAACATCTACTACGGCGGCTTCCTGGCCGTGAAGGACGTCAACGTCGTCATCGAGCCCAAGTCCGTCACCGCCCCTCATCGGCCCCTCCGGCTGCGGGAAGTCCACCTTCCTGCGCACCCCTCAACCGCATGCACGAGACCATCCCCGGCGCCCGCGTCGAGGGCCAGGTCATCGTCGACGGCGTCAACCCTCTACGGCCCCGGCGTCGACGCCGTCCAGGTGCGCCGCGCCATCGGCATGGTCTTCCAGCGACCCAACCCGTTCCCCCACGATGTCCATCGCCGAGAACGTCCTGGCCGGCGTGCGCCTCAACAACCGCCGCATCAGGAAGTCCGACGCCGACGACCTGGTGGAGGCCTCCCTGCGCGGAGCCAACCTGTGGGACGAGGTCAGGACCGCCTGGACCGTCCCGGCCTGGGCCTGTCCGGCGGCCAGCAGCAGCGCCTGTGCATCGCCCGCGCCATCGCGGTCAAGCCGGCCGTCCTGCTCATGGACGAGCCCTGCTCCGCCCTGACCCCATCTCCACGCTCGCCATCGAGGACCTCATCTCCGAGCTCAAGACGGACTACACGATCGTCATCGTCACCCACAACATGCAGCAGGCCTCCCGCGTGAGCGACATGACCGGCTTCTTCAACCTGGAGGCCACTGGCAAAGCCGGGCCACCCTCGTCGAGTACGACTCCACCGACAAGATCTTCTCCGCCCCCAGCCAGCAGGCCACTGAGGACTACATCTCCGGCCGCTTCGGCTGAGGGACGAGGAGGGATGAGGACGTCGGGCCGGAGAGCGCCAGTCGGCGCGAATGCCGCTCGCGGCGGCTTGAGTTGGAGCCCTGGGGCCCGTCACGGCCCGACGCCGCCCACGAGTCTACAGGTCCGGCCCTGGCCGTCCCGGCGTCCACCCAGTGAGTCCGCCCGGCGGTCGGGGGAGGCGCCTGGCCTCCTTGGCCCGTCCAGGCCTTCCCGGTCTTCTCCCGGGCCGGTGTGCGCTCAGGCGTCCTCGGGGGCGTCCAGACGGTAGCCGACGTTGCGCACCGTGCCGATGAGGTTGTCGTGCTCGGTGCCCAGCTTGGCGCGCAGGCGACGGATGTGGACGTCCACCGTGCGCGAGCCACTGATGTAGTCCCTCGCCCCACACCTCGTGCAGGAGCGCGTCACGCGTCAGGACCCGCCCCCGATTGGCGGCCAGGAACTTCAGCAGCTCGAACTCCTTGTAGGTCAGGTCCAGGATCGTGCCGCGCAGTCGGGCCGTGTAGGCGGTGACGTCAATGACAAGATCGCCCACGTCGATGCGGTCGTCGTCGACCCTCGTCCACGACCGGGACATGGGCGCGCAGCAGCCGCAACCGGGCCGACAGCTCGGCGGGGCTTGGCGCCGGCCATGACGAAGTCGGCCGCGCCCCAGTCGATCTGCACTGCGGCGGCGCCCCTCCTCCACGATGAGGATGATGGGCGGGCAGTCCATGGGGCCGGTGAAGAGCTGGCACAGAGCGCGGGCGCGGGTCAGGTCCCCACGGGCGTCGATCATGACGACGTCGGCGCTGTCCACCTCCGCGTAGGAGGAGGGGATTGGGGGAGGCACCCACCTGGGAGTCGAGGAAGGCGGTCGCCGGCAGGACGTCAGTGGCGTCACTCTCACGAGTGAACATGATGATCCGCATGCTGCTCCTTCCACGGCCCTCGACCTGGACTCGCCGGCGCGGTCGAGCGGCGCAGCGGCGATACTGACGGGGATAAGTCAACCACACCTCGTCGCAGGCGAAATCTCCGGAGGCGATGACCGACCGGATACTGACCATCCAGGAGGATGCTGGAGGGCGCTGCGGCCGTCCGGGTGTGGGACGATGCGTGCTGTGACTACCCACCACCGACGAGCTCCAGCTGGCTGCGCGCGCCCGTGGAGCCCTCTCGTGCCTCCCCGCGATGACTCCCGTGCCGCAGCTGTTCCGACGGCCGCCGGCGGCGTGGCGGACTGGGCCAGCGTCATCGGCGTAGACGACCCGGCGCCTCGGCCAGGCCGACCGGCTCGGAGCCCACCGCGCGCTCGACTGGCCCCGACGCCGCCGGTGAGTCGACCGGTTCCCTCCGGTGCTCCGGCGACGGCCCGCTCAGCGGACTCGGGTGACACTGCTCGACCTTGCTGAGGACCTCGGGCTACGCCACCCGTCGCACCTCCAACCGTCCCAAGGAGCCGGGCCTGGTGGATCCGGCCTGACCCGGCTCGCCTTCGCGGGCGTCGTGCCCTGCTGCTGGCGGTCGGCTCGGTGCTGCCCGGCTGGGTGAGGCTGGCCCTCGTGGCCGCCCTGGTGCCGGCCGCCGCGCAGGGCTGGCCTCGCGCTCGTGCGCGCCCGGCACGACCTGGGCGGCACGGTCGTCATGACGATCTGTGGGCTGTCGGCCGCCGCCAGTGTCTACCTCCTGGAGACATGGGGGTGGCTGGCCTGGTCATGGCCTTCTCGATCCTGGTGGCCTTCGTCGGCCAGATGCTGCGGCGCGACGGCCGGCACAACCTGGTCGAGGACCCGTCCGCAACGGTTGCCGGCTGCCTCGTGGCGGTCTCCGGCTCGGCCTGGTGCGCCCTGAGCCGGGCCTCGGCCGATCCGGCCATCGTCGTACCCACCTGTCTGGCGCTGTTCGTCGGTGCCGTCCTGACCGTCCTCAACGTGCGCGCCCGGATGCTGGAGGCCCTCACCGTCACGGTTCCGGCACTGCTCGCCGGCGGTGCCGGCTACGTGCTGGCCTCGGCCGGCTTTCTTCGGCCTGTCCCCACATCAGTGCGACAGCGGCGCTGCAAAGCGCCGTGGCTCTGCGTGGCCGTCGGCTTCGTGGCGGGGGTTCTCGCGGCAACCGGCAACCGCGTCCTGTGGACCCACCGATGGGTGCCCGGCGGGCGGGCGGCTGTGGCCTCCGCGCTCGTGCCGATCCTGTCGGTCGGCGTGCCGGTTCACGCCATCGCCCGCCTCCTGGGCGGTTTCCTCGCCGGCTGAGCACGGCCCGGGCAGGCGGCGCGCGTGAAGCGGGCAGGGGTGACGTCGTAGGCTGCGGGCATGGCATTCACGCTTCCTGACGACCTGCCCCCCGAGCTCTACCCGCTGGCCTGGCTGGCCGGCACCCTGGCGCGGCTACGGCATCCTCACCCACGGCGAGACCGTGCCCGAGCAGGCCGTCTACCAGAGATGACCTTCGACCACGACGGCGGCCCCTACCTGCGCCAGACCACCACCATCTGGACGGTCGACGCCACCCGCTCCAAGAACCTCGACTTCGAGATGCTCGGCCTCCAGGGCGCCTCCCTCCTGGCTCCCGCTCAGATCTGGTCCACCGAGACCGCCTACTGGCGGCCCGTCGGCCAGGAGCAGCCCGACGGCGCCGACGGTGCCGGGACCACCGAGACGCCGAGACCACCGATGCCCCTCCGATGCTGAGAGCTCTGGCGGCCCGCTCATCCCCGTCACCCGGCTCGAGCTCGTCTCGGCCGACCCCGCCGGTCACGTCGGCGTCTGGGAGGGCTGGATCCAGGGGCCGCGCGCCCAGGTCGGCACCCAGGCCGTGGGCCGTGCCCGCACGGCCGTCCCGGTGGAGGAGATGACCCGCATGTCGGGCTCGTGGGCGGCGACCCCATGTGGACCCAGGACATGGCCGCCTTCGGCCAGAGCGAGGTGACCACCTCACGCCTCCGGCCGCCCTCGGCCGAGTTGACGACGTGGACGACCCCGCCGCCCAGCCCGGCTCAGCCTCGACCCGGCTGAGCCGACCGCGGGCCCTTCGACTCCTCCGTACCCGCCTCCGACGACGCCGAGCCGACCGCCTGATGCGCCCCTCCCCACTGCTGACCAGCCCCGGCGCCGTCGCCTCCGCCCCGACGACCCCTGACCAGGCCGTCCCTCGCCCACCTCGGCGACCCCGGCCGCGAGCAGGCCGCCCCTGGCCGAGGGGCGCGCGGCCTGCGCCCTGGCTCGCGACGTCGTCACCGTCACCGGCCCGGACCGCCTGAGCTGGCTGACCACACCGTCCAGCCAGGTGCTCACCACCCTGGAGCCCGGCGACGGTGGCGCGGAGCACTGCTCCCTCGACGCCCAGGGACACATCACCCACGCGCTCGCGGCCTCGACGACGGCCGTACGCTCTGGCTCGTCACGGAGGCCGGGCAACGGCGAGTGACCTGGCGACATTCCTGACCCATGCGCTTCATGCTGCGCGTCGAGGTGGCTGAGCGGCCCGACGTCATGGCGCTGGGCGCCCTCGGGGAGGGGCCTGAGGCCCTGGCCCAGGCGGCGCGTGACACGGCGCCGGACTCTGCCGACCGACCCCCGAGGCCCCTGCCACCTCCCCAGGCCGACGCCGCCCAGACCGGTGCCGAGCCTCAGGGCTCGCTCATCGGCCTGTGGCGCGACTCCGTGGCCGGGCGTCGTCGAGGGCGGCACGAGCTACGACGTCGGAGAGGACCGACCGCATCCCGGCCAGGGTACCGGGGCGGTCACGTCCTGGTGCCCGCCCAGAGCGTGAATGCTGTGGTGGAGGCCTCGCCGCCGGGGAGGGGCGGCGCCTGGCCGGTGCCCTGGCCTGGGAGGCCCTGCGCATTGAGGCCGGCCGCCCCCGCCACGCCCGCGAGGCCGACGCCCGCGCCATCCCCCACGAGCTGGACTGGCTGCGCACGGCCGTGCACCTGACGAAGGGCTGCTACCCGGGTCAGGAGACGATCGCGCGCACCCTCAACCTGGGTCGGCCCCCGCGCCGCCTCACCGTGCTTCAGCTCGACGGCCTCGTCGGCGACCCTGCCCCCGACCCGGGGCGACCGTGCGCATGGGGAGCGGACCGTGGGCGCTGTGACCTCTGTGGCGCGCCACCACGAGCTCGGCCCCATCGCCCTGGCCCTGCTGCGCCGCGCCGTGCCTGTGGGCGAGCAGCTGACCGTGGAGGTCACCGAGGTCGACGAGACCACCGGTGAGACCGTCCCCGTCGGCCGGGTCGACGCCGTCCAGGAGGTACTGGTCTCCCCTGAGGGGCGCGCCCAGGCCAGCCCGTCCGAGCGTCCCCGGCGCCGGACTGCGCAAGGGGCCTGCGGCTCTGAGAGGCCCGGTCGAGCGTCCGGGTCCAGGGCGCTCCCGGGGCCGGCTGCCGCATGAGGAGCCAACTGTTCTCGCTGGGCGTGGCCGTCTCACTGGGATCGTTGACCGGCGACTGGTAACCTCGGTCGCGTGAGCGTCCTCTATGCTGTGTCATTCTTTCTCTCCGAGGCGGTCAGGTGGGAGCTGGATCGCCGCCCAGGCCGTCTCCATCGTCATGGGGATCTGGGCGCTGGTCGACTCCCTGATGCGGCCGGCGGAGTACTACGCCGCGGCAGGCAAGAGCACCAAGCGGTTCTGGAACGTGGTCAACGCGGCGGGTACGGCGGTTGTCGGCCTCCTCGGCGCAGCCTCGATGTTCGGCCCTGCTGGGCGTTGTGGCCAGTGCCGTCTACCAGGACGTGCGCCCCGCCCTGCAGGCGCTGGCGCGGTGAAGGTGCGTTCCTCGATCCGTATCCCGGGCGGGCCTCGCAGCGTCGGCCGGGGCGCGGCGGGCGCGGACCGCGTGACTGGAGCGCTGGTCGCTGATGCGCGCGGTCATTCAGCGGGTCAACCGGGCGGCTGTCCGGGTCGACGGCGAGGTGGTCGGCGAGATCACCCGGCCCGGCCTCATGGTCCTCGTGGGGGCCACGCACGACGACGGCCCCACGCAGGTGGCCACGGTCGCCCGCAAGATCGCGGACCTGCGGCCCTGGAGGACGAGCTCTCAGTGACCGACGCCGGAGCACCCGTGCTCGTCGTCTCCCCAGTTCACCCCTGTACGCCGACACCTGGGCAGGGCCGGCGCCCCACCTGAACAAGGCGGCCCCCGGCGAGGTGGCTGAGCCCCTGGTGGAGGCCGTGGCTGAGGACCCTAGCGGACGCGGCCTGAGGTGGCCACCGGCCGCTTCGGCGCCGACATGAAGATCGACATGGAGGCCGACGGCCCGGTGACGATCCTGATCGAGGCCGAGTAGGGCCTGTTGCGAAAGTGGGTGAAGCGTCCGCGTGTTCGTACCTCTACCCTCGAACGCGAGCCCCTAAGTAAGGTACGACCGCGACGTCGGCGACTGGCGTGCGGACATCAGCCCACAGTCGTGACGGAGGCGGGGGCTACGGCTCCCTCCTCGGTGGCTGAGGCACGGCACCGCTGGTCCCTAGCGTTGCGGGTAACGGAAACCCGCGCAACGAGAGGAGCTGGAGATGAGCACAGGGGCCAGAAGAGAGAGGGTCGGTCACCCACGTCGCCGGGAGGATCGGCGACCACAACGACCGAGCCATGGCGGCCTCACCGCGCCTGGCCGCCGCCCTGGCGCGGCGCTACGACGTCGAGCCCGTCGTCATCGGATCACCCCGCCCGGCGCTGAGCGGGCTGGCAGGTCGAGCCTGACGCCGCCCGCGACGAACTGGAGGCGCTCGCGGCTCACTACGAGGTGCTGTGGGCCGGCTCTGCCGTACCGGTGACCGCGTTGAGCCGCTGTGCTGGGGCGCTAGCGACCCTGCCCGTCGTTGCTGCCAACCGGCCCGACGCGCTCTGTCGTGGTTCGGACGCCCACGCCGACCTCAACTCTCCCGGAGAGCACGCCGAGCGGGCTACCCGGCGGCCCGGCCCCTGTCCGGACCGTTGGGGCTGTGGGACTCGGACTCGGCGCAGGGCTGGGCACTGGACAACGTGGTCCTGGCCGGGGTGCGCGACATCGACCCGCCCGAGGCCGATCTCATCGAGGGTGCGGGCATCCCCTCGTCGGGCCTGGAGAGGGCTTCGCTGAGCGGCTCAGGGGGTGGTGGACGGCAGGCCCGTCTATACCCACATCGACTGCGACGTGCTGGAGCCCGGTGTCGTGCCGACCGACTACCCTCGTCGGCGGAGGCCTGAGCCTGGCCGAGCTGCGCCAGGCGGCCGAGGTCCTCGCCCGCGGCGAGGTCGTCGGCATCCAGATCGGCGAGCTCGAGACGGCCACTGGGAGGAGGACCTCGACCCGCTGCTAGACGCCCTGTCCCCGTGCTCGACGCCGTCGGCTGAGCCGGGCCGGCCCTTGCGGTCTGTCCCGCCCATGGATGGGGGTGACTGCTGTGGGGCGACAAAGAGGCATGATCAGCGCGCGGTGCGTTCTTCGATCTGGATTCCCGGGGTGGCCTCGCAGCGCCGTCCGGACATACGCAACAGGACTTAGGTCGAAGGAGGCCGACGATGCGATGCCGTGGCCGATGTGATGAGGAGGCGCTGAGACGACGGGGCGCTCGTGGTGGTGGTCGCCGTCGCGATGCTGTGGTGGGCCTTTTTCGGCTGCGTCAGCGTGTCCTGGGTCACTGGGCTCCCCGTGGCTGGTCGACACGGTCCTTCAGGGCGATGCCCTGCGGCTGGCCCAGGAGCGGCCCACCTGGTTCGTCGTGGTCGTCCTCGTCTCCGGGCTGGTGAAGCTGGGGTTCGTCATCTTCGGCTTCGCCCTCGCTGCGCCCGGACGTCATCAGGGTGCCGCGCTGGATGCGCCTGGCCTTCGGCTGGGTCTCGGGATCCCTGCTCATGGCCTACGGGATGGCTGGCTCGGCGCCGGCGATCCCGAGGCTCCTGGCGGGGAGCCGCTCACGATACGGCTGGTGGCGCCTGTTGCTGTGGATGCCTCACTTCTGGGCGGGCGGGATCCTGGTATTGGCCGCAACGGTCGTATATTTTCGCTGGAGCCGTTCCAGCAGTGTCGAGCCGCGGCGGGTTTGAGGCTCCGGCCTCGACCTGGGACCGCCGGCGTCTCGCGCAGGACGGATCGTTCTGTCCGAGATGGTTTGATAAGGAGGCGCTCCCGCCTCGAGGCTACTGCGTTCGCCCGGTGCTGGCCAACCTGTGCAGTGCGGAGAGGGAGCCGGAGAGGAATGAGGAGGAGGAGCGGGATGTGCCCGAGCAACTGACCGCCTATGACGGGCTCCTGCCCACCGGGATCGCAGTTGCGGACAGCCGAGTCGATCTCAACGTTCCCTCTCTTTCTCGAGGAGGAGGAACGAGCGTCTTCCATGGTTGTCTCGCGTCGCGCCGACTTCGTCACTGTGCGTGCCTGTGCTCGCCTCGCGCTTGGCCGGCTCGGTGTCCCTCCCGTCCCGCTCGTTCCCGGTGAGGCCGGAGAACCGTCCCTAGCCCAACGGTATCGTCGGTTCGATGACCCATCGCCGCGGTCTGCGCGCCGCCGCCGTCGCCCTTCGCGCATGATGCGGATGCGATCGGCATTGATGCTGAGCCGGACGAACCGCTCCCGGACGGTGTGATCGACATCGTCGCCTCCCCGGCGGAGCGGCGCCGGTTGCGGGCTCTGCCGTCGGGGGCGTCTCCTGGGACCGTCTCCTGTTCAGCGCCAAGGAGTCGGTGTACAAGGCCTGGTACCCGCGCGAGCGTTCGTGGCTCGGCTTCGAGGACGCGGATGTCGCACTTGGTGACGGTGTTCTGACCGCTGAGATTCATGGCGAGTCGGGGCTCCGATTCACGCTGACCGGGTGCTGGGGCGTGAGCGACGGGATTCTCGTGACTGCCGTCGTTGTCCCCGCAGGCAAGTGGCCTGCGGGGACGTGAGCGATGGGTTGCTACTCGCGATCCTTGAGGATCTCGGTGACATCGACACCGCGCAGGTGCCGCCCGGACAGGAATCTGACGACTCCGTAGGTGGCGAGAACGATGACGACGATGAGGATGACGGACCGGGACGACGTGGTGAATGGGAAGGCCGTCGCCAGACTCGAGATCATGTACTGCCAGGTCGGTCTCATGATGGCGACGGAGAGCGGCAGTCCGACGGCGAGGGAGAGCAGTACGAGGAGGACGTAGTTGCCTAGATACAGGTGACCGACTTCCGCCTCGTCGTAGCCGAGGGCCTTCATGAGGGAGATCGAGTACTGCTCGCGGTCAACCACCATCCTCATAAGGAGGAACATGACGATGATGAACAGGCCGATTGACGCGATGAACAGGACGAGGATCGTGGGGCGCATCGCTTGGGTGAAAGTGTTGACCGAGGTGATCATGTCGGACCGGCTGATGACGGACTGCGCCTGATTATCGAGGTCGTCATTGACGGTGCCGCTCACGATCGCGTTGGACGAGCCGCTGTCGAGGCCGAGCAGGGAGTTAACGTCCTCATGCTCGCCGAAGACTGCCATCTGCGGGTAGTCGACAATCCCGGCGACGACGACCTTGCGGTTGTCCGTGTCCATGGGATCGAGTGTGAACTCATCGCCCACCTCGTAGCCGTACCTCAGGGAAACGGCCTTGGAGATGAGCACGTGGGTCTCGTCGGTGCCGGACAGGTCGACGTCGAAGTACTGGGTGTCCTTGTCGATGCCAATGACTGACAGGCTGGCGCCAGCGCCTTCAGCGCCCACGAGCTTGGCGGACCTCAGCGTCGCTGTCTCGGCGCCGTCCGGACTCGTGGGCGGTGCGCCAAGGAAGACGTAGACGACCTCGAAATCAATGTCCTCGCGCACGTCGTCGGCGTAGGACACGACGGAGTCGTGCATGCCGAAACTGAAGACCATGAGCAGGAGGGACAGGACGACTCCGAGCAGCATGAGCACATAAGTGGTCCAAGCGCGCATGAAGGAGCGCAGGCGGAAGCTGAACGCGAAGGGTAGGGACTCGAGCGTCGCCCTCGATGGCGGACGTTGGCCGGTGTCGCGGCGAAGCAGCTGTAGCGGCTCCTTGGCGAGTTTCCTGCGTAGGACGAGGAAGCTGACGAGAGTCACGGTGATGAGCGGTGTGAGGATGCCATAGGCGATGACGCCAGTGAGACCACTGACCCGAGGGCCGGGATCGAGTAGTAGGTCGTCGCGTTCTGTGCATGGCCGGTGCAGCCAGGAAACCTCCGACCGTACCGGCGACGGCGCACACTGCGGCCAGGATGACCGGCAGGAGCATGTAATGGGCGATGAGTTCGCGCCTGGTGATGCCGAGTGCGTAGAAGGTGCCGATGACGGGTGACTGGCGGCGAATATTGTCGGCAGTGAGGACAGAGAGCACGTAGGCGATGAGGACTAGCGCTACGAATCCGGCGATGTAGGCGGCCCTGGACGGTGACAGTCTGGTCATCGATGACGGTGACGATGCGGGGGTTGTCGTCGTGTTCGAGGTAGGAGGAGACCTGGGCGGTGCCAGCGTGGTCCCTGAGGGCGTTGCTGATCTCGCTGACGATGTCGGTGGCCTCCATATCGGAGTCGCCCAGGAGGTAGACGTAGGTGGTGGTCAGCGTGTTGCCCTGTTTGGCGAGGGACTCCACGGTGCTCGCGGCGGTGAAGGCGGTTCCGAACTCGTTGGGATCGGCAGCCGTGTCGGTGGGGCGGGCGACGACAGTCGCGTAATCCGGGGTGGAGCCGATACCAGTGATGGCGAGTCTGGTGCCGTCGAGGTCGAGTGTGTCCCCGACCTTGAGGTTGTGGGCCCTGGCGTAAGTCTGCTCGAGTGCGATTTCATCGTTCGCTGTGGGCAGGGCTCCGGACTCCAGGTTGATGCGGTCGATCGTGCTGCGGTTCTCATAGACGCGAACGGTGGAGTTGTCGGCGGCCGGGACGTCGGTGAACTCGGCGCGTTCGAAGGTCAAACCCTTGTTCCGCAATGAGGTGAGTTGATCATTGGTCAACTCGGCCGTGAGTTCGAGGTATCCGTCCTCGACGTTGCCGGTATCCTGTGCATCCTTGGCAGTGTTCAGCGCGGAGCCGTTGCCGGCTGCCATGCCTGCGGACACGACGATGCCGAGGAGGATGAGCAGGGCGGAGGCGAGGTAGCGCGACCACTGGGAGCGCAGATCGCGCAGGAGTTGCATGTTGAGCATTTTCATGGTGCGTCCCTCACCAGGTCAGGCTCGAGGCAAGCGCAGGGTCTTCCCGGACCTCGACATCGGAGATACGGCCATCGCGGACGGTGATGGTGCGGTGCGCCATCTCAGCGAGCACCTGGTTGTGCGTGACGATGACGATGGTCGTACCCAGGTCGTGGTTGATACGTTCAGAAGGAGAGCATCTCCTTGCTCGTCTCGTAGTCGAGCGCCCCGGTGGGCCCATCGCACAGAAGCAGCCGTGGACGTTTGATGAGTGCGCGGGCGATGGCGCAGCGCTGCTGCTGTCCGCCGGAGAGCTGGGAGGGGAACTTGTTGCGGTGGTCGGCCAGCCCAAGGTCAGCGAGCAGATCGTCCAGAGGCATGGGGTCGTCGCTCGGGTACTCGCAGACGCCGACGTTTTTCACGGGCGGTTAGGGTCGGAACGAGATTGTAGAACTGGAAGACGAAGCCCACGAGGTCGCGGCGGTAGCGGCCGAGATCCTTACGGCTGAGTGAGGTGATCTCCCGATCCCCGACCAGGATCGTGCCGGAGTCTGGCCGGTCCAGTCCGCCGAGGCAGTTGAGTAGAGTCGATTTACCAGAACCGCTCGCACCGACGATCATGCATATCTCTGACTCGTCAATTGTGCAGGAGACGTCCTGAGGACGTCGATCTTACCGTCGCCCTGCCCGAAGGACTTGTTGACCGAATCGATGCGGATGTCCCATGCGTGGTGCCCTTCTTCATTCGTGCTACTGGTGGTTGGTGGTGCGACGGGACCGGATGAGTTCCGTCAGACAATGGGTGGCGAGAGCTGGGGAATCTGATAGGTAGAAGTGCCCGCCGGGAACGGTCCGTGAATGAAAATCGCTCGTGGTGGAGCGTCTCCAACCGTCGACGTCGTCTTCAGTGAGGGTATCCGCGTCGCCGTGGATCTCGTGGATGGGGGAGTCGATGGGCCCTTCCATGGGCGTCCAGGTCTCGAGCAGCTCGTAGTCGGCCCGCAGCGAGGACAGGACGAGTTCTCTTGTTGCGGGGTCCTTGAGGACCTCTGGAGGTGTGCCGCCCAGGGCGAGGAGCTCCTCGCACAGGCTGGCGTCGCTCGGGTGCGGATCAGGGGCGCTCTCAGGCGTGCCCCAGGGAGGCCGACTTGAGGATACGACGAGACCTGAGGGCGCACGGCGTCCCCGGGCCTTCATCTCCTGGCACACCGCGTATCCGACGAGTGCACCCATGGAATGGCCGAAGAGGTACAGATCCATGTCCTCCAGGAAAAGGGTCGCGGAGAGGATCTGTTCAACGAGGTCGCCCATCCGGCGGAAGGGGGCATGGGTGAGACGAGCCTCCCTGCCCGGGCAGCGCAGTGCGAGAAGCTGGGTATCGTGAGGCACGAGCCTCTCCCAGCCGAGGAACAAGCGGCAGGTCCCGCCGGCGTGTGGAAGCCCGAGGACCACTGCAGTCGGGGTCTGGACCCGGCCAACGGCGTACAGCAGTGGGTTGTGGAGTGCTGAGGACAGCGCCAAGCAGGTCATAGGATCTCCCCTCCTCCATGTCGCAGCTCGTCCCTGTCCGGAGGGCCCTCCCAGTCTCGTACCAGGAGTTGCCGGTGATGGTGACACTAGGCAGTAGATGAGGCCCATGTCGTGGTGGAGGGGGAGCCAGGAGACCATGGATAGCAGCTCCCCGGGCTCGAGGCCGTTGGCGACGAACTCGGCCTGGTAGGCGAGGGCCCGATGGTCGTTGAGGACTCCTTGTGATGACCGGTGGAGCCGGAGGTGTACTGCAGGAAGGCGGGGGTGTCGGGGGCCTGTGGGCACGGGCTCGTCGACGTCGGTCGGCTCGGTGAGCTTGTCTGGGGAGAGGATCTGCGAGGAGGGGTGAGGGATGCCAGATCCAGGCTTGTGGCAGTGGTGTCGTCGGCGATGACGACGGTGGGGGAGGAGTCCGTCATGATGTGGTGCAGGCGCTCGGTCTCAGGACCTCGAGTGATGGGGAAGGGGACAGGGATGGGAATCATCCCCCGGTACATGGCGCCGAGGATGAGGATGAGGAGGCGATCATCTCCGGGGATGAGGGGGAGCACCCTGTCGCCGGGTGTGCCGGGAAGGTGGGCGGCAGCGACTGCAATCTCGTCCCACAGCTGACGGTAGGTGTGGCTGCGAACCGTGACGGTTCCGTCTGAATAGTCGAGAAAACGAAGGGCAACACGATTCGGGAACGCGTCGAGTGCGCGAGCAAGAGCATTGATGACGGAAGTCATTATGTCAGACCAGGCCTCAAAACGGGAATAAACCGACTCAGCAGACTGTAATGTAAGCCTACCCTAAGGTCAATGTTTCGTTGAGGATCAAGATGAGAGCCTGTGCAGGTAGCTCGGCACCTCGTGCGGTGCCCACTCGTGAAATCTGTGGAGTGTGGCGTTGTCGGGGGAGAATTGTCCGGTGTGTGGTGGGGGTGGGGAGGGCTTGTGACGCCGCGGTTCTCGTAGGAGCGCTTCCCAGGTCTTCCGGACTGGTGGCAGAGCGGTCGATGAGCTCTTCGGCTCGTCCTCGAAAGCGGAGGCGGATCGGCGCCGCCGGAGCACGGGGGAGGGCCGGGTGTGCGCCCCGACTGCGCTTCCCGGCCCTCACTCGAGTGTCACTCGGCTGGCAGCCCCGGCTCAACGGGGAGTATTCCCCAACCGGCCGGCAGGTATGGGTCGGCCGGCTTCAGCGGCTGAGGGTCGCGTCGGTGCCGATGGCGGAGCCGGGCGCGGAGATGCCGGCGAGCTCGTGGTCCTCGGCGTTGCCGCCGGTGCAGACGATCGCGCAGCGGCCCTGGCGGGTGGGGTCGGCCATGAGCCCGGCCAGGCTCGCGGCCCCGGCGCCCCTCGGCCAGGGGTGTGGGCGTGGGTGGCCAGGAGGCCGACGGCGCCCTGGATCGCGTCGTCGTCGACCAGGATGAAGTCGTTGAGGCTGCGGCCCAGCGCCGACTGGGTGAGGGTGAAGCTCGCCCCGACGGCCAGCCCCGCCACGCGCGTGCGGCTGTGGACGGTGGCCGGCCCCCGGAGGTCCAGGCGTGGTGCGCGGCCGGCGCGGCGCTGGACTGACACCGATGACCCGGCACCCTGGGGCCAGGGCGTCGCGCACGAGGCAGGCGCCGGCTGCCCGGAGCCTGAGCCGACCGGCGCGTAGACGGACCCAGGCCCGGGTGGCGGCGGAAGAGCTCGAGGTAGACGGTGGCGTGCCCGAGACGATGGCCGGCTCGTCCCCGGGGAGACCATGCGCATTCCCTCGGTCAGCGAGAGGCCTCGGCGTGCGCCAGCGACTCGCACATCGTCTCTCCCTCGACGACGACCCTGCGCCCCAGCGCGCGTACCGCGGCCACCTTGCGGGCCGGCGCGCCCACCGGGACGACGACGGTGACAGGGACCTCGCTGCGGGCGCCGGCCCAGGCCAGGGACTGCGCGTGGTTGCCGGTGGAGGCGGTCACGACGCCGCGGCGCCGCTCCTCGGGGCTGAGCGCCGCCATGAGCGCCACCCCGCCGCGGACCTTGAAGGCGCCGGTGGGCTGGACGTTCTCGTGTTGACCGTGACCTCCACCCCGGCCTCGGCGTTGAGCAGCGGGTAGGACCAGGCGGGGGTCTCGGGCAGGGACGCGCGAGACGGCCTCGTAGGTGCGCAGGACGGCGTCGAAGTCGAGGCCGGACTGGATGGTGGCGGGAGCCTGGGGCAGGGTGTCGGTGGCGGTCATGGCTTCATGATGCGGACAGCTGGAGTATCGGTCCAATGAATCTTTTGACGGATACCCATCGATGCAGGACATACTCTGGTGGCGTGATCGATGTGCAGCAGCTGCGGGGCCCTCGTGGAGCTCTCCCGCCTCGGCACCGTCTCGGCCGCCGCCGACTCCCTGGGGTTCAGCCAGTCCACCGTCTCCCACCAGCTCGCCGCCCCTGTCGCGGGCGACCGGTGCGGTCCTGCTGACGCGGGCCGGACGCGGTGTGCGGCTCACCGAGGAGGGTCGGGCGCTGGCGGCCCTGTGGCCAGGAGGTCCTCGACCTGCTGGACCGCACCGAGCGCGAGGTCGTCTCCGCATGGCCCGCGCGGAGGCGGGGCGCGTGCGCCCTGGCGGCCTTCCTCCGCGGTGGCCTCCCTGGTGCCGGGGTGCTCGACGTCGTCGGCCGGCAGTACCCGGGCCTGGAGGTCGAGCTCGTCGACGCCGAGCCGCCCGAGGCTCGACGCGCTGCGGCGTGGGCGGGTGGACGCGGCCCCTGTCCTCTCCTACATCGACGACGACGCCGGCGAGGGCCTCCGGGCCGAGCACCTGCTCGACGACGTCCTTCACCTCGTCGCCCACCCCGGCGGCATCACGCGCATCGCCGACGGCGCCCAGTGCCGGTGGGTGACTGGGCTGCGCGCGCTGCCACGAGGAGCTCATCGCCGTGGGGCGGGCCAACGGCTTCACACCCGAGACCGCCTACGCCTCCGACGACTACGTGGCTGTGCAGGCGCTCGTCGCCGCCGGGTGGGGGCGGCCCTGCTACCCGGGATGGCGCTGAGCGCCTACCGGCACGAGGGGGTCCAGGTGCGGCCGCTGGCCCGCGAGCAGCGGCGCGTCGAGGTGGTCACCCGCGCCGAGCAGCCCCGCCCGCTGGCCATCGACGTCCTGGTGGAGGCCTGCCGGACGGCGGCCAGCCGCACGAGCCTGCGCCGGCCGGCAGTCAGGACCGGCAGGAGTGCTGCCTCACGCTGAGGTGTGGTGTGATGGGACGTGTGTCCGTGCTGCAGCACAGAGAGGAACCGGACATGGGAGCTGGTGTGCGAGCTGTCCTGGGTGACGTATCCGGCGAGGTCGCCGTCTTCGGGTCGCTCAATGCTGACCTGACGGTCCGAACGGAGCGCTTTCCCAGGCCCGGTGAGACGATCGGCGGGGAGGACCTGGTGATCCTGCCGGGAGGCAAGTCGGCGAACCAGGCGGTTCAGGCCGGTCTTCTCGGCGCTCACGTCAGGATGATCGGGGCCGTCGGAGGGGACGGTCACGGCGATCTGCTCATCGAGTCCCTCCAGCGCGCCGGCGTGGACACCGCGGCGGTTCAGCGCGAAGACGTGGCTACCGGCACCGCCATCATCACCGTGGACTCCGCGGGGGACAACACCATCGTGGTGTCTCCCGGTGCGAACGGGAGGGTGGACGTCTCGACGGCGCAGCGGCACCAGGACGTCATCCGCGGCGCCCGCGTGCTGGGGCTGTGCATGGAGGTCAGCCCCGACGCGGTCGAGGCCGCGGCCCGTATCGCCCACGATGCCGGCACCGCGTGGTCTTCAATAACTCTCCGTTCCACGTCCCGTCCGCCGGGCTCCTGGAGGCCATTGACGTCCTGGTCGTCAACGAGCATGAGCTCGCTGACATGCTGAAGCCGGGCACGAGCGACACGGCGGCCGAGCCGGAGCGCGAGAGGGCCGACGACGCCACGGACTGGGGCGATTGCGCAAGGAGACTGGCCGCCATGGGGATCCCTCCGCGGTGGTGACTCTGGGGGCCGCGGGTCGATGGTGATTGAGGGGAGGAGATCACCCCGGTCGATCCCTTCCCGGCTGATGTCGTGGACACCACCGGTGCTGGCGACTCCTTCCTGGGCACGCTGCTGGCGGCGCTCGCCGCAGGCGCCGGGCTCAAGGAGGCGGCAGGTGCGGCTCGGCCGTCTCCCGCCTTCGCGACGACCCTCAGTGGGGGCGCAGGGTCCCCATGGGGACATCGCCGCAGTCGAGCAGCACTCGGATAAGCGCGGCCCGACGAGCGAGGCGAGAGAGCTGAGGCGGCTTGCAGCGGCTGCAGAGGCATGTGAGCCCTCAGGGGAGGGGTGAGGACACGGGCCGCCGTCCCGCGCCTCAGTCGTCCGTGAACTGTTCTGAGGTTCTCGGTGTGGGGGTGGCCGTCATCGGACGAGCTGAGCCAAAAACAGGGGCGTGCTTGGCGTTGCTGTCCTCTGAGGGAACCTGCTTGAGCGCAAGGAGACCTGGCCTGTGGGAGGCCGACTTCTTCATCAGGAGATCTGTGATGTCGGTGTGTTGACCTGAATCGGGATCCACGAGTTCCCGCCGAATTCCTGCCAATTGAGTGCGTGCAGTATCACGTTCTTGCTGATCGATACGGCCGTGACCGATTAAATAACGACGATGCAGAGGTCGGGTCAGAATATCGCATTATCCAGCCGCCGGAGTAGGTGTAGTGACTCCAGTGACGGTGTCGATCATGCGGCCTTGGCCGTCTATGCGACTCACTGTTCTGGGGGACAGCTGTTTTCCATGCAGGAACCATTCCACAGGCTGTCGGTCATGAGGACTGACCTGTGGCTGGAGCCAATAATCCACTGCGTCGTGGGTAGAGTGGTTTGGAGGTGAGTCCTGTTGCGATAAAGAAAAATTGTTAATGTGGCGTGTCCGTCCTCTCCGGGGAACGGCTGGTCAGATGTTTCGACAGCAAGATGTCGTTTCAGTGAGTGACCCACCAATGATTCTTCGGAGTGACATGGGTTGTCTGGACAACTTCGGTGGAGGTGTCGACCACCGCGAAGTATGTGACTGACTTGGATGAACTATTGAGTTCGAATGCTAAATACTTCCCGTTGGGGCTCAAAGTCAGGGGTTGAGAAGATTGGTGGTCTCAATGATCGACGAACGGTCGCTTTGAAGAGCTTGCGTTACTCTCTTCAGTGAGAGACGATGTGAAGTCGTTTGCCGTAATTCGTGTGACCCTGCTCAGGGCCTTATCTGAGATCTCCTTCCAAATACAGAGATCGAAGGAGGTTCAGCTCCAGTGGCCTCGTCTGTATGTTGGCACTCCACTAATGTAGTGTCCGTTTGCGGCGATGGAGTTATTTCGCACGGAGAGGTCGGAGGATTTTTCGAAGAATCCATCTCCTCAGCTTTCGAGAGGTCAGTGATGTGACAGTAAGTCCAATGTCGGAATCCAAAGAGCGATGGTAATGGCAGGTGCTGGTTGTCAGCATAATTGCGATCGCAAGCGCTAGAGCGGTGAATGCCCTGACGTCTCTACGTAGTTCCTGTTCCATGGGTGAGCGAGATTCGGCAGTGTGTGGGGATATCATGCGTTCCTCTCTGTGACTCCGTAAAGTCGACGAGGCGGAGGGCTGCTATTAGGGGCCGCTGGTGTTCAGGGCGATAACGGTGATTCCTGGAGTGCTCGTGAACTTCACGTAAGGTCTCTGTTCGTCGCCTTTGACTGCGATGAATTGATGCTCTTCTTCTGAGAGACTGAGTGGACTGGTGTCAATAGTGTTGCCTCTGACTGGAATAGCAAGTTCCGGCGAGCCGTCTGAAGGGCGTAAAGTGATTGTTGCTGTAACAGATCCGTCGACTGAACGGGACGCGGTTCCTGCATACGCAGAGGCTAGGCCTGGGTAGTGTTCGGTGGTGTGGGCGTCCTGTTCGTGGGCGTGAATACTGTGGCGACGCGTGGAGTGTGCCAAGCCGCCATGACGTCATATATGGACTTGTCGGAACCGTAGTAAGGGTATGTCGACAAAGTTTGAGATGCGGTGGAGGCGACTTCGTTAATACCTGACGCTGCGCCAAGAGGAATTCTGTCCATGTTGCTGGAATCGCCCTTAGAGGCCTGATCGATGTTGATAGCGTGCGGTGGGTTCCCGTTCTCGTCGCTCTGATTGGTGAACCGGGCGACCCATCCAGAAATGATGACCGGATTTGCTCCATGTCATCGCTGTGGCTTCGCGACCGTAGTTATCGACGACCATCGGATCAATGAGGAGGTTGTCGATGCGGGTGCGATAATGGACGGTTGGTGTCGGGAGCCACAGCGATGCTTGAGGTTCCTGTCCATTTTTCTTCATCTGTGTCCTCATTGTCGTTCGAAAGCGTTGAGACAATGAAGGTACTGTGCCAGCTGCCCCCATGAACGTGGTGGATCAATGGGTCGCTGTCGCTCCACAAACTTCCTCCCGTCCTTCCAAAAGAGTATGCGGTATCCCCCGTCGAGGAAGGGCGGAATCTGTGAGCTGTAGATGCCGCCGTGGCTCATGTGCCTTATGACAGGAGTGCCTGTTCGAGTGTCAAATACCAGTGTCGTCTCTGGTGGGTCGGATGCAGACAAGTATTCATCAGATTGATGCCTAGATCATCTGGGATTTCTTGCCCTGGAGAGCGAGGTAGTCTCTGTTGGGAGACTTGTAAAGGCATATAGTGTGTTGAGGGTTGCTCCGTATGTCCATAGGGTGCTGCCGTGGGTCGGCCCAGTGCTGTGATCCCCTCGCTGTTTATCACAATAGGTCCTGCCGAACCGGCGATGACGTGTTCGACTCCACCATATCTTTGACCCAACTCGTTTGGTGTTGATTGTTGTTGCGATGGGTGCTGTCTTGTGAGGTGCGGCAGAGGTGCTGTGTATCAAAGGTGTCACGAAATAGTGTGCCGTTGATGTCAGCAATGAGTGCGAAGATTGGTGTGAGTGATATGGCAGCAAGTTTTATCTTCGTGAGCGGTTGGAGTTTTAATGATGCTTGCTTGGTTACCTTGACGCTGCTCTCGCCTGGCTGAGGACGTGCCGGGAGATACAGCTTGCGCCAGCGGGCCGGATTGCTGAGCTGCCTAGGGTGCATGGAAAGTAGGGTTCGTACGCGATGCAGGATGACGCTCTGCAGATGAGTGTTGTGAAGCCGAGGGTCTCTGCTGCGTGGCACAGGAAAATGGGGATGGAGATTCCTGATCGCTCGTATGCTGTCATCCAGTGGTGAATATTGATGCCTGCCGTCGTGGCACCAAGTAGTGCAATGAGGCCGACTGTGATACTGTTGCCGTCCGTCTCAACTCGATTGCGACGGCGGCGAAGGACCATAAGAGGAGCTGTAGTGCGAAAATTGCGACGGTAGCCTGTACTTCCAAGTCGGAGAAAGGTCGCACTGATTTTATGTGAAGGACGTCGATGTCGATCTTGTAGGTCGAACTCGAATTTTGGCGATAGTCGACGAGGCAAACATCGCTAACACTCCGCCCAGCGCAGGGGCGCGCAGGGTAAGGAGCCGCGTGGTGGGAAGTGCTGCTGTCGGCCCCGTTTTTCGCTGCTGTCGGTTGTGACCTGGTCGGCCTCAGCGTCATCGCGTCCAGGACGGCTCCCTCGGCCTCCCCGCGTCTGGCTCCGTCGAGGGCGCCGTTGGAGGCGGTGTCGCCCTGGCTGGGTGCCGATCGATGCGGGCTGATCGGTGCTGTTCTCGTGCGGCGTCGGGCGTGGGAGGCATGAGCCCTATTGTGGTGACCCATCCGTGACGATGTCTGGTGTTTGCGCGGTATTCACCCGGTTGAACGGACAAGGAAGGGGCCTTCCAGCGGGTCGGACCTACTGGTCTGCTTCGGTTGCTCCCGGTGCCTCGGTTGAGGTGTCCTGGTCTGCGCCTCAGTTGTTCTTGAACTGCTCGAGGTTCTCGGTGTGCGGTGACCGTCGTCGGCGGCACTGAGCCAGAAGCGTGGTGTGCCTGACTCCCGGTATCCCTTGTCGTCGATGACAACCTGGCTGATGAGGAGCCCCGGCCCAGTGGGGACTCGTCGCGCCACGGCGCTATCGGTGTCCTCGTTGTAGACCGTTCCCGAGTTGGTGTCGACGACCTCCCAGCGGATTCGGATCCTCACCAGGAAGATAGGTGCACCGCTCGACCCACCCGCCGAGAAGGATCTCGCTGGAATTGGTGAAGGTGGCCAGATGCTTGCCGTGAAGATCGACCTGCGTCACCGTGGAGGTCGTCGCGGTGTCGTGGGAGTGGGCAGGCTGTGAGACAGCAAGCGAGTCTTTCCGGAGCCTGCGAGCCACAGGCCGGTGGTGAAGGACGTCGGAGGTGCGGACGGTTCCGTCAGTGAGAAGACGCTGATGCGGGCCCTCGCCCGCGCCGGCGGGATAGTAGGCGTCAGCGGTCTCGACGGCGAGTGACTCGCTGGTGAGGGCCTGCCCCAGGACCCCAGCCCGGAGACCTCCGCCGTGCGCACCGGCTTTCCTGAGCTCGCGTCAAAAACGACAACGGTCGTCCGCTGCTCGGCGGGCACAGCAGGTGTCTGCGGACGTGGCGGGGGCTGTCGCTGGCAACCTCCGGTGGACGCGCACCAGGAGAGGTACTTCCCGTTCGGAGCTCACGGTTGCACAGCCCGCGGTACGGGATCTGAGGACGTCTCCGGCCAGCTCCCGCGCCGGCTGAGCACCCGTGTCGTTCTCTGCCATTAGTCCGTAGGCGTGCAATTCTCGGCGTCAGGGAAATCGCCCACCGGGCCTCCTTGCTGGAGTCCTCGTACCGTGCGATGAGTGTCGATTCCCTGGTCCGCGGCATTGAATGACGATGACACATATATCCGCTCCCTGCGCGGGAAGGTCGGAAGGATCTTCAGATTCCGGGGTCGCTTATCCAATCGAGGCGCTTCGTCTTGGCATTTCCTCTTCATCTGTTCTGCTGTGAGACGTTGGTGACATGGGTGGCGCCGTGCGTCGAGGAAGACGCACGTGAGTTGGAGCGGCAGGCGGTCACCATGAGTGAAAAGCAGTAGCAGCGTCAGGAGGCGTATTGACCCGTCTCCCGGTCGCTCATGGAATGAGATGCTTGCGTGGTCATGTGTGCTCATCCTGGATGCCGTAGAGCCGAAAGGTCTGTGAAGATCGAAGATATTCTGGTGATTGTTGAGAATGGCGATAGTGACCCTGAGTGCTCAATACGGATATCTCTTTGCGAGATCAGTGAGATGAGTCATCCAGCGCGAAATTATATTCGCTCGATCGGGGAATAGTAGGTGGAACCTGGTTTGACGTCGGAGACTGCGGTGATATTCCCGTCTCCTGTTTTGATGGTGATGCGGCCGTCTCCGTGGTTGTGATATAGCGGCCGTCTTGGGATTTCTAAGTTGCGGGTGTTGCCAAGGCTCATTGCCGTGATCCCCACTGCCGTAACATAGTGCGGAGACTGATCGAGTGGTGCGACCGTCATGGTCGCAGGACTGAAGACCGTTCCGACTCTGCTCGAACCTCCCACGTCGAAGAGTCTCAAGGTTACTGAGCCTGGTGGTTGTCCGTCCGGCGTCGTCGCCGGGAAGACGGAGATTGTGCTGGTGGAGAGCGATGCTGAGACGTTGATCCCCTGTGTGTTCCAGGTCGAAAGTGCGGGCGTCTGCCCAGGTGCCTCACTGAGGGCGTCTGTTGACCGGTGCGCGGCGAGCTGCCTCCTCGTTCAGATGACTTGCGGGCGCGGTCGTCAGACGCCGATCCACCCTCGGGCGGTGACAACATTCCCCGTTCCTGCTCGTGAAGATTCCTTTGACTCCTGGGATGTGAGGGTTGGTCTGAGAGATGACTCCCAGAGAGTCACGGCCGCCGCATACCCGAGAATGAAACTGAGTGGCTCGCTGTGCCAGCATACTCGTTGGCACTGGGGAAAAGGTATAATCCAGCTTGAAGTCTTTGAGATCCCACATCCGTGAGCCGTCACCAGAGTAGGCGACAGTGCCGTCAAGAAGAGCTGAATCGCTGACCTGAAATGTGTCGTCGTAGTCTCCGGCCTTGCGGGGTGCTCCACAACGATCTTCCCGGTGACGGCGTCGAACACTACGATGTGACCGACTCGCTCGAGTTCTGGCCATTCCGAGCTCATGGATGTAGGTGATGTCTATGGCGACCACTGCCACGTATCGCCCGTTCGGGCTGGTGATAAGACCCCGCTTACCCGACGCGACAGGATCCTTCTTGAGTGACCAGATGCGGAACTCGGCGCCGGCACGGCGGTACTGCCATCGCGCCGAGCCGTCGCGGGGTTGATTCCGGTGACCGTGTCCTGGGGAGGAGGATGGGCCCGCGGCGCCGCCGGCGATGTCGAGGAAGCTGTCGACATCCTTCACCCACGCCTTCCGTGCCCGAAGGATGTGGGGTAGGTGGGGATAGGGAATCGATCGCGGTGCCGTGGTCTGCGTGATCGGGGGTATTGGCGTGCGTGCTCTCAACGTGAAGTAGGGGCGCCGAAGCCGGCCACAAGGCCAATTGCGGCAGGGCTGCGATGGCAGCCGTGCTGAGACGGCGGAAGGTGGCCGTGAAGAGCGCGGAGCCTCTGCCTTTAACTCCAGTGCCCTCGAGGGCGGCTGAACCAAGGATCCAGCTCGTCGGGGACAACTTCGCCGCTGTGCGTCTCCCGGCGGGAGGTCGATCGAACGGACCGCCCAGAGCCCGATATGCGCCATCACGATCACCCGCATGCCGCGATACCCATTGTGAACGCCAGGCTCGCCAGACGGACACCGAAGGTCGCGGACGTCTCCCGCCACAGCTGCAGGACCGGAAGGCAGGCGACGGTATGCTGCGACTGGGCCACGGGCAGCAGCTGAGGCTGTGATGGCAGCGGTCAGAGCCTGCCCTCCCGGCAGCACGGTAAGGCGTGGGCTACGGATGCGCCGACGATCCACAGCACCAGTAGCGGTGCGCATCGTTTCCACCGGGCGATCGCTATCCGACCCACGCCTTGATGCCGCTATTCCAGGCGAAGAACAGAGCGACCGATCCAAGGCGATGACGCTGCCGGCGAGCAGGGCGCATGCATGCCAGCAGGCGGGTGATCGCTGAGCGCGCGCATCGTCGTGATCGAGGTGCGCCGGAGACACCTCGGTGTCGGTCGGCGGCCCCTCGGCTTCGGACGGTGAGAGCGAGGTTGGCTGAGAAGATGTATCCATGATGGCAGTGGATCGTGGTGATGTCAGTTGTTCTCGAACTGTCGAGGTTCGGTGTGCGGGTGGCCGTCATCGGTCGAGCTGAGCCAGAAGACGGGCTTGAACTCCGTTGAGCGCCCGGTGGGAACGTCCTGTTTCGACCAGAGCGGTCCGCCGGTCGGTACGCGCGCGTTCGACGGCTGTTCTTTCCCGGTGATGTCGATTGTCTTCTTGATGCTGGGATTGACGAGTTGCTGCTCAACCGCCTCGAGAAGGGCTGGAGGGACTTGGCCCGTCCTCTGATACCGCCTTTGAACGTTGGCGATAATCGCTGCCTTGGGGTTCGCAACTGCGGATCCAGCTGCCGGGTGGACGGCAGCAACTCTGAGATGCTCCCGGCCGCGCTGCCGGCGGCGTTGACGAGGGAGGCGGTGGTCATCGAGCATCGCGCCGATGCAGCTCGTCCGGGAGGAGGTTGCGCAGCACGAGGTTCTCCCGCGGCGCCTACCAGCCACTTGTCGGTGGGGAAGGAGGAGGGCTGAGCGCTCTGTGTCTGCTGTGGGAGAAGATGGTGATGGTTTCCTTTCCCGGAGCCGGGGGAAGTAGTTCTGAGCGGTCTCGACAGCGAGGGTGCTGTTGGTGAGGCCTGCCCCAGGACGACCCCGGAGACCGTGGCGTCCCTGACCGTTCTTGACGGTCTTGGCGTCAGGGACGATATGCGCAGATCGGAGCTGCCGTCTCCCGTCTGCTGCTCGGCGGGAAGGAGAATCAGCGACAGGTACCGACCATCAGGACTGACGACGGCGCTCCCCGTCGAGGAACGGTCCATGGCGTCTCGCTCATCGCAGTTTGAGGCGTTGTTGGTGCTCTCGAGTCTCTGTTTGGTCGGCGACTGCGGGCTTGATGGGACACGGCCCTGCGGAGCGTACCAGTGGAGACGTTCCCGGCTCACCACGGTCGTTGCCGGTCGCCGCCGGCGGCACCTTTCACCGTTCTCGTGTGATGACCATGTTGACGGTGCTTCGGCGGATGACAAGGATCGTTGTCCATGATGCCCTCGAATTTTGCGCGGCAGCGAATCTGCTTCCTGTGTGGTGAGGGAGAGATGTCTGACTGTCGTTACTCTCCCATGCTGCATGAACCCATGGTGAGCGCGAGCATCACGGCTGCGGAGAGTGCCGACAGTCGCCGGAGAGTAGAGGATGTACGGGGCTCAGAAGGTGTGTGGCTCTCATTCCTGGCCTCCTGCGACGCCGAAGATCTGATAGGTGCTGCAGCATCTCGTGTCTGTTATTCTGTGGTCCAACACCGCAGTGTCTGTAACCTGGGTGTCTGGTTGCCTTGAGAATGGCGATAACAGCGCCAGGTGTCCTGATGGCTGGGCGGCTTGTGGGACCGACGCGCGCGAGTGAGCATCGGCTGGGTTGCAGCGCATTGTTCCTTGCTGGTCAGCCTCTGGGTTGGCTGATATGTGGAACCTGGTGTGATGGGGAATGAACTGATGTCCCCGATGAGCCGTCGCCAGGCTTGAATGGCAAGTGCTGCGGAGGATGAGCCGCCGCCGCCGGCGCCTCAACGATTCCGGTGCGTGACTGGCGGAGACTCTGATCACTGGGATGCGGGGTGACCGTGCGGGTGACCGGATCAAGGCGTTGCGGCTCGCGAGGTCTTTTGAGTAGGGAGACTCGCGTCCCGACCGTGGCGGGATAGTACGATGCTGCCTGAAAGATACGATGCCTCGTATTGGTCCTCGAGGTCGCTAGTGGGAAGGCTGTGGTGTCGGCGCCGTCGACCTTGGCCAGTGCGTCCAGGCTGATCACCTCAGCCACAGGGTGCGTCCTGACGCATCGGTCTCGCCGGTGTGGCGGCTGCAGCCCATCCGTTGATGAAAGCACTGAAATAGTTGTCGAGTGCATTCGGATCAGACGGCAGTTCTGACAGGATGTTCGGAACCTCGACCTCGGCGGTGGGGTCGTTCTGAGGAAAGACCGTGGTGGTTACCGTTGATCTGTACACGCTGGTAGGTGCGTCCGGAGGAAGGATCCTCGGAAGACGTCAGGATGAAGAGGCATGTCCGGCCGGGCCGGAGTAGAACACGCTGGAGGTCCCCGGGAGGTCCACATCTTGGCCCGTCGGCTAGGGAGAAGGCGGTGTCGTCGTCGAGGACGGCGGAGTCGAGTCAGCTGAAGGTGGCTGTCGGTGCTCTGGCGTTCGAAGACGATCCTACCGGTCAGAGCGTCGAACACCAGGGTGATAGTGGCTTGGCCCTCTTGAGGAGGCGTAAGAATGCGGGCAGCTGGATTCAGGTGGCACGTACCTGCCGTCAGGGCTGGTGATGGGTCAGGGCTGTCGGAGTAGCTGTTGAGGGTGAATGTGGCGTGCTTGCGCTCGTAGTCTCCACAGGACGCTGCCGTCCTGGAGCTCAGTTGGGATGCCGTCGTCGAGTAGGAGGATGGGGCCTCCGGCGCCCGCGACGGTGGTCAGCTCAGTGGAGGAGATCTCGTTGGTCCACGTGGCCGCTGGTGCCAGCGATGTGGGCGGCGTCAGCGAGGTATTGGCGGGGGCCTTGGCGATGACATGCGTGGACCGGGTTGACCAGTGCCCATGTTCAAACGAGTGCGGAGCCGAGCGTCACGCAGGCGCAATGATGAGGAGCAGCGAGGCGGGCGCGGGTACGGCGAGGCATCCGAATGCTCTCGTAGCGGGAGTCCTTTGTCGGTTTTCTCGCCGTCTTGCGCTGAGGGGAGCCAGCGGCTTGGGTCATCGGGATCGCTGCTACCTACCGCGGTGGTGCGCATGCGCAGATAGTGCAGGAGCGGTCCGACGCTCAGAAAAGCGTGGCCGAGCGCTACTCCAGCCAGGACCAGGAGGAACAGGACGGAGAACCAGTCTCCTGGTAGGTACTCCACCACGCCAGAGTCAGAAATGCCGCAGCTATCATCCCCAGGGCGCCGCGACCGTGATCGCGATCGTGCCACCCAGGACGGGGTTCTTCTTATCCCTGAGAGTTGAGGAACGGCCAGACCAGCAGCCCTCCGAAGACCATGCAGCCTGTCAAGGTGAGGACCCTCGTCAGGTACGAGGCTGCTGGGATCCTGAGCTCTCGGCAACAACAGTGCGGATTGCTGCGGGCGCGATGGCGCCGATGAGTCCGCCCCAGCGCAGGGCGCGCAGGGTGAGTGCCGCTGCGGTGGAAAGACTCGCCCTCGGCCTCATCTTTGCTGTCGGTGGCTGGGGCGTGGTCGCGCCGGCGACGTCGCGGCGGGACTGCTCTCGTTCTCGCCCGCTATTGGGCGGGCTGGCGATCTCCTCGCTGGAGGTGGCAGGGGTCGGGAGATCGGTGCCGTTGTCGTCGGCGTCGGGCGCGGTGGGCATGGACACTATTGTAGTTGACCCATCCGTGACTATGTCCGGTGTTTGCGCGGTAGTTGCCCGGTTGAACGGACAAGGAAATAGCGCTCCAGAGGGCTGGGCTACTGGTGCCGCTTCGGTCGCTCCCCAGTGCTTCAGGTCGGGCGCGGTGACGCCTTCAATGGTGCCGAGCTCTCGCCGCGGTATCGACGCGTGTGAGCGTCACCCGGCATCTCGTCGCGCCGTTCGGCGGCCAGCGATTGAGGGACAGGAGCAGGGGCACCGTCGTCGATCGATGAGCCACTGGTCGGTGGCGAAGGATGCCGAGCGGCGGACGTGTCGGTCAGGGAGTAGACGTGTGACCGTCCGTTTCCGTCCCCCGCCCGGGTAGTAGGTCTTGGCGGTCTCCACGGCGGGGTCCTCGTTGGTCAGCACCCTGTCCCAGGACGAGCCCGAGACCTCCACAGTGCGACCACGTCTCAGTGGCGCATCGAGGACGAGGATGGTGTGCGCTGAGCGGCGACGTCAGGCAGGTTGCGGTCGTCGTACGAGTCGTGATCACGGGCCTCATCTGCGGCGGGACGCAGGACGAGGGAGACATAGCGGCCATCGGGGCTGACGACGGCGTAGCCTGCCGGTCGCCAGGCAGGAGGTCGTGGGCAACGTCCTGGGCAGAGCTGCCGTCGTCGTCGTCGAGCCAGTCGACGACGGCCGGCGTGATCTCACGCGCCCACAGCACCGAGCCGTCCGAGCCGCGGTACCTGGCGACGATGGAGCATGTTCGCCCCTCGACCGGTCCCTGTCTGGTCGCGTTGTCGCCTTCTCCTATCCGTCAGTTCCGGTGCGGAGACGTGGAGGAGTCTATCGCCATGGGTGCGGAGCGGTAGTCGGTGCTGGTGGGAGTCTTCGAGATGCGCTCCTTGACCTGCAGGGCGCTCAGGGCGGTGGTCTCCACTTGCTGCAGCTGCGGGGGCTCGGGCTGCAGGCGCTCATAGTCCCCGCGAACAGGCACAGCCGCAGCCAGGGCTGAGCCGATGAGGCGCCGGCGACGGAGGTGAGGCGTGCAATGGTCATGACGAGGCTCCTGAGATGCCGAAGATGCGGAAGGAGTGGAGCCCGTATGTCCGGGGCGGTGGCGGCGATGATGAGGGTCGTTCCCCGGCGTGCTCAGGGTGGTGAGCAGCGGATTCGACGACAACGACGGATCATCGATGGTCCACATGCCGAGTCCTGCGGGTAGTAGGTGGACCCTGCGCGTCCACCGTCGTCGGGTGCCTCCCCGCTGCTGACGCTCAGGACGCCGCCACCGCCACCGGACTCAGCGCAGGCGAGGACAGCGTGAGACTGACTCCGGCCTCCTGGGCGGTGGGAGACGGTCCGGGTCTGCGGGTCGAAGATCGCAGCGACGCCATGCTGCCCTCGAGTACTTGGGGATGTCGGCGCATCGCGGGCTACCGTTTAATCGCCCTGTGCCCGTCGAGGCAGCGTGCGTCAGCGTACCCACGTGGCGCGGGAGGCGCGCTGTTGGTTCCGGAGGTCAGGCCCAGGTCGTAGGTGGTGGCGTCGGCACCGGCGACGCCCGGCCATGGCGTCAGGTTGACGGCCTGTGCCGCCCAGCCGTGGGGAGGTCTGGGAGTCGATCGGCGTGGGTGTCTGCGTGAAGGCGGCACCCATCCGTCGTTGATGTCCGGCTGCTCCAGCCGTTGGTGACCAGTGGGGCCTCTCGGCATGGCGGGGGAGAGCGTCCGCCATGGTGTGTGTGTGTTCCACACGGTCCGCGCAGTCTGGTTCTGCCTCCGACTGCGCGGTGGCGGCCCCGAGGAAGGTGGGTGACCTGCCGTGCCCGAGTGAGGCCGGATGTCAGGTGCCCGTGGTGACCTCCTCATTGTCGATGGACCACAGTCGGGAGCCGTCGGTGAGCGAGTAACCGGTGGACGCCGTTGAGCAGGACGAGTCAGTGGAGCTGGAGGACGCCTTCCTGCACGAGAGCCCTCATGGGTGACGCGCCCGGTCACCGTATCGAGGACCACCACCAAAATCGACGCTCCTACCCTCTGGCTCCTCGCCGTCCGGTGGCATCGAGGGGTCACCACGGGTGACGGCGGTCCGGGCTCGGGTAGCAGCGGATGAAGCGCGCATGCTTGCGCGGATAGGCCCATCGGGCCGAGCCGTCGGCGGGATTGAGGCCGACGACGCCGTCGCCGCTCAGGACGACCGGCCCGGCAGCTCCGGCCACCACCTCCGCCAGGTGCTGTGGATGTCCTGCACCCGGAGCCGCCGTCGAGGCGAAGGACCGGGGGCAGTGCCGGAAGCGCAGAGGTGTCGACACTCGCAGCGGTCGACTGCGTGACCCGGCTCGCGACCAGGTGTGGGACCGTGGCGCTGCCCCGAGGCGAGCGGTGGAATGACGATGAGAACGACCGCGCCGAGGACGGAGCTCCACGAGGTCGGGGCAGCCGAATCCTCCGCAGGCCTCAACCGCGCCCTCAGGCGCTGCTTCTGCAGCGGCGGGACGCCGGTGGCCCGGTGGCACGGAACCGGGAGATCGGTAGCTGCCAGCAGCCCCAGGCCCAGCACCCCCAACCGCCAGGGTGAGCAGCTGGTTGATACTGACCGAGGTGCTGCGCAGCTGGGCGTGCCATAGGCGAAGAATGACGATGGCGAAGCCTCGGGAAACATCAGAGACACGGCGGTTTGGAAGAGCACCGTGCTTAACAAGCGCTCGCGGTGAAACTGGGATAGCTCTTTAGAGTAAAATGCGCGGTCTCTCTCCCTTGGTATCGACGATCCATATGAGCGCAGCCAGGCCGCCGGACGAAGCCCCCGGCCGCCTGCATCGTGTGACCGGGATCCTCAGCCCTCACTCTGGTAAGCGAGGAACAGCACGGCCATTGCCCCGACCGCCAGAACCAGCCGAGGCGCAGGGCCCGCAGAACCCGCAGGATCGTGAGGACGCGCTCGCGGAGGAGGGTGGCGCCGATCCAGTCCGGGGTTTCGAGACTGGGGCGTCTTCGGTTGCCTGGCTCGACGACTCAGCCGACTCCGGGCGCTCTGAGGACCCAGCAGGGCTGAGCTGGCTTCTTCGGTCTCCGCTGGACTCGGCGGTGGCGGCGGGTATGAGGACTCAGCGTCCTGGGACTGGTCACTGTGCTCATCGGTCATTGTGCTGTCATTCGTGCCCTACTTGCTGGTGAACTGCTCGAGTTCTCGGTGTGGGGAGTTGCCGTCGTCGGCGGCGCTGAGCCAGAACTGCTGGGTGTTGCCGTTGCCGTCGGTGACCTGTCTGGTGAGTAGGCCGGGCCGGTGGGGACGCGGACCGATTCGGCCTTTCCTCCCTGAGGTCGTGCGTGCTTCCCGGGTTCAGGTCCGACGACTCTGGGTTGGCGAGGCGTTCAAACAGCTCGCGTCTGGTCATCGTCCCTTTCCAGCGGTGCTGGTAGCGAGTGTAATGCCGCGGCAGGATCGTCAGAAACGTTGAAAGCCATCGCGCCGGGTAGAGCCGATTGACTACCGGTGATGGTTCTGCGCCTGTGCCATCGGTACCCATCTGGGTCACCGTGAACGGGCAGGGCCAGGTGCTCCAGTCGTTGCTGGCGGTGGGGAGTACGGGGACAGGAGGAGTGAGTCTCGTGGAGGCGCCGATGAGCCCGGTGGTCACTGGGGATGGTCGATGGTTTCGCTCTCGAGATTGCTCAGCGGGTAGACGGAGATGACTCCTGACCCTCGGCTCCAGGTAGTAGTTCTGGGCGGTCTGGATGGCCAGGCTGTCATTTGGTGAGGACCCGCACAGGGATCAGCCCGGAGATCTCCACCGAGCTTCGAGGCTTCCCCCGTCTCGGCGCTGAGGACGACGACGTAGGTGCGCTGGGCGAGGAAGTCGTCGTCGCAGCAAACCGTCAGTGCGAGTTGGAGAATGAGCGAGATGATGCTGCCCGTCAGGATCTGACGACACCACGCCGGAGGATTCCTGTTCGAGAAGACGGAACGTGTTCTTCTGGGTGGTTGCTGATCATCACTGCTGGACTCGTACTACGTGATCGAACACCGCGGAGTTCGACTGCGGCTGGCCCACTGCGGGCCCTTGATATCCGGTTTGTGCCCCGTGCTGCCCGGTTTTGTAGCTGGTCGATGACTCCTGCGCGTTCCGACTTGGCACCGGATGCGACCTGCGAGTTGTTCACCCTGACGGTCCCATAGCGGGTGGGCAGGTCGCCAACGTCCATGATGTCGAAGTGGTTCCGCTCGGACTCCACCTGATGTGCACTGAGCGGGGTGACGGAGACTCCCGCCGACAGCGTGGTCGATGCTGTCTTCGGTTGAGGGCCGCAGCCGGACGAGTGGTAGTGAGATCGAGGAGCGCTGCACGAGGGCGCGGGCGGTGCGGTTCGCCGTCGAACCGGTGCGGTGGCGGGGCGTCACGAATCGCGGCGGGCTTTGTCGTGCGCTTTGTTGCGCTTGTGCGGTGCGTCATCGGGCTTCTCACTCCCACGGCGTAGATGCGAGAGGTGCCGGAGTACCGCGTGCCTGTCCGAACCATGATGATGGTGGCGCGGGAGTACTGATGGCGCTCACTAGATTCTTTCCGGCTTCACGTCGGCCCGGTGCCAGATCCTTGAGCTGAGGGTTGTGGAAGCTTGTCTCGGCGGAGCGAGATGTTGTCGGCGCCAGGATTGATACGCCCGATGACCCGTCCGCGGGCGATGGTGATCCGTCGTCGACGGCTGCACCCCTGCGGCCTGGGTGATGCCGACGGAGGCGGCGGCGAGTCAACGTCTGTGATGCCGTCGTCACTGCCATGGTCGAGGGTTGAAGACGGAGCCGACAGTGCCAGGCCTCCCACGAGTGAAGGTCCGAGTCGACGTCATTCTTTGGTTTCTCTCCGCTGGGAGGTGGGAGGGTCACGGGTCTACGATTTCCTGGGGCGACCGGAGGTTGACCTTGGAGGTCATCTGACTCGAGTCATAGGGCGAGTTTCTGCTCCGGGACACCAGCCAGACCGTCGAGGCTGACAGCTTGGACCTCCTCTATCCTGTAGGCCCTTCTCGGACTCATGCAGGCTTGACCTGTTTCCGCGGGCTTCACGACCACCCAGCCGTCGGTGACGACGGGGCTGTAGGTCGACGTCGGACCCGCCGGTGGTCAGTGAGGATGACTGTGGGGTGAGGTCAGGGAAGCTCATGCGTGGTGGTGGGGATCCTTCTGGGGATACGGCGACGTCGTGGTCCCCGAGGAGACTGAGGACGAAGGCCGAGTGCCCGGCTGCGCTGGCGTATGCGGCCTGAGCGGATTCGCTCCTGGAGGGCGCCGTCAGCAGTGGAGCTTTCGGAAAGGTCCCACTGGTCGACCGGTCCTTCAGCGGTAGGCGGTGGTGCCGTGAGAGGACCGCTGAGTCGAGTCAGCTGGGAGTGTCAGCCGTGCCAGTCGAAGACCGTGGCTCCGGTGATGGTGTCCAGGACGACGGTGGCCTTTGGTGTCGGAGAGTCGAGGCTCTCCGTCAGTGTTGGTCAAGGATGTATGAGACGACCGGATCATCGAATCTCAACGCCGTGTAGCGGCCGTCGGGACTGCGGATGACTTTTCCCTCTGTTGAGCCCTTGCGCTGGTAGCTCCAGCGGTTCGAGGCGTCACGAGGGTCAGGCCGGTGACTCCATCGGACGTGAGAATGATGGGGCCGGCGGCTCCTGCGATCACGTCCTGTCCGCTCGCCAGGTTCTTGGTCCACGTCTCCTGCGAGGCGAAGCCGGTGGGGTATGCAGGCAGCTGGTCGGCGTTCACCGACGACCCCGTGGCCTGGGTGATGGTGGGCGGGCGGACGCCGTCGGGTGGCCGCAGTGAGGGAACGGCGAAGGAGGCGACGAGAGCGCCACGACGGGAACGAGGGCGAGCAGGGCGCGAGGTCTGCGGGTCTGGCAGGGAGGAGTGCCACGGTCGCCGCAGCTGATGGCGCAGGTCGTGCATCCGCGCCGGATCGGGTTGGGTTCGTGCAGCGATTTCCGGCATAGGTTCGAACAGACGCGCGAGGCCCGCGGAAAGAATGTCTGTGGACAGCAAGAGGCGAAGGGCGGGATCATGGAGTAGGCCAGGGGCCTCGCCCGAGGTTGACCGCGTAGGGTGGAGAACACGAACCTCCAGAGACTCGACAGATCAGGAGGGACTGCGTGCCACGGCAGCCCGGGACCAGGACGGCAGGTAGGAGCATGAGGCTGAGCGGGCCGCGGTCGGACCCTGTTGCGCGTGCTGTGGCTGTCGTGCGCGGCTCGGGCCAGAGGACGACTCCGCACGCCCACAGGAACACGGTCAGCGCCAGCCCCTTCCAGGACAGCAGGAGCTTGAGCAGCACCTTGGCGATCCGCTGCCGCAGATGACGCAGAGGCGGCAGCGGCCACCATGCCGAGGAAGCAGCCAGAAACGCAGCGACTTCAGGGCTGCGATGATGCGCTCGATGGCGGCGTCTGCGACGGTTGAGGAGCCGCATCGGCCTGGTCGTGCTGCGGCCGGAAGCGAGGGGAGTCGTCGATGGGTGTCTCGACGTCGGTGGCGGGCGGCATGGCGTTGGGGTCCTTGGTGCGGGCCGGTTGGGTGTTACTTGCTGGTGAACTGCTCGAGGTTCTCGGTGTGGCGTGGGCGTCGTCGGCTGCGCTGGAGCCAGGAGACCGGGCACCGATGGTGAGCTTGCTTGTCGGGATCGGTTCTCCTTGTCATGAGGAGCCCTGGGCCGGTGGACAGTCCTGTCTCCTCGGCCTGGTCGCCGTTGAGGTCGGTGGCGGCACCGGTGTCGACGTCGACCACCTCTCTTGCTGCCTGCGCAGACGCTTCGCCGTCCCCGCCGTCTGGGGCGGGCTCCTTGTACCTCTCGACCCAGCCCCCGCGGTAGACCCTGTCTGCATGTGTGATGGTGCCGAGCTTCTGGGCCGCCGGTGCTGATGCGGGTCAGGGTGAAAGGGCCGCAGGGACTGCTGCACATGTCGTAGTACAGCGGTTGCGGTGACAGGAGTAGGGAGTCCTGGCCGGCTCCCACGAGCCACTGATCGGTGGGAGTCGTGGTGGGGGAGGAGGTTCCATTAAGTGGGAAGGCGGTGATGGCGCCTTTGCCCTCCCCGGCGGGAAAGTAGGCGCGAGCGGTCTCGACGGCGAGGTGATCGTTGGTGAGGGCCTGCGCCAGGATGAAGCCGGAGACCTCCCGGGTGAGGATGGTCCTCCCGGTTCTGGCATCGAGAACGACGACGTAACCGCGTTGCTGTGAGGCCAGTTCCACGGTGCTCGACTGGTCGGTGAGCTGTGGCTCGTCCTCCTGCTTCCGAGTCACCTGTAACGCGAGGGAGACGTAGTTCCCATTGGGGCTCACGACGAGCGCGCCGACAGCTGTCGACATCAGTCGCCCTGTCAGATCGTGGTCTGAAGTAAGCTCGGCCACGAGATGCTGCTGTCAGAGGGCGTTGGTCAGGCTGATGTCTGAGAGCCCACTGAGGTGTGTGCTCTGTGGAGTTGATGCTCGCAACCGTGAGAATGTTGTTTTTCAGGGCTGTTGAAACATGCGTCCCGCCGTTGGTGGGGGTGGATGGCGTATCGAGCTCATCGATGTTCTTCAGGGTGCGCGAGGTGATCGCGAGAGACTCGTGAGTGGGGTGCGAGCTGCGAGGGGTGCAGGCGCCCGAGGAAAGTGTCAGGGTGACGGCGATGGCGCACAGTGCGATGAAGAACGTGTGTGGTGTGGCGCCGACAGGAGGTATGAAAGTGAGTGCGTTGCGAGGGTGCTTGCCCATTATTGCCCTCCCGTGATGCCGTAGATCCTGACGTATCGTGATGCCCATTTCCTGAGGTGCGGCGTTCAGGTGACGAGTGTGACGCCGAGGGGTGTTTACTGCCGACAGGTAGGTGCCGCCGGCGTGCGCGACTGCCAAGTCGTTGAGCTGAGAGTTGGAGGAGTCGCCGGTACCTGGCGCGTAGAAAAGTCGTCCCAGGGGCGATGGGGAAGGGAGACGGGTGGCCGTCGGGGGTGCGGGCGGTGATCTGACCTCCCGGGGTTTCTCTCTGTTGCCGGGGAGGCGATGCCGACGGCGATACCAGCGATTCCTGCCGACTGCAGTGGGCGCTCACTGCCTTGCTGTGCCGGGTCGAGACCTGCCCGACCGACGGCACTCGTCCCAGAACTCCTCTGAAGTCAGGAAACCTGTCGGCGGTGTTGGGTGGTGGGCTCGATGGGCAGCATCAGCCAGTGTTCCTGATGCATAGGACGCCAGGGCATTAACGCCCAGCGTGACGCCCAGGTCGTAGGTCTGGGTGTCGGCATCTGGCACGCCAGCCAGGCCGTCGAGGCTCGCCGCGTACGCATGGCCGGTCTCGGTCGCGGTGGTGGCGTGACCGCATCGTTAGTCGAAAATAGGCGACCCATCCATCAATGACCACCACCCGGTCCTGACCTGGTTCTCGAGAGGTTGGGAGCTGGAGTGATCTGGTCCGGGTGCGCCTGTGAATGAGGGACAGCTGCCTGTCCTTCGCCTCTCGATGAGAAAGGACGCATGTCAGCCGTACCGATGTAGGCGCCTGGTCCGAGGTCCCAGCACCTGAATCCCGGCTCGAGGTCCCAGAGCTCGGCGTCGTCGTCCAGCGAGTAGACGGTCTGTGTCATCGAGAAGGGCGCTGTCCGTGAGCTGGAACGCCCCTCCCTGCGCTGACGCGCTCGTGAGTCACCTTTGCCCGGTGACCGGGTCGAGCACCAAAGAGACGTACGGCTGCACGTCTGCGGTCGGACCTGCCGTGGTGCTGCTGCCCGCCATTGATGACGAAACCTGGGCCTCTCAGACGCAGGGCGATATGGCGGTGGTCGCTGGTGATGAGGTAGGTGTCGCTCGAGCGATGCGTGGCCAGATCCGAAACCAGTGCGGAGTACACCGCGCCATCACGCTGGTACGTCCAGCGAACGGATCCGTCTGCGGGTTGGACCCCATGAGGCCGGTGGTGGTCAGGACCACGGGGCGGCAGCGCCTCGCAACGACGTCGAGCATCCCGTCGACGTCCTTGCTCCAGGCGGCGAGAGCCGAGAGAGCGGGCCGACGGCAGCTGCGAGTCGCTGATGGGCGCCGCGGCGTAGTGGCACGGGAGTGGTCCAGCGGTAGTGCGGGACCGCCGCTATGCCCGTCAGGACAACAGATGGCAGAAGGATCAGGCGCCTGTGGTGGCAACCGCGCGCCGGCTGAGTGCCACCGGCCTGAGCGCCTGACCCCAGCGGTGCCGGCCACGGCCCGGATTGTCGGGGACTGATTCACGAGGCGACATGCTCGGATCCCCGGAGAACGGCGTCGCATGTCGCCAACAACCCGGCGGTGGCGACCGAGGGCCACGGCCAGCAGCTCACCGACATGAAAGCCTGCGTCCAGGACCTCTCGCCACAGCAGGATGATCCGCCAGACGGCATGCCTGCACAGCCCGCGATGCCGGCCGGCATGAGGATAAGGGGGATCTTCGGCGGCAGGGGGTGCCGACGTTCACGTCCCGCCCACTCACTCGAAGCTCTTGGTGCAGATGGAGCGCAGGCGACCCAGAGCCCGGACGGCGATAGAACCGGATACTGGCACTCGCTTGCGCAGCCCATGAACAGGTGGGACAGGCCGATACCCCACGGAGGTACAGCCCGACGGCCGTGGCCAATGCGAGGCAGGAAACCGACCCGAAGCGCGCTGTGGATGCTGGTGAGGACGCTTGGACCATCCGCGACGGTGCTGACGAGCAGGGGGCTCGGCGGCGGCGCCAGTGTCGGCATCGGATGGGGACTCGGCGGTAGGCGGCATGGCGTTGAGGGTCCTTTCGTTGCGGGCGGTCGGGCGTTACTTGGTGGAGAACTGCTCCGAGGTTCTCGGTGTGGCGGTGGCCGTCGTCGGCGGCGCTGAGCCAGAACTGCGGGGTGGAGGTGGTCTCGCGGTTCTGGCCTCACCGCTGTGGTGGTCTCCTGGAGACGAGGAGCCCTGCAGCGAGTCGGCAAGCGACCTCCTCCACCTTGAGGCCCGCCACGTCGGTGGTGACGCCGGAGTCGAGGGTGGACCAGCTCTGTGGGGACGGCCCGAGGTGTGGCCATCGGTGCGTTGTCCGTCGTGGGCGGTGTGTCCGTCATGACCGTCGCGACCCATCCGCCCCGGTAGACGCCGGTCACGCCGGCGATTGTTCCGACGACGTCGCCGCCCTCGCTCAGGCGGGTGAGCGGCTGAGTGCCGTAACGCCCATGGCTCATGTTGGACGGTGCCAGCAGCAGAGAGTCCTGGGTGGCCCCGACGAGCCACTTGTCGGTGGCGATCGTGGCAGCCCTGGCCGTCGGCTTGTCCAGGGCAGTACGTGGTGATGGTGCCGTGACCCGTCGCCCGCCGGGGTAGTAGGCTCTGGGAGGTCTCCACGGCCAGGGTGTCATTGGTGAGCACCTGGCCCCAGGATCAGCCCCTTGACCTCCTCAGTGCGGACAGTCCTTTCCGGTCTCGGTCTCGATGACGACGACGTAGGCGCGCTGGTCTGCGACGGTGAAGTCCTCGTCCTCTGTCGCCCGGAAGCCTCGTCAGCGCATCGCGCGTTGGAGGGAGGGTAGAATGAAGGAGGCGTAGTGAGTCCATCCGGGCTGACAACCGCATAACCACTGGGTTGAGGTGAAGAGAGCGAACTGTCTGCGCTTTGGGGAGTCATGTCTCGTCTCGTGCAGACGCCAGGGAACAGAGTGGATGTTTCTTGGCCCAGACGATATCGCCCTGCGTTGTCGTGCTTCACCAGCGCTGAAGGGGCGTCTGTGTGCAGGTGATGCGAGATGACGTTGGTCGGAGGAAGGACGGCTCTGGGCGGCTGTGCGTCGATCTTGAGCCCTCGCCTGAGCTCATGATGAAGCTTTAGGTGTGCGTGCTCCGGAGGGGATGAGTCAGGGGACAGCGTAGAGGCGGGCGGTGCATGCGGGAGAGCGACATCAGGGCGTCTGGTGATGGCGACTGCTCGCGTAGCAGTAGCACGATGGTCAGTGACTCTCATTTGCTTTGTGGCCTCCGTGATGCTCGTAGAGAGGCGATAGCAATGGTTCTCGTGTGTGGGTTGCGCGGTGGGGTTGAGGATGATGATGTTGGCGCCTGGGTGTGGAGGTCGGATTACCTTCCGAAGGAATCTCCGGATGGCGACATCCTTCATTCCGGGATTGTATTCATCGATCCGGTGGGTGAAGAATGCTTCCTGTGGAAATAGTGAGGAGGCCTCTCTCCGTGACTCATGGGGGATGAGCTCGCACCCTCGCCTCGAGGCTGTCGGGTGAGCTCTGGGTGATATGCCGACCGCTCGAGATGAGGCCTGAGGGCTGGTCCATGGGTGGGAGCTTCGTGTTGAGGGATCGAAGACTGCTGAGATCGTCGTGGGTTCCTTCCAGAAGAGGAAAGAGTGCTCCGTCAAGGTCTCTTGTGCTGACGACGAGGGTGTTGCTGGAAAGCGTGACGATCTTTCCTGTGGTGATTGATGCGTTGTCGTTGATGCCCGCACCTCGCCCCAGGTCATGTCTTTGCTGCTGAGAGCCTTCTTCGGAGACTAGGGGAGTCCAGGGTGGCGGCTTGCATCTCCCAGCCTGTGGAAGGAGCCGTTGGCTTGCTCGGGGGACTCCGTCCGATAGATGGCACGTCCAGCCGTCAATGCTGATGGCATTCGACTCTGTCGTGCAGCGCATGGTGGAGAGGTGTGGATCTGGTCTGGATTGTCCCGAGAAACAAGGGGATAGGCAGCGCCGTATTGTGGGCTACTGTTGCCGTCGCTGTCTTCGACGTCAATGTCGATATTGACGATGAAGGTTGAGTGTCCCGCCGTCCTGAGTAGTTCGTCCCTCTCTCAAAGGGGTGGTAGCGTGCTTATCAAAATCCCACCTCTCGACGTCGCTGCCGATGGTGTAGATCTTGTTGCTCGTCCATGATCGCGGAGTCGGTGATCTGAAGGATGCCGTCATCGGAGAGATGTTCATTGGTTACCTGACCGGTGGTGGTGTCCAAAGACGATCGTCACTGCCGACTGGTCAGCGTCATGGAACGTCTCCTGTTCTGCTCTGGGCCGGCCAGGCGGAAGGCGACGTAACGATGGTTGGGGCTGACAGTCAGCGTCCGATGGAATCTGTTGCCTATGAAATTCGGGAGGCGATTGAAAGTCTCAAGGTACGTTGAGCCCGGGCGTCGTAGCTCCACAGGACGCTGCCGTCTGTGGGCTTGAGGCCCATGACGCCATCGGCTGTGTGGATGACGGGGCCGGCGGCTCCCGCCACGATGTCGAGGACGTTGTCGATGTCCTTGACCTGGCGGCTTGCCGGCCAGGGAGGTGGGGTAGGCGGGAAGGTTCTTGGCGACCGATGGTGCAGCCGGCTTCTGGATCACCCTCTTGGGTCGGCTCAGGGGAAGGGCGGCGGCCCCGGCGAGGATGACAGAGGGCGCCAGCACCAGAGTGGCGCGTGCGAGCGTCCGACGTCGAGGGCCCTCGGGATGTTGAACCGACCTTCTGGACCGCCGGAGGCGTATCCACCATTTCCGCGGTAGAGCTCCGGAGGCAGTACGGCGGCCCGGAGCGTGCGAATGAGAATGTCGGTGATGCTCAGAAGTGCCAGTCCCACTGCGCCCACGGCGATGGCGACGAGTTCCACGGCGTTGATTCCGGTGTGGGAGAGCACGGAGGACCACGTCGACAGGCACTCCCATGTCATCCAAGCGGCGAACACTGCGATCCCACTCATCGCCAGGACGGCGACTGCGGTGCGTATGACGGCGATGGGGGAGCCGTGGACGGGTCGCGGAAACCGCGAGGGCAGGGGGCGGAGAATAATGGTCATGAACCAGGAATGCGGCGATCACGGCGGGAGGCGTGCTCCACAAGGTGAAGGTGTAAACGCCGCTCGGCCAGGCGAAGAAGAGCACGACGGCTCCGATGACACTGAGCAGCGCCCCGGTTCTCATCGCCGGCAGGACGTGCAGGAGACGTTGCGCGATATCCGCGGCCCCTCGCCCGGCCTCCCGCTCTTCGGTGTCAGAGGCCTGACCGGTGGATGCGTCGATGGGGTCAGTCGGCGCCGTGTTGTCGCGACCGGCGTCGGCGGGAGAAGTCACGGGAGGCATGACCTCCATTGTGATGGGCCGATCCAGATCGTGCGGCAGAATTCGTGAGGCAGTTATCCTGCGCGCTTGGGGGCCTGAAGGCGTCCATGCACGTGCTGAATCCATCTTCGCCGTCGCGGTCGTACCTTGGGCCTCGCATTCAGGGGCAAGGGTGTGAACGCGAGACCCACCCGACGACCGCGACCGATGGAGGCTGGCCGCGAGGCAGGGACTGGGTCTGCGCAGGCGCACCCAGGGCTGAGTCGACCCGGCTCAAGGCCTACTCACGCCTACCGCGAACAGGGGCATGGCCAAGGCATCCGGCTGGTTAGCCTTGTCAGCACGTGCTCTCAGCGCCATCTCTCCGCGGCGCTGCGACATCCCTCGCCACCACCGGACGAGCGGTCCCGCACGGAGCACGTGCCGAGGAGGAATTACTGATGTTTGAACGCTTTACCGACCGTGCCCGCCGCGTCGTCGTGCTCGCGCAGGACGAGGCGCGGGCTCTGAACCACAACTACATCGGCACCGAGCACCTCCTCCTCGGCCTCATTCACGAGGGCGAGGGGGTGGCCGCCAAGGCGCTGGAGTCGATGGACATCTCCCTGGACGCCGTGCGCAGCCAGGTCATCGAGATCATCGGCGAGGGGCAGTCCGCCCCCACCGGCCACATCCCCTTCACGCCGCGCGGCAAGAAGGTCTTCGAGCTCTCCATGCGCGAGGCCCTCCAGCTCGGCCACAACTACATCGGCACCGAGCACCTGCTGCTCGGCCTGCTGCGCGAGGGCGAGGGCGTGGCCGCCCAGGTCCTGACCAACCTCGGCGGGGACCTGTCCAGCGTGCGCCAGACCGTCATGCAGATGCTCTCCGGCTACGAGGGCAAGGAGACCGTCAACGCCGGCGGCCCCTCCAAGGAGGGCACGCCCTCGGGCAGCGCCATCCTGGACCAGTTCGGCCGCAACCTCACCGCCGCCGCCCGCGAGGGCAAGCTGGACCCGGTCATCGGCCGCAAGAAGGAGATGGAGAGGGTCATGCAGGTCCTCTCCCGGCGCACCAAGAACAACCCCGTCCTCATCGGGGAGCCGGGCGTGGGCAAGACCGCCGTCGTCGAGGGCCTGAGCCAGGCCATCGTCCACGGCGACGTCCCCGAGACCCTGCGCGACAAGCAGCTCTACTCCCTGGACATGGGCTCGCTCGTGGCCGGCTCGCGCTACCGCGGCGACTTCGAGGAGCGCCTCAAGAAGGTCCTCAAGGAGGTGCGCACCCGCGGTGACATCGTCCTGTTCATCGACGAGATCCACACCCTCGTCGGTGCAGGCGCCGCCGAGGGTGCCGTCGACGCCGCCTCCATCCTCAAGCCCATGCTGGCTCGCGGTGAGCTCCAGACCATCGGGGCCACCACCCTGGACGAGTACCGCAAGATCGAGAAGGACGCCGCCCTGGAGCGCCGCTTCCAGCCGGTGACCGTCGACCAGCCCAGCATCGAGGAGACCATCGGGATCCTCACCGGCCTGCGCGACCGCTACGAGGCCTTCCACCGCATCGTCATCACCGACGAGGCCATCGAGGCCGCCGCCAAGCTCGCCGACCGCTACATCAACGACCGCTTCCTGCCGGACAAGGCCATCGACCTGGTCGACGAGGCCGGCGCCCGCCTGCGCATCCGCCGCATGACGGCTCCGCCCGAGCTGCGCGAGATCGACGAGCAGATCGCCCAGGTCAAGCGGGAGAAGGAGTCCGCCATCGACGACCAGGACTTCGAGCGCGCCGCCTCCCTGCGCGACGACGAGCGCCGTCTGGCCGACGAGCGCGCCGCCAAGGAGAAGGCCTGGAAGTCCGGCGACCTCGACCAGGTCGCCGAGGTCGACGAGGCGCTCATCGCCGAGGTCCTGGCCATGTCCACCGGCATCCCGGTGGTCAAGCTGACCGAGGCCGAGTCCGCCAAGCTCCTCAACATGGAGGCCGAGCTCCACAAGCGCATCATCGGCCAGAACAAGGCCATCGAGGCCCTGTCGAAGTCGATCCGCCGCACCCGCGCCGGCCTGAAGGACCCCAAGCGCCCCGGTGGCTCCTTCATCTTCGCCGGTCCCACCGGCGTCGGGAAGACCGAGCTGGCCAAGGCCCTGGCGGAGTTCCTGTTCGACGACGAGGACGCCCTCATCCAGCTCGACATGTCCGGAGTTCGCCGAGAAGCACACGGTCTCGCGCCTCTTCGGCGCCCCTCCCGGCTACGTCGGCTACGACGAGGGCGGCCAGCTCACCGAGAAGGTGCGCCGCCGGCCCTTCTCCGTGGTCCTGTTCGACGAGGTCGAGAAGGCCCACCCGGACATCTTCAACTCCCTGCTGCAGATCCTGGAGGACGGGCACCTCTCCGACGCCCAGGGCCGCGTGGTGGACTTCAAGAACACCGTCATCATCATGACCACCAACCTCGGCTCCAAGGACATCGGCAAGTCGGTGGCCACCGGCTTCCAGTCCACCGAGTCCGGTGCCATGGACTACGAGGAGATGAAGGCCCACGTCAACCGTGAGCTCAAGCAGCAGTTCCGGCCCGAGTTCCTCAACCGCGTCGACGACCTCATCGTCTTCCCGCAGCTGACCAAGGAGGAGGTGCGCCAGATCGTCGACCTCATGATCGTGCGGCTCGACAAGCGCCTGGCCGAGCAGCAGATGACCATCGAGCTGACCGAGGCTGCCAAGGACCTCCTGGCCGAGCGCGGCTTCGACCCGGTGCTCGGCGCCCGTCCGCTGCGCCGTGCCATCCAGCGCGACATCGAGGACGCCCTGAGCGAGAAGATCCTCTTCGGGGAGATCGAGCGGGGGCAGAAGGTCGTCGTCGACGCCGAGGGCGAGTCCATCCTGGGTGAGTTCATCTTCCGTGGCGAGCCCTGGGAGCAGGGTGAGGCGGAGGTCGCCGCGCTGCGCGAGGCCGAGGATGCCGCGGCCGGCGGCAGTGGAGGGGCCTCCAGCCCACTGCGCATCCCCTCGACGCCGATCAGTCGTGACGGCGGCGCCTCACCGGCCGCCGAGCCCGGACGCTGACCTCACTGGGGCTCACTGGACCTCGCCGAGTCCACCGGGGCGCGGGTGTCGCACCGGCGCCGAATCCCCCCTATCAGTTCCATACGATGGGCCGCAACCCCAGTGGGGTTGCGGCCCATCGTCGTCGCTACGCGGTGGGGGCCTCAGCCTGCAAGGAGTGTTGGTGTGAATCACAGGGGATGTGGTGGGGCCGCATTGCCTCTGCTTTCATTTTTCCAGGTAGTGGCCATTATCTTGGGTGCAGCACTTTGCGGAACGTAGTTCGGACTTGTGAATATGTACGGGCTCTGAGGCTTGCGCTGCGGCGAAGCGGGAAACGAAAAATGAATAAAATCTGAGCGAAACAGGAGAATGTTCTGAGAGTTTGGCTTGGGTGTCTCATGTCTGTCCTCTGCCGGATACAGTGGAGTGACGATCCGTCGAAAGTCGTCCCTCGGACATGGCCGGTCGGTGTCGTCACCCCGCACTGCGCGGGGCTGTCTCAACCGTCTTCGCCCTACTCGTCCTCACTGTCCGTACCCTGTCCGCCCCTCATTCAGGCTGCCGTGGCGCCCTCGACCACGGCGCCTGAGTGTCCGGCTCGATCGCCCGTGCGTGCTCACGCATTCTTGGTGCCGCTACTCCCATGACCCAACTCAGATACGAACCGCGACATTTCCACCAGCATCGTTTTCCGCGACTGCGGACCGCTAACGCTGCTGCGACCCTGGGGGTCGTCGGCGTGGTGACGGCGGTGCTGCCCTGGATCGGCTGGCCTGTGGAGGTCACCATCGGCGTTCTGGTCGTCACGGTCCTCATCGGTCTGGGGCTGATCACGGCGCCGCCCACCCGGGCCCTCAAGCGCGGTGGCATCGCTCCGGGTGCCCGCTGGCACTGGGGCGCGGCGATGCTCCTGGGAATGTCCCCGGCGATCCTGCTGGGCCTGAGCTTCCCCGTCGTCTCCCAGAAGATGGCCGCCAGCACGGTGAGCGGCACGGGTCTGCCGGTCATCGTCCTGAGTGTGTCAGTGGCGGTGCCGTGGCTCAGCCAGATCATCGGCACCCCCGTCTACCGGCTCCTGGGTGACTCCATCGGCCGCGGTCCGCGGGCGGTGCTGGAGCGATACTGCTCCATCTGGCCGGCACTGTCTCCTGTGGGCGCTCGTGCCCACGGCGCTGGAGATCCTCGTCGTGGCCGCCGTGACCGGCTGGAACCCGCACGTCCTGGGCGTCCATACCGCTCTGCTCCTCCTGCACGTCGTCTTCGTCCAGTCGCTCATCGTCGCCGACGTCGCCGGGCGACGCCGCCTGTGGTCGGTGGGTTGGCTCTGCTACGCCGTCGCACTCGTCGCCGAGCCCACCTGGTGGTACCTGCCCCCGCTGGTGGGAGCCCCTCAGTCAGCCTCCTGTCCATGGGGACGCTCCTGGGCAGGATCCTGCGGCCCCGCGGGGTCGCCACCGGCATCCTCGTGCAGGACATGCTCCGGGGTGCGATCCTGGGGGGAGTGCTGTGGTCGGACAAGTTCTTCCTCTTCCTGGGCGCCGGTCGCGACTTCGACGTGGCGCTGGTCTACCTGTGCCTCCAGCCCGCCGTCGTCGCCTACTGCTACTACTTCGCGGTCACCGCGCCGCGGGTCAACACCGAGATCGCCCTGTTTCAGACGGTTCTCAAGCGTGAGGGCATGGCCAGCCTGCGCGACCGGGGGCGCACGCTGCGTCGGCTGCTGGACGCCAGCCTCATTCGTGCCTGCGTCGTCGGGGCCGCCGGTGTCATCATCGTCGTCTGCTCCATGGCGCTCATGTCCCCCGAGCAGGTTCCGCTGGTCCTCGAGGTGTGCCTCTCCTCGACCCTGTTCACGGTGCTGACGCTCCTGAGCTACGAGATCGACCACATCGGTGACTCGACCACTGCCCTGCTCCTGTCCGGCATCCACGTGGTGATCGCCGCGGCCCTGCTGCTGAAGCTGGCCGATGCCGACGCCTACCTGCCGCTGGCCGGCGTCGACCTGGTGCTGTGTGCGCTGGGGCTGCTGCTCTACCGCAAGCGGTGGGCCGCGCCCGAGTACTCCTTCTTCTGGGGAAAGGCCATGTCCCGGTGAGCCTCGTCATCCTCCTTCCGCGCCCGCCTGAGAGCCTTCCGCTGCGCTACTCGGCACCGGCCGGTGGCTACGCCCCGATGCCCAGCCCCGACGACGCGCCCGGCATCGGTGACCGGGGTCAGGAGAACGGCCCCAGGGTCAAGGTCGGCCCCGATGGCTACTGGCGTCGTCGTCACCACCGGTGGGGCCAGCGCCCCGAGCGGCCCCTCAGCCGCCACCCCTCCGCCGGATCGTCCACCATCCTGCCCGCCACGCCGCCGGCCAGTGAGTCGGCCTCCACCCGGAGGTTCCCTGCCTCGCCGATCTTCGGCGTCGTCCAGGCCCCGGGCCCCCGCCGGCTACGGCGTGGTCCAGCCGCGTCCCAAGAGCCCTGGAGCTATCCTCCTCGGGGAGCCCCGACGTCCTGACTCCCTCGATCTTCGGTGCTGTGAGCTCGGCTGCGTCGGCCGCCTCCGCGTCATCGCCGGTGGAGCCGGCCGCACCCCGCTCCGCCGCCTCGCCGGCCCCTCGATGCCACCGGCGCCGCCGCCCCGGTACAGTCCGCACCCCCGGTACACGGCAAGCCCTCGGCCCCCGCCGAGTCGATCCCGCAGGAGCCGGACCGACCGGAGCCCCAGCAGCCCCCGCACCCTGCGCGGCCCCCCGCCCCCACGGCCATCGCCTGGGAGTCCGTGGCCTCGGCCGCCTCTCACGCCGCCGCGATCCCCTGTCCCAGCAGGTCGCCGAGGAGGAGACTGACGACGAGGAGGCCCCCGCCGGTGCGGCCGAGCTGCTTCGGCTCTCCGAGCAGCCGGAGCCTGAGGCCGGTGCCCGGGCCCTGCCCGACGGCGTCCCCGAGGACGGCGTGTACGCCGACGTCGACGTCGCCATCGTCATGGAGTCCACCTACCCCTACCTCAAGGGCGGGGTCTCCGCGGTGGTCCACGACATCATCACCGGCAACCCGGACCTCACCTCGGGATCATCCACATCACCTGGGACTCCCACGCGCCGCTCAAGGACCTCTACGGCATGCCGGACAATGTCGCCTGGGTGAGGGTCCTCTACCTGTCCATGGAGGAGCACCAGGAGGACTTCCTGCGTGCCCGCCCGCGCGACCTGCGCATGAACCGCCGCCAGCGCCGCGAGCTGTCCCGGCGCATCCTGGGCGCCATGCTCTCCCTGGCCCAGGACGGCCAGACCGAGCCGCTGTGGGACATCATCAGCGAGGGCCTGAGCGCCTCACGCCGCTACCCGGTCTGGGCGATCCTGGGCACGCGCGAGTTCATGGAGGCCTACCACGACATGATGCCGGACCTGGGGATGTCGATGACCGACGTCTTCTGGTGCCTGCGCGACTTCTTCTCCCTGGCCTACGCGGTCCTGGCCGAGCCGGTCCCGCGCGCCCAGGTCTACCACGCCCACACCACCGGCTACGCCATGCTGCTCGGCGTCAACGCCGCCCGCGAGCACGGTACCAAGGTGCTGCTGACCGAGCACAACCTCTACGTGCGCGACACCGTCAACACCCTCCTGGAACGCAGGCTGGACCTCAACATCAGGCTCACCGACTACCGCACCTTCGACGTCACCGGCCGCGAGCGCATGTGGATGGCCTGGTGGCTGGAGATGGGGCGCCTGTGCTACCCCTACGCCTACGCCTCCACCTACCTCTACCCGCGGGCCATCACCGAGGCCAATGAGCTCGGCGGCGACGCCGGGCGCGCCATCGTCATCCCCAACGGCATCGTCACCTCGGAGTTCGACGCCTCCTACGCCGCGCGCCTGGCCGCCATCGAGGAGATCAAGAAGGAGGGCGCGACAAGCACCTGTGGAAGCTGGTGTACATCGCCCGCGTCGTGCCCATCAAGGGGCCTGCTGGACATGATCGACTCGGTGCGCCTCATGGTGACCGGGGCCTGAACATCCACCTGGACGTGCGGGCCCACCGAGCACATGCCCTCCTACTTTCGAGCAGTGCCTCACCCGCATCGTCGAGCAGGGCCTGGAGAGCGTCATCACCATCCGCGGGACCGTCAAGGTCCGCGAGCTCCTGCCCGAGTTCGACCTGTTCGTCCTGCCCAGCTACAACGAGGGCCTGCCGGTCGTCTCCCTGGAGACCATGGGCGCCGGCATCCCCACGGTGAGCACCGACGTCGGCGTCGTGCGCTCCGTCGTCGAGGACATGATCGTCACCGACGACGGACAGACCTGGGACCCCTGCGGCATCATCATCGAGCCCGGCGACCCCACCGTCATGGCGGACAAGGTCCAGGAGGTCATCAGCGACGTCGATCTCTACGAGCGTCTGAGCCTCAACGCCCGCGGCCGAGTGGAGGCGGCCTACGACCTGGTCAAGGTCAACGCCTCCTACAACAAGATCTACCGTCAGGGCGGCGCCGGTGAGCAGGCCGGTGCCCGCGCCGACCAAGGAGGAGCATGAGGAGCAGCACCGGCGGCGTCGGAGCCTGGATCCGTTACGGCAACCCGCTCGAGCCCGGGGAGCTGGACTTCGCGATCGCCCACTACCGGGCGGCGATCCTCCAGCCCTGGGAGACCGAGGCAGCAGCCCGCCTCAAGGAGGCGCGACCGGACATGACGGTCCTGGCCTACCGGTGCCTGTCCTCCACGCGAGACTTCGAGCCGGACTCCATGCGCGCCTCCGGGCTGTCCTACCGCGAGGCCCGACGCCGCGGCTGGCTCGCCAGGCGTGACAACGGCGACCTGGTCGAGTGGAACACCTACCCCGGCCACTTCCAGGCCCGTGTGTGGGACCCCGACTACCGCGCCCGCTGGGTGGAGGAGGTCTGCCAGGCCACCGCTGAGACCGCCTTCGACGGCGTCATGGCGGACAACGACGTCTTCGACGACTACTACGGCCTGGACCTCCCCCTGGACGGAATCGCCGACACCGCCGCCCTGCGCGCCGAGCTGAACATCTTCGTCGACCAGGCCGGTGCCGGCCTCAACGGCGTCGGCAAGATCCTCATCCCCAACGTGGCCGAGGCCCGCCGGGAACCCGGCCGCTGGGAGCGCCACTCGGCCTGGGGGTGGTGGCTTCGACGAGTGCTGGCTGGGCTGGGGGACCATCACCTCTTCGATGAGGCCACGGCCCCTGGCCCAGATCCACGAGCCTGCGAGGCCGGGCCTGTCCATCGTGCGCACGCCCGACGGCGGGGGCGGCGGCTCCATGTCCGGTGCCCGCACGTCCCCCGGCCCTCTACGGGCTGGCGGCCTCTGGGTCTTCGGCGGAGGGGAGGGCGCCCTACACGGCCACCGGTCACGACGACTACCGCGCACTCCCTGGTTCCCCCGCCCCTCGACGCCGACCTGGGGCGCCCGCTGGGACGGCCCCGGAGGACCTCGGGCGCCTGGGTGCGCGAGTTCGAGGGCGGAGTGGCCGCCGTCGCGCTCGGCGAGGAGGGAGGCGGCACCGTGCGTCTCCCGGCGGGCCTCAGGTCACCGGGGCCCACCGGGGACCCGGACGGTGAGGCGCTGGCTCTGGAGGTGCGCCTCAGCGCGCATCGTGGGATGATCGCTCTGCGTGCCTGAGTCATGACCCGGTCCGGCTCGTGCGAGATCCGATAATGGGACTAAAGACCTGTCAAACGTTAGTCATGTTGGGTGGATCATTGACCTGCTTGACTTCCTGAGATCCCCGCCGTCCCGTACAGCGTTCTCTCGGGCAGGAAGTGCGGCGTCCGTCTCGGGCGGCGTCGACAGAGTTCCACAGGGCCCAGGACAAGGATGACCTATGGCACAGACTTCCCAGAATAGCGCGGCGGACATCGCGCACAAGCCCATGATGAGCACTGCTCAGATCCTGCTGATGAACGTCGGATTCTTCGGCATCCAGTACTCCTTCGGCATGCAGCAGAACGCCATGTCGCCCATCTACCAGTTCCTCGGGGCTTCCGCTGATGAGATCCCCATCCTCAATCTGGCCGGACCCGTCACCGGCCTGCTCGTCCAACCGCTCATCGGGGCGCTCTCGGACCGGACCTGGAGCGAGAAGTGGGGACGCCGTAAGCCCTTCTTCCTGATCGGGGCCGTCGGCTGCTCCGTGTTCCTGTTCCTCATGCCCTTCGTCACCGCCGTGTGGATGGCGGTGCTGTGCCTGTGGCTGCTGGACGCCTCGAACAACACGGCCATGGAGCCCTACCGGGCCTTCATCGGCGACCGCCTGCCCTCCAAGCAGCTCGCCAAGGGCTTCCTCGCCCAGTCCCTGTTCATCGGCGCCGGCTCGGCCCTGGCCGCCGGGACCCTCGTCGTTCTGGAGAAGACCCTGGCGGGCGCCACCGCCGCCGGCATCCCCTACTGGGTCTTCGGCGCCTTCATGGTGGGCTCGGTGTGCTCCATCGGCTCGGTGCTCATCTCGGTGCTCTCCACCGCGAGCCTGCCGCCCACGCCGGAGGGCTTGGTCGAGCTCGAGCGCAAGAAGCGGGAGGAGGGCCCTTCGGCTTCGTCAGGACATCGGCGTCGCCATCGTCGAGATGCCCCGCGGCCTGAAGAAGATGGCCCTGGTCTACCTCTTCCAGTGGTACGCCATGAACGTCTTCTGGCAGTACCTGGGCCTCATGTGCGCCGTCACCTACTTCGGCGTGAACCTGTCCGACCCGGGGTACGCCAAGACCGAGGCTCTTCAACAACGCCTCCGGCTTCGCCACCGGGCTCATGGTCGCCTCACTACGTCTCCTGCACGGTCGTCGCCCCTTCCCTGGCGCGACCGTCCAACCGCATCGGCCCCAAGCACGTCCACACCGCGGCGCTGTGCCCTCGCCGCCGTCTGCCTGGTCCTGCTCACCCGCATCGGCAGCCCCGGCCACACCGCGGTCCTCTACCCGCCCATGATCGGCATTGGTGGCCTGGGCTTCTATTACGGGCGTACCCTACATCATGGCCATTGAGATGATCCGCAAGGAGCGCCGAGGCGTCTACATGGGCGTTATCAATATGATGATCGTCATCCCCCAGTTCATCCAGACCCTCACCTCGGTCCCATTTACAAGCACCTGCTCGGCGATCACCCGGTCAACGCCATGCTCTTTCGTCGCAGTCTTCCTCGTCATCGCCGGTCTGCTCATCGAGTGGATCGACACCGTCAGGGCGACGCGGACCCGCGGGTGCGCGCCGCCGCCGTGTCCGCCACTGAGACTGCCGTGGCCTGACCGGGTGCCCCACGAAAGGATGTCATCCGTGACCTATACCACCATTGTCGCCGGAGTCGGCGATGTCGAGGCGAACACCCACGTCATCGATCGCGCCTGCGAGATGGCTCGCCCTGTGCGACGCCGCTCTTCTCCTCGTCGCCGGCTTCGACCCTCGTCTCGGCGCGGGACAAGGCCTCGCATCAACGAGTTTGCCCCCGTCGCCGATGTGCGGGTCGGGCTCACCGAGGACCAGGCCTACGCCGTCGTCGAGAAGGCGCGTGATACCGCCGTTGAGCGCGGCGTCGCCCTCGCCCAGGGCGTCGTCGTCGAGGGCACGGCGGTCGATGCCGTCACCCTCGTCACCTTGGAGACCGAGGCGGACCTCGTCATCGTCGGATCCAAAGGCGTCGATTCGCTGTTCGGCCGCATCTTCGGAGCCGTCTCCGTCCAGGTGCTCCGCAAGTCGAAGTGCGACGTCCTCGTCGTCGTTCCCCAGTCGCCGGATAGACGTCGGACGCACGCGTCGGATCCTGCGCGATTGGACCGGCGGCGGATGCCCGCCACGCGGAAGTGTGGCGGCATCCGCCGCTATGTTTTGAGGTTCTTCGTGTGAGGGCGTGGTCGGGGTGAGCGGGTGCCGGTGGTTCGGCGTCCGGGGTCCTGCGCGGTCGTGCTCGGCGTCGCGTGGTCGTACCGGCGGCGCGCGGTCGTACTTAGAGGGGCTCTGCACGACCGCGCGGTTTCTACGTACGACCGCGTGCGCTGGGGGGTACGACCACGCGGTTTTTCACGTACGACCGGGTGGGACTCGCATACGACCACGTACCCCGAGACCCCCGACGAGGAAAGCCCTGCACAACCCCATCCCCGACGACATCGAAGAACCTGGGTTTTGAGCAGTTGTCGTAACTCCTGGGATACGTGGGGCCGGGCTGGGCGCATGGCGACGCTGGAGCCTGCCCGCCGGCCTGGTCCTGCCCGGCCCCACAGGGGGCGCCTGACGGCGAGCCCCTGTCCCACCCGCATCACTCTGCCGGGCACACTGCCTCGCTGGCGCTGCGCCCTTAAACCCTCGGGGCCGTGCACGCGCAGCCCTGTTCGCGGCTGGATGAGTCGCCTTCAATATGGGACCGAGGTCACATAGAGTGCTTGGCGTGCGCCTGCGCGTGCACGGAGTCCCTAGTTCCACAAGAACCGAAAGAGGCAAGGATGCCCAAGTACGTGTACCGCTTCAGCGAGGGTGACAAGGACCAGAAGGATCTCCTGGGAGGCAAGGGAGCGAATCTGGCGGAGATGACCCGGCTGGATCTCCCCGTTCCCCCCGGCTTCACCATCACCACCGACGCCTGCCGCGCCTACCTGGCCAGCGGCGAGGTCCCCGAGGAGCTCTCAGTCCAGGTCACCGCCGCCCTGCGCGGCGTGGAGGAGGAGCTGGGGCGCGAGCTCGGCGCCGCCGAGGACCCCCTGCTCGTCTCGGTGCGAAGCGGAGCCAAGTTCTCCATGCCCGGCATGATGGAGACCGTCCTCAACATCGGCCTCAACGACGTCTCCGTCAAGGGCCTGGCCGCCGCCAGCTCCGACGAGCGCTTCGCCTGGGACTCCTACCGCCGCCTCATCCAGATGTTCGGCAAGACCGTCCTGGACATCGACGGCGACCACTTCTCCGACGCCCTGATGCCAAGAAGGCCGCGCGGGGCATCTCCATGGACTACGAGCTTCCCGTGGACGCCCTCCAGGAGCTGGTGGAGGAGTACAAGGCCATCGTCAAGGAGCACGCGGGCATCGACTTCCCGCAGGACCCCCGCGCCCAGCTGGACATGGCCACCGAGGCCGTCTTCCGCTCCTGAACACCGAGCGCGCCCACATCTACCGCCGCCGCGAGAAGATCCCCACGACCCTGGGCACCGCGGTCAACGTGCACCATGGTGTTCGGCAACATGGGGAGACGTCCGGCACCGGCGTGTGCTTCACCCGCGACCCCTCCACCGGGCGCACCGGCGTCTACGGCGACTACCTGGTCAACGCCCAGGGCGAGGATGTCGTCGCCGGCATCCGCAACACCCTGTCCCTGGCGGACCTCGAGCGCCTGGACAAGGTCTCCTACGACGAGCTGCGCTCCATCATGCGCCGCCTGAGACCCACTACCGCGACCTGTGCGACATCGAGTTCACCATCGAGCGCGGCAAGCTGTGGATGCTCCAGACCCGCGTGGGCAAGCGCACGGCCGCAGCCGCCTTCCGCGTGGCCACCCAGCTCGTCGACGAGAAGCTCATCACCATGGACGAGGCCCTCACGCGGGTCTCCGGTGAGCAGCTCACCCAGCTGATGTTCCCCCAGTTCGACGACGACTCCAGCCGTGACCCGCTCACCCGTGCCATGCCCGCCTCCCCGGGCGCCGCCGTGGGCTACATCGCCTTCGACAACGACGAGGCCGTCTCCCGCGCCGAGAAGGGCGACTCCGTCATCCTCGTGCGCCGCGAGACCAACCCCGACGACCTGCCCGGCATGGTCGCGGCCGCCGGCGTGCTCACGGCCCGCGGCGGCAAGACCAGCCACGCCGCCGTCGTCGCCCGCGGAATGGGCAAGACCTGCGTGCGGCGCCGAGGCCCTCGAGGTCGACGCCGCCGCCAAGACCCTTCGCGTCGCGGGCGTGATGATGTCCTCACCAGTGAGGACATCATCGCCATCGACGGCACCACCGGCGAGGTCTTCCTCGGCGAGGTGGGCGTCGTCGACTCGGTCATGACCCTACCCTGCGCCGCGGCTCGACCGAGGCGCTCGACGCGGCCGGCGACGACGACACCCGCGAGCTCGTCACTGCCGTGGACCGCCTCATGCGCCACGCCGATGGGGTCCGCCGCCCTCGAGGTGCGCGCCAACGCCGACACCCCCGATGACGCCCGCCACGCCATTCACCGCGGCGCCCAGGGCGTGGGCCCGTGCCGTACCGAGCACATGTTCCTGGGTGAGCGCAAGCAGTTCGTCCAGAACCTCATCCTGGCCTCCTCCGACGCCGAGCGCGAGGTCGCCCTGGCCGCCCTCCCGCCGCTGCAGAAGGGCGACTTCATCCACGATGTTCGAGACGATGAACGGCAAGCCCATGACGGTGCGCCTCATCGACCCGCCGCTGCACGAGTTCCTGCCGGACCTGACCGAGCTGAGCGTCAAGGTGGCCCTGGACCGCGAGCGCGGCGAGCTGGACCCGGCCGACGAGGAGCTCCTGGCCGTGGTGCGCAAGAACCACGAGTCCAACCCGATGCTCGGCCTGCGCGGGGTCCGCCTGCTGCTGACCATGCCGGGCCTCATCGAGCTCCAGGTGCGCGCCATCGCCGAGGCCGCTGTCGAGCGCCTCAAGGCCGGCGGCGACCCGCACCCCGAGATCATGATCCCGCTCGTCGGGTCGGTGCGTGAGCTCCAGCTGGCGCGCGAGCGCGTGGAGCACGTGCTGCAGGAGGTCTCCCAGGCCTCCGGCTACGCGCTCGACTTCCCGGTGGGCTGCATGATCGAGCTGCCGCGCGCGGCCGTCACCGCCGCCCACGTCGCTGAGGAGGCCGACTTCTTCTCCTTCGGCACCAACGACCTGACCCAGACCACCTGGGGCTTCTCGCGCGACGACGTCGAGGGATCCTTCGTGGGCCGCTACATCGACGACGGCATCTTCGGGGTCTCGCCCTTCGAGACCATCGACGCCGACGGCGTGGGCGGCATGGTGCGCCTGGGCGTCGAGGGCGGTCGCTCCACCAAGCCGACGATGAAGATGGGCGTGAGCGGCGAGCACGGCGGCGACCCCTGAGTCCATCGGCTTCTTCCACCGTGCGGGCCTGGACTACGTCTCCTGCTCGCCCTTCCGTGTGCCGGTGGCCCGCCTGGAGGCCGGGCGCGCGGCCGTCGAGGACAAGGCCGACTAGAACCCGAGTAGGCCCAGGACGCACTGATCGGGCTGCATCGCCTGGGGCCGGGCTGACTCAACCCGAGGGGATGAGCCGGGCCGGCCCCGGGCGTCTGCAGTGCATGGGGCCGAGGGCCGGGCGGGGACCTGGGGTGGAGCCGGCGGTCAGTCGCGGTTCATGAGCACGTGGGCGAAGCGCGCCGTCTGGGAGGGCTTTGAGGTCGGGCAGGTAGGCCCGGGCGATGGCGATCCCCACCGTGGGCAGGTCCACCAGGTCGGGAACCGCCAGGGTACATCGGCACTGCGCGCGGCTTGAACTTGCGCTTGTAGGCGTGCAGGGAGCCGAAGCTGCAGGCCGGCTCCAGCACGGAGGCCAGCAGGTTCAGGAGCGGGTCGAAGGGTGAGGAGGCGCCGCCGTCGGCCGGGGCGGAGCGGGTCAGCGGCGCCCCGGACAGGGACAGGATCTCCAGGCCCTCGGCCTGGGCGTCCTGAGCGGCGCGCCCGATGAGGTACTCCATGACGGGGCGGAAACCGCCCTCACGGCGTCGCATGAAGTCCAGGGTCAGGCCGATGACGCGCCCGTCGCGGTAGACCGGCAACCAGGAGGTGACGCCCTGGACGGTGCCGTCGGCGTCGACGGCCAGCAGCAGGCGCGTCTCGGCGTCGTCGAGCTCGGCCAGGCCGCCCAGGGTGAACCCCATCTCCGGCAGCGGCTTGTCACTGGCCCAGGCCTGGGAGATGGCCCGGATCTGGTCCCGCCGACCGGCCGGGCAGTCGCGGAAGGTGGTCCATACCGCCTCGATGCCCTCCTTCTTGGCGTGGTTGAGGGCGGTGCGCACGTCCTGGTAGGCCTTGCCGCGGAAGGCCAGGTCCGGCAGGTCCAGGACGGCCTCCTCGGCCACCTGCAGGATCGTCCAGCCCATGGCCCGGGCGGCCTCCATCGCCGGGGCGTGCACCGAGTAGAGGGCCGGGATGAGTCCGGCGTCGGTGGCGAAGTCGGCGAAGTCGCGCACCGCCTGGTCCACATCGGCGTCATCGGCGGCGGGATCCCCGACCGTCAGGGCGACGTCGCGGTTGGGCCGGTAGGAGAAGCCGGCTGTGCCCGCCTCGTTGACCCAGGCCTCGTTGCCCTCCCAGGTGAGCATCCACCCCAGGGTCCCGGCGCCTCGGCTGCGCACCAGGTCGATGAGCTCCTCACGGTCGGAGACCCGGGTGCGGGCGGGAGCGGACTGGGCCAGCCACACCCACAGGATCGTCAGGAGCCACACCAGGACCGGCACCCAGGCGGTGAGCAGGTAGGCCAAGGGGGTCATGGGCTCGACGATCAGGCCCATGATGCCGCCGGTGCTGATGGGCAGCAGGTAGGACACGTAGGTCTCCAGCAGGGCGGACCAGGTCGCGTAGGGGGAGAAGTCCTGGGACATGAGCAGGCCCCCGACGACGGTCAGGACCGCCCCACCGACGAGGGTCAGGACCCAGGCGACGACGGCGCGGCGGATGACGCCGGGGCACGACCCCAGGGTGAAGCGGCTTCTTTTCCCACGACGAGACTGATGACCACGATGTTGAGCAGCAGGGGCACCAGCAGGTGCCCCGAGCGCAGCCAGCTGTGCAGGAGCCGGGCCGTGGTGGTGGGAGCGGACTCGGGCAGCTGCTCACCGATCTTCTCCACCAGGGCGAACAGGGCCGCGCAGGCCCCCAGGAACATCTGGAGGGCGATGGTGCCGTGGGCCGCTGAGCGGCGTCCACGGCGCAGTCCGTCGGCCAGGACCAGCGCAGGAGCGCCGGCATGCACATCAGGAGCCTGCTCGACGGGGTAGATGACCGCGTCCTTGGGAAGGATGGCGGGGGTCAGGCCGTAGCGGGCATCGGCCAGGGGACCGGCGGCGTTGCTCACCACCGCCAGGGCGCAGCTCACGGCCCAGCAGGCCACCAGGAAGGCCACGAGCTCGCGCTCCACGCGCCGGGGCAGCTCCTGAGGGGCCGACTGCTGCCCACGTTCCAGGACGACGCCCATGATGAGGCTGATGATGCCGGCTCCCCAGGCGGGCCAGAGCTCCCACGGTTCCGGTCACGGCGGCCGAGACGATGAGGACGGCGAACATCGCCAGGCGCGTGCGCCGCCGCCAGGACGGGCGCATGACGCTGGTGGAGGCCGCCACCAGGCCGGCGGTGGGCAGGCTGATGCCCTGGATCGGGGCGTGAATGAGGTAGGGCGACCAGGCGTCCCACACGCGGCCGATGAGGGGGTAGAGCGCCTGGGCCAGGACGATCCCCCCTGCGGAGGAGACGGCGGCGGTGGCCAGCCACCGTCGCGTGCCCAGGAGCCGCTCCAGCAGCACGCCGATGGACAGGCAGCATGAGGCTGCCGGTCACTGGCAGCAGGTGGCCGGGGACGGCCCAGGCGGTCAGCAGGGTCCACACCCGTTGGGGCTGGTGGATGTGGGCGGACAGGGGCGATTCTGTCCCTGGGGTCCCCAGGGCAGGAGGACGATGCCGATGAGAGGGTCAGTGCGGCGCAGGTGGTCGCGGCCGGTGCCGGGGCCAGCCAGGTGCGTGTGGCCCGCCAGGCTCGACGTGCGTAGGCGCTCAGATGCGAGGGCTGCGGCGCGGGGCCGGCGACGAGGATGACGGTGATGGGGTGGAGGAGGACGCCGGGAGGGCGCGATCTCGGTGCGTCCGGTGGAGTCGTGGTGGACGAGACCGACGGCATGAACGCTCCTCAGACGGTAGGTGATGGGAGGCTGGTGATGCGAGAGGGGTGGAGGGCTCCTCGGCGGGAGCCGGTCAGCCGACATTCTTATCCACTTGCCTGGCGTCCTCATCCACCTCGAGGTGGAGGCAACCATGAGACCGGTCTTCCAAGCATCGGGACAACTCGAGGAGATAACCTTGATCTGGCCGTTTTCCCGCAGTTTTCTCACTGTGCACGGGCCGATGTGTTGGGGCGACGGCCCACTCTTCGTTGCCATCATGAGATAGTCTGCCGTGTGCCGGCGGTCATGACAGGATGGCTGGGCACTGTGTTCGTGGGTGACTCTACTGTGAGCCGCCCATGCGCGTGTCCATCTGTGCTGGGGGCCATCGCGGAGCAGGACGATGAGGAAAGGCGGCCCCATCCATGGCCATGTACGAGCTCGACGGCAACCACCTCCTGCCCGTGCGCCTGGGTCGCTCCGCTGACGCCATCACCCTGTCCCGCAGCCTGGTCGCCATTCAGCGACAGATCGTCGACGTCCTGCGCCGTCCGCTCTTCCCCCTGTCGTGGGAGGAGCTCGACGCCGGAGCGAGCCTGACCGCCCTGGACGCCACCGGGCAGGTCGTCGTCGTCGAGGTCCTGGAGAGCGTCGACTCCGCGGGGCTGCTGGCCGCCATGTCGCGTCTGACCCAGGCCGCCACCGCTGGTCGCCGCGAGATCGCCAGCAGGTACGCGGGCGGGCTGGGGGCCTTCAGCGAGGACTGGAACGAGTTCCGCGAGGCGATGCCCGCCCAGGTCGAGGCCGGACCGCGACTGACGATCCTGAGTGCCTCCCTGGAGCCCGACGTCGTCGGAGGGCTGGGAGTGCTGGCCTCCTCCGGGCTGGAGATCCACGAGGTGGATGTGCGCATCGTGGACGAGTCCCGCATCGTCGTCGTGGTGAGAAGATCTCCGGGATGGACGTGGCCGCCGGGGGCCGCTGCTCGTGGCCCGTGCGCCCTGCCCGGCCCCTGGCCGGTTCCGCCGGTCCGGCAGGCACCGCCCTCGCCGCCGGCTCGAGCGGCTCGCGTGCCATCGATGCCGCTGAGCAGGCCGAGCACATGAGCCCGGTCACCGGCCCCATCGAGATCGTCATGTCCCCGAGCCGGCGCACGCGCCCGACGGCGAGGGCGCCGGCGATGACGGCGCCGCCATTCCGGCCGGAGCCTTCGCCGCGACAGGTGCCGCCGATGCGCTCTCCGAGCTGTTCGAGCCGGTGGCCGTGACCGCCGAGCAGCCCCAGGTGCATGCGCTGTCCTCTCAGGGTGGGGGCTGGGCCCGGCCCGAGGATCCCGGGCGAGGCGGGCGGCACCCGCCTGCCGGGGAGGCGCGCCCCGAACCGGGTGAGGGGGCGCCGACGGCCCCGCCGGCGACCCCCACGTCGTCGTTGCCGCACGAGAACCCGTCCACGGGTGCCGACGACGACACCGCGGCCGGTGCCTCCCGCGTCGCCGAGGCCGACCATGAGGCCGCGGAGAGCCGCTCTGAGCCAGGCCCGGAGGCCTCCGTCGGCGCTTCTCAGACTCCTGCCGCATCCGGCCCCTGCTGACGGTCCCGGTGACCCGACCACGACACCGGCGACCACGACGTCGCCAGCAGTGCCGGTAGCGCCGGCCATGTCGGACGGGACCTGGCCGGCATTCTCGGTGGGGACACCATGACGGTTCCCGCCGCCCTCGCTCCGGGTGGCGAGCCCGCTCGCGCCGCCGGCCATGGCCGTCACTCCGGCTCCTCCGATGACACCAGTGGCACCGGCGCCGAGGAGCGGGCAGTCGCCGCCCTGGCCGGAGGCGTCGACATCCTCGGCGGGAGAGGCCCTGTCCGGGGGAGCAGTTCAGTGGCGTCGGCCGGCTCAGTGCCTTCCGACGCTCCGCTCGCCGCCGCGGCACCCGGTGGCGCAGCCACCCCTCATGCCTTGGCAGGCGACTCCGGGGCGACTGATGCCCAGGGCGAGGGCGACCCCCGTACCCGTATGGGACGGCGCTCGCGGGTGGCTCAGCCACTGTCTGCGCAGGACGCGGCCTCGGCATCGCCCACCTCGCACGCCGCGACCTCGCCCGCAGAGGAGCCAGGAGCCTCCGAGACCGCCGGGGGCTCTGTCCGGGCCGCGGAGGCCTGGTCCACCGTGGCCCCCAACAAGACCCGCACGGAGGCGCCCACCGGCTCGGTCCCGCTCGTGTCCTGGGAACCACTGCGCGGGTCGGCCGACGCGCTCGACCCGGTGGCCGAGGCGCTGGGCGGGGACCCCTCGAAGTCCCTCCTGGTCCAGGAGACTCGCTGGAGCTGGCGGCCGTGGCGGCCTCTGCTCGGCAAGCCGACCCAGCTCATCTGGCAGGCTGCGCCGAGGCATCTACCACGAGGCGACCCTGTCGGTGGAGGGAGTCATCACCCTGTCCGACGGCCGCTCCTTCACCGACCCGACATCAGCCGCCAACGCCGCCCAGAACGTCAACGACGCCGACGGCTGGCGCGTGTGGCGCGTAGGGGTGCGCGGCGCCCACCTGGGTGATCTGCGCGACAACCTGGCCGACAGCGGCCTCTGAACACCCTGGCCCGGGCAGCTGGCCGGGCGGGGCTCAGCGCAGCACGTAGGCGGCCATCCAGCGGCGCAGGGCGGAGAAGACCTGCTCGCGCACGGGCGGCTCGGACAGGGTGAGGTCGTGGACCCCGCCGGGGAAGCGGGCGATGGTCACCAGCTTGCCGAGCATGACGGCGCGGCGGGCGGTGGCGTCGGCGTCGATGATCGTGTCCGCGCTGCGCGACTCCGGCGTCCACGTCACCCCGAGCCGGGTGGAGGCCGCGCCCATGGACAGCACCGGGCAGCGGATGTCCAGGCCCTGGGCGACACGGTTGTGGCCCTCCATGACGGCCTGGAGCCAGCCGACGCGCACGGGTGCGGAGGGCTTGATCGACCAGGCGGGGTTGATGTCCCAGCCGGTCACGTAGGGGTCGTCGGCCCAGGCGGGATCGGGCAGCTCGCCGTCGCGCTCGGGCACCCAGCCGTCGGTGATGGAGAAGACGCGCGCCGGGTCGACCCAGCCGTCGAGGATCGACATGCGCGGTCGCGCAGCGCCAGGGTGCGCAGGACCGGGTCGCCGACGGTGCGCACGAGTTCGGAGCCCCTGGAGCGAGAGCCAGGCGGAGTTGAGGACCAGGGCGCGCAGGGCCCCCGGGTGGCGGTCGGCCCACAGGGAGGCGACGAGCCCGCCCGTGGAGTGACCGGACAGGACGAGCTCGGTCTCCCAGCCCTGCTCGGCGCGGATGGCGGACAGGGCCAGCCCCAGGTCCCTCGTCGTACTCGGCCAGCGAGGTGCACCAGCCCAGCATCTGGCCCTCGCGCCAGGAGCGGCCGTAGCGGCGCAGGTCCAGGCGTGAAGGTCCCCGCCCAGGCGGGAGATCTCGCGGGCCAGATGGGTCTGGAAGAAGTAGTCGTTCCAGCCGTGCAGGTAGAGGTAGATGAAGGTGGGGGTGGTGGGGTGCCCGGCAGGGCGCCGGGGTCGAGGGCCGGTAGGTGGCGCACCAGGGTGGCGACGGCGCCGTCGTCCTCGTCGTCGGGCAGCAGCCCAGGGTGCGGGCCTCGAAACCCGGGCCCAGGAAGTCTGGTCCCCAGGCGCCCACCGGCGCGTGCTCGGTCGTTGCGTCTCACGCCCCCGCAGTGATGGCACCTGCAAGCCGGGAGGGCGCGCAGGACGGTGCTCCCACGAGTTCTCCTCACTGTCTTTCCTCACTCGACCATAAACTTCATAAACGACCCGGAGCCGCGTCGATTCTGAAGATTCTGCTCGAAGCGAGGCGGGGACGGGGGCTGCGGAAGAATACCCTGGCTTCTTCGACACAGATCGACGCCATCACTCCTCTGCGGGTGTCCTGAGGCTCGACATGCCGTGCAGGTCGGCCGGTCGAGATGCGTGGCAGCATCGGTGGCATGAGCAGGGAAACAGTGCCTGAGCAGACCAGCACCTCATGATGCCGTCGTGATCGGTGGCGGGCCGGCGGGGGAGAACGTCGCCCAGTACGCCATCATGGGCACCGACCCGACCGCGGTCCTCGTTGAGGGCGAGCTCCTGGGTGGCGAGCGTTCCACTACGCCCGCATGCCCAGCAAGGCTTTCCTCGTGCCTATCGAGGTCGCGGCGGCGTCCGCCAACCTCGGCGGCCTGCGCCCTGCCGAGCTGTCCGCGGTTGATCTGCTCGAGCGTCGTGACGAGTGGGTTTCCCGCTACGACGACGCTGGTCAGGTGCGTTGGGCCGAGGGCGCCGGCCTCAGACGTCGTCTGCGGATGGGGCTCGCCTCGACGGCGAACGGCGCGTCGCCGTGAGAACCGCTGAGGGGAGCGGGTCCTTCGCGCCCGCCGCGCTGTCGTTCTCGCCACCGGCGCGCAGCCCGTCATGCCTGCTGCGTCTCAAGGCCTTGAGGCCCGACTCGCGCGTGACGCCACCGGCGTGCAGGAGATCCCGCAGCATCTCATCGTCGTCGGTGGCGGGTCGTCGCCCGCGAGGCCGCCACGTGGATGTCCGCCCTGGGCTGCGTGATGTCACCATGCTGGTGCGTGGTCCCCTGCCTCCTGTCGGCTGCGTGAGTCCTTCGCCTCCCGACTCATCGAGTCCTTCACCAGCGAGGCCTCCTATGAAGGAGAATGAATGTGATTGTCAGTATCGACATCGGTGGTGCCGTCTCCTAGGATGAGACCATGATCGGCGCAGGGGTTCAGGAGACTCTCTTCTTCCCGCTTTCTGGGCGGGCTCAGTGCTGCCAGTGCTCGGCCGAGCCTGTTTTCAGGACCCCTGGTCCGAGCGCCTGGTCTCGATGGTTCCGCCTTCCGCCCTGGCGTCGAGGACACGGATATGGGCAGATGCCCGCCGCCATCTACGCCTTGCGCCACCTTGCCGCCGTGACGGAGATCCGGCGCTACCTGGACACCCACCCCGAAGCCGCCGTCGTCGATCTCGGCTGCGGACTGGATCGTCTCGTTGACGAGGTCGACAACGGTCGGGCGCTGATCTACAACCCGGACTTCCCCGACGTTCTCGAGTCCCGACGCACCTGGGTCGAGCCCCATGAGCGAGAGCGGGCCTCCCCTTTCCTGCTAACCGATCATCGCTGGATGGATGCGAGGTCGACGCCAGTGGCGGACTGATTGCGTGGCCTCCGGGTCTTTGCCTCCTGGAGACCAGACCAGTTCGAGACCTCGTCAACGCGATAGTCCCACCGCTTTCCCGGCGGCCGTCTGGTCTACGACTCGAGTCCCCGGAGATGGTCGCGATGAGCGAGCAGGCCGTCCGATCGAGGAATCGACGCGGCCCCCATGCTCCCTCTCCGGGTCGCCGGACCCCTGCGCCGCACACACCTGGAGTCCCTGCGTCTCCCAGATCAGGTGAACTCCTGACCTGTCCTCCCACGCCGCCGATCCCCAGCCCTTCCCGCACAGGTACTGAGGGCTGCGCTCCAGATGAGGCAGGGTCGGGCCTCATGAGGTCATCGCCGATTTTGCCGTCTCAGGGAACCCCTGCTGACTCATTGACCGGGCATACTCGCCTTCCGTGACGAGGCCTGAGAGACTGGGCGCATGCGAATCGCCATCGGTGCCCCGGGCAATGGAGTCCTTCTGAAGGACGCTCTTGAGGAACGACTGGTCAAGCGACGGCGCGTGAGCGACGCTCGTCGACCTGTCCGCACCGGACATCACCTACCCGGAGGTCTCCTTCCGGGTCGCCAGAGCGGTCGCCGAGGGGCGGGCCGACCGCGGTCGTTTCATCTGCGGCACCGGCGTGGAACCGCCATCGCGGCCAACATAAGGTGCCCGGGTGCGCGCGGCGACCGCAGCGACCTGCTCACCGTGCGCGGCTCTGGTGGAGAACTACGACGCCCAGATCCTGTGCATGGGGCAGAACGTCATCGCGGCCCCAGCCGCCTCGGGCGCTCGTCGACATCTGGCTCGACCTGCGCCACGACCCCACCAGCGACTGACGGCCCCAGGTCGGCGAGATCGCCGCCTACGAGGCGCGCCTCACCCCTGAAGGCGGCCTCGCGCGAGCTGCGCAAACGCGGCGCGGGCCGTGCGAACTGCACGCGCCGGCGCGGAAACTCTGTGTCGAAGCGTGTGCTGGCCGACGGCGCTCGGCCCAGGTGATGAGTGTCCAGCACGCGCGGGCTGTGGTACGCGCGGCGCTCTGCGCCGATCGACCTCGTCGTGAGGATCCCAGCAGCCCGGAGCGTCTCAAGGCCTCGCGTCGCCGCAGTGCGCGAGACCCGTAGATCTGCGACGCCGTGGAGATGGTCAGGACTGGAGTGGCGGGCAGTCCCTCAAGAATGCGTGATGTCGCCGAGTCGCTGCGCGGGCGGCGACCGGTGCTCTCCCGACTGGCCCATGCCTCAAGCGCGGTTGCCCAGTCGGAGCGCACGTCGTCGAGCCTCGGAGGATCTGTCTACCCGCGTCGCAGGCCAGCACAACCGCTTCTGCGGGAAGAAGGTGATCCACGCCTGCTGACCGGGGAGGTTTCAGTCTTATCAGCGGCGTCCTCTCCCGATAAGCGGAGAGCGCCTCGACATATCGATGACTCAGCGTCGACAGGACCAGGCTCGTCGGCAACACCATGCCGGGAAGCAGCCCCGGCGAGTCAGTGCCGTGTGGATGAGTGCCCGGCCCACGCGGCCGTTACCGTCCGTGAACGGGTGAATCGTCTCGAACTGTGCGTGGACGAGTGCCGCCTGAATGAGTGGAGCATGCGTGGCTCCGTTGAGGTACCGCAACAGGTCCTCGACCAGACCAGTGAACCAGGTCCGCGGAGGTGGCACGAAGTCCGCCTCAATGGGAGTGATACGAGGATCCTCCAGCCAGTTCTGCTGAACCGTTCGGATTCCCGGATGATGCTCCGGTGAGTCGGGTAGGAGACTGCGATGCAGAGCCAGTAGCCGCTCAACGTCCACCGGCGCCAGTCATCTCATCTCCTCCACGGCTGCGCGAACAAGTGTCACATTGTTGGCGACGGTGCGTGCCTGAGCGCTGAGCCTTGACCTCCCTCATACTGCGAGACCCGCCTAGCGCGACCCTGCAGAGCCGACGGTGCGATCCCCTCGATCCGCGATGAGGCGATCGCCTCGCTGCGTGGGAGAAACCTCGAGACGGCGGTCGCGGCGGGAGAGAGCATGGTGAGCGTGCATAGCCCTCGTTGCTCGGCCTGGGCGCCAGTGCCTGATGTCGTGGACTGAGTCTCAGGGTGGAGCCGCTGAGTGGGTTCGGCACGTAAGCCCGGTACTCGCCTGAGCGGCGGTCACGACGGCTCAGTCCGCTGTTGTGCGGGTTATCCCAGTGACCAATGATCCACCGCCCCACCTCACCTCCTTAACGTGTCATGTCTGAAGCTTTTGGTGACACCTAAGTCTTAAGGTGTCACGGAATGGCTTGCTTGATGCAACGTTGGTGGCCGGTTTGCGGTCGCTGGTGGTGGATCGCAGCCAAGGCGCTCAGCCTTCGTGAGACCTCGCGCGAATGTGCATTGAGTGCAAAGCCTGCACTGGGTGCAGGATGGGCGTGTGACCGGAACCGACTTGCGCGCCACCCAGGCGCACGCACCTGCGCCGCCATCCGCGCCGCCGCGCTCACTTGACCTGGGAGCGCGGTTACGCCGCGATGACAGTCGATGACACCGCCGCCCTCGCCGGAGTCTCCCTGGCGCACCGTCTTCAACCACTTCTCTGCAGGCCGACCTCTCGTCGTCGGGCTCGAGCCCCGGCGCCCTCGGTCGTCGAGGCCTTCGTCAACGGCTCCGGAAGCCTCCTGAGGACCTTGGCGTCCTGCTGGCCTCCGGTGCCGAGTCGTCGAGTCCGAGCGCGGCTGGCTCCTGTCCTTCCCGGAGATCGTGGGACAACCCGAGGTGGAGCGTGCTGTTCACGAGCGGCTGCGAATCGTCGCCCAGTCCTGGCGGAGGCCGCCGCTCGCCGGCTGAGGGCCGAGCCGACGACCCGCGCCCCCCGTGCCGTCGTCGCCCTGGCCAGTGGCCATCCAGCGCAGCCTCTGGACCTGTGGCGGACGCTCCCACCCCTGGGAGGAACGCCGTGAGGCGGCAGGTGCCCGGAGGTCCCCGAAGCCTCCAGGACTCCTGGGTCTCCGAGGCCCCAGGCCAGTGCGTCCCCAGGCCCGATTGGTCGACGCCGTCCGCGCGATGGCCGAGGCGATCTCCGAGGTCGTCGCCCCACCCTCGATCCCAGGCATCAGCCTCCACAGGCGGTGACTCGACGCCGTCAGGGCTCGCCGGGATAGTCGCGTGTGCGGCTCTCCAATCCTTCTCACCGGCTCACTGAAGCGACCTTCCATTCCTCGCCCCCAATCAGACAAGGCCACCGCGACTCAATCGCACTCGACGCCGGCCTCGCCGCTCGAGCCCTCCACACGAACCGGGGCGGATCTCCACCCCGACGCCGCTTCTGGGCGGTCTACGCCTGCCCGCTCGGGTGGTCATGTTCCGTCCATGGACTAGACGATCGTCGGCACGGCCCTGCCCACCATCGTGGGCGACTCCGGCGGCGCGCCCACATGGCCTGATCTGACCGCCTACACCCTGGCCATCACCGTGGCCATGCCGGTCTGTAGGCTCCGGCGACCCCGTGTGCCGGAACCTCTTCCTGGTGGCCATCGCCCCTGTTCCTGATCGGCTGGCCCTCATGCGGCACCGTCGACCCATGACCCGACCATCATCTACCGCTTCATCCAGGGGCTGGGCGGCGGCGGCCCCATGATCTCCTCCCAGGCGATCACCGGCGACCTCATTCCGCCGCGTGCGCTGGCACCCTACATGGCCTCCCATGGGGAGCCATGTTCGGCGTCGCTTCCATCCTGGGGCCCATCATCGGCGGCTGGCTCACCGACTCCGTCTCCTGGCGCTGGACCTCTGGATCAACCGTCGCTGGGCGTCCTCGCCTTCATCGCCATCGCTCTGGTGCTGCGCCTGCCCAGCAGCCGCCCGACCAGCCCCGCATCGACCGGTGGGGCTCGGATCTCGCGAACGCCGGTGCGGTCGCCATCGTCCTCGGGCCACCTGGGGCGGCAACAGTACGCGTGACCAGCCCGGTCATCATCGGCCTGGGCGTCGTCGGACTGGTCTGCTGGGGCTGTTCGGCTTCGTCGAGACGCGCGCCGTCGACCCCATCCCTGCCCTGGACGATCCTCGACCAGCCGCACCTTCATCGTCTCCACGCTCGTCGGCATGCTCGCGATGGGGAGGCATGATCGGTGTGCTGAGCCTACCCGCCCACCCACCTCCAGATGGTCTACGGCTACTCGGCCACCACCTCCGGCCTGCCCTGGGTGCCGATCACCATCGGGATGCTCCTCTGTCCTCGATCCCTCTCCGGCGTGCTCGTCTCGCGCACCGACCGCTACAAGATCTACCCGGTCGCGGGGCCTGGTCGCCGCCGGCGCCTCCTTCTGGCTCTCCCGCCTGTCGACGACGTCGCCCGTCCGCAGATCTCCGCGGCCACCTTCCTCAGGGGCGGGCATCGGGCTGTTCTTCCAGCCTCCTGGTCACCGTGGTGCAGAAATGCGCCGGCGCGAAGCACCTGGGCACGGCCACCAGTGGCAACAACTTCTTCCGCGAGGTCGGTGTCTCCTGGGGCCTCGCCCATCGGCGCGGCCTTCTCCTCCGGTCTGACCTCAACCTCACCGATCGGATTAGCGCTGGCCCGCAGTGCGACCCGGCCGTCCTGGGGGCGCTGACCCAGTTCAAGGACGCCGACACCTCCTCGCTCACGCCCGCCCCGTGGTCAACGACTGCCCGCCGCCCTGCACGACGCGCCGTGGCCGGGCTCTCACGCCGACGCCCTCCCGCCGATCTTCGGGTGATGATCCCGCTGTTCGCTCGCGACCTCCGTCGTCGCCGTCTTCCTGCCCTGAGAGGTGCCCTGTCCCAGAAGACCGCGATGGAGCAGGTCGCCGAGGCCGAGGGTGCGGCTGAGACTGAGGTCAGCGAACCCACGGCACCGCAGGAGCCGGACTCATCCCAGGAGCCGGCGGCGCCGGAGTCGGCGGCCGACGCAGAATGATGAGGCCATAGACGTCAGCAGATGGGCACGAAGGCGAAGAGGAAGTAGTCATAGAGGAAGGCCAGTGTCGGCACCATGGTGATCATGTAGGTCAATCCGGCACCTGCGCCTGCTAGGACTCGCAGGATCCTCCGCGCGGGGAACCATGTGAACACTGCCCAAGCGAGCGCCGCACCGCTGCACAGAACGGAGATCCCCGCAACCGGGAGCGCCTCGCGCAGCGGCGGCCAGGTCCTGATCATGAAGCCGACCATGGACGCTCCAGGCCAGGATCGTCGGTCCCCATGTGTGCTCACGGCAGATGCGGGGAACCTTCCCGAGACCCACAGTGCGAGGGCCGCCAGCAGAGGGATGAAGGCGAGGTGTGCGCCCGCGGCTCCTGCTCCCCCGTCGGGGACGCCCCAGGCGATGGCCCCTATTCCGATCACGATCGCGATCACCGCCAGGATCCGTATCCACAGGATTCTGCGTCCGGAGAGCGTGCTCGCCGATCTGGGGTCGGATCGGGGAATGGCCGACGGAACCGCCGGATACGAGGCAGGTGCGGGCCTGCTGATGGCGCCGATGACGATGAGCCCGATGGCCCAGGGAAGGTTCACCATCGTCCCCGGGAATATGAGGAGAAACCAGAGCGGGGGTGAGACCACTGACCCGATGATCAAGCCGACGACGGTGCGCAGTCCGGGCTCCATCCTCCGGCAGACGGACAGGCCGGCGCGATGAGGGCTCCCAGCGGCGGTCCCCGAGCACAGGGCAAACGAGAAAGAATCAGTCCCGCAGTACGATCGCTCCAGTGGCTCGGGCGCCCGAGCGTGCAGTGATGGCATCGACCATGCTCAGTACGGTGAGGGCGGCACCAGCGATCGGCACGAGCATCGAGAAGAGAGTGGCGTACGCGGCGTACTTCGGGGTCACTGCGGATCGCTCGCGCAGAAGGCTGACGGTGCCGACTATCAGGAAGAATCCGACCAGGCAGGACAACGAGGCCCGGATGAAGAACGGAGAGTCCTGCCTCCGCCCCGGCAGGTAGTCGGCGACGAGTATGACCGCCATTGAGCAGAAGTAGGTGACAGCAGCCAGGACGCCGCACCACAGGGCCGTCCTGCGGCCGAGTCGGGCCCCGACGCGGTGGCTCATGGGGAGTGCTTCGTCATTGAGAGCATCCTGAGGATAGGAGGCAGGAAGGCTGCCGGGTGTCCGGCTCTCCTCCGGAGGGGCGAGTGGTCCCGGATACTCCGGAATGCCCGCATGGAGGGAGGTGATGGTGCCGGTGAGTGCTGGTGATGCCGTGAGTGGCTGCTGGCCTCCTTGCGGCCGGCGGAGTGTGCGGTACAGGATGAGGAGAACGATGGAGGCGCCCAGGATTGAGATGGGATTCAGTCCCATGGTGGTGGTCACCGCTATTGCAGGAATCCCCACCAGAGTGGCGACCGCGGCACGCAGCACCACATGCATCCGTGTCCTGATGCTCAGGGCGCCGTCGACGGCGACCGCCACGGTGAGCGCCCCCGCATGACGCTCAGTAGGTCACTAGGAGAGGCATGCTCAGACGACCAAGAAGTGGGGCGGTAGCATTGGCCTCCAGCGGCCTCGAAGGCAATCACCCACGCGAAGTTCGACACCGTTGCCACCACGCAGGTCAGCGCCGCCATCACCGTGGCGATGAAGGCGTGAGGCGCAGGCAGCACTCCGCGCTCACGCGCCAGCCCCAGGTACCCGGCCGCGATGACAGCCCCCGGGAGGGTCTCATCGCCCTGGTCGATCCAGACTGAGATCGTGTCTCGCCCTGGTCTCCGTAGGGACTCGCGATGAACAAGAGGGCGAGACTCACCAGACTCAGTACGAGGCCGATCGCTGCGCACCGCAGGGCGGCCTGCGCGCCCAGCCGGTTCCCCGTCCCGTAGGAAGGCCGACCACCGTTGCCCGACCGTGGGGCGGCTGCGCCCCAGTGCCTCGGCCTCGTCGAGCATGATGCCCAGCAGGGCCTCGCCGTGGTACGCCCGCCAGCTCCTCGGATACCAGCGCAGGAGACGTCGGTAGTACTGCTCTTCCACCATCTCGAGGCCACCCCCAACGCGCGGTGTGCGGCCGGGGCGCGCGTGCGCTCAGGCTAGCCCGAGCGGCTCTCGCGCGAACGCTCCAGTGCCCGCGTCTCAGCGGTCAGCAGGTCGATGCCGGTCTCGGTGATGCGGTAGTAGCGCCGGGCTCGCCGTCAACGACCTCCTGGCCGTCGGAGCGGATAGAGGTCCTGCTCTCCAGGCGCTCGAGGGTCGCGTACAGAGTGGTGGGCTTCAGGCGGGCTGCGCCGTCGGACAGCAGCGCCGTCTCCCGCAGGATCTGGTAGCCGTGCCGGCGCCCGTTAGTGAGTGAGGTGAGAATCCAGAAGGCTGATGAGGACAGTGACATGACACCATTATATTACCGTTGGTAATATGTCAGGGAGGGTTAGTGGGGCGGAGGGGTCGTGTCAGTCCTCGCCGAGTGCCACAGGCTCCATGTGCTCGTGTCGGCTGGAGTCGGTTCCCTGTCAGGGTGGGACTCATTAGGTGAGAGGATGGCCTGGTGATGGAACGGATCTTCAGGCGACCGCCTCCGGCAGTGCTGCTGGCGATGGCGGGGCTGGCGCAGCACACCAGTGACTCGTGGTCGGTCAGTGACGCCGTCATCGATGGCGGCGGCCGCCCCTGCTGCTGGGGGCTCACTGTGTCTGCTCGCCGGAAGCGCGGGCAGCTTTCTTCGGCACCGCACCACGGTCGACCCGGTCAGGGTCGAGCGCGCAGCACTCGTCGTGGACGGCCCCAACCGGCTGACGCGCAACCCCATGTACCTGGGCCTGACGGAGTGCTGCTCGCACGCGATCGCGCGCAGGAGCCCGTCCGCGGTGATCCCTCTGATCGGTTTCGCCTGGCTCATCGACCGCTGCAGATTCCGGCCGAGGAGGCGGCCCCTGAGAGCGAGGTTCGGGCAGGACTACCTCGACTACCAGGAGGCTGTTCCCCGCTGGCTGGGTATTCCGGGCGTGTCGACGTGGCCCCGCTCATGAGCCGACGACGCCCGGCGTCTGCGGTGCGGTGATGCGGCTCGCGCGGGCGACCGGGAATGACTCGTCGGCACCCTGTAGTTGAAAAGCTGCATGAAAGCATTCGGGTTCCTCAGCCTTCGGACACTACGGACACGGTCGCGGCCCTGGCGACCCCTGACGCCGGCCAGGCGCTCAAGGACGCCGTGGAGATCGCCGTCGGCGCTGACGAGATCGGCGTCAACGGCGCCTACCGGCGCGTCCACCACTGCTGCCCGCCAGGCCGCGGCTCCCCATCCTGCTGTCTCCGCGGCCGGTGCCCGCACCAAGCGCATCGAGGTCGGCACCGGCGTCATCGACATGCGCC